>Ga0207015_1110_pt1 | contig 25290 bp, 28 predicted proteins | sample Alteio_BWMinCont_53_FD_153486 | JGI IMG/M metagenome (GOLD analysis project Ga0207015, IMG submission 153486) | Enriched cells from forest soil in Barre Woods Harvard Forest LTER site, Petersham, Massachusetts, United States -... | ecosystem: Environmental > Terrestrial > Soil > Temperate forest >...
GGCACTAGGCACGAGAGCGTAGAAACTTTTTGACCCAGGTCCGTAATTTCAATCGATCAAGCGTTTGCACAATAGCTCGGGACAGAAGGTCCAGCCCGGAATGAAGAACCACGAGAAAGAGAACCCTTCCACTTCGGCGGAAATGATAGACATCTGCACAGCGAATACTCGCGGTTGCAAAGAATCGCTTCTGATCTCCCTCTCCCTCCGTAAAATCAAAAATACGAGAATCACGTTGCGAAAAAAGTTTCTCGAAAACCAAACAGAACAACACCGTTCCAGGAGACCAGGACCGGAATCCAGGGTCGTAGCCTACATATTGATAGAGCGAAACGCCGGTGTTCGTCAGGGTACACAACATGTAGGCGATCGCCCTTCCGCGATAATAGAGCAGATAACCTCGGGTCAAGCCACGACTCGCCAATTCGAGGACCTCTGTTTGAAAACCCGGGTCCATCGGAAGCCCGGCCTTCAAGAGACGTTCCTGGTAGGTAAGGGCAGAGATTTGCAGAGCCACACCATAGAACTGTCGCATTTCTTCGACAGTACGATACTCCCGCCAATCTGCCTGGCCACCAGAGGACTCCGCGAATCTCCTCACCTTTCGCCGCAGAGTGTTGCGCGATTTCGAAGAAAATTTGCGCAGGTATTCCTCAAATGAAGACTGAATGACGACGTAGAAACGCTGGTATTGCGTAGGCACATACTGGATCGAATCGGGAAGAAGGAGCAGGCGGCGCGGAGCTTCTTGGACTGGCAGGGAACGCACGAGGAATCCGTCCGCCGTTGGAGGGATCTGCTCGATAGCCATCGCGGCCTGTTCCGGATTGCCTAATAGGTCCGTGAAGTGCGCATTCAAAGTGAACATGGAGAACTGGGTAGCGAAGAGGCGAATCTCCCCCAGGAGGAATCTCAGTGCGACTCGCTTTTCTCTCCAGGAGCCTTGCGTCATTTCCTTAGACACAGATTCGCCCGGGCGCGAAAACTCCGCTGCCATTATCGTCGGACTTTGTCGAATTGCCCGTCGGACAGGCAGGTTGAGACGGAGTGCCATCAGTCTTGAAGACCTCCCGGACTGGCAGGATGCCCCAATCGGCGAGTTGCCCGGCATAATGGGATGCACATCACCCAAAATCAATACGATGTTTCCCCTAATACGGAGAGGGTTAAACACCTTAACTGAATGTCAAACTGAGTCGAGATGGCCGTCTGGGTCAAGAGCACGAATCGCTGGCCGCGGCCCGGGTCACGGCGGGCTCAGAAGTATTGAACATGCCTGATAAACGCCGTTACCGGACATCTCCGATCATCCGACTGATCGGGCCTCAGGGTTTGCACTTCTATCGGCGACCCGTAGGATAGATTCCCGGGAAGTCGCTCGAGCACTCAAGTCGGCTGATGAGAGGGCGAAAGGAAATGACCGTTCAAAGATTTGATCTCCCGTACTCGGAGGCGGCAGTCGAAGATCTTCGCCAACGGCTGGCGCGGACGCGCTGGCCGGACCACATTCCAGGTTCGCACTGGGAGTACGGCGTAAGCCTCGACTACCTGAAAGAGCTTTGCCAATACTGGAAGGATCAGTTCGATTGGAAGCGGCAGATTGAGAAAATGTCCGCCTTTCACCACTATCGCTATACGTCGTCGCAAGGTGTAGGGATCCATTTCATCCATGAGCGCGGCAAAGGGCAGCGCAGCAAAGGGCCGGCGCCCATTCCACTGATTCTCACCCATGGCTGGCCGGGCTCTTTTCTGGAGATGTTGAAAATAATTCCCATGTTGACTGACCCCGCCAGGTACGGCGGAGACCCAGCCGACGCTTTTGATGTGATTGTTCCCTCTCTTCCGGGATACGGTTTCTCAGACCGCCCTACGGAATTTGGCGTAAACACCTTTCGCATCGCCGACCTGTGGATCGAGCTGATGAGCGAGTTGGGCTACCAGCGCCTGGCAGCACAAGGAGGAGACTGGGGTGCGGATGTGACCACCCTTCTGGGGTTGCGTCATCCTGAGCGGATCATCGGGATTCATCTCAACTCCATCCCGCCGTATAAGCCGTATCTCGAAGCCGGCACAGTCCTGTCTGAGGTCGAACAAACGTTCCTGAATGACGCGAATCGCTGGTATGAAACCAGCGGCGCGTACGACCATATTCAGAAAACCACTCCGCAAACCCTTGCTTACGGCCTGAATGATTCTCCAGCTGGACTGGCCGCTTGGATCCTCGAAAAGTTCCGCGACTGGGCCGACTGTGACGGAAACCTGGAACGGCGATTCACCAAGGACGAGCTGCTAAGCAACATCACCCTCTACTGGATGACGCAAACCATCCATTCCTCATGCCGCCTCTATTACGAGGATAACCGCGCGCCTTTGCACTTCCAGAAAGGTGATTACGTCACCGTTCCGTGCGGGATTGCGTGTTTTCTGAAACGAGAAGGCCCGGTTCCTCCCAAGCGCTGGGTCCAGCGCGGATTTAATATCCAGCAATGGACGGAAATCTCCCGTGGCGGCCATTTCCCTGCCCTCGAAGAGCCGCAACTGTTGGTGGAAGATATCCGCTTGTTTTTCCGGGGTTTACGCTCTCATTGAGGACACTTTACTACTCCCACCGAAACACCTTCGCCGAAAGCGCCGTGCAAACCGCAAACACGCAGGCCAGTGCCGCTACGTCCCCCACATGTGCCGACCATGCGTCGCCCCTCCAGATCCCTTCGAGCAGCGATACCGTATAGGTTAGTGGCACAATTCTTGCCACCGCGTGGAGCACGGGCGGCAACGATTCAACCGGCACGAAGAGTCCCGAGACCGCGATCATCGGGTACAAAATAATTGCGCCGATCGGCTGCGCAAATCGAGCCGTGGGAACAATGCTGGCGATAAGAAAACCGATCGACAAGATACTCCAGGTGCTGATCAGCAGCGCAATCGTGAACGAGAAAAATGGAACATGCACACCGACCGGGTAGTAGCGTTTGCCGGCCAGGACCATCAAGGCCAGCGTTGACGCGGTGAGTATCAGCTTCACGATCACGTGGGCGCTAAGAATGGTCTGCGGACGGAGCGGCGTGGCGCGCAGTCGCTTGAGAATGCCGCCCTCGCGGTAGATCGAGATAATCGTGACCAGCGAAAGCACCGCGCTGAGCGCGATCAGAACCGCGGCGAGCACCGGTAGGCCCACGCGGATGAAGCTGCTGGCCGCGAGTGCACTCGGGCTGAGTGTGCGGCCAACCGCTCGACCTAACACCAGGAAAATTAGAACTGGGACAACAATTGTCCCAAACGCGCCCAGCGGCTCGCGCAGGAATATCTTGATCTCGATCCACGTCAGTTTCCAGAGTCCACGTAGCATCATTGTCGAGCCTAGTCGCGAATCGAGTGACCTGTCAGTTTGAGAAAGACGTCTTCAAGATTGGGTAGAATCGTGCGGAAATCCCGAACGCGGATACGATTCTCCGATAGGCAATGAATCACTTCAGTCACTAAGTCGTCGCTCCGGCCGCGAATGGTGAATCGTCCATCATTGCATATCACCGCCTCAACTCCTGGGATCGCCCGGAAGCGTTCTTCAGCCGCGGGGTCGTCAGCGGCGAGTACCACGGTTCGGTCCGGGCAGTGCCGGGCGACCAGTCTCTCCGGCGTGTCCATGTCGATGATCCGTCCGTGCTCGATGATTGCTACCCGGTCGCACAACCGTTCGGCTTCTTCCATTAAATGCGTGGTCAAGAACACCGTCTTGCCGCGCTCGCGGATTCCTCGCACCAGTTCCCAGATGGTCCGCCGAGACTGCGGGTCCAGTCCGGTCGTCAGTTCGTCGAGAAACACCACCTCCGGATCGTTAATCAGCGCCAGGGCAATAAACAGCCGCTGCTTCTGGCCTCCAGAGAGGTTCATGAACCAGGCGCCCCGCTTATCGGCCAGGCCGAGTTGGGTGAGTAAGTTTTCGCCGTCGATCGCTTTCTTCTGGTACAGCGAAGCCCACAGGTCGACCGCCTCCCAAACCTTGATCCGTTTCTGCAGCTGCGCCTGCTGCAGCTGCACTCCGATGCGTTCCTGTAGCTGGTAGACTTGACGAAAGGGATCTAGACCCAGCACCGAGATCGTGCCCCGGTCCGGCCTGCGCAGACCTTCTATGCACTCCATTGTGGTGGTTTTTCCAGCGCCGTTGGGTCCGATTAAGCCAAAGATCTCACCGTCGTATACCTCGAACGACACCTCGTCGACCGCCACTGTTGGGCCGTAGGTCTTGCACACTCTGGAAACCTGGATGACTGGACGCACGTTAGTTTGCTAAACCCCACCGAACCGACCGGTCGGGGGCACGATACATCGTGCCCTCTTCGCGGCAGAACCACCAGTCCGCACCAACGATCCACCCGGCTTGATCCCTCACCACCAAGAAGACGCCTGGCGTTCCGTACCAATCGGGCCGACGACGCCCCGCCACACCCCTACTTAAATCGGTTCACCTTGATCTGCGGCTCCACCGGAACGAAATCCTTGCAATCGCAATTCGGATGGTTACACGGCGCCACTCGCAGTTTCCCCGACCAGTGGTGAATCCCTACTCCGTGTCCACAACGACATAGCTTCTTCTTGTTGTCCGCCATCGTTCGCTATCCCTAAGTTAGTCCAGACAAATATACGCGGGCACCTATTCCCCGAAACGTCATTCTCGGCACGCAGATATCTATACAAGCACCGCCTCACGTCAACAGTCCCCGACCACCCACGCTCGCCGCCTACTCGTGACGCAACGCCTCCACCGGATTCCACGGCGTCGCCGTCTGCTGCCGAGGAATCGAAAAAACCCAGCACCCACAGTGAGGCTAAGTCCTTTAGAATGAACACTTATGAATCTGTATGAAAACAAAGGACTTGCTGGCGCCATAAGTGCTTTAGAATCAACACTTACAAAAAGTAGCGAGAGGGGTCAACCACACCGGGGACAACCAGTATCCACCAACGCTAAAACGGAAGCGCTCGGAGTGCGCTAACGTTCGCGACAATTGCGGTTTGTCGGAAAGTGATGTTGCTCCGCCCAGCAACCAACAGATGGACCAACTAAAGCCTACTGGCGGTTTCCGCAGCAGGAGGGCTCCGCCCAGCGACAAGCAGATGGGCCAGCTTTTTGAGGTTGGCGGCAGGATCAGGCCAGTTTGCCGGGCGGCGTATTCGGCAGACTTCCCGGTATGATCCATTCGCCCGCCGTTGCGAACAGTTCCAGTCCCACGGCGAACAAACCGTTCTTCAGGTTCTCGCAGTACACCACCCGCGCTCGCGAGCGCAGGCTCCCCAGCATCGACCGCACGTTCAGCCGTAACTCTCGCGGCAAGGCCTCGCTCACCACTACCCGCGCTCCATGCGCGCTCACGTTCTCCGTGATGCCTTCGCGCGCGGGCAACCGCACATCCACACTCGATAGGTCTACGGTTACTTTGAGCGGAGTGCGCTCTTCAATGCGATGCGCTGCAGTTGGCATGGCTCACCCTTGCTATAGGCCGTTTCATTGTGAATGGACCAACGCCGGCCCGGTGGGTGAGCATGCGGGAGCGCTATCGTACTCCCCCCGCCCCCATCCAAGTCAATCTTTTCCACAGCCCAATTCCCCGCCGGCGTGTTCGGTCTTGCAACGGGGCGTCCCAGCAGCGGACAGCGTGGTCCGGCTCCGTCGAGATTCTGCCTGTCTAAGTCAATTATTTCGTTATGTTTACGGATGCATCTTTGCTCCGGAACGGGAAGGGAAATTGCTGCGCTATCACGGCAGACGTGTGTCCAATCCAGTCTTCAGCCTTCCTGGAGGCGCCCATGAAGAAGATCGAATGGTTCCGCGAAACCCTCTCCGCCGTTCCTACCGCCGAGTCTTTGCGTGACAAGCAAGCCGCCGGTTGGCGCCCCACAGCCATCGAATGGGAGCGCGAGGTGGATGTCCCGACGCAAACCACCGCGGGTGGCGGTCAAGCGCACGACGAAATCCCCTACGGACTGCGCATCGCGGCCGATTGCCGGCATCTCGAAGACGATCCTGCCGAAATGGAGATCCTTCGCACGCTGACCGAGATGGTGGTCCAGGATCTATCGTTCCCGGGAATGGCGGACCTCCTCAATCAGCAAGGCTTCCACACGCGGGACGGCCGTCCCTGGTCCGCCGTTGACGTCTTCAAACTCACCCCGCGCTTGATTGATGTAACCCCCCGGATGCTCTCCGGCTCGGAATGGGAAGCGCGCAAAAAGCAAATGTCCCGCGTGCTTTGGAATTCCTAGCGGTCGTGACCATTCGCTGGCGGCGCCTCACCGGCGTTAGCGTTTGCGGTGGGAGCTAGTTGGAGCGTTGGGCTTCGGTGGCGCTGCGGGCGGCGGCCAATTCGATTAAGGCGTCGCAGGCTTCCAAGCAGGCGTTCTGGAATTCGGCGGCGATGTGGCGGTGCTCGTCGCTTTCCGGACGCAGCATGGCGGTTCCGTGCACCAGGACGATCAATTCCAGCGCCAGGCGCGCGTGATCGTCGGGCTTGCCGCCCAACTGGTCCGCAAGTTTCTCGCGCAGGAACTGGTAAGAGGGCATGGATTTCTGCTGCGCGAAGCGCGTGGCCCACTCACTGCTCAGCAGCCGGTATTCGTGGCCATGCCGCGAAACGAAAGCCAAGGCCAACCGGCAAATTTGGCCTGCGGATTTGGCCGGCTGAATGGCGGCGAACAATCTGCGGCGCGCGCGTTCGCGCAGAAAATCCAACAAGTCGTGCTTGTCACGAAAGCGTTCGTACAGGGTGGGCGTAGTGGTCCGCGCAGCTTTAGCCACGGCCCGCATGGTCAGGGCTTTTTCGCCTTTGTCGCTCCACAGGCGGTAGGCCACGTCCACGATTCGTCCTTCCAGACCAGCATCGGCTTTCCGAGGCATAGGGGCGACCTCCGTCGCGGGCGGGACAGGCGAATTATAGCCTTGACACCGTTAAAGAAACAACGTATAAATAATGCCGCTTAAAATTCGACCGCTTCTCCTATCTCATACCCCATTTTTCAGCAGGAGAACTTATGAGGAATAATGTTTCGATTTCAGCATGCTGTTGTGACCAAGGCCAGTGCAGACCTGGCTTGGGAAGTTTTCTCGAATGTGCATCATTGGAATAGTTTCGCCAACATCTATGGCCGCGTGGAGTGGCGCGAAGGCCCTCCGTGGCAAGCCGGGAGCCGCTTGAACATCGAGATTGTGCGGCCGGTGCACACCGTCATCGAACACGTGATCACCAGCTGCGTGCCTTCCAGGCGCCTGGGCTGGATCGACCACGCCATGGGCGTGGCCATGGCGCAATGGGTCAACTTTGAGCCGCACAAATCCGGGGGGACGCGCGTGCACACCTGGGGCGACCTGGTGCACTCCGGAGTAACCATCGGCGGGCGTGGCGTCGAGCAACTGCTCACCAGCTTCACGGAAACGTGGTACGGAAACTTCCGGCGGGCTTGCGATACTCTGGTCCCGGGGGCAACGGCCGCGGAGCCTTTCGGCGAAGGCTGCGCTGATTTTCTGTAGCGCCTGCAGCTCGCCGAGCTTACGGACGGCGAGCTTTTTTCTTGGCCGTCCCGCGGCATGCCCTGAAATTGCCCGGCGAGTCCTGTACACCAACACAGGGAGCGGTGTACACGCTTCGCGGTATAGCTGTTCCCGCAGCGCTCCGCTATCGTGCAGCGCAGTATGCGCCTGAACCCATGGCAATGGGCGGGCGCGCCCGTTCCAGGCTGACGTCACCACCAGGCCCGTTTCACAGCCACCGGAACTGCCGATTAACGGCGCTCGATTGAAGGAGAACACCCATGGACTTGCTTTGGACAATCGCGGTGATCTTGGTCATCCTGTGGCTGCTGGGGCTGGTTACGTCATTCACGCTGGGCGGTTTCGTGCACATCCTGCTGGTACTGGCGATCATCGTGATTCTGATCCGAGTGATCCAAGGGCGCAGACCAGTTTAGGGTCTCATTCTTCTTCGGCGATCAGTTCGATTTCGACGCACGCGCCGAGCGGGATTTGCGCCACGCCAAAGGCGCTGCGTGCGTGCGGCCCTTTGTCGCCGAAAATCTCGCAGAGCAGTTCGGAGGCGCCATTGGCGACCAGATGCTGTTCGGTGAATCCGGGATCGCTGTTCACGAGCACCAGGAGTTTCACAATTCGCCGAATCTTGTGCAAGTCGCCGGTGGCAGCGTGGAGGACGCTCATCAAGTCGATGGCGATGCTCCGTGCGGCTTTCTTTCCGTCTTCGACGCTGAGTCCGGCACCCAGTTTTCCAGCCCAGGGCTTGCCGTCACGCTTGGCGATCTGCCCGGAAACAAATAGCAGTTTGCCGGTGCGCACCCATGGCACAAACGCGGCCACCGGCGGCGTCAACTCGGCCAGCGTAATGCCCTTCTCGCGGAGCTTTTCATAGACCGACATGGCTGGTGTCATCTCCTGTTTTTTCTTAGTGCTGCTGAGCCGCGCCCGGTCCCGCTACTTCTTTAATTCCAAATTTCCGCCGCAAACCAGCACTCCTACTCGTTCGCCTGCGTCCGGCTGGTACTTGCCGGAAAGGAGCGCCGCAAAGGCCGCGGCACCGCCGGGCTCTGCGAGCACGCGGAGCGTACGCCACAATGCATTCTGAGCTTCGCGAATCTCGTCGTCGGTAACCAGAAGAACGCGGTCCACGAGTTTCTGAGCGATCGGAAACATCAGTTGGCCCACTTGCTTGGGCGCCAAGGAATCCGCGGCAATTCCGCCCGCCGGGCTGTCCACGGGTTTGCCCGCGCGCAACGCGTAAGTCAACGTGGGTGCCGATTCCGGCTCAACACCAATGACTCGCAGCGCGCGGTTATACCACGAAGCGACGCCACCAATCAGTCCGCCGCCGCCAACTGCCAGGAGCAACGAATCGAGTTCCGGGGCCTGCTCTTCCAGCTCCAGGCCGATACTGCCCTGTCCGAGGAGTGTTTCGATCTGGTCGTAGGCATGCACCGGCAGGGCCCCGGTTTCCGCTTGAAATTTTTCGCTGGCGGCCAAGGCATCGGCATAACGGTCTCCGACGACTTCGAGCCGCGCACCCAAGCCGCGAATACGCTCCATTTTTTCGGGCGAGGCCACGCTGGGCACGAAAATGGCCGCCGGCCGGCCGAGCTTGTTAGCTACGAAGGCCACGGCTACGCCGTGATTTCCGCCCGAAGCCGCGACGACGCCAGCCGGGGGCACGTCCCGCAGGAGCAGATTGGCAAACGCGCCGCGTGCTTTGAACGAACCGGAGTGCTGCTGCAACTCCAACTTGAACACCAGGCGAGCCGCAGGCAGGCCGAAGTCGCGGGCGTCCACTTCAACAATAGGCGTGCGCCGAATGTGGGGGCGGATGAGTGGTTCGGTGGCACGAATGGTATCGCGAGTAACCTGGACGGCGCTGACGGCATTCACGGGCATGCTGGCACTCCCGGAGGAAATTGGTGGTTCACAAAAAGCGTGACCGGTGCTATTGTACTTAGGGATTTGGCTAATTGTCTATATGAATTTGGAACTGGCTTTGCGCGCGCTGGCCAATGACCGCCGGCTGCAGATTCTGGACTGGCTGAAGCACCCGCGGAAGCATTTCCCGCCGCAGGTGGACGGCGATTTGATCGAGGATGGGGTGTGCGGAGTGCTGATCGCCCGGAAGCTGAAGATTTCGCAGCCCACAGCGAGCGAGCACCTCAAAATCATGGCGCAAGCCGGATTAATCCGGGGCAAACGGATCAAACAGTGGACGTTTTACAAACGGGACGAACCGGCCATCGCGCAAATCAAAAAACGCTTCTCGACGAGCATCTAATCCGGATTTCTCGATTCGTGAAATCAGCTTACTCTTCGCCGATATCTTCTTTCCATACCGCGGGATGCTCGGCGACGTATTTGGCCAGCATCTGAGCGCACTCTTCGGACTGCAGCTCGACAATCTCCACGCCGTTCTGTTGCAGCCAGTCCAATCCGCCGCGAAAGTTTTTGGATTCCCCGACGATGACCGCGCCGATACCGAATTGCTTGACGAGACCGCTGCAATACCAGCACGGGGCCAGGGTGGTGACCATGACTTTGTCGCGATAGCTGCGCTGGCGGCCGGCTTTGCGGAAGGCATCGGTTTCCGCATGCATGGAGGGATCGCCTTGCTGCACGCGGCGGTTGTGCCCGCGGCCCAGCAGGGTGCCGTTGCGCTGGAAGAGCGCCGCGCCAATGGGTATGCCGCCTTCGGCCAGCCCGCAGCGCGCCTCTTCGATGGCGGTCTTAAGCATCAGCAAGCACCGTTCGTGGTCCATTGGCGCCCTCGCTTCACTTCTTAAGGAATATCACGCAATAACTGTCGTCCGGCCAATCCTGCACTTCACGCTCGAGTTGCAAACCAGCCGCGGTCAATTCCTGGACCACGAGCTTTTCCGGAATCCCGTGTCCGCCGCGATTGCTGGGGATTCCCTCGACCGGATCCAGTCCTGCGCGCGGCGCGAAATCGATGATGGCCAAGCGGCCGCCGCTTTTGAGCGAAGCTACGATTTTCGCGTCGAACTCCGCCGGCTTGGTCAGGTGATGGTAGACCCGGCGCAGGAAGATGGCGTCGCAGCACGCGGGAGACAAACCGGTATCGCCGGCACTGCTAGTTACGACGGTGACGTTCGACAAGTTCCGTCGTTTGACCTCGGAGCGCAGCTCCGCGAGCTTTTTTTCGTCGATCTCAGTGGCATAGACGCGTCCGGATGGTCCTACCTTGGCCGCGGCAGCGAAGGACCAGTGGCCGTCGCCAGCGCCAATGTCCGCGGCAACCGTCCCCGCCTTCCACTGCATCAGCCCGGCCAGGCGGGCAATCTCGGCGCCGGCATCGGCGGTCGCTCCGCAAGCCCAGGCCAACAAAACGGCTAGAAGCAGGGCGAGCCTGCAAGGTGCGACCCATTTCCCTGTTTTCATGGCGTGCACTCCCCAGCGCTTAGACGTTCGGCCGCGGGTTTCGTCCGTCCCAGTGCTATTCTCTGCCGGTAAATCATCCGCCGATTTCGGGTGCGAAAGGTGGAAATGTCATGCGTAAAGTCCTGCCGATAGTGGCCGCCGTTGCCAGCATCAGTGTGTTCTCCTCGAGCAGCCAGACGCAAAGCGCTACGGAGCCGGTGGTCTTGCGAGCCAGCACGATGCTGGATGGCCGCGGCCATGTTTTGCACGACACGGCCATCGTCATCGAGAACGGCAGAATCACGCAGTTGGACGCCAAGGCCAAGGGCAAAATCTACGACCTGCGTGGGCTTACGGTGCTTCCCGGATGGATCGACGCGCACGTGCATCCCACGTGGCATTTCGACGCGAACGGGCGTCTAGCAGGCCAGGACGAGCCGAAAGAACTGACCGCGCTGGCGGGCGCTGCCAACTCCTGGAAGATGCTGGCCGCAGGGTTCACCACCGTGCAGAGCGTCGGCTCTCCGCTGGACAAGGATTTGCGGGACGCCATCGAGCGGCTGGCACTGCCGGGGCCGCGGATCCTTACTTCGCTCGAGCCAATCTTTGGGAGAGGTGATGCCACCGGCACATCGGAAGAATTGCGCGCCATCGTTCGCCAACGTGCCAAGGATGGCGCGAATGTAGTGAAGATTTTCGCGGCGGGGAGCATTCGCGAGGGCGGAAAGCCTACGCTATCGCAAGAGCAGCTGAACGCGATTTGCAGCGAAGCCAAGCAGGCGGGGCTGCGAACCATCGTACATGCTTATGGCCCGGCGGTGCGCATGGCGGCGCTGGCCGGGTGCACGCAAATTGAACATGGCTTGTACGCCAGCGACGACGATTTGCGATTGCTGGCGGAACGCGGCACATACTTCGATCCCCAGGCGGGACTGGTTCTGCAGAATTATCTGGACAACAAGGCGCATTATCTGGGTATTGGGAACTACAGCGAAGCGGCGTTCGACATCATGGAGAAAGTGCTGCCGGAGTTTCAGGAATTGTTCCGGCACGCGATTCGAACGCCGGGTCTGAAAGTGGTCTTCGGGACGGATGCGGTGGCCGGAGCGCACGGCAGGAACGCCGAGGAATTTCTTTTCCGGGTGCGTACCTGTGGACAGGATGCGATGGACGCGCTGGTTTCCGCAAATTCGCTGGGCGCGGAAGCTCTTGGCCTGCAAGGCCAGATTGGCTCCATCGCCGTGGGCTATGATGCAGACATCATCGCGCTGGACGGGGACCCGCTGAAGGATATTACCGCAGTGCGGCGGGTGGTCTTCGTGATGAAGCATGGCGTGGTGTACGTGAATCAACTCGCGCAACGGTAAAGCTGGCGCGCCGGGTACGGCCAGCGGCGATAGCCGATTGCAAATCCAGCCAATATCACGTTAGAGTGAATCCAATCACGCCGCCCGTAGCACCCAGGAGGACCCTTGCTCATGCCTGTACGCCGCCCTGGCTGGCTGACTGCTCAGCAAACCGCGATTATCCTGAATACCACCAGCGCCGAAGTCTGCCGATTGATCAGTATTGGCCGCCTGGCCGGGAAAAAGCACAAGCAACTAGGACGCCCGGGGAACGCGCAGTGGATCATCAATCCAACTTCTATCAAGAAGGAGGCGCGGCGGGCCGCGAAAATTGCAGCAGCGGCGCGCCGTAAGAGAGCGGCGAAAAAGCTCGGGTAACGGCCGCGCTGGGTGTGCCGCTCGTCGCGCGGGTTTCCGGCTTAGCTACGGCCGGGACCAGCCGGAAGGGCCGCCTGCGTGGCGTAGTTCTTCTTCCAGTTCCGCGCGGATCGCGTTCAGATCCAGCAGCTCTTTCTTTTTGTCGTCAACGGCCTTGCGATGCTCGTTGATCTTCTTGCGGGTCACTTCTTCCTTCAGGGTGGTCGCGGGGTTGGGAGTGTATTGGGTCAAGCTCAGGTTCAGCTCACGTTGCAAGATGTCCAGTTCCGTCCTGGCGACGCGAATCTTGTAGTCGATGGCGGCAAATTGCTTGCGCCATTGTGCTTCGACGTCCGCGGCGTTGGCCAGCGCGTCATCGACCGGGCTGGAGGCGGTGGTGCTTTTGGCGGTGCCGCTAGCGGGCGAGAGGCTGGAGTTGAGTTGTTCTTCCTTCAGCTGGTCTTCCAGTTCCGCGAGCTTTTTTTCGAGTTCGGTGGTTTGCACGCGTTTGTCGTGCAGCAAGCTCGAGGTTTGCACGGACTCCGGGGTTCTATCCCGCCGCGAATGCGCTTGCGGGTTCGAGCCTTCTTGCTGCAATTCCAGTTGCAAGTCGCGCTGGAGCAAGTCGGCTTCTTTCAGGGAGTGCTCGAGTTCTTCCTGGTGATCGGCAATCTCGCGTTGCAGTTCTTTTGCGATATCGCTGGAAGCAGCCCCCGCCAGGTCTGGTGATACCGACGCGCCAGCCGGCGCAGGGCTTTCGCTTTGCCCTAGCCGATCGTCGCGTAAGGCTCCGGGAATAATCGCGTTGTGGCGGGCTTGCTCTTCCAGTTCGTCAATCTTGCGCAGCAATTCGCCGCGTTGGCCCTTTAGCAGCTCCATCTGGGCGTCCGGGTTGACGCCTTCTGGCTCTTCTTCGAGATCCACGGCTCCGGTGATGCCTTTGCCGTCTTTGCGGGCTTCCTGGATGGAACGAATTTCGGTGTCAACCTTGGCGAGTTCTTCGCGCAAAGGTTGCAGCTCGTGGGCATACCATTTGGGATCCGTGTCGCGGGTGTAGCGCAGCCGCCCGGCATTCCCGGTAACGCCCGAATCCGCGCGGGGGGCTCCAGCGCCGGCGGCTAAAGCTGGTGCGGAGGCGGCGTTCGCTGGCGTTTTCAAATCGTCGTCGGTCCACACCTTCTTGGGCTTAGGCTTGTCGGTAGAGTCCTGCGCCAAGGCGGCCGAGCTTGCGGACAAGGCAAGAGTCAACGCCATAGTCAACCAGGCCACGCGCGGCAAGAAATCCCAAGCTTTCCGAAACATAGGCACCTCCCACTAGCTGACCTGCTTATTTTACTCCTCTCCGACGTGAGGCGACCTGACCCTCGGTACAGCCAGGGGAGGTCGCGGCCGGGGTGACTCGGGGGCCGGGGCGTTGGCGATTTTGCGGGCCCCAAGGGTCTTGGTTGGTAAGCCGAGCAAGGTTGACAGTTTCCGTCCTTGCCGGCAGCTGCCTGCTATAGTACGGAAACGACCCTTGCTCGTTCGGCAAGCCAGAGAGCTACCTTATACCCGATAGCCGGTGTAACTTCGGTGTAACCATGGTCAAGATCTTCTACGTAGGCGGCTCCGCTTCGAGTAGCGGAATGCTTCGAGCGGTTCTGGCCGAAGGGCAAATCGCGGATTTAGCTGCGAGTCAGGACTTCACCTATCTGGGTGTCGCGTTTCCGCCGCAGGTCGCAGGAGCCCCGCCGGCCACCATTATTGAGGTGTCCGGAGAGACAGCGCAGTCCTCGTGGAAGCCCGGGTTCTATCGCGCGGCACGGCCGCCGCTGCAATTTGACGAAACGCTGCGCTCGCTGGAGCAGCCCGCCAACAGTCCCGCAACGAGCCACGCAAAATAGGCGCGGCGCAGCAAGAAATGCCGGGTGGCAGCTAAGTTTGTACCTCAAGCTGCACCAAGTAGTGGGCTCCGCTGCCGGTCATACTGAAGCGGCGGAAGCGTTTGGTTTGGTCGTAGCCTTCATCGAGGGTCGCGCGTCCCGGTTGGCAGTTGCCGTCGGCGCTGACCGTCACCTCGCCGATAAAGTCGTCGGCGCCGCGTCCCGGCTCGTTAGCGTCGTTCTCCATCACAGTGATGGTCACATCGGGCCAGGCGGTTCCATTCCAGACTAGTCTCGCGGGCCGAATCTCGCAGCCTATTTCAAAATTGCCGACGTCGAACCGCATGACTTCACGCCGCTCAGAGCCGGTGCCAGTGGTCACCAGGCAATAGATTTCGTCGGCGTCGCTTTCGGTTTTGGCGTGGCAGAGCACGGCGTGCAAGGTCACTTTAGCCATAAATCTCCCGAGCAGACGTTTCCCAATCGATCCATCGATCCTTATCAGGCTATTGAAATCGCCGTTGCGTGTACACGCCACTCTTCTGCCGGGTTGCTTGCAGAGACGCTGGCCCATTGGCCGAACTCCAGGGCCTTACGGGCAGCTCCCTGAATGTCGACGCCTGGCCTGTTCCGGCTTTGGGCTGGCACAGCCTTGGCGGTAAACTATCGCCGCCATGGGATCCACAATCAGTGCTCTCGACGTTAACTGGGTCGACCATCCACACTCGATTGGAGCCGCGCTGCTGGAATCGGACGGGCACCGCTCGCTGATCGATCCCGGCCCGACTTCGACGCTGGTGACGTTGCGCCAGCGGCTCCGCGAACGCGGGCTCTCGGTCGCTGATCTCGACGCTATTCTGCTGACGCACATTCATCTCGATCACGGCGGGGCTTCCGGCTCGCTGGTTCGCGAAAAGCCCAGCTTGCCGATTTACGTACACCAACTGGGCGCACCGCATATGGCCGATCCCTCCAAGCTAATCGCCAGTGCCACGCGTTTGTGGGGAGATAAACTCGAATACCTCTTCGGCGAAATGGTTCCGGTGCCGCAGGAGAATCTGCGCATTCTTGCGGGCGGCGAAACGCTGGAATTCGGCTCGCGGCAACTGGAAGTGGTGTACACGCCGGGGCACGCTTCGCATCACGTCAGCTATTTCGACCAGCAAGAAGGCGTGGCATTTGTCGGAGACACGACGGGCGTGCGGATTGACGACGGTCCCTACATTCTTCCAGCTACGCCGCCGCCGGACATCGATCTGACGCTGTGGGACAAATCTTTTGCGGAAATTCTCTCGCGCGAACCCAAGCGGCTTTTCCTGACGCACTACGGCTTCGCCGAAAACCCCGCCGCGCACATCGCCACGTTCCGCGAACGGCTGCATCGCTGGACCGACCAAGCCGAGAAAATTTTGCGGGCAACAAGTTCGGGTGCTGCGCTGGGTTCGTCGGGCGATGATGCCGCCGCGTTGCAGCAATTCCTCGAGTATGCCCAGTCGGACATCGCGCAATTCCTGCACGCGGATGAAATGGAACATTACGCGTTTACCGCTGGCCTGGATCTCTCTTTCGCGGGGCTGGCCCGGCACATCCGGAAGCGCGCGCAGAAGCCGGCCTAACCACGACAGGCTATTTCACGGCGTTCAACGCCGGCGCCAGCCAGTTGAACAGCAGCTTGTTGATATCGGGGAACTGCGCGGCCAGCAGACTGAAAATCGGGATAGCGCCGGCCGATGCCAGCTTCAGCCAGAAGTCCCATCCCAATTCTCCGGCATTCGTCGAAGTCAACTTGCTGAGGATTGGTTCGCGGTGCATTTCCGCGTAGACGTAGCCAACGGCCGCGCCCATAACGATGAGCAGAATCACCGCGGTGGCTTGCAAGGCTGGATGCGGCTCGAACGGATACACACTGATAGCCACGACGATGCACACGTACAAGCCGATGGTGCACATTACGAAGGTACGCAAGCGCAGCAGCACGCTCACTAGAAAATTCACGTAAACCAGCGCAGCAAATTCCTCGGCCAAAGAGCGCACTGGCTCCAGGGACTTGCGCGGGATCAAGTCCTTATCTTCGGAGACCACCGGGAGAGGCTCTTCAGCCCAGAACGGCACCAGCGTATAGCGAATCACCGCGGCGGCGGTCTTGGCGATTTGCCGCTGCAGACTCTCGACCGTGGTCATCAGCGATTGTTCTTTGCTGGCGCGATTTTCCTCCGCCACGAAGAAGCTTTTCAGCGATTTGATGAACGAACGCAACCCCTTAGGCGCGCCTTTCTTGTTTTTCCCAGCGCTGGCTGCTTTGGACTTGGCTTCGAAGAGTTCGTGGTGCTTCACCATCGCGGCGTCACGCTTCTCGAAAACCAAGTCCACCTGGTCGCGGACATAGACGCAGGCTCCGGTGGGAGTACCCGCGCATTTGGCTTCGAGCAGGGGCCGGAGGCGCTCGAGGTTCTGCAGCGACCGCGACATGATTTTGTAGGTTTCACGGAGGGTGCTGCCGCCGGGATTCCAGAAAGAATGCCAGGACAAATCCTTCATGCGGCCAAAGGCTTCGCGCAGCGGCAAGCGGTCCAGCCCGGCGAGAATCTGGCGGCATTTCAGCCAGGCAAGCACTAGCTTGAGCAGCGAGCCCAAGAAGGTGCCCACCAGGACGCACAGCAGGACGGTGAATCCCCAGTCGTAGCCACGCCCTTCGATGGTTTGAATGGGATGCTTGAGGTCCAGGACTGTCAGAGCAATCAAAAACAATCCGATCACCGGAATCATAACTTGCCACTTCACATAAAAAGGATGCGCGGTGGTGCGCAACTGCTCCGCTTCTTCATCGCTGATGCGATGGGACAGCGCGTTCAAGTCCTGGGAGTCCGGCAAATGCGAGCGGATCGGGTCATCGTCATCCGGCTTGCCAAGGTCTAGTTGCGCCGGGAGTCGCGGGCGGCGCAAGTCGACGAGAGCGATCGCCCGCAAGCTCATCCACATCCACCAGTAGCCGCCAGCGAGCAGCACCAGCACCGGCAAGACTGGGGACAATCCACTGTCCAGATGGATCAGGCGATTCGACCAATACACGCGCGCCCAGATCGGAGGGGCCAATGCCAGCTCCATCTGAAGGATGGTCATGACAGCGATGCCGACAACGAAGCCCAGCGCGATGCGAGGTTGTGCGCGCCATTTGCTTAGATCGCGAAAAGTGACCGCGATGAACACGACGTAGAGCTGCCACAGAAAAACGGTGAGCGGCAGACCACCGCGCCATTGGACTTGCAGGCTGCGGGTGAGCAGAAGCAGGACGAAGGCGGAGCCCAAGGCGAAAACGCCGATGGCGATGATGACCGCACCGCGCAGATCCTTGTTGTCGCGCGCGAATTGCGCAAGGCTTTCCGAATCCGCGAAGACCGAGCCCTTCCAACTAAGCATTGCGTGCAACACCACAACCAGAAGGCACAGGCAAAAGGCGATGTTCCAGGCAGGAGGAGTGCTGACCGGATCTCCCGAGCGCGAGAGCGGATGGGCGACGGTCTGATGCAAAGTACTGGGCGTATCTTTGCCGGCGGGAAGCGAAATTACCGGCTCGCGTCCGTCCGCGGAAGTGAGGTCTTCGCGAGACAGCGCAACGATGGGCCAGTAGCCATCGCGACCCAGAATGGTGAGCCACAACAGAGGCCTGTGCGGCACCTCTTTGCCGGCATCTCCCGGCGCTGCGTAACGAACGGCAGGCGGTGCGTATTCCGCGTAGGGCGCGGCGGGAAGCCGCCCGCTTACCAGCTGCAATTCCGAGCGCAAGGACTCTCTTACCACCGCGTCGCTATCTTCCCCGGGCTTGGCAGGTCTGGGCGGCACCATCGCCAGAAGGCCGACCATGGCGTTGAATTCGCCGACGCTGAGGCTGCTGACGAACAGGTGGTCTTCGTGCGGGCCGGAAGGATCGTGATATTGGCCAAGCCGATCATCGAGACCGGGAAGCAACGGATAGGTGTTCAACCCCAGCACGCCGTGCAGCAGGGTGTCTTCTTCGCGGCAGAGCAACAAGTCCGGCGAAGTGACTACGACGCGGCCTTGCGGATAAGCGGTGCGCAGGTACGTGGCCAGGAACAATTGGTCTGAAGGATCGCTGGCCAGCAGGATGGTGAACTTGATGTCGTGTTTTTGCAGTTCGCTAACCACGCCAAGCATCGCGGATTCCTGCGACAGCGTGGTCTGCACGACGTTGTAAGGAGGAACCGAATCGTCGTCGGTTCCGAAGGCGTTCAGATTGAGCGGGAGAGTTGGCGGGCCGGTGCTTTGCGCAGAGGAAGACGATTGTTTCTGGGCGGCTTCGATTTCTTTCTGGTACGCGGAACGGAAATAAGAAACCTCCCGCGGAAACTGCAGGTGAATCACCCCGGAATCCTCGGCTTCGTTTTTGGCGGCTTCGTGAGGAGAGCCGTATTCGGTTTGGTCCTCGGAGAGCACGGCAATTTCCCTGGGAAGGAACCCTTGGGTGCCAGCGAAGCGAATAAACTGCGCGAGCGTGTAGTCGTCGTTTTCGATGAAGGAAGTGAAGTGGCCCGACAGCGAAGCAATTTCAGTCTTGAAGTGATCCATGGCGCTGCGGCCGGTGACCGTGCCGCTATAGACGAACAAAGGAGCGAGCGAGTCTTTGCTGTGCTGGTTGGCGTCCTGATGCAAAAGTGCGGCCAGCGAATCGAGGGAACCCGAGAAGGACGGGCCGAGAATGCGCAGGGGCTCAGACTGAAGATTGGCGCCGGCAAGATTCTGCGGGCCGCGCAAGTCCCGCAGCAGTTGCAGGGTATTGCGAAACTGTTTTTTGCGTACGCCACCGGTCGGCGTTTCGCCGACCACGAACACGAACAGCGGCTTGTGATGCAAGAAGCACTCGCCCGTTTTCGGGGACGGCGAGCCCTTCTCGAACCCAGGTTCGTCGGAAGGATCGTAGCCATCGCGAAAGATCAGCAAGCCGGGAAAGGATTCGCGAGCTTCCTGGTCAGCAGCAGCCATGCGGCGAGCTTGCGGATCGCTGGGCTCGGGATGCGGGTTGCGGTCCCAGGGAAGAATGGCGCGGTCAAAAGCATAGTGCTGCTTCTGCGCGGCTTGCTGCAGAGCTTCGATGCTGCGATCGAAAAAGAGCCCGAGCCGGGTGTGCACGGGATCGGGAAGGATGGCGACGACGAACTCGATCTCGTTGCGCGCGCAATCGGGAACCACGGCCGAGGAGTCCGGCCAGTGGCCGTAGAAATCCTGGATCGTACTGTAGATATCCTGTTGATAGGCGTTCAGGGAAGGCTTGGCAGAAGCGTGCCCGGTGGTCGAGAGGGTTCGCGGGGCAGTGGCCAGCTGATTAGCGGAAGCGCCGGGACCGGCGATGCGAAGCACACCACTAATGGCGAGCACTACGGCTAAAGCGATACCGCCACGTTTCATGAGGCCTGTCTACTCGAAGACCGCGCCGATTACTCGACAGGATATCGCCAAACGCTGCCGCCTAGGTGGCAACGATGGCCCTTCAGACCTGCTCGAGACCCTGTATCGACACGGGCATGCAAGTTACAGATGCTGGAGGGATAGTGCAGGAAGAGGGGCTAGCGTTTCGTTCTAGGTGACGCAGCGTTGTTACGCCGCGTCCATTCCGGCCCACAAATTCATGGTGCCCAGCTCTTCGCGGCCGCAAGATTTGAGGTAGCAGAAGAGCTGGGTGCGGTAGGCGGCGTGGCCGCAGAGGACCAGGTTCACCAAGATCCGGCCACGGGTCGATTTGCTGCCGAACATGTCGATTTCGCCGCGAAAGTCGGCTTCGCTCCATTCGCTGAAGATGCGCTTGTACTCGTCAGATTGTTTTTGGATGGCAGCGACCGTCTGCTCAAAGTTCATGGCTTTCGCTACGGCTTCCGCCGGCCCCCAGGCCGCGCTCAGAGCTGGCCGATTGAAGCTGCCGGATTTGATCAAGGCGATCTGCGTGGGACCCATGATGGCCAGATATTGCAGCAATTCCAGAGTGCTGCGCTGCTTGGCAGTGGGCCGGTAATCCAGCTTGGCAGGATCGATTTTCGAGATCAGATGCAACAGAATGCGCACTTCCTGCCGAAGCGCGGAGATGAATTCGTCTTTCGTGAGAACCATGAATGAAAGAGCCTCCGTTTTCAGATTTCACAAACAACCAAGCACCCTTGCTAGCGAGCGGCTCGCAACTGCATCACCCGCAGTTGGCCGCCCGCCCAGGATTGCGGGATGGCCAGAACGACCAGTCCGATCGAATACCAATGGTGGTCGATGGACACCGGCTCGTTCCACATGGTCACCGCGCCGATGGTGCCGAGAACGATGCCGACGACGCCAAGGATCAGAGCGTGCTGCATCGGCCGATGTGGAGCGAAGAATGCGGTGGCATAAGCGCCGAGCAGTCCAAAGATAGTGCGGTAGACCGTGGCGAGAACAAGCAGACGGTCGTTCAGAGGCTGACCGATCGCGGGAAAGATGCCGGTGGATTCCAGCACCTTGTCCGTGGCAATCGAGAGAACCACAACCACGAGCACTCCCGCGAAGACTGCGCCAATACTGCGGCCAAGGCGCCGCTGTGCTGGCGCCGCACTCACCGCCGACGGGTTCATTGGCCCGCGCCTCGAGCGCGTTGCGACGCCAAGAGTTCTTCGAGACGGTCGTAGCTTGCGCCAACGCCTTCCGTCATACCGGTCTTGATCACCATATCCCGAACTTCGCGCGAGGAATAGCGCACCGTGTTCGTGGTGATGGTTTTTCCGTCGTGCTCGACCAGCACTAGTGTTCCCACCCCTTCGCCGCCAGTCCAATCCTGATCGAACAGCTGCGTATTGACGATGCGCTCCGGCACCACGACTTCGAGATGCACGCCGCCCATGCCCATGTCCGGCTGCCCGGGATGGCGCCAGACGTAGCGATAGCGTCCGCCTACGCGCAAATCGATTTCGCACACCGGCATGGTCCAACCCGACGGGCCGGTAAGCCAGCGCTTCAGGAGCTCGGGCTTGGTCCAGGCATCGAAAACCAAATGGCGCGGCGCGTCAAAGACGCGGGTCATTACGACTTCGCGGTCGCTAGGAGTAGTTATCTGTAGAGCTGCCTTCATCGGTCCGTCGTTCATCGCTGTTCTCCTTGTGGTTTTGTGAGTCGACGTTTCTTTCGCTCGGGTTTGGGCTGGGCGGACTTCAATTCGCCGAGCAGTGCATCCAGGCGCTGGTAGTTCCCCTCCCAAATCTCGCGGTAACGCTCCAGCCAGTCAGTGGCCTCCGCGAGCGGCTGGGCTTCCAGTTTCCGGGGACGCCGCTGAGCATCTCGGCCGCGCGAGATCAAACCGGCGCGTTCCAACACTTTCAGGTGCTTGGAAATGCCCGGCTGGCTGATGTCGAACGGTTCGGCCAACTCCGTCACCGACGCTTCGCCGGAAGCCAGCCGAGCCAGGATGGCGCGGCGGGTGGGGTCGGCGAGAGCGGCGAACGTGGCGTCGAGTCCGGCGGAAGTCATTCGTCCATAACCTGCAGGTTGCATAACCATACGGCAATATACAAGAGCAGCGAATCGCTGTCAACAGTAAATCGTGGGCAGAATTCAGGGTACCCGGGGTTACCGAGCTACCCTAAGGGCCAGTTATCCTAAGCGGAGGTCTCGTTGGAGGAAGGTTCCGCAGAGGGCGGATCGTTGGGCGATTCGTTGGGCGATTCGTCGATGAGGGATTCCGCGGCTGGAGCCGAATGTGGCTGCTCCGGCGCAGCTTCAGCAGCCGCAGCGCTCGGCGAAGCGGCCACGCCGGACGCTGGGACATCGGAAGACTCGAGGCGCGCGGCGAGAGCATCGACAATCAGGTCGACGAGCTTCCTGGCAGCGGAGCCATCAGGATCTTTGTCCGGATTGTATTGCGCGACGTCGAAGCCGAGCAGATTCTTGTGCCTCACGATGTGCTGGAGCGCTGCGCGAACCTCGTCGAGCCGCAGGCCGCCGCTGGTGTCCGGAACGTTGACAGCGGAGAAATCCTCCGGAGCGATCACATCCGTATCGATATGCAAAACGAATTCGCGCCCGTCCGCGTGCAAGTGCGCGAGAGCCTCGTCGGCCGATTTGGCAGCGCCTTTCAGTTGAATGTCCGCGGCGTATACGTGCCGCATCGGCGAACGCGTGAGAAATTCCTGCTCCGGCGGATCAACGCGCTGAAGACCAAACAGGAGTACATCCGGTTCCCGAACCAGCGCCGACTCCCCAAAAAATCGCACCAGCTCCGGAGCACCCTTGCCGATGATATGCGCAACGACCATGCCGTCAATGCGGCCAGATGGCGTGGTGGCCGGCGTATTCAGATCCGCGTCGCGATCGAACCACAATAGATTGATGTGCTTGTAGTAGCGCCGCGAACCGGCCAGCAAGCCGATCACTTGAGCGCAGTCGCCGCCGAGAACCAGGACTAGCGCGCCGCTCTTGACCGCAGTTTCCGCGCGAAGCTTCAGATCGTTGAGCCCCGCAACAATTTCGGTGAGATTGCGCGCCCGGCGGTGTTCTTCATCGTCGGCAAACAGGCGCGGCGCGCAATCCCCGTGATCCACAACTTCGTAGCCCAGGGCCTGCAAGCGCTCGACCAGCCCGGTGGCACGCAACGCGGCGGGAGCCTTCTCGCTTCCGGCAAGAAATGCGGCAGCGCTCGAAGGCGCGCCAATCAAGGCAATCTTCTTCGGCTGACGGACGATTTTGACCGCCAAGGTCGCCCCCTGTGTGGAGTTGCACGTCTACTGCCTGGCTATGTTGCCGCCGGCGCTGACAGCCCCCTCGCCGGACTTGCCCAACCTGGTAACCTAAAACTCTTCAGCGACGCGGCGCGGGAGCGATACTGGCCAGTTCCGGCGGCAGCGTGAAACGCACGTCCTCTCGAATCAAATCCAAATCCCGCTGGTCCGTAAAGCCGTGCTGGGCCAGCCGATCGCTGACCTGCTCGACCAGCACTTCAGGAGCAGACGCCCCGGCAGTCAGGCCCACGCGCTTCACGCCTTCAAGCCACTTCGGATCGATATCGGAAGCCGAATCGATCAGCTCGGCCTTGACACCCCGGCGTTGCGCGACTTCCACCAGGCGATTCGAGTTCGAGCTATTCTGCGATCCCACCACCAGAATCAGATCCACATCCTGAGCCACTTGCTCCACTGCTTCCTGGCGATTCTGCGTGGCATAACAAATATCGTCGCTCTTAGGACCGACAATCTTCGGAAACTTCTGGCGGAGGCGGGCGACAATTTCCTGGGTATCGTACAAGCTGAGCGTCGTCTGCGTCAGAAACGCCAGCCGCTCCGGGTCGCTGACCTCCAGCCGGTCCACCGCTTCCACCGAATCGACCACGATAGTGCGGTCGGGAGCTTCGCCGGAAGTGCCCACAATTTCCTGGTGGTCTTTGTGGCCGATTAAGATGATGGTGCGTTTTTCGCGCGCAAACTTCAGCGCTTCCAAATGCACCTTGGTCACCAGCGGGCAAGTCGCATCGATTACTTTCAGCGAACGTTGCTTGGCTTCTTCGCGGACCGGGGGCGGCACGCCGTGCGCGCTGAACACCAGTACCGCGCCGTGCGGCACATCCTCGATGGACTCCACAAAAATAGCGCCGCGGCGCCGCAACTGTTCGACAACGTACGTATTGTGCACAATTTCGTGGTGCACGTAGACCGGCGCGCCATACGCTTCGAGAGCCAACTCGACGATATCAACTGCTCGAACCACCCCGGCGCAAAATCCCCGGGGGCGCACTCGCAGCAAGACTTTTCCGTTTGTATCCGTCGGCATCGTTGTCCTAACTATCTAATTTCTCAACGCTCTATCATACCCTACGCAGTGGCCGCCCCGCACCTCGTTTTGGAACAGGGCTTGGACGGTGCGTCGAAAGGAACCCTTTCTTTCGCGATGCCGCTTTCAAACGCTGCGTTTTCTGCGAAATCGTCCATTTTGGCGGTCGAATAGAGCGTCTTACGCGGGCAGGATTCTGGCATCATGCGCGAACCTATCAAAATTGGCCCGATCACCCTGGAGGACCGCGCCGTTCGCCTGGAGCCACTAACCCATGCGCATCACCGCGGCCTCTGCGAGGTCGGCCTGGAACCGGAACTCTGGAAGTGGATCCCTTATACCGTCGGTACCCCGGACGAAATGGCCGCGTACATCGAAAAAGCTCTCGACGAGCAGGCCCGCGGCGCCTCCGTGCCTTTCGCGACCATCGACAAAAGCACCGGCCGCGTGATTGGCAGCACCCGCTACATGAATATCGAGCGGGAACACTGCCGCGTGGAAATCGGCTCCACTTGGATTGGCCGCGCCTGGCAACGCACCTCCATCAATACCGAAGCAAAATACCTGATGCTCCGCCATGCGTTTGAGACCGTCGGCTGCATGCGTGTCGAGTTCAAAACCGACTCGCTGAATGAGAAATCGCGCGCGGCCATCCTGCGCATTGGCGCAAAAGAAGAAGGTACTTTTCGGAACCACATGGTCATGTCTACCGGGCGCATCCGCCACAGCGTGTATTACAGTATTGTGGAGGCGGAATGGCCCGGGGTTCGAGCGCGCCTGGAACAGAAACTGGCGGCGCATCCGGGAGCAGCTCCGAGCCAAAATGGGGACTCCTGCAAACCCGCAAAACCGGCGGCGTAGCGAGCGCGTGATGCTGCAAGTCGCCGTCACAGTGCTGGCCGAGACTCCCGAACACGAAGAGGTACGAGAAGATACGCAAACCCTGGTGGTCAACGCCCACGGCGGACTTATCAAGCTGAAGACGGAATTGTACGCTGGCCAGCCACTCACTTTGATCAACCCCAGAAGC
>Ga0207015_1111_pt1 | contig 25219 bp, 21 predicted proteins | sample Alteio_BWMinCont_53_FD_153486 | JGI IMG/M metagenome (GOLD analysis project Ga0207015, IMG submission 153486) | Enriched cells from forest soil in Barre Woods Harvard Forest LTER site, Petersham, Massachusetts, United States -... | ecosystem: Environmental > Terrestrial > Soil > Temperate forest >...
GACGAAGGAATCGGGATCGAGGCTGGCTTCGAGGCTGGCGATGGTTTGTTGCTTGAGATGTTTTTTGCCGGCGGTGGATAGGGCGACGTAGTCGTCCTGGGCTTCGGCGAAATCGAGTTTGGCTATGGGGATTAGCGTTACCTTGGTGCCGTCTTTCACGACGATGCGTTCGAGGAACTGCTGCGGTGGGCGGGCGGCGGCCGAGAGTTCTTCGCCACGGGGCAGTCTTTCATTGGCGTGGGCATTGATGCGGGATTTGGCACGGTCCAGCGCGGCATCGAAGCGCTCGCGGCCGACAGGTTTCAGGAGATAGTCGACGGCGTGCACGTCGAAGGCGCGCATGGCGTATTGGTCGTAGGCGGTTACGAAGATGACCGGAATGTCCGGGCCGATGAGTTCGAGGACGTCGAAGCCGGTGAGTTTGGGCATCTGTACGTCGAGGAAGATCAGGTCGGGCTTTTTCTCGGCGACGGCTTTTAAGGCTTCGAAGCCGTTGGCGCATTCCGCGACGATTTCCAGGTCGGGGCGTTTGGCGAGGAGTTGGCGAAGAGCGTGGCGGGCGAGTTCTTCGTCGTCGACGATCATGACTGCGATTTTCTTGCTGAGCATTTCGCTGGGCGCGCTGGTCACGATTACGCCTCTTTCGTTTCTGCCGGGAGCGATACATCGACGCGAAATTCGTCGCCGTCGGTTCTGGTTTGCAGGGTGGCTTGGCCGGGGTAGCGGGCTTCGAGGCGGCGGCGAACGTTGACGAGGCCCATGCCGTTGCGACGGGCCGGGGTGGACTCGGGATCGAAAGTGTTGCGAATGGTGATGGTCAAGAAGCCGTCGCCGCAGCGCGCGGCCAGGCGCACGATGCCGCCTTCCGGGAGATTGGCGATGCCGTGGGCAACGGCGTTTTCGATGAGCGGTTGCAGAAGCAGCGCGGGAATGAGCAGGGGCTTGCAGTCTTCCTGAATATCTTCTTCGGCTTGCAGACGGGTGCCGAAGCGGACTTTTTCGATGGCCATGAAGCGGTCGAGCATAGCGAGTTCTTCGTGCAGGGGGATGCTGCTTTTTTCGCCGAGGCCGAGAGTCATGCGCAGAAATTCGGCGAGAAGAATGCACATGTCGCGGGCTTTTTCCGGGTCGATGCTGGTGAGGGCGCTGATGGAATTGAGGCTGTTGAAAAGGAAATGGGGATTGACCTGAGCTTTGAGAGCGCGCAGCTCGGCGTCGCGCGCGAGTAAACCGCTTTTCATGACGCGGCCTTCGGCTTCGCGCGAGGCTTCCAGCGAGAGAACGACGTAGTGGTAGGCGACGGCCAACAGATAGAGCAGAAAACCAGCGCCAAAGAGGATGGGAATGTGCGGAGCCAAGTGTTCGGGCAACTGAGTGAAGGCCGGAAAGCGGGAGAGAGCGTAGGCCAAAGCCTTGGCGATTTGAATCCAGGCAAGGCTGAGGATGGCCGCAGCTAGAAGGTGAGTGAGTGCCAGGCGGGAGAGCGGAGTGGTTTGGAGCGGGGCGCCTTTTGCGGGATACCAGGCCGCGAGGCAGACGAGAACGTAGACGGCACTGAGCGGGAGCACCAGGACGGCGGATTCGCGCCAGTTCAGGTGGCCGGCGGTGGCCATCAGGTACACGAGGATGGCGGCCAGCGGAATCCATGCCAGCAGGTAAAGCCCGAAGCGACCGCGCGTCAGTAACGGGTGCACTTAGGCAGCTCAGCTCTTGATTTCCACGCCGCCGAAAATGACCGAGCCGGTAAGAACAAGAAGCTTTTTTGCGGGATCGGAGGTGGGATCATCGCTGGAGCCGGTTTTGTCGTCGTAGCCGCCAAAGATGGCTTGGCCGCTGGACACCACCTGCCAAGAGTCGGGGACTCGGAGTTCGACGCCGCCGAAGATGGCGTTGACTTCGAGTTCGACTTGCGGCAGCTGCATGGCGGCGTGGCTGAGGTCGAGCTCGACGCCACCGAAGATGGCGTTGATGCTGCCGCCACGGAAATCCTGGGTGACCACGCGGCGCTCGACGCCGCCGAAGACGGCGACTTCGTTGAGGGTATTGCGAAGGTCCCTGGCAGCAGGCTCGGCGTTGACGTCTGGAGCGACTTCGCCGTTGGCAGCGGCGGCTTGGGATTCCGCGAGACGCCTGCGGCCTTCAAATGAGCCCCACATCACCAACAGGCCGACAGCGATAATAGCTACCGGCCAGAGCTGGCCCCAGCCGAAATGCGCTACGCCGAGTTCGTTGAGTTGCAGGAGGATTCCGGCGAGCAGAAGAATAATGCCGAACAAGCGGCCGGAGCGGCAGGCGAGATTCATGATGCCGGCGGCGACCAGAATCAGCGGCCAGAATCTGTAGATATGGCTGGCCGGGATGATGTTGAGGTTGTCGAGCAGAAAGATCAGGCCAATCAAAGCGATGAAGCCGCCCCACAGCAGGCTCCAGCGCGGGTCAACGGAGCGGCCTTTGCCGAGGTGAATGCCCACGACGACTCCGCCTCGCTGACGGCGGCCGCGTTCGCGGTAAGCCATTAGTTTTCTCCTTCGGCCGAAGAACGCATGGCGGTTTGGCGCGCGGCGGTGATGCCGCTGAAAGCCTTGCGGAGCAGAACCACCCCACTGATAACCAGGATCACTGGCCAGCATGATAGCAATATATCGCGGAGGGTTGAGAGCAGATTGGCGCGGTCGAATGCCCAAGCCTGGGCGGCGTGGTTGACGGTGAGGATGGCGGCGGGAACCAGGCCGCCGAGGTCGTCGGCGCTGGCACCAACACGTTCCCAGAGCTGGCCGGCGACCGGGTTCACCTGGACGGCGAGCGCGACCAGGCCGGCAACTAGAAGGAGCAACCCGAGGAGCGGGAAGAAGCTGCGAAATCCCTTTTGCCGTGCGGTCATGCGGACCTCCTTGGTACGAGGGCAGATTAGAGAGGGGGATGGGAGGCGTCTTGCGTCATTCGGCGGAAACGTGAGGTTTACCGGCGAACGGCAGAGGTTGGTCGGTTAGCGACGGGCTGGGAGGTGGGATTTTGTGGCTGCCAGGCAATGCGGGCTTGCAAAATCGGCAGAGTGGCACTACTTTAAGGCGCAAGCATCAGGTCGTCCTTACTCGTTTTCGCCAATCTCTCTCGAGGTAATCGCGGATGAGCGTTCAGGTCTCGGAGTCCGGTAAGCGCACAAGCAGGAGCGGCGGGCATTGGATGTTGTACGTGGGGCTCGCGGTGGCCGGCGCGCTGATGACCTTTGTGGGTGCGCGCGCGCAACAAAAACTCACCGATGATTCCACGTTCCACAAACTGATGGACGATTATTGCGCGGCCTGGAGCGCGGGCAATGCTGAGGCTCCGGCGAAGTTCTACGCCCAGAACGACGGGTTGGTGTTTTACGACGTGGCTCCGTTCAAGTACAACGGATGGAAGGAATACCATGCCGGAGTGCAGAAGGAATTTCTGGACGGCGCGGAGACCCTGAAGCTGACCGCCGGCAAAGATTTGAAGGTGACCCGGCACGGCTTGTTGGCCTGGACCACGGTGAGCATTCATCTGTACGAAAAAGCCAAGGATGGCAAGACCACGAACGTGGACCTGCGCTATACGGGAATCTGGGAGAAGCGCGGAGCGAAGTGGTTGTTGGTGCACGAGCACCTTTCGGCGCCGATGGCTTGAGATTGGACACTCGCTGGCGCATCCCCGCGCGCCGCATCTGCGAGTTGTCGTTGCTCAGTTGAGAAAGACCTATGATTAAGACCATTCGTTACTACTGGATTGTGGCGCGGGGGTACCGCTTGGTGCCGTGGAAGAGTCCGTATTTGTGCTGGCGGTTCGAGACTTTTCTCGGAGCGGAAGCGGCGCATATGACCGCGCGCAAATTCTTTCATCTGGTGTGGAAGTACCGCAACCAGATGAGCCGCTTCGTGGATTGGACGACGGAGCGCCGGCGCATGCAGAGGCGCGGGGCTGCTTCGGCTTAACGGGTGAAGGGCCTCACTGAGGCTGCGGAATCTGACCCGTTTCCTGGTTCGTGGACTGCTTTGGAGCGGCGGCCGGCGGCAGCTCGCGGCGAATCAATGATTCGACTTCGTTCCAGACTTTCGGGTCACACTCGATTTCCATGTGAGTTTTCGAGAACCAGCGATCCCAGAATGGGTAGCCGTGGCACTCGACCGGGTTCTTTGCGTAGTCGTAAAGATAGTTGCCGAGAATTTGTGTACGTGCCGGGTCGGCGGCGGTAATCTTCTCTCGGCCATGCAGCATCCCGCCGCGCTGATAGAAGTTGGCGGCCTTTGCTACGTTAGCCGGAATGACCGAATCGTCGACGTGCAAGTGTTCGACACTGTCGACTTGCACCGTGAGGAGAACCGGGATGCCATCCTTCTGGAGCTTACGAGCCAACGCAACGGCCGCCGTGCCTCCCCAGCTGTGGCCGTAAATAATGATGCGGGCTCTTTGTTTTTCTTCGCCTGAGACAGTTGCGGGGGGAGCGCCGGCAAGAAGCTCGAGGATTTCCCGGTAAGCGCTGTTCATGTTGCGATTGGCAAACGTTTTCACGTGCACGGTATCGGGATAAGAGGCGCGAAGCCGCTCGGCCATTTTCACTTCGCTGCGAATCGGGCTGTTGGCGGGTACATAGCCGCCCAGGAATCCGATGACAATCGCTGGCGAGCCCTTGCTGGCGGGCGATCCTTTGGTGTCTGCCGGGGCGGGCGTGGCTGGGTTCGCCACCGGCGAGACTTGCTGGGTGTTCTGAGCAGACCCGGGAGGCGCGAGGCAAGCGGCTGCGCCCAGGATGAATGGGCCAGTGCAGGCAAACCATTGGAGGCGTTTGCGACTGTGGGCTTCGCGTGGCGTCATGAGAAAATGATAGCAGGCGGGAGGCTCGGGCGGCGCGGGGCATTGAGGTCCGAGGCCAAAGCATGGAGCAGAGACACCGTGTGGTCATCTTGGGAGGCGGGTTCGCCGGGCTGAACGCGGCGCAGAAACTGAAGCGGGCGAATGCCAACGTCACGCTGATTGACCGGCGGAATTTTCACTTGTTCCAGCCGCTGCTGTATCAGGTGGCGACCGGGTCGCTGTCGCCCGGTGAGGTGGCTGCGCCGCTGCGTTCGGTTTTGCGGCGGCAGAAAAACACCGAAGTGCTGCTGGGCGAAGCGGATCACGTGGATGCTGACGCGAAACGCGTGGTTCTGCGCGATGGCGGAGTGTTCCAGTACGACTCGCTCATCGTGGCGACAGGCTCGCAGACCTCTTACTACGGCAATGATGAATGGCGTGAGGCGGCACCCAGTTTGAAGTCGGTGGAAGAAGCCACAGCCATCCGGCACAAAATTCTCCTCGCGTTTGAACGGGCCGAGCGGGCTGATTCGCCCGAAGAAGCCAAGGCGTGGCTGACGTTCGTGATCGTGGGAGCGGGGGCCACCGGACTGGAGTTGGCGGGGGCGCTCGGAGAGATCGCGCGCGAAACGCTGAAGCACGATTTCCGGCACATCGATCCGGGTGCGGCGCGAATCGTGCTGATGGAAGGGGGGCCGCGGGTACTCGGCGCGTATCCGGAGGACCTGTCCGCCAAGGCGGAAAAGCTGGTATGGCGGCTGGGAGTGGACGTGGAGAAGAACGTGATGGTCACGGAGATTGACCAGGACGGCGTAACGTACCGGCGCGGCAACTCCACTTCCACCGAGCGTCTCGCGGCAAAGACGGTGATCTGGGCGGGTGGCGTGACCACTACGCCTTTTGCGCGGCAGCTTGCCGAACGCACCCGCGCGGCAACCGATCGCAGCGGCCGCATCAAGGTGAATTCCGATCTCACGATCCCCAACTATCCGGACATTTTTATCGCCGGAGACCTCGCGTACTTCGAAGGAAAGCCAGGCAAGCCGCTTCCCGGCGTAGCGCAGGTGGCTATTCAGGGCGGAGCATATGCCGCGAAAGTGATCAAGGGGCGCCTGGAAGGGAAGAAGGACTTTCCGCCGTTCCACTATTTCGATAAAGGGGATATGGCGGTCATCGGCCGGGCCTCGGCCGTTGCCGATATTTTCGGATTCCACTTCAGCGGGTTGATCGCGTGGCTGATGTGGCTGTTCATCCACCTGATTTACATCGTGCAGTTTCAGAGCCGCGTGCTGGTGTTCGTACAATGGGGCTTCGAGTATTTGACGTTCAGCCGCGGCGCGCGCCTGATCACCGGCGAGGGCAACGACAAGTCAAGAGAGAGTTGAATCGCGGCGCTGCCGCGAAACTCAGCGGGACGCTGCGGCGCTGGTTCCCGTCGCCACCGGATTCTTTACATACTTGTCGAACCAGGTGAGCATTTCCCAAAGAGTGTGCTCGATGGACTCGCGCGCCGCGTATCCGTGGGCTTCGTCCGGCAGCGTTACGTAGCGCACCATTCCCCCATTGCCTTTGATGGCGCGAAACATCCGATCAGACTGTATCGGGAAGGTGCCTGAGTTATTGTCCGCTTCGCCGTGAATCAGAAGGATGGGCACCTTGATTTTGTCAGCGGCCAGGAACGGCGAGAGCTTCAAGTACACGTCCGGAGCCTGCCAGATGGTTCTGCGTTCATTCTGAAACCCGAACGGAGTCAGCGTGCGATTGTAGGCGCCGCTGCGCGCTACTCCGGCGCGAAACAAGTTCGAGTGCGCCAGGAGATTTGCGGTCATAAACGCCCCGTAGCTGTGCCCGCCAATGCCGACGCGGTTCGGATCGATCACGCCCATGGCAGCGGCTTTGTCGATGGCTGCTTTGGCGTCAGCGGTAATCTGCTCGATGTAGGTGTTGTTGACGGTCTCGGGGTCGCCGACGACGGGCATGGCGGCATTGTCGAGAACGACGTAGCCGTCGAGAAGGTAGAAGAGTTCGGAAGGGCCGGTAATGTTGGTGAAGCGATAAGGAGAGCCACCGACCTGGCCGGCAACGGTGGGATCGGTGAATTCGAGGGGATAGGCCCAGATTACGGCGGGGCGGCGCTCGCCGGTTTTGTAGTCGGGCGGCAGGTAGACGGTCATGGAGAGATCGACGCCGTCGGAGCGCTTGTAGGTGACCAGTTGTTTTTTTATGGCGCGGAGTTGGGGCGTCGGGTCCGTGAAGGCAGTGAACGGCCTGATTTGCGTAAGGGATCCAGGTTCGGCAAAGCCACCTGAAAATTTGGTGGATTCGCGCACGAGGAAATTCGGCGGGTCGGTTTGGGTCTCGCGGCGAGTAAGCAGCCTTCTGCCGCCGGCGGAAAGCATCGCGACGACCTCTTCGTAGGTCTGGGACTCACCCTGGAAAATGCGTGTGAGCTCCATAGTGTTGATGTCGAGGCGATCGAGAAAGGGCCGCGCGCCATCCGGCGAGGCGCCTTCGCCTTCGAGAAAGATGAAATTGTTCTGCATGAGAATGGCACTGTGGCCGTTGGGCATGGGCCACATAACGGGCGCGCCGGGATTGTGATAGCGGTCTTGCGTACTCAAATCCCAGACTAAGGTTTTTTGGTTGGGTTTGTCGGCGTGGAAGGTCCAGGTTTTTGAGGGATCAGGTTCGGGATTGAAGAACCAGGCGCGGCCGCGGAGAGTGTCGCGATCGAAGTCGCGAAGGATGGCAAAGTCGCCGCTTTCACCGAACGACAGCCCAGCGAAGCGGTTTTCGGTGCGAGCCAGTTCGACGGGGGCGCTGGTGGAAGGGAGCTTGATCCGCATGATTTTGTCGCGCTCCGGAACTTTCTTTTTGGGATTGCCGTCATCAAGAGCTTCGGCCCAGAAAAGAGTGGCGGGTTGATTGGGATGCCATTCAACGTCGCGAGGGCCGGTGGGGACGCCGCCGATGGGAACATTTTCGCGAAGCGGCAAGCTGGCTACTTTGTAGATCGTCTGGCCGGTGAGATCCCACACTTCGACTTCTCTCGGGAAGTAAGATTCCGGAACGATGAAAGAGTAGGGGCGGCGAATGCGTTCGACGAGAACGTGCGCGCCGTCCGGTGCGGGGTCGACGGAGCCGAATACCGCCGGGGCACCTACATTTGTGGCGGTGCCATCTTCGATGTTTAACAAAGCAAGTTGCGCGGTGGCGTAATAATCGAAGAGATCGCTGTCATGATCGTTGTCGAGCAGGTCTTCGAACGTGGGAACGGGAGCAGCTTTGCCGAAACTCTCCTGTACGCGTGGGCCGATGGGAACGGCGGGCGGGTTGGGTGGAGCGCCGCGGCCGGCGGGAACTGTCTGGCAAAGCAGATTCTTGCTGTCCGGCATCCACGAGCAGGTATCGCTGCCGGGGCCGCGGCCGGTGAGGGCACCATTCAGCCTTACGCCGGCGATTGATTTTGCGTCGCCGGTTTTGGCGTCGACGATCCACAGTTCGATCGCCGAGTTTCCTGCATGGGTAAACGCGATTCGTCGTCCGTCGGGCGACCAGAACGGCCGTGAAACCAGGAAATTCGCAGGAATGGCCACCTTAGTTTCGACGCCGTCGGCAACGCGCTTCAGCACCAGATGGTTGAATCGCGGGGCGCTATGCGGACCGTTGGTGGTCTTGTCGATGCGCAATCCTGCGAGCCGCGCAAACGGTTGCGCCAACTCTGCGATGGGCGGATACAACACCGGCGAATAGAAAAGGACCACGTCGCGAGCGCGGCCCACGGTGGCGCGCGGTGTCGATGGCGCATCCAGAACGTCGGATACGGCCTTGGGGGGCCGTTGATAGCCCTGTTGCGGCAAAGCGCCGGCCGGGAACAAAGCGCTCAGCAGCATGGCCATTACCACAGGGATGTCAAGGCATCGCTGTTTGGAGCGAAGGACTGTCGATGCAATTCTCATATTGTTGTGCTCCCGCGTTACGGTGTGAATGGAGTCTTCCAGCAGACAGGGAAGTCCGACCAACGCTAACGGCCGCAGCGATATTACAGAAGGGGCCACGCAAACTACAATCGGATTTCGGGTGTGCCGTCGATCTGTGCTGCTGGACGACTTAATTCAGGGCACGAGGTCGATGGCCGGCTGGGGGTCGTGATGGGTACCCGTGAGTTTGATGGGGATTGCCGCGCCGTGGTGACGCCCCTTGAAGAAAATGTTGAACGGATTCAGGGTTTTTTCGCGCGCGGATGGCGGTTTCGGACCTCAGGGGATTACGCCGCGGCCCAGCCGAAGGATGCCGCGACTCCTGCGCACCTCAGGCGAGAGTGCCGCGATCTGCTGGTGATCCTTGGCGATGGCCGGCCACGTTTCTTCGGGGATGGCCAGGAACACGTTGACGATCTTTAGGTCGAACTGAGTGCCCGCGCAGTTGCGGATGATTTCGCGCGCGCTCTGGAAGGAAGAGGCTTTGCGGTACGGCCTGTCGGAGGTGATGGCGTCCAAGGTATCCACGACGGCGAAGACTCGCGCGCCCGGCAGAATCGCTTCGCCCTGGAGGCCGCACGGATACCCGGTGCCATCGCAGCGTTCGTGGTGCATCAGAACGATTTCGGCGGCGTCGGCGAGAAAGGCAATGTCCTTCACCAGGTCGAAGCCGATCTGAACGTGCTGCTGCATGATTTTGCGCTCTTCCACGCTGAGAGGTCCCGGCTTAAGAAGGATACCGTCGGGAATGCCGAGCTTTCCGATATCGTGAAGGTAAGCGCCCCTGGCCAGGCTGCTCAACTGGCGGTCCGGCCAACCCATGGCGCGAGCAATTGCGAGCGAGTAGCGGCAGACTCGCTGGGAGTGGCCAGCGGTTTCGTTGTCGCGCAGATCGATAGCGGCGCCGAGGGCTTGCAAGGTGTCCTCGTAGCTACATTCGATCTGCAGCAAAGCGGCCTGCAATTGCCCAGTGCGTTCCGCGACCATTTCTTCCAGATGTAGCTGGTAGTTTTCGACCTGCTGCTCGAGCCGGCGTTTCTGCAGCGCCCGATCGAGGCTGGCTGCTACGGCGCCTTCGCGGAGCGGTTTAACAAGATAGTCGTCCGCGCCGCAACGCATCGCCTGGACGCCGACATCCAGATCATCGACGCCAGTGGTGACCAGAAACGCCATGTGGGGATACAGCAGGCGAACTTGGGCGAGCAGCTGCATACCGCCCATGCCGGGCATGTCGAGGTCGGAAATGACGGCGTCGAATGGCCCGCTGCCTAGAGCGGCCAGGGCTTCTTCCCCACTGCAGGCGGTAGTGCAGTGGAAAGCAGGCGGGCCGAGCATCAGAGAGAGCAGTTTGCTGGCAGCGGGTTGGTCGTCGACGGCCAGAACTCGTGCAATGGGTAGTTGCGCCGATGGAAGTGGGGCGAGAGGTCCTGCAGGTTCAGCGGGAACGGTTTGCCGAGTCTGAATCATGAGGAGCGCGCCCTGGGCTTGTTACTGCAGCACCCAGTTTCCGGCCTTCTCCGTGAAGCGGCATCCATAGTGGCGAATGGGCGAACCCTTGGACTCCGAATGAAGGATTTTCGCCTTGCCCACGTAGTCTTTTCCGAAGGCAGTCATGTACACACTGACGACGGAATTGACCGCGATTTCAGTAGCGCAGCTGCACAGAAACCCACTCAGGCTGACGTTCTCGGTAGTGGCTGCTTCTTCGAAGTCCTTTCCCTGGCTGTCCGTGCCGTGCAGTTTGAGGGCGACGCGGAGCCGGACGCGCACTTCGCTGCGCGGCGTATGCTTGCGGGTCTTGGCGATTTGGCGGAGGCAGATTCGCAGCGCGTCGAAATCGATGGGTTTTTCGAAATATTCCGCCGCGCCCAGCTGCTTGCAGTGCTCCTTGGTTTGCGCGCCGGCTTCGCCGCTGACGATGATAACGGGGATGATCTGGGTGCGGCTAAAAGAGGTAAAGGTCTGCAGCAACTCGTAGCCGGAATACTTCGGCATGCGCAGATCGAGCAAGATAGCCTCGGGGCGATGTTCGAGAGCCAGCGCCAGACCGCGCTCAGGATCACCGGAATCAATGACTTCATACTCGCTGCTAAGCTCGAGGCGCATCAAGCCGCGCAGGGCTTCATCGTCGTCCACGATCAGGACTTTTCCCATGTTCTAGTTCCTTTGCCTGGCAGGGCCGGTGGACACAAGGTCGGCGCCGTTGCTCACGGCGGGCGCCGGCTTCTTGCCGCCATCCAGCACCTCGCGCGCCTTGCGGATGAGAACATCTTCCGTGAAGGGCTTGTGCAAGAGGTGCGTGCCTGGATCCAGAACTCCGTGCCCCGCAATGAAGCTGTCGGTATAGCCGGACATATAGAGCACCTTGATTCCCGGCTGCCGAGGGAGCAATTGTTCCGCCAGGAGCCGGCCGTTCATGCCGGGCATGACCACGTCGGTCAGCAGAAGATCGAAGGTGACACCGGAGCACGCGGCGACTTCCAAGGCCTCTTCACCGCTTCCTGCCGACCACACGCGGAATCCCGCTGCTTCCAGAAAAGTCTGAGCCAGCTTTCTTAGTGGCTCGGCGTCTTCCGCCAAGAGAATAGTTTCCGAACAGGGCAACTTCTCTCCCGAATCGATTCGCTGTTCTTCCGCGACCGCCTGCCCCACATGCCGCTGGAGGAAGATGTCGAAGGAGGTGCCGTTGCCCGGAGTGCTGTCCACCCAGATATATCCATCGCTCTGTTTGACGATGCCGTACACCGTGGCGAGTCCAAGTCCGGTACCCTTACCGCGTTCCTTGGTGGTGAAGAAAGGCTCAAAGATGTGCGTGAGGGTTGCCGCGTCCATACCGGTCCCCGTGTCAGTCACCCGCAAGAGAACGTAGTGTCCGGCCCGCGAGCCCGGATGGGTCCGCGTATAGGCTTGATCGAACTCGACGTTAGCCGTCTGGATCTTGAGTTTCCCGCCGGTGGGCATGGCGTCCCGCGCGTTTACCGCCAAATTCATGATGACTTGTTCGATTTGACTCTGGTCTGCCTTCACGCAGCCAAGTTCCGGATCCAACGCCAAGGACACCTGGATATCCTCGCCCAGCAGGCGCGGCAGCATGCTCTCCATGTCGGAAGCCAGGGTGTTGAAATTCAGGATGGCCGGAGTCAGGACTTGCTGCCTGCTGAAGGCCAGCAACTGCTTGGTCAAGGAAGCCGCTCGTTGACCGGCCTTCTCGATTTCCAGGGCATGCTCGCCCAGAAGATTATTCCCGCCTAAGGCCTTCTTGAGGACTCTGCTGTAACCGATGATTACGCCCAGATGGTTGTTGAAGTCGTGGGCGATTCCGCCGGACAGCCGGCCAATCGCTTCCATCTTTTGCGCCATTCGCAATTGTCGTTCGAGCACCCGCTTTTCCGTCACATCCTCAGCGAACATTTCAAAGTATGCGGGGGCGCCACGCTCATCCCGAATGCAGCGGCCGGAGCAGCGCACGGTAATCTCCGTGCCATCCTGGCGCTTCCATTCCATTTCGATGTCCTTGATTTCTGCGGAGCGCAGGAGTAGTTCAGTCAATCGCTGGTACTCGGCGGCATACCGGAATACTCCCTCAGCCAGGTCTTTGTTATGAAGCTCCTGCGCCGACGCATATCCGAGCATGGTCTGAAAAGCTGGATTCATCTGCAGGAGCCGGCCAGCCGCGCTGGCGCGATAAATGCCATAGGGGGCGTCTTCCACGACCGAACGGAAATCCGCCTCCGAGCGGCCCAGAGCGTCTTCCGCTTTCTTGCGCTCGGTGATGTTGCGGTTCACGATGACCAGTTTTTCAGGCTGGCCTGCTGAATTCAGGATTACGCTGGAGGTGGATTCCAGTACTAGCCACGTCCCGTTCTTGTGGCGCAGCCGGTACTCCAGAGTTTTTCCAATGCCGGTGTGCCGTGCTTCCTCAGCGGCCTTCTTGACCTTCTCGCGATCGTCGGGGTGAATCTGCTCGAAGGCAGACGACGCCTGCAATTCCTCCGGCGAATATCCCAGTACCTTTTGATACGAAATGCTGTTGAAGATACGCTGACCCTGCATGTCCACGATGGCGATCATGTCCGCGGCGTTTTCGCTGATCAGGTGAAAGAGTTCTTCGCGATTGACCAATTCGCGGCGAATGCGATGAATCAACAGATGCTGGTAGATGGTGTACAAATCGAAGATGAATACCAAGCCAACCAGCCCGCGCACGGCTTGCGACAGCGCATTGTGTTCGAAGAAATCGCGGTCGTGCGCGGGAAGTAGAAAGGAAGCCAGCCCTGCAGTCAGGAGCAAAGTGATGACCACAGCGGCTGCCCACAGCCACCATTCCCTGCGTTCAATGCGTCTGAAGTTCGCGCGAAGGATTTTCGTTGGCGCGCTTGCCGGATGGCCCACAGTCTTTGCTCGCTGCAGTCGCACTAATCACCCATGGGCATCTACGACTGCACCCAAGCTCCCACGCCGGTGAGGCAGAGGACGGTGCCATCTGTAGGTCGCTGATCCTTCTGGCTGTCTCTTGCACGACGGGCACCAAGGTGATGTCCGGCATTCCGCTGTTGCTTTCGCCGAACTTATTGAAATTGCGGCTTTTATGGGTACGCCATCGATTCAGAGCTCGGCCATTGCGGAACCATCCTGCGCCAAGCACGAAGCCTGAGTTCCTTTTTGGAACACGCGGCCAACTCGACGGTACCGAAAACTCGTTTGAGGATTAGTGGCGGCCTTGGAGCTCCGCTCCAGGATGGTGCCGGGGGACCGGATCGCACCACGCGGGCTTGGCCGGTAGGCATGGTTGCCCAAAACTACTCGCTGCCGAGAAAAAAACAGCTAGTGGAAGCCTACGGCTCCCGCGACGCTGTCGGCTAGTTTTTTGGGGTCGTAGGCTATGCCGTCTTTGAAGACTAGTTCAACATTTTCTATGTCTTCGATTTTGCGGCTAGGATCGCCTTTGAGTACGACTAGGTCGGCGCGGCGGCCAGATTTCAGGGTGCCGATGCGATCGGATTCGCCGAGGAAGTCAGCACCGTTTTGCGTGGCGATGTGAATGGCTTCGAGTGGACTGAAGCCAGCTTCGACGAGGAGCTCGACTTGGCGCTGGTCGCCGTAGCCGGCCAGGACACCGCCGTAACCGGTGGGGTCTTCTCCGGAGAGGAGCACTCCGCCGGCTTTGACGAAAGCGTACTCGAACTGCATTTCTTTTTTAAGGAGATTAACGGAGGGCGGTGGGCCTTCAGCGATTTTGGTGCGGACGGCGAGATAGTCCGTGCGCGAAGGCTGCGAGAGGGCTTGCAGGACGCGCTGCTGTAGCGGCGGCCGATTTGGCTGGAAGGTCTCGAAGATGACCAGCGTCGATGTGATGGCTACGTGTTTGTCGACGAGTTTGCGAATCATGGCTTGGACTGGCGCGCTCTCGATATCGACTTTTTCTATTGCATTGCCTGCGTCTGGCGGGCACACGTCGAGTTGCTTGTGCGGATTGAACTCCTCGTCGACGATGATGCCGTGCTCAAGATTGTCGATGCCGAGGTCGGCGGCTTCGCTGAAGCCTACGGAACAGAGATGACCCGTGACTTTGATGCCGCGGGCGTGAGCGGCTTTGATGGCGGCGCTGAGTTCGGCGCGCGTGATGTGCATGAAAGCTTTGAAGGAGGTGGCGCCGGTGTCGATCCAATAATTGACCATGCGAGTGGTTTCTTCGGGGCCGGAGAGTTCGTGAAACTGAGGAACGAAAGAGCCCAGGCCTTCAAGGTACGGGCCGGTGACATGCATCTTGGGGCCGGGTTGCTGACCGGTGTCGATTAACTTCTTCAGGGCGAGATCGGTGTACGGCTCGATACTCCCTGCGGTGCGAATGGTGGTGACGCCAGCGGCGAGATACAGGCGCGGGAAACTGAAACCCATTTCGTCCAGGAGCGCGGGAGCGCCGGGAACCGGTCCAGCGCCGGAGGCTGCGGGATAATACATGTGCTCATGCATGCCGACGAGGCCCGGGATAACGGAGTGACCGGAGAGGTCGACAATTTTTGCGCCTTCGGGAACCTTGATCGACGCATCCGGGCCGAGTTCGCGGATGTTGCCGTGGTCGATGAGGACGGTTTGGTTTTCGGTGGCAGGCGCTCCAGTACCGTCAACGACTCGGACGTGCTGGAGAGCGATTACCGGCGCATCGATGGCGACGAAGGATTTTGTGACCGGCGAGAGCGCGGACTTTTCCTGCGCTGAGAGAGCTGCAGCGGAACCAGCCAGCACGGCCGCGACTTGGAGCGTTTGCGCTGCTGCGGGGAGTGCGCGGGGAATTAGAAGAAGAAAAGCCAGAAACAAGCGAGTGGTCAATCGCACAAAACCCCCGTAATGGCGCCGAGCCCACGGACCACTCGCGGTAGACCGTTGTGAACCTGGGGCGGTATTAGTTACCAATGTTTCCGCATCGAACGAGAGACGGTGCGCGGGAAGATAGTCGTGCGGGGCATTCCTGTCAATAAACATTGCACGATAAAGTTATAGTTCCGAGGGGAAAGTGACAAACGATTGAAAAAGAGGGACGGACTCACATGGAGACGATCCATACTCGGGAACTTGAGGGATGGCGGAAGAACTTAGGTTAAGCGGCTGAACGCTGGATGACTAGGACTTGGCAGCATGGATGGTGCCGGGGGCCAGAATCGAACTGGCTACGCCCGCCTTTTCAGGGCGGCGCTCTACCACTGAGCTACCCCGGCAGTGGTGCGGTTCTAAAATTGTAGGGGCGTTCGCGCGGGCTGTCAATTCGCGGCGGAAGCGCCGTTTTTGAGCTGGCTCAGCGCATGCAGCAGTGTGCCGCCGAATAGCGCGAAAATCCCTCCGCTGCCCCGCCAGGATCGCCCGGCATTGCCCAGCGGCGATTCCACTAGAAACGCCAGCGTCAGCAGCACCGGCGACAGCAGCAACAGCACCGAACCGCCGAATTGCACGGCTCGCTGCCATCTTCCGCGCGTCATCTGCAGATAAAGCCCCACGGCCAGATTCACCAGGACCGCGCCCAGCAAATAAATGTGCCGGGAGATGTACATCAGCCGCAACTCTGGCTCCATCGCGCGGACCGGCGGCGTGTGCCGCGCCATGATCTGCCCGGTGAGCACGAAAATCACTACGCCCAACACGCCGACGATCAGATGAATGCGCCTCACGCCCTCACCACGAACTCGAGAATAGCCGCACCGCCGCGGTCACGCTGATCTTCTGGTATTGCGCGTAGGCTGCTGCAGCGCGATGGCGGATTTGTTCGGCTGATTCGTTCAGAATCCAGCCGTCCAGCGCCGCCTTCAGAGTGTAGGCCTCGGGGGCCATCAGGTTGGTGGTCCACAGCACGGGTTGCGCTCCCGTCGATTTCAGCGGTGCGCCAAAATATTGTTTGCTCGCACAGGCCAGGATCATCGCCTTGCGCTGGACGGTGTCAGCGCGGGAAATCGGCTTCGCCAGCGAGAAGTCCATCAGCCCGTCATGCCCCACGTACACCACGAGTTCGGCGTCTTCCGGAGGGCAGTTCGCTGCACTGCTGGCCAAGCAAGCTGCGGGCTCACTTTGATGCAGCCGTATTCCCGCGGCTGCCGAGAAAAAATCGCTTATGGCCTGTCCAATTTCGCGGCCTTGGTAAGCGTCAGCCACGATGAGAACATTCGAGGTACGATGCTGAAAGACAATGCGCTCTAGTACGCCTTTGTAGGGCTTTTCGATGCGCAACGTCTCCCGCCATTCCGCGCTCTTGCGGAAAAACGTACGCACACCAAACGCCGCGCCCCAGTAAAGGTTGCGGGCGGGATCGTCCCCATTGCCCAGCACCGCGGGCACCGGAATAATCCCCTGATGCGCGTTGTCCGCCAGCGCGACAAATACGTGCACCACGCGCGGCTTCTCGGAGGCATAGGCTTGGGCGGAAGCGCCGCAAAGCGCAGACGCAAAGAACGCCACTGTCCACAAGGCACGCATTTTGGATGTCATCCGGATAGGTTGAGGCATTGGGGTTTCCCGTCCGGCCGGGCACACCACTCACTGCTCACGAGTCACTAGTCACTTCTTCACTGCATGGAGTCGTCGAACTCTTTCATCCAGCTTTTGCCCTTAAGCAATTCACGCGGGCGTGTGCCGTCCGGCGGACCGACGATGCCGTCCTTTTCCATCAAGTCGATCAGATGCGCTGCGCGGCCGTAGCCGATGCGCAGCCGCCGTTGCAGTGTCGAAGTTGAAGCGCGGCCGGCATCGCAAACGACGCGCACGGCATCCTGATACAAGTCGTCGTCCGCCTCCTCGCCGGCCGCAGTGTCGCCGCCCGCGCCCGCTTCCGGCTTGCCATTCTCATCCTTCGGCGCTTCCAGGAGTTCTTCCTGGTATTTTGCCTGTGCCTGATCCCGCCAGAAGTCGCAGACTGCCGTAATTTCATCTTCGCTGACCAGCGGACCATGAATGCGGTGCAACCGCGCCGAGCCTGCGGGCAAATACAGCATGTCGCCTTTGCCCAACAGCGATTCAGAACCGTTCGAGTCCAAAATCGTGCGCGAATCCACTTTGCTGGCCACGCGGAAAGAAATGCGGGCAGGGAAGTTGGCTTTGATCAAACCCGTGATCACGTCCACTGACGGCCGCTGTGTTGCTAGAATCAAATGAATGCCCACCGCGCGGGCCATCTGCGCCAGCCGCGTAATCGACTCTTCCACGTTGTTGGTGTCCACCATCATCAAGTCGGCCAATTCGTCGATGATGATCACCAAATACGGCAGCGGCTTGTGTTCGGACTCCTCCACATTGTCAAAGAGCGAGAGCGACTGTTCTTTCTTGAACGTCCGGTTGTATTGCTCGATGTTGCGCACCCCACGCTGCGCCAGCAGCTTCAGCCGGTTCTCCATTTCCCTTGTGGCGTTGCGCAAAACGTTCGACGCCACCTTCGGGTCCGTGACCACCGGAGCGATCAAGTGCGGAATGTTTTCGTACAGATTCAGCTCCAGCCGTTTGGGGTCGACCAGCACCATCTTCACGTCGTCCGGCGAAGCTTTGTAAAGGATCGACATCATCAAGGAATTGATGAACACGCTCTTGCCCGTGCCCGTCGAGCCAGCAATCAGCAAGTGCGGCATCGCCGCCAGGTCGGTCACGCGAATGCGCCCGTGCAAATCGCGGCCCATGGCCAGGGTCAGCTTGCTCGGAGAATTGGTGAATTCCGCCGCTTCAATAATTTCGCGCAACGCGATGGTCTGCCGGTTAATGTTCGGCACTTCAATGCCGATGGTGGATTTTCCCGGAATGCGCTCGATCAAAATCGATTCCGCTTGTAGCGCCAGGCACAAATCTTCGGTCAGCCCCACAATCCGGCTGTACTTGATGCCCGCTTCCGGCTTGAATTCGAACGTCGTAACCACCGGGCCGGGATTGATCTGGGTTACGCGGCCTTGAACATCGAATTCCATGCACTTTTCTTCGATGGCCCGAGCCCGAGTTTTTAACTCGCCTTCATCCAGTTTCTGGCTGCGTTCCCCTTCTCGCAGCATGGAAGGCGAGGGCAATCGATAGTTCTGGTGGCCTTTCGCAATCTTCGGATCGCCAGCTTTCTTCGGCGCTTTCTCCGTGTCGCGGTCGAAAACGAAAATCGGCGCTTTGCTCTTCGCGCTCTTGGTGGGCTCTTCTTCCTCTTCATCATCGCGCTGGGTCGGGAAGACCGCGCTCTGGTCGCGCAAATGGATGGTCTTCGCGGGCTCATTCAAAATCGCTGCCCCGCCAACGCTTTGCATGGGCGCCGGCTTTCGCCCAGTCACGCGGTTTTCTTCCACGCGCCGCCGCATGCGCTCTTGCTCGCGCGCGTCACGCCAGTTGTGCCAGCGCTCCTGAACGCGCTGCAAAAGCCCCAGCTTGCCCACCGCGCCGAGCGGCCCTTTCGAGCTGGTAGCCCAGGCATGCGTCCCCGCAAACGAAAAACTCGTGGTAAGAAAAACCGCGGTAAGCAGCACTGCAAACGCAATTACGTAGGCTCCCCAGTTGAATCCGCTGCGCAGTCCGCTGGCCAGCAGCGTGCCCAGCATGCCTCCGGCGGGAATCGCGCCGCGAATATCCCAGAAACGCAGCAGCGCCAGGAGGGCAGGGAGCGACAGCAGCATCAACCCGTAGCCGACCAACGTGGCGATCTGCGATGCAATCGTCCGGCTGCGCAGCCATCGCCAGCCGAGCACCGCAAGCGCAATCGGCAGCAAAAACGCCGCGAACCCAAACACCTGGAACAGCACGTCAGAGGCGTAGGCTCCCGCGGGACCAATCCAGTTCTGCGTGGGCCTGGCTCCCGAGGACGGTGCGCTCACATTGAACGAAGCGTCGTGCGGGTTATAGGAAAGCAGCGCCAGGGCCGCCAGGATAGCTATGGTGACGCACAAAAATCCAATCAGCTCGTTGAGCCGTTTGTTTTCCGTAGGTGTCAGAAAGCGCAAAGACATTCTCCTCAGCTTTTTGGGGAAGGCTGAGTGTCGCAAACAGGGGCGGCGCCGGTGCCCTGTTCAGGAGGAACCCCCAAATCATACCAAACAACCCACGCCACACAAGCCCAACTTGCCGCGTGTTTCCTGGCGCGCGGTATTGCGGCCGGACCGCACCAGCAAAAGCTCACGCCAGATTGCCCCATTCGCGTAGGGTCAAAGCGGGCTTAAGGATGTCGCCCTTGATTTTGACCTTGCCCTTCATGAAACCGAAGATTGAATCCGGTTTTGTCGCTATCGGAACGAGTTTGGCCACCGGCAGGCCCCGCTTCGTAATTACCACGGTTATTCGTTTCGCTTCCACTTCATCCAGTACCGCCAGGCATCTTGCCCTGAATGCTCCAGCAGTCATGGCTTTCGTCTTGTCTATACGCTTCACGGTGGTCAGCATACGCCATCCAAACGCCAAGTCCATCTTTGATGTTGCTGTCTTGCTAAGTAGAGTTGCGCTCCGGGCCTTAGTGCCCGCCGATGTGAAGGAAGGCCAAAGTAAGAACGATTATGCCGAACACTAGACGGTAGACGACGAAAACTCTAAGCGTGCGGGTTTGCAGGTAGCGCAGAAAGAAAGCGATGACGAAATATCCCGCCACCGCCGACACCAGAATGCTGATCGCTAGGGTCGATAGCGGCAAATCCAGCCCGCCGGCTCGGTGCATCTTGATCAGCTTGGGCAGTTCAGTCAGCACCGCGCCGGCAATCACGGGAGCGGACAGCAAGAACGAAAAGCGTGTCGCCGCTTCGCGCGTGAAGTTGCGGAAAAGCCCTGCAGTGATGGTGATTCCCGACCGCGAAACTCCAGGCCAAAGCGCCAGCGCCTGTGCCGCGCCGATCGCCACGCCATCGCCCAGGTTAGACTGCTCGAGCTTGCGGGTTAGCGTGGTCCGCCGGTCGGCCCACCACATCAACAGCGCCACCAGCACCAGCGAAGCGCCAATAATCGTCGGCTGGCGCAACTCATCTTCAATGTAATGATGAAATAGCTTGCCCAGAATGGCCGCCGGAATCGTTCCGATGACCATGTACCAGAACAATTTCCGATGCTGCGCCACTTCTTCCGCGGGCGCGTTCGCCGGATATTTTCCGCCCAGCCCGCAGATCACCAGCGTCAGCCAATCCTTGAAAAAATACAGCAGTACTGCAGCCAGCGTGCCCGCGTGCAAAGCCACGTCGAACGAAAGGCCCGGATCGGGCCAGTGCAATAGCCAGGGAAACAGCGTGAGATGCGCCGTGCTGCTCACCGGCAAGAACTCCGTAAAGGCTTGAATCAGCGCGAGAATGATCGCTTGTAGCAGCGACATGGGGATCAGGTTTCCTTTTGCGCCGGAGTTCCGGTCGCACCGCTCGATAACTTCTTGCGCATTTCGTAGGCGTCGAGCCGGCCGAGATAGTAGCGTTGCAAAGTTGCTTCGATACGATAGCCGTGGCGCTGCCAGAAGGCAATCGCCGTGGCATTGTCGATTGCAGTTTCCAGCAAGATGGTGCGCACGCCGCGAAAAGTCAGGTTGCGCTCGCTTTCCGTCAGCAGCAGCGAGCCCACACCCCGCCGCCGGTGCGCTTCCGCAACATCCAGCGTCACAATATGTCCCAGCGGCGGATTCTCCTTGGTCAGGATGAAGCCCGCGATCCGCGAATCCTCTACCGCCACCAGGCACTCCGCCGCCGGCAGTTGCAGAAAATACCGCAGCATCATCTTCGAATACGCAATCCCCGGCGGAAAACACGCCACATCCAGCTTGTGTAACGCCGCAAACTCGCGCGGCTCGTGGCTGCGTATCGTCACCGCCATGGCCGCGATTGTAGTCCTAGCAACCCGCTACGATACAGCGCTAGTCGCGGCCGCTCGTGTTTCGCGCGGGTGCCTCCCGCGCCGAATTCTTGGTCCCCAAATTCCGCAAGTCTGCTATCCTGAATCCGTCGCGGCCTGCCGCGGCAATCTCTCCTTGGAGGCGCCTATGTGCACCGTTTCTTGTCGACGGGATAAGTCTGCCTCCGCTTCTTCGCTCTAACGGCGATCCTCAACCGGATCGGCAGCGCCTCTCCCCTCGATCCTGATTTGTCCGCATCGTTTCCCATGAATTGCGGCCGGATACGGGTGCGCCCGTGCTCCGCGAAAATACAGGAGAGCAGAAGTGTTTCGACTCGAAGAGTTAGGCTGGAACCAGTTTTTTGCAAAGCAATTCTCAAGAAACGAACAGGGTGACGTGAGACCCGCCCGCATAGCGGAGGAGAATCGCGAAATCTACAAAGTATTCTCCGAGCAAGGCGAAGCTTGCGCCGAACTCTCGGGAAAACTCCGCCACGAAGCTAAATCCCGCGCCGATCTTCCCGCCGTCGGCGATTGGGTGTTGGTATCGCATCCCCTCAACAGCAATCCTCGAACAGGTGACCGCGCTACGATTCATCGCGTCTTGCCGCGCAGCAGCAAATTCTCGCGCAAGACCGCCGGCACCAAGACCGACGAACAAATCGTTGCCGCGAACATCGACAACCTGCTCATCGTCGCTGCTTTTCAGCACGAATTGAACCCGCGCCGTATTGAGCGCTACCTGAGCCTCGCCTGGGAAAGCGGCGCCAGTCCCATCGTCGTCCTGAATAAATCCGACCTTTGCGAAGACAGCGCTTTGCAACAAACCCAGTCTGAATTCGCTGTGCTCGGCGCGCGTGTCCTGAAAACCAGCGCGTTCCGCGGCGACGGCATCACCGAACTGCGCGAAATCGCCGCGGCTGGCACTTCCGCCCTACTGGGCTCGTCCGGCGTGGGGAAATCGTCGCTCATCAACGCATTGCTCGGTGAGGCACGCCTGGATACGCGAGATGTCCGTGCAGCTGACGGCAAAGGCCGGCACACCACGACAACGCGGCAGATGATCCTGCTGCCGGAAGGCGGCATCCTTATTGACACGCCGGGAATGCGCGAGCTGCAACTCTGGGACGCCAGCGCAGGCCTGGCGCACGCATTCGCGGACATCCACACTCTCGCGCAAGAATGCAGATTCCGCGATTGCCGCCACGCCAGCGAACCCGGCTGCGCGGTGCGTGCTGCCGCCGAGCAAGGCGCATTGGCCGAGGAACGATTGGCCAACTATCACAAGCTGGAAAGGGAAGAACGCTTCATCGAGGCCAAGCAGGACGCTGCGGTTCGTGCGCAACAAACCAAGGCAGTGAAGCGGCTGATGAAGCAGCAGAACCGCTTCTACCGCGATCGCGGCCGCTAGACAACAAAAAGGGGCGACGCCTTCGTCGCCCGTTCTTGTCTAGCTTCTCGATCCGGAGTCTACAGCTTGATAGTGACCGTTTTTACTTCGGTGTAGTTGGCCAATCCGTATTCGCCCAGTTCGCGTCCGATACCGGATTGCTTGAAGCCGCCAAACGGCGCCCCCGCGTCGAACACGTCGTAGCAATTCACCCACACGGTGCCTGCGCGAACGCTGTCCGCAATGGCGTGCGCCTTGGTGATGTCCTTGGTCCAAACGGCGGCCGCCAGCCCGTACATATTCTTGTTGGCGCGTTCCACCACTTCGTCGATGGACTTGAACTTGAGAATGGTCATGACCGGCCCAAAAATCTCTTCCTGGGCGATCTTCATGTTGTCCTGCACGTCGGTGAAAATCGTCGGCTCGATAAAGTAGCCTTTGTCGCCGACGCGGTTTCCCCCGGTCGCCAGCTTGGCTTTTTCATTCTTGCCGGATTCGATGTAGCCCATCACCTTGTTGAATTGATCCTGGTCCACTTGCGGGCCTTGCTCGGTGTTTTTGTCAAACGGATTGCCCACGGTGCGCTTCTTGGCGCGCGCCACCGATCGCTCGACAAATTGGTCATACGCCTTTTCCTCGACGAACAGCCGCGACCCCGCGCAGCAGCACTGCCCCTGATTGAAGAACAGCGCCTGATGCGACCCTTCGATCGCCTCGTCCATATCGGCATCAGCAAATACGATGTTCGGGCTCTTCCCGCCCAGCTCCAGCGTCACTCGCTTCAGGTTGGTCTCCGCCGCCGCTTTCATAATCAAGTGGCCGACTTCGGTGGAACCAGTGAACGCCACCTTGTCGATATCGTAGTGCCGCGCGATCGCCGCGCCAGCCGTCGGGCCATATCCCGGCAGCAGATTAACCACGCCTTCCGGGAATCCCGCTTCCATAATGAGTTCGCCGACGCGCAGCGCGGTCAGTGGCGTCTGCTCGGCCGGTTTCATCACCACCGTGCAACCCGTAGCCAACGCCGGACCCAGCTTCCACGCCTGCATCAACAACGGAAAATTCCACGGAATAATCTGCCCAACCACGCCCACCGGCTCGTGCTTGGTGTAGCAGAAGTAATTGCCATTCACCGGAATGGTCTTTCCGTGCGTCTTGTCCGCCCATCCGGCGTAATAGCGAATGCACGCAATGGTCAGATTGAGGTCAGCAGCGCGAGCGACGTGCGCCGGCTTGCCGTTGTCCAGGGCTTCGAGCTGCGCCAACTCGTCGGCGTGCTTCTCGATGAGATCCGCGAGCCGGTTCATCAGCAAACCGCGCTGCGAAGCAGACATCTTGCGCCACGGCCCTTTCTCAAACGCCGCGCGCGCGGCGGCGACCGCCTTGTCCACATCAGCGGCGTCCGCTTCAGCGACTTGGGTGATGACCTCACCGGTCGTTGGGTTGATCGTTGCAAATGTCTTGCCGGATGCGCTGTCGACCCACTTGCCGTTGATCAGCAGCTTGGTGGCGGAAATATTGATTTTCGGCGGTTCCATTGCAGGCGTTGCAGTTGCCATTGTTGGTCTCCTCGAATTGACGTTCGCGCAATCACCCGTCGCAGGCGACTAGGTGAGGTGGGTGCGGGGCAAAACACCTCGGGCCCCGCGAGGCGCAAACGCGTTGCGACTCAAGAGCCTATACCCGTGCGCATCCCGAGGCAAGCTGCATGCACGATGCGCCCTGCGCGCCTCGAAGTCCCGAACACATCCACTCCTGATGACGCATAGGTGGCCCCAGGGCATTTTGCATCGCCGCGCGTCGCAAAGCGGAGTTAGCATCGCCGTAGTCCCTTCCCGCAAAGGGAGACCCATGCAACCAGAACGCCGCCGCACGCCCAGATATCCTTTCATTGCCATGGCCGAGATCGTGGACGACCAAGAGCAGACGCGAAAGGCTTCACGCGTCAGCGAATTGAGCCTGCACGGCTGCTACGTGGAAATGCCCAATCCGTTTCCGCAGGGCACCAACGTTCTCATCGAAATTTATACCGAAACGGAATTCCTCGAAGCCCACGCCACCGTCGCCTACCTCGAACCAAAACAAGGCATGGGGCTTACTTTCAGCGATTTGCCCGGCCACTTCGAGTCCGTTCTAAAGCGCTGGCTTGTCCAAGCCAACGGTCGCCAACCGCACTGATTGCCCGCACTCGTGTTCCGGCTGTGATGTTGCGCGGGTTTCTGGTTTAATTCCACCCGGCTCATGGCCAACTTGCAAAGCACGTACGACTACATCGTCGTGGGCGCGGGCGCCGCGGGTTGCGTCTTGGCGGCCCGCCTCAGCGAAGATCCGCGCGTGCGTGTGTTGCTGCTGGAAGCCGGCCCAGCCCGTTGTCCGCGCGAGGCGCGCATTCCCGCGGCTTTCTCCAAACTTTTCAAGAGCCCAGTCGATTGGAATTATTCCACCGAGCCCGAACCGCACGCCCACCACCGCCGCCTCTATTGGCCGCGCGGCAAGATGCTCGGCGGGTCCACCGCTATCAACGCGATGATTTACATTCGCGGCAACCGCCTGGACTACGATCACTGGAAATCCTTAGGCAACGACGGCTGGGGCTTTGCCGACGTGCTCCCTTACTTTCTTAAGGCCGAGAATCAGCAACGTGGTGCCTCGCAATATCACGGCGCCGGCGGGCCACTGTGTGTCAGCGACCTGCGCTACGTGAATCCGCTGACCCAGGCGTTTCTCGCCGCTGCCGCGGAGC
>Ga0207015_1109_pt2 | contig 25189 bp, 15 predicted proteins | sample Alteio_BWMinCont_53_FD_153486 | JGI IMG/M metagenome (GOLD analysis project Ga0207015, IMG submission 153486) | Enriched cells from forest soil in Barre Woods Harvard Forest LTER site, Petersham, Massachusetts, United States -... | ecosystem: Environmental > Terrestrial > Soil > Temperate forest >...
AAGCAGGACAGCTCGGAATATTCGGGCCAGACGTCTTTTTTGTCGTAGCGTTCGTTTTTGGCGCGCCAGATCAGGCGATCCATGGATTTGCGGAGCTGGACGGCCTGTCCGGTGCTCCAGTCGCGCACGGTGACCCAGGCGGGGTCTTCCGCAGGCTGATTCGAAGCGGTCTGGCGCGGCTGGTTCCAGTGGCGCGGCATGATGGCGGAGAAGGAATCGAGTTCGAAGAAGAGATCGGGGTGGCCAGCAGCGATCATTTCGTGATCGACGAATTTCTGACTGGTACCGAGATGGCATTCGAGGCACCTTTCGGTGCGGGGGATGACGTTGCGCGTGTCCGTCATATGCAGCTCGACGGATTTGGCGTGTTTCTCGGGCGAGTCTTTGGCGGTGTGCTGGCCGAGCCAGCCTTGGGCGGGGCCGTGGCAGCTTTCGCAGCTTACGCCTTCGGAGATTTCGTAGGAACGGCCGCGCAGCTCGGGCGGAGGAGCCAAAGCGTGGCAGGCGAGGCACTTTTGCGCTTCTTCGGCTTTGGAGCCGAGTTTGAGGATGCGAGCCATGCGCTCGCCGACATCGCCAGTGAGGGCCTGGTAGGCGCGGCTGTGCTTATCCTTGAGAATCCAGGTGGAGTATTCGTTCTGCAGGATGCGGCTGTTGGCGATGGGCTTGACGCTGCCATGGCAACTGGTGGCGGCACAAGAACCCGGACCAATGTATTTGCCTGGTTCATTCTGGGCCTGAGCAGAAGACAGAGGCCCGAGGCCAAGAATGCAGAGGAGTGTAATCAGGGCTCGGGGCTTGGGGAGGTTTCGCATTAAGAATGCCGCGGGAGTCTGTTCGCTTATATCGGAACACGCTTGCGGAAGTCAACGGCGGCGAGTTGCCACTTTGGCATGGTGCTTCCAGAAGCGAAACCGCGCTATTTACAGTCGGGCCGCGCATCAGTAGTATGCAGGGGATTTCCGTTCTCCACTTTGCGCTGCGCGGATTCAGGAAAGGTCCGCGCGGCGCGTTTCTCAACGAGACTCAGCGCCGTGATCTTCGACGACCTTCGGGCGATACAGCTGCGATACGGCTTCCTGCCGAAGGCGGAGCTTGAGAACCTGTCGCAGCGGACACAGACGCCGCTTTATCAATTGCACAGCGTAGCGAGCTTTTATCCGCATTTTCACCTGGTGCCGCCGGCCAAGGCGGAGGTCCGGGTGTGCGCAGACATGAGCTGCCGCCTAAACGGGGCTTGCGAACTGCGTGCGGATTTGGAGACGCGGTTCAAGGCGTCGCGCAAAGAAGACGTGCAGATCCGGGATGTGTCTTGCCTGGGGCGCTGCGATCATGCGCCGGCAGCGGCGGTGAACGACCTAATTTTCACGGATGTTACGGCCAGCGGACTGGAACCGCTGGCGCGCAGCGCGATGCGCGGCGAAGAAATTCTGGAGCCGCATCCGGAAGAGGCCCGCGTGGAGTGCGCTTCGGACCCGTATGCCGAGAACGAAAGATACGGCGTGCTGAGGAGGCTGGCGGCGAGCAAGGACTGGGAGAGCGTGCTGGCAATTCTGAAGGAGTCCGAGCTGCGCGGAATGGGCGGAGCGGGATTTCCGACGAGCATGAAGTGGGATTTGGTACGCAAGCAGGCGGAGCCGACGAAATATATTGTTTGCAATGCGGATGAGAGCGAACCGGGAACGATCAAGGACCGGTTTATCATGACGCACCTGCCGCATCTGGTGGTCGAAGGCATGATTGTGGCAGGGCTGGTGACCGGAGCCAAGCGGGGGATTCTCTACATCCGGCATGAATATCATTTGCAGGAAGAAATTCTGGGCGAAGAAATCCGGCGGTGCTATCGGGCGGGGCTTTTGGGCAAGAAGATTTTGGGAACGGATCTGGTGTTTGATCTGGAAGTGTTTGTGAGCCCGGGCGGATATATTTGCGGGGAAGAAAGTGCGTTGATTGAGGCGATTGAAGGGCACCGGGCGGAACCGCGGAACAAGCCGCCGTTTCCCGGGCAGATCGGGTTGTGGCAAAAGCCTACGGTCATCAACAACGTGGAGACGTTTGCCAACGTGCCGCAGATTCTGGCGCGCGGGGTGGAGTGGTTCAAGTCGGCGGGGATTGCGCCATCGCGGGGATTAAAGTTTGTGGGGGATCAGCGGGCACATCGCGAATCCGGGGATTTATGAAGTGCCCACCGGGACGCCGATGCGTGACGTGATTTACAAACATGCTGGCGGGATCCGCGGCGGGAAGCAGCTGAAGGCGTTTGCGCCTTCGGGACCGTCGTCGGGGTATTTGCCAGCGTCAATGGTGGACGTGGCGCTGGATTTTACGGCGTTGCAAAAAGCCGGGTCGATGCTGGGGTCGGGCGCGATCGTGATTTTGGATGAGACCACGTGCATGCTGGATATGGCGTTGAATGCGGTGCGCTTCTATCGCAACGAATCCTGCGGGAAATGCGTGCCGTGCCGAGTAGGTTCGCAGAAAATGACGGACATGCTGGCACGGTGGACGCAAGGCGGGCTTTCCGAAACGCAGTACAAGGCGGAGTTAGAGTTGCTGGACGAGCTTTCCACGGCGATGGCGCAGGCTTCGATTTGCGGGCTGGGACAGATTGTTCCGGCGCCGATTCAATCGGTGTTGAAACATTTTCGGGCGGAGATCGATGCCCATGTGTTAAAGGGGCAATGCCCGAGCGGGATTTGTTTTACGGCGGCAGGACGGGCTGGGGAGGCGAATCGAGTGGGGATACGGCCGTGAAGAAAAGAAGTAAAGGAGGCAAAGAAAGTAAGGGAAGTAAGGGAAGTAAGAGAAGCATAGGAAAAGGAAGTAAGGGAAATAAAGGACGAGATGAGCACAGCTAGCGCACCGCCGGGAATGGTGGACATCACGATTGATGGGAAGGCTGTGCGCGCGCCGGCGGGGACTACGGTGTTTGACGCGGCGCGAATGAATGGCGTGGCGATTCCTACGCTGTGCCATTTGCAGAATCAGACGCCGGTGGGAGTTTGCCGGCTGTGTTTAGTGGATACCGGAGCGCGGGTGCTGGCGGCTGCTTGTGTGCGTCCGGTTGAGCCGGGAATGAAGGTGGTTACGAATTCCGAGAAGGTGCTGGGCGCGCGAAAGACGGTGCTGGAGATGCTGATGGCGGATCATCCTTCGCCGTGCGCGCGGCAACAGCATTCCGGCGATTGCGAACTGGAGACGCACGCCAAGGCCGCGGGAATCAAGCAGCCGCGGTTTGCGAAGCGGACGATTTCGCGCGGGAAGGATGAGTCTTCGCTGGCCATCGCGGTGGATCACGATGCATGCATCCTGTGCGACCGGTGCATTCGCGGTTGCGATGAAGTGAAAACGAATTTCGTGATGGGGCGGATGGGCAAAGGATATTCGACGGGTATCGCGTTTGATCTGAACGCGCCGATGGGGGATTCGACGTGTATTTCTTGCGGCGAGTGCATGGTGTCTTGCCCGACGGGCGCACTGACGAACAAAGGAGTAGTGGGAACGGAAATCACCACGGGGCCCGGCGCGCAGGGATTTGAGGCGGAGGAGCTTTTGCGGATTCCGGTGTTCAAAGGCGTTTCCGGAACGTTTCTGGAGATGAATCGCGGAGCGATTGTGAAACGGACGTTCCGTAAAGGCGAGATTCTCTGCAAAGAAGGCGAATTCGGGTCGACGGCGTTCTTTATTACGGAAGGAACGGCGCAGGTTTCGATTTCAACGCCGATCGCGCACGTGAAGACGCAAGGCGGGAGCCAAGGGTTTTTCAAGCGGCTGACCAGCACGCTGGTGGGACGCGATGAAGACAAGCGCGACGAAGAAGCGCGGGACCGCACAATTCCCATCGATGGTTCGGTGGACTTGAACTACGGGAATCCGGTGGCGGAGTTCGGGCCGGGCGACTTGTTCGGTGAAATGACGTGCATGAATTTCTATCCGCGGTCGGCAACGGTGCGGGCGACCACGGACGTGGTGGCGTACGAGATGCTCCGGAACGTTCTGGACATCATGATGAAGAACAAGACGTTCCGCGCGCAGATCGATCAGAGCTACAAACAGCGGGCGTTGGAGAATCACTTGCGAGGCGTGCCGATGTTTTCGGATCTGGCGCCGGACTTCATCGAGCACTTGAAGGGGAGCATCGAGTTGCAGCGGTTTGCGCCGGGACAGCTGATTACGCAGCAGGGCGATCCAGCGGACAGCTTTTATCTGGTGCGCATCGGGTTCGTGAAGGTTTCCGAGAATTATCCTGGCGGCGAACTGGTGCTGGCGTACCTTTCGCGGGGCGATTATTTCGGAGAGATCGGATTGCTGGGCGGCGGGCTGCGCACGGCCACGTGTACGGCGCTGGATCACGTGGAGCTGGTGCGGATCTCCGGCGATGATTTCCGGCAGATGGTGGAACGCTTCCCGAGCGTACGCAAAGGGCTGGAGGCGGTGGCGGCGGAGCGGTATGCGTCGAATCAAAAGCGCATGCAGATGGTGCACAGCGTTCCGATCGATCAGTTCTTGTCGCAAGGATTGATGGAAGCGCAGAGCTTGCTGATTCTGGATCTGGAGAATTGCACGCGGTGCGATGCTTGCGTGAATGCCTGCGCGGATGCGCACGAAGGCGTGACGCGGCTGGTGCGGGATGGATTGCGGTTCGATCAGTATCTGGTGGCCACGAGTTGCCGGCAGTGCCGCGACCCGCTGTGCATGGTGGGCTGCCCGGTGGGCTCGATCCGGCGGCGCAATTCGCTGGAAGTGATTATCGAGGATTGGTGCATCGGGTGCGGGTTGTGCGCGCGGAATTGTCCTTACGGAAATATCAACCTGCATCCGTTTGAAGTGATGGCCGAAGATCCGGAGCGGCCGGGGCGCAAGAAAGCGGTCATTCAGCAGAAGGCTACTTCCTGTGACCTGTGTACGCACTTGCAAGAGCCGAGTTGCGTGTACGCTTGCCCGCATGATGCGGCGCATCGCGTCGATCCCAAGGTGTTTTTTGCGGAGATGCTGGGGCAGGGTTCCGCGAAATGAAAATGGACCGGACACAACGCGGGTGGGCCGTGGGATCGCTGGTGTTCCTGGCGGTTTCGACGGTGGCTTACGTTGTGTATGCGATCAGCGCGCCGGCGGGGCCAAAGGGCGGGAGCGTGGCTGGACTGACGTTCGGCGTGATCGGATTTGCGTTCATGATTTTCGCGGCGCTGCTGGGGGCTCGGAAGCGAGTTCCGACCTGGCGGGTGGGACGGGCGCAAGCCTGGATGCGCGGGCATTTGTGGCTGGGATTGCTGGCTTTGCCGCTGATTTTTTTTCATGGAGGGTTTCATTTCGGTGGCGTGCTTACGCAAGTGCTGATGTGGATGCTGATTCTCACGGTGGGGAGCGGCGTCTTTGGAGCGGTGCTGCAGAATTATTTGCCGCGAGTGATGACGGTGGATGTGCCGCTGGAGACGATTTACGACGAGATCGGGCACGTGCGGGTGCAACTGCTGGAAGAAGCGGACCGCGCGGTGGAATCGGTTTGCGGCCCGATGGGACTCAGGAAAGCGGCTGGTGAGGACGGTTTGCGCGCGGGAGGATTTACGGCGCTGCGGCCGATCGCTGCGGCGGCTGCGCCGTTGCGTACCTCGGCTGCGGTAAGCGCAGGCGCGAGCGCGGCAGTAGCAGTGGCGCAGGAGATTGTGCTGCTGAGCGACGAAGAAAGCGCACCCTTGCGTTCCTTCTATGCGACGGAGATGCGGCCGTTTCTGGAGCGTCCCAAGCAACACAACTGGCGATTGGCGGACCAAGGGATGTCGGACAGCGCGTTTTCCGGACTGACGACGCTGCTGCCGGAGGCGGCGCACGGAACGCTCAACGACCTGCAGGATATTTGCGAGGAAGCGCGACAGCTGACCTTGCAGGAGAGCATGCATCACTGGATGCATGCGTGGCTGCTGCTGCACATTCCGCTTTCGCTGGGATTGATTTTGCTGGGGGCCATACACGCGGTGATGGCCTTGCGGTATTGATGAGAGACGGGAAGAACGAGGGACCGTGATGATGAAGGCGGTGCAGCAGTGCTGCGCCCCTACGCGGATGGCGTGGTGGATTGGGAGCCGGGTATAGGTAGAGATGGCACGGACGCGCACAACCAAGAAGATTGCGCAGCGGATCGACCTCAACTATTTCAAGAGGGCGACGCGGGGAAAGCGCGCGAAATTGTGGCTGAGCGTGCTGTTGCCGGCGCTGGCTTTGGGGTGGATTGTCTGGCACGGATTTGCGCGCGACTCCCGAGTGTACTCGAGCGGGCGATTGAGCGGGGCACACGCGGTGGTTGAGAAGCAATGCGCGGCCTGCCACGTGGAAAAAGCCGGCGCCTTTGCGTCGAAGGCCGAAAAGAGCGCTTGCCTGGCTTGCCATGACGGACCGGCGCATCATGCGTCGCGAGTTGCAGAGTTGGAGTGCGCGGCTTGCCATGTGGAGCATCGCGGACGGGCGAATCTTTCGGCCGCGCGGAACCAGACTTGCGCGGAATGCCACAGCGATTTGCGAGCGGCCGGCGGGACTTCCAATTTCTCGAACAATGTTCGGAGCTTTGAAGACGGGCATCCGGAGTTTTTGGCGGTGCGGGAAGGCGCGCGCGATCCCGGGACGATCAAGCTGAATCATGCGCTGCACATGAAGCCCATTCGCAGCAAGCCGAACGGGCCGGAAGTGCAACTGGTGTGCGGAGACTGTCACCGAACAGCAGCGGTGAAGGCTGCCTGGCCTTATGCGGACGCGAAGTACGTTGGCGCGGCGACAAAGTACAACGAAAAAGAGGAATTGCTGGCGGTGAAGGCGGAGACGCTGGCGGAGCGGCGTCCGAAGACGGACCGCGAATTGATGGCGCCGGTGAAATTCGCCACGGCTTGCGCTTCGTGCCATTTGCTGGCGTTTGACAAGCGATTTGAAGATGGCGTGCCACATGATACGCCGGAGGTGGTGCACGCGTTCGTGGTGAAGAGATTCACGGAGTACATCGGGGCGCATCCGGGCGAGTTGCGCGAAGTGCGCGACCCGGACCGCACGTTGACGGGCAGGCCGATACCGCCGGGGGCGCGGGTGTTGACGGCACAGGAATGGATTGGCGAGAAAACCTTGGTTGCGGAAGAGTTGCTGTGGCACAAGACTTGCGCACAGTGCCACGCGATTTCGACTTCGCCGCTGTATGACACGATGATGGCGCGATGGTCGGCGGCGGGCGCGGATGCGGCGGCACGGGCAACGATCGCGCGCGCGACGTTGCCGGCGGCTCCGTCGGCGATGCCGTTACCGAGCGTTGCCGGATCGAAGACTACACAGAAGTGGATGCCGCACGCCAGGTTCGACCATGACGCGCATCGCGGATTTACCTGCGAGAGCTGCCACGTGAAGGCGTTGACCAGCAAAGAGACCAGCGATGTGCTGCTGCCGGGAATTGCTACTTGCAAGACTTGCCACGCGCCGGGACCGGACCATGCCGAGTCGCGGTGCTTCGAGTGCCACACCTATCACGATTGGGCCAAGCGGAAAGAAGTTACGCCGAAGTTCACGTTGCCAGCGTTGCGCACGGGCGGGAAGTAACTCGCGCTGATTTCGGTCAGCGATTCACAGCAGCCATCATGTTTGCAGGGTAGCGATCGCCGGATGCGGCGCCGCGGGGTGCGACTTCGTTGATGCGGCGCAAATCGTCGGGCGTTAGTTTTATGTTCAGCGCGCCGACATTTTCCTCGAGATAGTTTCTGCGCTTGGTTCCGGGGATGGGGATGATGTCGTCACCCTGCGCCAGTAACCAGGCGAGCGCCAACTGAGAGGCCGTGCACTTCTTTTCCTTGGCGATGAGCTCCACGCGGGCAACCAGATCCAGATTTTTCTGAAAATTCTCGCCGACGAAGCGCGGGGATTGGCGGCGGTAGTCGTCCGGTGCGAAATCCTCGAAGCGCTTGATTTGTCCGGTGAGAAAACCGCGGCCGAGCGGGCTGTAGGCGATAAACGCGATGCCAAGTTCCCGGACGGTAGGCAGGACTTGGTCCTCGGGATCGCGAGTCCAAAGAGAGTATTCGGATTGCAGAGCGGCGATGGGATGAGTCTTATGAGCGCGGCGGATGGTATCGGCTGCGGCTTCGGAGAGGCCGAGGAAGCGTACTTTGCCCTGGCTCACCAGCTCGGCCATGGCGCCGACGGTTTCTTCGATGGGTACGTTGGGATCGACGCGGTGCTGATAGTAAAGGTCAATGACGTCGACGCCCAGGCGCTGGAGACTGGCGTCGCAGGCGGCGCTGATGTAATCGGGGCTGGCGTTGAAACCGCGGACCGTGGGATCGGATTTGCTGCGCACGATGCCGAATTTCGTGGCCAGGAAGACTCTGTCGCGCAAGCCGCGGATGGCTTTGCCGACGAGGATTTCGTTGTCGCCGTGTCCGTAAACGTCAGCGGTATCGAGAAACGTAATGCCCAGTTCGATGGAGCGATGAATGGTGGCGATGGATTCCTGGTCGTCGCGGGCGCCGTAGAATTCGGACATGCCCATGCAGCCGAGTCCCAGAGGGGAGACGAGCGGGCCATTCTTGCCGAGTTGACGTTGCATTGTGATGGTCTCCGATAATTCTGCCTTTTTTGAGATGCAAGCGGGTTCGCGACAGTTACATGGGCCAGTAGGAGTCGCGCGAACGGGCAAAAGAATGTGACTGGGCGGAATCCGCTATGCTATTGGCGCGATGACGGCGGCATCTTCAGACATTAATGCGATTGAGCAGCACGGCAGCGCGCCGGTGCCGGCGCTTCCGCCCGCACGGGAATCCGCAAATTGGCTGCGCCGATTTATCAAGATCGTCGTGCAATTTGATAAGAAGAAAATGCAGCCGCAGATGGCGCTGCGCAACACCATCGGAGTGATCCTGCCGCTGATCGCCGGCTACGCGCTGGGCATGCCACGCGGCGGGCTGGCGATGGCCACCGGCGCGCTGAACGCAGCGTATTCGGACGGGAGCGATCCGTATGCGCAACGCGCGAAGCGGATGCTGGCATCCACGACGTGGTGTTCGGTGGCGGTACTGTTAGGCGGCTTGACCGGACATCATAATCTGACGTCGGTGGCGATGGTGCTGGCGTGGACGTTTGTAGCGGGAATGCTGGTGTCGCTGGGTACGACCGCCGCAGACGTCGGCGTGATCAGCACGGTGATGCTGGTGGTGTACGCCGCACAGCCGCTGACTCCTGGGCAGGCGGTGAGCTCCGCGTTGCTGACACTTGCCGGCGGCCTGCTGCAAACCGGGCTCTCCGTGGCGCTGTGGCCCGTGCAGCGATACGAGCCGGAGCGCCGCGCGCTGGGCGCGCTGTTTCTGGCCGTGGCGCGCGCAGCGCGCGCTCCCGCGACGGCAGCAAAGTCCCCGCCCGCGACTCAGGAAAGCCTGCAAGCGCAAAACACGCTGGCGGGATTGAGCCGCAACGACAACATGGAAGCGATTCGCTACCGATCGCTGCTCGATCAAGCCGAGCGCATCCGCCTAAGCGTGACGGTAATCGCACGGTTGAGACTGCGTCTGGAACGGGAGAGCAGCGATCACGCGGCAATTGAAATCCTGGATCGCTATCTGGAAAATACAGCCAAGCTTCTGGATGACCTTGGCGAATCGCTGTTGACCGGCAAACCGCTGGAGAATGAGAGAGACCGGCTGGTGCTGAGCGTAGCGCTGGCCAATCAACTCCACGAAGGCAATTCCGGAGAGCGCGGCACGTTTGCGGCTGCTGTAGCGCAGAATGCCCGCCACCAGATGGACGCGCTCAGCGGGCAATTGCGCGCCGCGATCGACCTGGCGTCGCGCACCACGCCGGAGGGTCAAGCAGCCTTCGAGAAAGCAGAAGCGCGGCAACCGCTGCGGCTGCGCTTCAGCGGAGTAGCGGCGACGTTGCGCGGGAACTTGAACCTGCAGTCCGCGGCGTTCCGGCATGCGCTGCGGCTGGCGGTCTGCGTGGCCATTGGGGATGCCGCGGGAAGAATATTTGAGTCGCAACGGTCCTACTGGATCCCCATGACCATCGTGCTGGTACTGAAGCCGGAATTCACTACCACGTTCAGCCGGGGGATTCTGCGAATTGTGGGAACGATTGCCGGGCTAGTGCTGGCCACCGCGCTGTTTCATTTTCTTCCGATTCATACGGCGACGGAGATCGCGTTGATTGCGGTGTTCACGTTTCTGATGCGATGGGTCGGGCCGGCGAACTACGGGATTTTTGGCGTTACGGTCAGCGCGTTGATCGTGCTGTTGCTGACCATCACGGGAATATCGCCGAGAGATGTGATTCACGCGCGCGGCGTCAATACGGTGATCGGAGGCGTGCTGGCTCTGGTAGCTTATGCGGCATGGCCGACCTGGGAGAAAGCGCAGGTGGCGGAGTTGTTCGCGAAATTGCTGGAAGCTTACAAGAAATCGTTGCACCTGGTCACCCAGGGTTACCTGCAGCCGGGCGCCGTTAGCGAGAAAGAACGGGGACGCGCGCGGCAGCAAACGCGAACGGCGCGGTCCAATCTGGAGGCGTCGCTTGATAGGGTGGGCGCGGAACCCGGGGTGACGCCGGAACAGATGAGCCGGTGGAATGCCATGCTGGCCAGTTCGCACCGTTTTGCGCACGCCTTGATGGCCATCGAAGCGGGACTGCCGCAAACCAGCGAAATACCGGCGCGGCAGGAATTTCGCAAGTTTCGCGATGACGTGGAGAAGACCCTGGATCTGCTGGCAAAGATTCTGCGAGGCCAGCGCCTGCCGGAGAGAGAATTTCCCGATCTGCGCCAGGACCACAACCGTTTGGTAGCGGCCGGCGACCCGCAGAACGCGCGTTACGCCCTGGTGAACGTCGAAGCGGACCGCATGACCAACAGTCTGGACACGCTGCGCGAGCAAGTCTCGGCGTGGTCGCAGACTGTGCGGTCGACCTAGCGAACCGAGCACGACTAGGACTTGGCGGGATCTCCAGACATGAAGAAGAGCGGCTTGTTTTCGAAACCGGTGTATTTCGGGCGCAAGCGCTCGGTATTGTAGTGCTGCTGGACGTCAACGACTTTCTTGGTCGCGGTCACGGTCTCCAGCGGGACGTTGCCGTACAGCCCGTTCCGCAAGACCACCAGCCGCCCGCTGACGTTTTTCAAGACCAAGTCCAGCGCGAGATTGCCGTAAGCCATTGGCGCGATGGAATCAATGGCGTCTGGTGCGCCGCAGCGCACCAGATAACCGAGCTTCTGGTTGATGACGTCGATCTTCTTGCCCCCGTTGAACTTCGCCGAGAGGTCCTTCACTTTTTCGGAGACCACATCTCCAATGCCGCCGAGCTTCTTGTGGCCGAAAGCGTCCGCGGCTTCGCCTTCAAACATCATTTCGCCACCCTCAAACATTGCCCCTTCCGAAACCAGCACAATCGAATAGCGGCTGGGATTTTTTCGCCGGTCAGCCACCAGCAGCTCGGTCAGCTGTTCGATATTGAATTTGTACTCGGGGATGACGCAACGATTTGCGGCGCCGGCCATGGCGGGCAGCATGGCGGTGAACCCCGCGTAGCGGCCGAAGACTTCCAGGATCACAAAGCGCTCGTGCGAACCGGCCGAAGTGCGCAGATTGTTGACCATCTCAATGGTGCGCGACACGCAAGTGCTGAAACCAATGCAGTAATCGGTGCCGGGCACGTCGTTATCCATGGTCTTGGGAATGGCGATGACTTTGAAGCCTTCTTTGTGCAAGCGCACGCCATAGCTGAGGGTGTCGTCGCCACCGATGGGCACCAGCGTGTCGACGCCCAGCCAGGCAAGATTCTTCAGCACTTCAGGAGTGAGATCGTTCTTTTCCGAGTTGAATTTTTCCTTCAGATGCGCAGGCACGCTGGATTTGCTGACCCGGCTCGGATTGGTCCGCGAAGAATGCAAGAACGTTCCGCCAGTGCGGCCGGCGCGATCTACCACATCTTCCGTGAGCACCTGGAAATTGTCGGAATTGTCGTAGTCCTTCTCGCGCTGCATCTCGACAAGGCCGGCCCAGCCGCGGCGAAAGCCAATCACCTGGTAGCCTTCGTGAAATGCGCGCAGCGTTACGCCGCGGATGGCGGGATTCAGGCCCGGGACGTCGCCGCCGCCGGTGAGGATGCCTATCACGCCTTTTTTGCTGCTGATGTTAGCCATGGTTCAATGATCGCCCTTTCGCTCAGTTTCCCGGGGGAGGATTATCTACTCGCGGAGCCGGTTTAGGAATAGCGATGCGGCTGCAAGTGTCCTATAGCTCGATGCGTGTGCCGAGGACCTGCAGGAATTTCGCCAGCCAGGCTGGATGAGCGGGCCACGCCGGCGCGGTGACCAAGTTTCCGTCGATGACAGCATCCGTCATTCCCAGCTCAACGTAAGTTCCTCCCGCGCGCGTGACGTCCGGTCCGACCGCCGGATAGGCGCTGCACTTCTTCCCTTCCAGAACGCCAGCGGCGGCCAAAAGCTGTGCGGCGTGGCAAATCGCTGCGATGGGTTTCTTGGCACTGGCGAAGTGCCGGACGATCTCGAGGACTCGCGGATTCAAGCGAATGTACTCGGGAGCACGGCCGCCTGGAACTACCAACGCCTCGTACGCTTCCGGCCGTACCTGGTCAAAGGTGGCGTTCAGCGCGAAGTTGTGCCCGCGCTTTTCGGAGTACGTCTGATCGCCTTCAAAATCGTGGATCGCGGTGCGCACTACATCCCCGGATTTTTTCCCCGGACAAACCGCGTGAACCGTGTGACCGACCATCTGCAGCGCCTGGAACGGAACCATTACTTCGTAATCTTCGACGTAATCTCCCACCAGCATCAGAATCGATTTTTTCGCCATGTCTCCTCCCATCGGGCGGGAATAGTGTAGCGCAGACGCGGCCATGGACAATTGGCCGCAGCCTGCGCTTGGAGGGCAAGACTTGCAGTTGTGAGTTATTGAGCGATAGTCGGCGCCGGCGTAGGCTCCGCCAGATCCTGAATGGTGAGCATGTCGGTGCGCATTTTGTCCCACTCGCGCAGGGTCAGTCCGTAGCTGGAAAACAGGCGCCGGATGCGCGGCGAATCCCAACGCAGCACTTCTTCAAGCACCGGGACGAGTACGCTCATGGCGTTGTCGCTCAGCACGGTTCTCCGCGCCACGCGGGTGATGTACTTGGCTTCGCTGACCGCGATGGTCAAGCCATCGTGCTGGTTGACATGCATCATCACCGGCAAATCCGAGCTGCCGTCGCCCATATAAATGATGTGGTCGTGACTGATGGCCAGTGTGGCGCGAATCTCTTCGAGCACCATGATCTTGCCCCAACCCGCGGAGGCGCGAATGATGGACTCAATTTCGCCGGTCTGCTCGTTATAGCGAAACCGCGTGCCAAAGATATGCTCGGGCGCGACGATTCCTTCGAGCGCGGATTGAATAATCTCCTGCGGCGCCGCGGAAATCACGTAGAAGTCGAATTTGTAGCCCTCGGCCAAACTATCGAGTGCGCGTGCGAACAGCGCTACGTCGTGCTTCAAGCGGATGCGCTTGCCGGTCTCGTGCAAATGTTCGCGGCGAACGCGGCGGAAATCCGGGTCGTGCAGGATCAAGTAGCTGAGCTCCGCGCCTTGCTGCACGAGATTCATCTCCGCGAGGCCCTTGACCTTGTCGTGGAAATTGTGAAATCCGATGAGTTCGCTCAGCACAACACCGGAGTCGTTGAAGCTGAGTGTCTGGTCAAAATCGCTGGCCAGCAGGAACTGCTTTACCATGAGAACGTCCTTTCTTTCGGCGGGCCGCCAGAAGCGAGGCCCGGCGCCTGATGCCTGGCGCCAAAAACACCCTACGAATACACCTTACCTGCATCCCTCCGAAGTGCCCCCACGAATTATTTTGATGGGTGCTATGCGCCAAAGCCGTGAATGAATTGTGAGCATTTTATTAGATGTGAGCTGGAGTTAAATGGTTATGAAAGCATCGACTTGGCGGGCCGAGGCTTGAAGACCCGAGAGAAACGGCAGGCGAAATTTAAACGAAAGCCCAAGGCAAAGAAAAAAGAAGCCCGTGCCGACGAATCTTGCTGGGCTGCCGAGCCCTACAGTTGCAAAGCGTCCATCTTGGGCCGCTCGTAGACGTCGTCTTCGCCCGGATAGCGCAGCCGGTCGGCGAACCGCCCGCTCTCCTTAGCCAGCGCCCAGACCAGACTTTCACCTGCCGGCACGATCTTGGGCTGGCTTTGAAAGACGGGGTCTTCAAACGCCAGGCTGGCGTCGACCCATTGCCAACCGGCACTTTCGAATGCGGCCATCACGTCGGGCAGAACCATGGCGTTGAGCGTGTTGTAGTGCACGAGCAGGGTATGGCGGATGTCGCGCCCAAGCAAGTCGATCGCCAGCTGGCGATAGAACGCAGCGCGATCGAGCAGGTGGGCGGTCAGATAGTCGCGATAAGCGGCGACCGGTGTATTCGGCTGCGTCTCCCATCGGTGCAACAAGCGCTGATTCACGTACCAATCGGAAGCGTCGATGGTCACGTGTCCCACACGGTAGCCGCGTTCTTTGAGCAGGGCCCGGAACTTGTCACGTTTCTCCGCGGTATCGCCTTCTTTCAAGAAGGGATAGCGGAAGAGTTGCGGACGGCGATTTTGATACGGCGCAATGATCTTTTCATTCTTCAGGACATCAACGGCGAAATCGGCGTAGCTGGTACGCTCCATGTACGCCAAGTGCGAATACGAGTGATTGCCAATCAGGTGGCCGGCCTGGTCCCAGGCGTTTATGAGTTTCGCGCCTTCAGGATCGTCAACACGCATGCCGCAAACGAACAGCGCCGCGCGAACGTTGCGCGAGGCAATCGCCTTCAAGATGCGTGAGTTGGCGTCCTGCCATTTGAGGCCGGACTGCAGGTTCAGCGCGGGATCGTCCATGGTGAGCGCCAGCTGCGGTCGGACCGGGACCGGCGCTTTGGGCGATGGAAAGGGCGCCGAAAACAAATTGGAAATCGGAGCGCACGACAGCGCTGCTCCGGTTTTGATGGCAGAGGAGAGGAATCTGCGTCGATTCATTGCGTGACCCTCAACGGAAGGAATTTAGCCAGTCTCGCGCTCGATGCAGCAACGACACGACCGGTGGCGAGGTCTTTTCGGCGCTGTGCTCGGCCGCCTCGTCGGCCACGGAATAAAACTCGCCGGTGCGTGGATGCACGTACAGGCCGCGAATTTCGCTGTGGTTGAGCGGCCGGGCGCCTCGCCGTCCGAAAACGGCCAGCTGATTGCCGGATTCGTCCACGGCGCGGTCGCGATCGATGCCCTTCGAGATGGCCAGGGCTGGGCCGTGCGTGTGCGCGGTGGCGATGAGCTTTGGCACCGGCCGCGGGCTGAAACCGGAGAAATGCGCGGGATCATCCCACGGTGAAACGATTTGCAGAATCCGCAAGCCGTTGTGCCCATCGGCCACGAAAGCAAAAGCGCTACCTGCGACCATCCCGACTTTTACGTCGTTCACATCGTTGAGCTGGCCTTGTGCACTGAACATCTGATCGAGTTTCGGCGCATCCGGCCTCTCTACGTCAACAATGGCGATTCCCTGTTTGCCGGCCGAGACATACGCATAGGTGCGCGCAACGTAGACGTTGCGGGCATCCTCGATTTTTACCAACGCGGAGGCCAGCGCCTTGGGCTGCGCCAGATTGGTAATGTCGAGTACCTTCAACCCATCGCCATCCACCACAAACGCATACCGAAACTGTACGCTGATGCCTCGCGGATCGTGCAGCACCGGCGAGCCGATCGTTGCGGTCACTTTGGGAGCCAGCGGGTTGTCCAGGTCGACGACGACCAGCGCCTTATCAGTAAGGATGTACGCGTACCTACCGGCGATGATGATGCGCCGCGCACCAGTCAGCACGCCGCCGGGATTGAACGCCAGCGCGCGCTTCAGAAAATTGTTCGCCGGATTTCCATCCACTAGCGTCAAGACGCCGGGACTCTTGGACTTTAGATTGGGATCGCCGATAACCACGAGCCCTTCCTCTTTGTCGGCCACATAGAGGAATCCGTAAAGGAGATGAATGGGCTGCTCTTCATTTTCGGGCAGTTGCACGCGAAGCGGATCAACCGCCAGCGTGCTGGGCGAGGCCACGGCTTGAGCATTCCTGGTCGGCACGTAGAAACGCTGGCCCAGCGGAGAGAATGGCGCCGTGGTCATGCGTTCGGAGAAGCCCTTGTTGTCGATATTGGCGACGTCGTAGGCACGGAAGCCGCCGCTGCCCAGCGCCGCGTACGCGTATTCGCCGCGCGCCTGGATGTCCAGCACGTTGCCGGCGTGCTCGTAGGCGGTGGAGAGTTCCCGGTGGTGGTCGACGAACTTTTTGTAGTCGGCTGGATAGGCGATGCGATGCAAATCACTGCCGTAAATTGCCTCGGGCTCATCGTGCTCGGCCACCGCGATCGCTTCGAAACCTTTCTTTCCCGTGGCTACATACACGTATCGCCCCATGAAATTCATGAAGCTAGTGCCCTGGAGCATGAGCTGAGCCATCCAGGCGTTGTTGTCGTTCTGCGCGGAGACGTGGCAATCGCTACACTGCTTGGTTTCTTTCGCGCGCACAGTGTGCGGCACGAACGTACTGTAGCCTTGGCCGGAGAATCCGGGCGCGGAAATGGTCTGCTGCGTGTAGTACAGCCACTCGCGGTTGGCGTTCTGTGAGCTGACCAGCACCGCGCAGGAGGACCGTGCTGGCGCGATGCGGTTCCCCGTCACCGTGCCATCCACGCCCAGCATGAAGATATCGTCGCGCAACACCTGGAAGTTGTAGCTGGTATAGTTGCGCGTCATCAGCCCTTCGTTGTGCAGCATCGGCCGGCGCGCATTGGCGGTCATCTGCAAATGGCAGCCGAAACACGTCGGCGTCCACGACGTATGGCACGAGTAGCAGGTCATGGACGAATCCGGGTGCGCCAGATGCGTATCGTCCTGAGGCATGCGCCCGTCTACGGCGCCATCTTTGTTGATGAGCTTGGCCCGCCGCGACTTCTCGCTGAAATGCACGTTGCCCGGGGTAATCGAATCGACCGTCTGGACAATTTCCCATTCCTTGTTGGGATCGGTCATCGCCCGTTGAAAAATCTTGCCGTCGCGCCGCTCAAAACGCCGCCGGCCCCACGGAGTGCGCAGTCCTTCGAGATTTCGCCCGCGCGGGTCGCCAGGACGCAGCGCATCCGGCGCCGCTGGACCAGAAGTCACCAGCGTGGCCTGCTTGCGAATCGTTCCGTGGCAATCCACACAATCGATTTCCACGGCCGCGCGCGGTTCGCCATACACCTTGCCATCGCCGTGATTGTCCTGCGCGAAATGGCAATCGCTGCACTGCATCCCTTTTTCCAGGTGAATATCTGCAAGATGAACGGCTTTGCCAAATCGCTCGGGATCATCGAACGCAATGGTTTTGCCGTCCTTGTCCAGCCAGTTCCCTTTTCGGTCGTGATTGAAAACCGCCCGGAAAACCCAGCCGTGGCCGTGGAAATCCGCGAATTGCGTGGTCTTCAGTTGCGCATTGAATTCTTTGCTGCCGACCTTTTCCAGAAACTTGGGATCGTTCCACAAACCGCGAGCCACTGCCGCTTCCGGATTCCGCAAATACGCCTGATAGCGTTCTTCTTCGCTGGGATTGTGCTGCTCTTTCGGATACATCTTGTCGCCATCGATTTCGTTGTCCCACCACGTCAATCCGAAATACGTCGTCACCATGTTCGTGCCGGGATGAATGTGGCAAATCATGCACTGGCTAGAGGGAATCGCCCGCGTGAACATATGTTTGATCGGGTGCCCGGGTTGATTCTTCGGAATTGTGGGATCCGCGGACGCGCTGAATCCCGAATGCCCAAACGCCGCGTAATTCCCGGAATGTGTCGGATCGAGATCGTTCGCGTAGATCACATGGCAAGACGAACACCCGCTCGAGCGATAGTCACCGGAGTGGTCGTTGGTGCCTGGAAGCGAAAGAATCGGATCCAGCAGGCGAGTCTTCTGTAATCCGAGAAATACCGGATCAGTGCGCAGTTCGGTGCCGAACCCGCGCTCGCTCAACTTGTCGTCCGGCTTCCCGGGATCTTCTTCACGCGTCGGGTTCCCGATTTCCGCTTTTTTCATGCCACCGCGCTCAAACACGCGCAATACGTTACCCGGCTGCGTAATTTCCCAGCGGTTCAAGGGCTGCAGTTCCGCCAGAACGCCCTTCTTCCGCGTCTCTTCGGCGCTAGGCGGCGGCGAGGTCTTGATCGCTTGCGGCACGCCATCGCGGCTGTAGCTCTCGCCAAAGTGCGTGTTCTTGTACGGCGTAGCGCCGTTGTTGTAAAGCGCCGCGCCCCACAGCATTCCCGCGTGCGTCATCATACTGGTGGAAACCGCACGCACTTCGCTGGCGTGGCAGCCAGTCGTTCCGCACGTTTCCGGAGCCACGCGCAGATCTCCGGGATTGATGAACTTCACGTACTCCGCCGATTCTTTCAGCCAGTTCGCATACAAACGCTCGGGCAGCGCCGAGCGACCCTTCAGGCGCGCTTCCCGCGGCTGCACGTGGGCCTTCTCTTTGGCGCCGTTGTACTCCGCTGAGTCAGTCGCGGTTACCGCGGCCACCGATATCGAGGCGTTGCCACCATGGCAATCCGTGCAGCCCAGCAGCACGGTCTTGGTCGCGTGCATCGTCGGCTCATCCGCGGTGCCGTGGCAGGAAATACAGCCAGTCGATTTGTGGTCAGCGTCTTCTTGCGACTGCCCGCGAAACGCTGCCGGCTCTTGCGCCGCGCGCACGCTGAGCGCCGAATTCGCCCGCAGCGCGATACAGCACGCGGCGAGGCACATGCACAGAGCGCCGTACTCGCGCAGCGCGGCGATTGTCGGTCTGCGAAGGGAGCCCATAGCCTCCTGGCCTTAGAACGTGAACTTCACAATGCCAAACAGCGAAAAAATCGTCCGGCTGGTGTAGATATCTTTGAATCCCTGCCCGGGCTGCAACGCCGACGCCCCTCCGGTAAGCACGATGTTTTCGCTCAGCGGCGGCCGGTACTCCACTCCGAGCCCGAAGTCCTCGCCGATCGAATGCCGGATGGGCGACTGGAACAGCAAAAACTCCAGGGCTTCTGTGCGTTGAAAACGCAGATAGTTGAAATTGGCAAAGCCCTTGAGCTTCGGCGTGATGTCGAAATCGATCCCAGCGTTACCCAGAAGGATTCCGGGGTTCACAAAATTGGCCTGCGCTTCTTCTTTGCTCGACCGCAAACTCGGAATCAAACTCCCCGGCGTCGTCAGCAAAATTCCCGAGCCCAGCAGCCGGATCGGCTCGCGATTCCAGAAGCTGAAGAGCCCGCCGGCAAAATTCGGCAGATCCACAATCGAATCGAATCCCCGCGCCCGGCCATCCCGCGGATTGTCGTCGCCCGAAGTGTAGAACGTGCTCACGCGATAGCGAATCCAATCGTGGTCATAGGAAAGCTCCGCCGCCGCCATCTGTGCGTTCACCGTCACGCGCCGCCCCGCGATGCCGTTGAACGAATCCTTGCCCACCGCCTGATAAAAGGCGTGCGTGATATTCAGCCGGTGAATGTGCCCGCTGCCCAGCCAGCCAAAATAGCCAACGCGAATCCCGTGCAGGATCGGCCCGGCGCCCGGATTCTGGTTGATGACGTTGGCGATCGGCGAAGGCCGCACCAGAAAGCCATTGTCGTCGTAGTGCAGCGTCGCATCATCTTTATTCCACGCCGCCACAAATTCCGCCGTGTATCCGGGAAAAAAGAAATCTTGCAAATATACATTCCCGAGCAGTACTTGCTGGTGCCTGCGGTGCAGCGTGTTCAGCCCGCTGTTGGTATCTTTTTCCAGAAAATTGAAGTACGCCGCGTTGTACTCGATGCGATCCGAGCCCAGATTGCCGAAGATGCGCAGCGCCGGCTGTTCATCCACCAGCAGAAACCCGCGAAAGTCCGCATTGAACTGCTGGATACCCGCGCGCGCGGAAATAAAATCGTAGTTCGCGCTCAAATCGTGCAGCTTCACTTCCACGAACGCTTCCTGCAACCCCACATGGTCGTCAAACCGGTTCGTGCCGGCTCGCACGTCCGGTTTCACGATCCCCAGCTCGCGCACATCCAGATCGTTCAAGCTTCCTTCCGGCGTGATACGAATCCGCCAGTCAATCGGCTTGAAAGAAGCGTCGCCATGGAAAAGATCGAAGGAGAATCGCAGCGTCTGGTCGACAAAAGCCTGCTCGCCCTGGCCAAAGAAAGCCTCGCTACCCGGGCGCGCCGCGCTTACGTTGCTCGGTGAGGGCACCCGCCGCCCGTCAAAAAATGTTTCCGAAGTCGCGGTGATATTCAGAAAGGTCTGCTGCCCCAGCACTGCCGGCCAGATCGGCTGGTCGCCCTTCAAGCTGTTGCGGTTGAACGGATCGAACCACCGCGACCGCGTGTACACATATTCGCCCTTGGTCGGATACCGCCGGTAATCCGGCTGCGTCAGCGCCCAGCGATTCGGCACTACGTTATAAATGTCCGCCACCGGTGGTAAAGCATCGGGCGCCAGCTCCGCAATGTAGTTCGGATCGGAATCCAGCCGATGCCGAAATTCGCGATAGCTGCCCATCGCCGGAATCGCATCCGCGGGCAACGCCGGACCCAACTCCGGCAGGCGCGGCAGCCGCGAACGAAACTCCGTGCTGGTCACGGCCACCAGCGCAATCTCCAGCGTGATCACTTCATTTGCGTTCAATCCAATATCAGCCAGCGCGAATGGCGCATACCCTTCGGCGTCCACACGCAGTTCGTAGTGTCCCGGAGTCATCGGCACAATCCGAAAGACACCCTCGCCATTCGCAGCCGCGCGAGTCGCCTGCCCGGTCTGCAAGTTTTTCAAAGCGATTTGTGCCCCGACCACCGGGCGAGCTTCTCCGCTCGAAGCCGCCTCGCGCACCACTCCATCCACCGCCGCCGTTGCCAGCGCTTGCTGCCGCGGAATCCGCAGCTGCCCTGCCCGGCTCTCTCGAGACTGCTGCGCGGATGCGCCGGCCTGAGGAGCCCCTGCGGGCGTCTGCGGTTGCTGCGCGAGCGCAATTCCCGCGAACCCAGCCAGCGAACACACCAGCAGCGCAACACTACGCAACCTGGACAATCTCGAAGTGGCCCTCAAGGACGAGATGCACATGGCGGCAACCTGATTGACTAAGCGCAAGGGAGCTAGAATCGGGTTCTAGATAACAACAAGCCCACTCGGTGAGCAACACTTTTCGCAAAATATTGCTTGTAGTCGATAACGCGTGCCGGAAACCGCCGGATTCACCACTTCGCCCCTGCGCTCGAGCAAAGGGATTGAGCTCGAACGAAGTACTGTGATAACAAGGGAACCACCGAAAACATGCCACGGACTCATACACTGAGAAGGCCGGTGCAGTCGGGGCACGCGCTCCAGCAGCGCAAGCGTACTCTCGCGCTGGGAATTGCCCTGGCACTTGGCGTCGCCGGTGCGCTCGCTCTTCTGCTCGCCGGTTGCGGTCCCGGTGCCGCAGTGCCCACGCCCACGCCGCCTCCGCCCGTGGTGCAGCCTCTGCAAGTCTCCGATGTGCAGAGCGTAGTCACCGCCGCGGTCGGTTCGGTCAACGTGGATATGGTCGTCGCCGTCGTCGACCGCGCCGGTTTCGTCCTCGGCGTCTTTCGCACACAGAATGCTCCCACCACCACGACCGGAAATTTCGGCCAAACGCAGAATGCCAATGACGTCGCGGTCGCCTTGGCTCGCACCGGCGCGTTCTTCAGCAACGACGCCGCTCCGCTTTCTTCCCGCACCGTGCGCTTCATCAGCGGCATCCATTTCCCGCCTGGCGTCATGAATCAATCGAACGCCGACCTGTACGGCATCGAGAACACCAATCGCGGCTGCACCTTGGTTAACGATGCCACTTTCATGAGCAAAGTCCCGCCTTCCCTCGCGCTCGGCGGCGGCTTCGGCCTGGGCATCCTTACCGGCAAAGCCAACAATATGGACAGCGACCCTAACGCCGTGAATCCCGGCGGCGTGCCCATCTTTTATAAGGGGATCGTGTTGGGCGGCGTGGGCGTCGTCACGTCTTCCAGCAACACCAATGTCGCCGAATACGCCGCTTTCACCGCTTCATTGGCTCAGCGTCCCGGCACCGGCGACAACCTCGGGCCATCACCGGCAGCCCCAGGAGTCGTCTTCATCGGCGGTATCGCGCTTCCGTTCGTAAACCAAACCGCGCGGCCAGCAGGAATTTCCGCCGGCCCGATCGCTGGCACTGGCGCTTTCCTCGTCGCGCCGGCCAATAGCCAAGGCCAGCCGCCCGAAGGCGATCTAATTACGCCCACGAACGGTACGGGCGGACTATCAGCTGCCGACGTAAAAACGATTCTCGACAATGCCGAAGCCACTGCGAATAAGACCCGCGCGGCCATCCGCTTGCCTCTCGGCTCGCGCACCCGCATGGTTATCGCCGTGGCCGACCTCGACGGCACCATCATCGGCCTGCGCCGCATGGTGGACTCCACCATCTTCAGCATCGATGTCGCCGCATCCAAGGCGCGCAACATGATCTATTTCAACAGCGCCGCTCGCACCGCCGCCGATCTGACCGACGTCCCCATGGGCACCGCCGTCACCAATCGCACCATCAGCTTTGGCGCCATGCCCTTCTATCCTCCAGGCATCGACGGCTCGCAGCCCGGCCCATTTTTCAATTTGTATTTGCAGGATCTGAACAATCCATGCACGCAAGGCGCGCAAACCGGTCCGGCCAACGCCAACAAAAGCGGCATCGTCTTTTTCCCGGGAAGCGCCGGGCTCTATCGCAACGGCGTGCTCATCGGCGGACTCGGCGTCAGCGGCGACGGCGTCGATCAGGACGACTTCGTCACCAACGGCGGCACCCTCGGCTTCGAAGCCCCCCTGGCCATCCGCGCTGACCAAGTCATCGACCGCAACGTCCGCCTGCCATACATGAAATTCCCCCGCAACCCCACTGACTAGCCGTTCCGCGGGTCCTGGGTCTTCCGCGCTATTTTTCTTTTGCTGTCTTCAAAAGCCCGGCCGCCCGATCGTTCTTCGGATCCAGCTCGAGCGCCTTCTCCAGCGCGGTTGCAGCCTCACCCTTATTCCCTGCCTGCATCAAGATGAAGCCCAGGAAAGAGAAAGCCTGCGACGACTTCGGATGTTCCTCGGTATTCAACCGAAGCAAGGCAATCGCTTCCGGCAGCTTTTGCGACTGGAACAGCAAGATCGCTACTTCCTGCAGCCCTGCTTCGCTGAAATCGTATTTGTCCGGCGATTCCTTCTTCCGTCGCCGGTACTCGCCCACCGCCGCATCGCCGCCCTTTTCTGTCGCCAGCTTTACCAATTCCGCCGTCAACGATGGCTTCGGCAATTCATACGGCTTGCCATACAGAATCGCCGCGATCCCCTCGGTCATCTGCTCCAGCTTAGTGCCTCCTGTGTTGTTCAGCAGCACGATCAGATGCTTCTCATCCACATAGCGCGCTTCATGCGTATTGAACCCGTTGATCCCTCCACCGTGTTGAATCAGCGTCTGTCCCGCGCCCGCTTTCCCCTCTGGGATCTTCGCCACGCCCCAGCCATACGCGTAGTTGGAGAGCGCCGGCGTCCACATCTTCGCTTTCAGCTCGTTCGAAAGCAGCTTCTCCGTGTACAGCGCCTGATCCCACAAATACAAATCTTCCACCGTCGAGTACAACGAACCCGCCGCATACGGAATCGACATATCCAGGTATTCCGCGTTCACGAATCCATCCTTCCCATGCTCGTATCCCGCGGCGCGGTGCTCCATCAACGGCTCCGAATGGTCATATCCGCTGTTGCGCATTCCCAGGGGCCTGAAAATGCGCTCCTGCAACACTTCCTCGTATTTTTTCCCGGTCACTTTCTCAATGATCGCGCCCAGCAAAAAGTATCCGGAGTTGTCGTATTCGAATTTGCTCCCGGGTGTGAACTCTAGGTCCCCGCTGCAGTGCTTCTTGACGAAATCCTCCACCTCAAAGTGGTTCCGCCACCACTCGCGCAGGTCTTTCGCCGCGGTGTAGCTCGGTATTCCCGACGTATGCGTCAGCAGATGCTGCAGCGTCACCTGACTGCCCGTGTCCTTCCGGTAGTACGGCAGCACGTCCGACAGTTTGTCTTCGACGTGCAGCTTCCCTTCCGCCACCAGCTGCATGATCAACATCGACGTGAACTGCTTGGTGATCGATCCCAGCCGGAACTTCGTATCCGGCTGGTTGGCAATCTGCCATTCCATATTCGCCAGGCCGTAGCCCTTTTTGAACATCACCTGACTGTGTTCGGAAACCAGCACCGTGCCGTTGAAACTGCCGTACTTGGCATACAGTCCCATCAACTCGTCGATCTTTTGGGCTTTGTCACTCCCGGTGCCTGTCCCGCCGCTGACTTGCTGTCCGGCGCAGATGCAGCAAACCGTCGCGGCCAGCAGGAGCGCAGCCGCGATGCGACTCGAAAATTGTAATTTGAGATTCAAGGAAATACCCTCTGGCGGCTTATACGAAACGTATGCAACAAATGTTTCACGCTGAGGGTAAAACTGAAACACCTGCTTGTCAACAGCCCGCCCGCGCCATGTCCAACACCGTAGGGGCACGATACATCGTGCCCTCTTCGCAGCACGCTCATTTGATCTTGCGGACTGCGAACCACTCAGCTCGATCCCGCGCCCGTCAATCCAACATGTACTGCGCCACTCCATTCCCAAACGACCAATTTTCCCACGCCACTTCCACCAAATTGATCACCACATCCTCGGGACGCAATCCCGGCGCTTTTGCCAAAAGCTCCGCAATGCGCTTGTAAAGCGCACGCTTCTGTCCCGGCTTCCGCCCAGCGCTCAAAGTAATTTGCACAAAAACCACGCGATCCGAACGCTTAATTCCCAGATACTGCGGATCGTAAATCAAATCCTCCGCCGAATACTCGGAAATCACCTGAAAACGATCGTCCGGCGGAATCGCCATAGCATCAATCATCGCTTGATGCACTCCATCAGCAATCGCCCGCCGGTACTCCGGCGACGTTCCTTCGCGCAGCGCAATCCGCACCAGCGGCATACACCCTCCTCTGTAATTTCAGCGCTTGGATTAACTCACGGTTATGAGATGCGCCCGGAAATGCTCAGGCACACACACTTTGTAGTGGCGCACCTGG
>Ga0207015_1112_pt1 | contig 24245 bp, 19 predicted proteins | sample Alteio_BWMinCont_53_FD_153486 | JGI IMG/M metagenome (GOLD analysis project Ga0207015, IMG submission 153486) | Enriched cells from forest soil in Barre Woods Harvard Forest LTER site, Petersham, Massachusetts, United States -... | ecosystem: Environmental > Terrestrial > Soil > Temperate forest >...
GAAAGGTGAAGCCATACACAGAGCCCGCTGTCGCTGGCCCCGCCGTCACTTGCGCCTGAGTGGTGGTGATTGTGGGCGCTGCCGGGTTATTAATTGTGAGAATGAATGGCGCTGATGCCGTCTTCGGACCGGCCATGCTCGAATCCGTCACAGTGACGGTGAAGTTGATCGTCCCTTTGGCTGTCGGCGTTCCAGAGATGGCGCCGGTGCTTGAGTTGATAGAGAGCCCGTTGGCAGGAAGACCTACGGCGCTCCAAGTAAGCGTTCCCGCGCCGCCCGTGCCCGCCAATGCCAAATTGTAAGCGACGCCGGCGCTTGCCGGCACTGCCGTCACTTGCGCCTGAGTGGTCGATATGGCCGGTAGCGCAGTGACGGTCACTACAACGGTCGAGGACGCAGTCGGCAGCTTCACCGAAGCGGCGGTGATCATCGCCGTTCCCGTTGTCCCACTAGCGCTGAACGTAGCCGAGGTCGTTGATACGTTTGTCAGCGTCGTGCAGGCCGCACCGGAACAAGCCCAAGTAGCGCCTGCATTGGTTGAATCATGTGCTACAGTGGCGGTGAAACTCCTCTGTTGCCCCTGGTCGATTATCTGAGCCGTGCCCGGCGAAAGCGAAACACTGGGTTTCGATGAAGAGCTACAGCCAGACACCATCAACACAACTCCAACAGCGAGAAGGAGCGACAGATTCTTCATCGGATTTTTCCGCCTTTGCCAAAGAAACAAATCCCGATTCGTGGGAAGGTAGGAGCGTTAGCGAATAAGATGTTCCACTGTGGCTCCATCGAACATAAGAGTCTTGCCATAATGAAACAATACTTATCTGAGAACGGTGTGCTTTACTAACCATTGACGGTTAGTAACATCAGCCCTGACGTCGCCCTGTGGCAAGGCCGCAGTCTGACAACTGCTTGGCTCGCGGCAGGATCGAACTGGGACGTGGCAAGGAGAACTGCATGAGTGCTCGAAACAGTAGAGCCTTCTTGTTCATGTTGACCGCCATCGTCTTGTCCGCGGCCGCGACTGAGCTTCGCCCCGCCGATAAGATCGGCTTTAAGTATTCACGCGATTCCATCATCCGCATCGTCACCCAGATTCAGAGGGCAGACTACGAAGGCGACCGCCCAGCTCTGAAGCGCCTCCACGACGAGCTCGCGCCCATCCCTGAAGACAACAAGCTGGCATCGCGGGTGCTCTACTGGCGTGGATTTGCGTTGTGGCGCAGAGCGATTAACGGCTTCAATGAATCCCCGACTCCAACTGATCTGGAAGAGGACCTCACGCAGGCGGTCACCGATTTCAACGACGCCGTTGCCCGGGACCTTGCATTCGTCGAACCTAAGATTGGAGCAGGCTCTTCTCTCGGCTACCTGATGTATTTGAACAAGAAAGACCCAACCCGCGTTCAGGAACTGTTCCAACAGTCGAGTCCGCTTTTGAAAGAAGCCATGGCGACAGCCCCAGACAATCCTCGTCTGCTCTGGGTGCTCGGCCCGATTCGTTGGTCGTCGCCTCCAGAGCGCGGAGGAGGCCAGGACAAGGCAATTGAAATTTACAACAAAGGATTGGAAGTAGTTCGCGACCATAAGCGCGACGTGGTTGATCCGCTGGAGCCCTCATGGGGAGAACCCGAGCTGTTGATGAGTCTCGCGTGGTCGAACCTGAACCGAACCGCGCCTGATTTGAAGGCCGCCGAGCAATATGCAGAGGCTGCCCTCAAACTGGTTCCTTACTGGCACTACGTCCGCGACATCCTGATGCCCCAAATTCGAGCTGCTCAAGCCAACGCCCTCCCAGTTGTAGGCGGGGCTTTCGCGCAAACCCAGAACCAGCCGAATGCCAAGCCCGCCCAGTACTTCTTCGTATTGTTGAATCGCCCTGCCAACGCTCCGCACCTGAGCAACGAGGCGGGTGAAAAGCTTCAGGCAGACCACATGGCTAACATCCGCAAGATGACTGCCGAACACAAACTTGTGATTGCCGGGCCATTTATGGACGACACCGTACTGCGCGGCGTCTTTGTGTTCCAAGCGGACTCGGCGGTACAAGTACAGGAGTGGGCCGATAGCGATCCGGCGGTCAAGGCGGGCCATCTATCCGCTGAGGTGCATGGGCCGTGGCTCATTGACCCGAGCACCATTCACAATCCAGTCGAGCCTCCCGGATTCGAGCAGTACACGCTTGTTCTGATGAAGCGCGGCGAACATTGGAACCCGAACGCGCCGGAGTTTATCGATGTGATGATGCAGCATTCTGCTTTTGTCAATCGAATGACCGAGCAGGGAAACCTGGCCATTGCCGGCTCGTTCCCGTTCAGCGATCAGGGCGAGCTGAGGGGAGTCGCCATCTTCCGAGTGGGGGCCGAGCAGACCGCCAAGTTGACGCAAGACGATCCGACAATCAGAACTGGTCTGCTCAAGACTGAAATTCATCCATGGGGCACAGGCAAAGGAGTGCTGGCGTCGGGACAGCCGATGCAATAAACGCCCTACTTGCTCAGGAGATTTGGTGCTTCATTTTTTGGAGTCTCCTGAGGTATGCATTGAGATCAGATATCACTGCGCATCCTTGGGAGCAGCTGTTCCATCTGACCAAGTGGGCGCCGGAATCATGAACACGGTTATCGGCTCCGGAGCACCCTGAAATTGCGGATTCAACATAACCGGAGAGCCCGGCAAATCCGCTCCCCATGACTTGGGATCCGTGAGCGGAACGTAAATCATCAAAGGAGGAACCCAAGAGGCCAAAGCCTTGGGAAAAATGCTATGTCAACGAATCAGCCAACTTACCAATCGTCCGGTCCAGATCTATGTCGGTGCGGCGTCGGGCCTCGATCTTCTTGATCGCGCTCAAAACCGTAGTGTGATGTTTGCCACCGAACTCTCGGCCGATCTTGGGAAGAGATGCCGACGTAAGCTGTTTAACTAGATACATTGCCACCTGGCGGGGCAAGACGATGGCCTTAGAGCCGCCCCTCAGCTTCAGGTCGGGAGGAAACACGCCGAAGTACCACCCCACGCGCTTCTGGATCATCTCAATCGTCACGTGCTTGTTTTGATGCAGGATGAAGTCCTTAAAGGCTTTATGTGCGTTCGTCACATCTAGAATAGGGGGTGGCGCCGGAGATTCCGGCTCCGAGCACAGAAACTCCAACTGAATACCCGACAACCCCACTTCTTGCAGGACCGCCCGAAGGAGTTCGCCGTAGGTTTCCGTAAGTCTTTTTTTATACAGGGGCGTGGGAACTCGAATTAGCAAACGCCTATTGTCGGTTCCTTTCAGCCGAGTTGGGCGGAACCAGGTTGCGAAGTTGTATGGATTGACGCGGCGTTTGGTGTGTTGGAGAACTTTCGCCCAATCATTCATAGGAGGAATGTCCTGTCATCAGTGCCGAAGTGAACATACGCGCGGAAGCGAAAGAAAATCTGTTCAGAATTGCACAGAAGCGAGGGATTTTATCGGCAACTCTAATCAAGGTACCGGAAAGGTATTTTTATAGCGTGTGCAAAACGGCACATGCGTTGGAGCGATAGGCGACCGGTTTAGCGATTTTTCTTAGGGCATGGACCAAGCGACGAACACCCGGGGCCAAGCCGTCCTCTAAGCTGTTTCTTATAAGAGGCGGCGCTAGTAGCGCATCCATTTTTTTCGATTAAGGAGAAGACCAGCTAAACCGGCAGTCAGCATGAACAGCAATTCGGGCTCGGGCGTGGTAACCGGAGGAGGCGTCGGGCCGCCACCGCTAACCGGAACAGTCGGAGGAATTATGATGCCGCCTCCCGGACCGCTGGGACTGCCTGTAGGAGTTAAGATTCCGGATATTGGAGACGATGGTAAAGGAAACTGCATAGCCATCGTAGCTCCGCTGGGCAACGCGGCCTCCTCGGGCAGATCCAGCGCCTCCTCAGGGACCTCAAACAATGGCTCTACAGCCAGCACCGGACCACTGGGTGTTTCCGATACGCGGTTCCCACACCGCGTTCTGGCCATGTACTCGCCATCGGTAACCAGGGTTTCTCCACTGGGAACTCTTAATTGTTTCTTCGACCAAAACACCCTGGCGCCCAACCTGTAGGATACGTACAGTAAGTGTCCTTTACCTAAGTGAGCGATTCGCGCTCTTTCCACGTCAAAACCCTTGTAATGATTTGCAACCACAGGATCACGCGCAATTGAATTTCGCAAATCCGCAGCGCTTTCGATGCCGCCGGGAATCACGGAATAGGGATAGACCCGGCGTGAAGACTTATTTTCATCGCCTAAGATTTCCAGAGGTTCTTGGCCACTCAAGGATTGGAATGAAGCAGCGTAGGACGGAGCAATCTGATTTCGTCCCCTTGGAGCCAGAGCGATCCACGCCGTACATATCGCTAAAATTAGGATTGCCAGCGGTCCAAGAAGCCCGAGACCAATCTTTCCTGCGTGCTTCTCCTCTAGCTTTCCCAACTGCTCCGTCTCTATTCGTGTGTCTCCTTCTTGTCGATTCCCTCTCCGGTCACAGTTTTTCATTTGTCGTTGCGCACACACGACCAGAGACAATTTATTCGTAGTGCGGGTCTTGTCCCGCAAGTCGCGCATCACACGGGCGAACGACACCGATGTCATCCGAAGATCTGTACAGAGTTGCTTGTCGGTTTTTCCGGCGACGAGTCCCCGCAGTATGAACGGCCCATCAGTCGCGTTATGAAATGGTTCTCGTAGGGCCTCTGCATGCGTGGGATCGTCGTCGGTTAGTAGCAGAGTTCGTATATTTGCCGCCTTCGGAGTCATACCCCAATCTGCATGTTGTTCGTATTTGGAACTGTCCACTTCGGTACACTTTATCCAAAGAGTACAATCGCGCCCGCCTTACGAGGGACGTTTCAACTGGGGTATTCCGGTTGTGCGAGCGCCGGTAACAATGTCAATGCGAACGTCGCGTGCCAAGCCCTGCGGCTCTCATCGGTGCTCTCGCAATGGCGGTATCGGAGGGGATGAACGGGTGCTCTACGCCTCGCCGCTCTCCTCACCAGAGGGCAGCACACACTGGTGCCACTCATCGTCCTCGGCGTGGGAACCGCAGAACCGTCTCCCTCACTTCAGGCAATGAAATGTCGCTGGGTTACCGCACGGCTCGTCGTCAGGCGATACGCCCTGACACAACCCCGCCAGGCCCGCGCTCTTGAATGCCTTTTCTTTCATTGCAGAACCTTTTTGGACAAAGGCGGGTGAGTCCCGTGCTTGACCACTGGAGGCAGGGATTCGAAACTTCAGCGCTGTTCGGCTAGCCGCATATATTCTTGTGTTCGGGATGAAACGCAATGGGGAACCTAGCGGTTCCCCATTTGCGTCACTTTGCTTTTGCACGGCGAGATCCGCAAGAGATGCCGCCTGCGAACACCGCAGCAGCGGTGTTGTTTTAAGCTGTGATTGGTCCCAGATCCGGTGGAGTCATGCCTCCTCCGCAGCTCTAGAGCTAGTTTCCTTTTACCTCCGTATGAATCGAAATGCAACTATTTCCGCTCAAAATCAACAATAACGAGCGAGGGCCTTTCGGCCAAGGAATTTGCACCGGGGGGCATCGAGATGATCATGCTGGCACATTCAGAACTTTCGCTGAATATCGCAATCAGAGACTTCTTCTAAAGCTCGCGTAGAAAAAATCGAACCGCTGGGGCGGACCTTTGTCAGGAAGAATAAGCCGATGAATTTCTGCTTGCATGCGATCAAGATCCTATGACGGTCGACTGAGGCCTCAATTGAAGTTATTTCCGGGCAATTTTCTCGTCAGCCTTCAGATGTCCGTTGAACCAATCGATGACCCTGTTCCAATAGTCCAAGACATGGCGATTCCCTGCGGCCATGTTCCCACCCATAAAAGCGAAAGGAAAACCACCCACCCAGAAGCAGAAAGACCCGCTCGAAAGCGTGCTCGAGATATCGTCTGATGTAGCGAGATATGAGCAGTCAAACGCACAGAGGAAAGGTCAAAATATCAAGTTCCCAAACACAACCAATGCGAGAGCTACAAAGGCTCCCACCACAATGGCAAACACGAACCAGTTTGCACGATCACGGGGGTGCGTTTTTGGCAGCCCCAACATGTGTATTGCTGGGTCAGTCTGATCTAGCAAGTTCGCCTGATGTCGCTGGGTCGTCGCGTGCGGCATGGAAAAAGATTAGCACTGGCCCATGGTGGAGAAAGGTGTACCTGAGGGGTATGTATTTAAAACGTTAACGCTTCGACGCCAGCCTTCGGTTCCCCAGGTCTTGATCGGGTTTGTTACGAATTTCCTTGATACTTTGGGGATTGGATCTCTTGCGACCACCACAACGCCCTGCAAGTTGACGCAAATGGTTCCTGATCAAAGACTTCCGGGACTGCACGATCCTCCAGGCTATCCTTATATATATCGCTGGTGGAAGTCGATCTCCGGACTTTGATTCTTCTAATCGCATCGGCTGTTCTTGGCGCCTGATCAGGGGCAGGAACCGTGGCAAGACTTCGGGGGAGAGCAGTACCGCTGGGCCCAGGTTCTGCGCTTGTTGTGTCGGTCGGTTTTCTGACCATGGCCGAGTTTTATCTTTTCCCTGCTGGCCGAAGCAGGCTCTCTCTGGAAGGGCCCGGCTTCTCGACGCGATGCTGGGATGTTGCGTATTTATGAAGCCATTCGTATTCGCGCGAATGTGCACAGTCTCCATTCGACAACCGGGCCCTCAGGTGCAATCACGGCGAAGAGCAATCAGCAGCTGCGGTTCGACTTGACAAGAAACTTAGCAATTTGCTAAGATTAAATTGTGCAGCTCATCGGCAAGCATTTGATCGAGGCCGCGCAAAAGAAGCACTCGACCTGGAAGGGCGCTCTGGGGTCGTGGGTAAGAATCGTCGAAGGTGTCGATCCGCCGTGGAATAATTTTCCTGCTGTTAGGCGAACGCGCAAGGATGCTGATCTAGTTGGGAGTTTCGTAATATTTAACATAAAGGGCGATGACGCTAGGCTCATATCCTACATAAACTACGAGATGGGAACGGTCACTGCCCTGGCTGTATTGAGCCATCAGGACTACGACAAGGGAGGGTGGAAAAATGCCTGTAATTGCTGAACGACTGCCAGCAAAGTATCTTGTCAAAGAAGAGGCTCCGAAGATCATTTCTTCCGCCCAGCAACACCAAACCTATATTTCCAGGCTTCTCGAGCTCCAGCGCAAAGCACATCGAACCGCGCAGGAATCGGAAACTGCCAAACTGCTGATCGTTCTGATCGCGGACTACGAGGCGAAGCATTTCACGATCGAAAAGGTCTCAGGCGTCGAAGTATTGAAAGAATTGATGGATGCGAACGGGCTTCGACAAAAAGACCTTGCGGACGATTTGGGTGGTGAGAGTATCGTTTCGCTGATTCTAAAGGAAAAGCGACAACTCAACAGACAGCAGATGGAGAAGCTTAGTCGCCGCTTTCATGTCTCTCCAGCAGTTTTCTTCTGAGTTCCTTAAATGAAAATACTGCTTAGCACCATATTTGCGGAAAGTAACGGCATCGATAAGCGCGGGAGAGCATACCTCACGAAGATGTTATGGCGCCGCCTCAGCGAAGTTGCCAGGCTGTATCGCCATACACTTGGCGTTCAGCTTCCGCACGACATAAAGGATCTCCTCGCAGCAGTCCAAATCCGTCGCGACTTCGTTCACCGAAACGGAAGAACTCCTGACGGAAATGAGATCACTCTAACGGTCTCATAAAGATCGTCCAGAATTTAGTCGACGGCATTGAAGCACAGCAAACGGAGCTCCGCGTACGCAAGATGCCACTTTAGGAAAGGGCGACTGACGGTTATTTTTCGCGGGATGGTTCTCTCGCTTGGGGCGATCTGTCGCCGACAATGCACATCGCTACACCCGTTACTCGCCCAACGATTTCCGCTTGGGTCGGGTAGTCGAACACGCGTACTTCGCGATGCGAATGTGCATGAGGAATCACCATCAATTTTCCTCGGTCAATCTCGCACCAACCACACATATAGCCGTCCCGAAGTTCCGCAAAATAGATCGGTCGCTCGAACTCGGTTTTCCACGGCGCAGAACTGATCTTTCTTTGGCTCGCGTCGATTTGCACCAGCGAACCAGGTCGAATGAGGGGATAAAGTGTGAAATCTTCCGTCCCTATGTATCCGTACATGGACTCGCGCAGGTCGAGGTGTTGCAGTAACCCGAGAGGCACGGCCTCCCACTTCTCGACAGCTCTGGCCAGAAGATTGGTTTCCTCAAAACAAAAATCGGGCTTGAAGGCTACGGGCAGAGACACGGCCTCGGTTTCCGGCGCCTCGATGCTCGCGATGAGATGCGTCTTCGGCAGTTGGATGGACGCGCTATCGCGGCGGAGGTCGGCGATCTGTAAGCCGAAATAGGAGGCCACCTCCGTATAGTTCAGCTTGTAAATCGCGCTGATCGAGTACATCCGGAACATGCCCGGCCGGAAGCGGCCCGCCTCGATGTCGGTCACCCAGTTATGCGATAGAAAGAACTCTTCGTTTTGTTTTTCCGCGGCGATCTTGCGGCTCATCGCTTGCACGTCACGGGTGGACAAGCCGAGCTGCTCGCGCAAGGCCTTCAGCCGCCTTCCAGCGAGCGAATTTACTTTGTTTACGTCCATGAGCGGGCATCCTACTCTGTGAGTTAATTCCTGTCCAGCTACGTAACCTTCTCAGCTATATCGAACTGCTAAGCCGTGCGGAGAAAACCTCCCGGCTGGTCGGAAATGCGGCCAGTCCGGGATTGTTCTCTCCGAGGAACCGATTCTTGAATATATGCCCGACAATGGGCTTCCCCGCGAATCGCCGGGCACAGCAGGTGCGGCAGATACTCTCCACCAGAGGCTTAACCTTCTACCGTGCTTCGCAACTCTCTGTCGAAATGTTCGGTCGATCGTCCGCATTCTACCTCCCGCGTAATCTTTACCACCACCTGGCCGCTTCTACGGCCATGCCCAGCATTTACCAACTGTTTGCCCTCAGTCGCATCTCAAACTATCGATTGAGCGATTGGCTCGCGGTTTTCGGATTTGACCTGGACGCGATGTCCTATCTTCAGGTCCTCATCCCCAGGCGACGCACGGTGATTCTTAATTCTTACGTATACGATAGCGAGGCATGGGTTCCTTGGTTTGTGGAACAGCCTGGCACCGCAGCCACGGATGCGATAACGCCGCTAGGTCAGCTCTTGTCTCGCGCCCGACCCGAACGAGCCAAAGAATTGCTCCCGCAAGGCAAAACACACTTTCTTTATGCCAAGGTCGGTTACCAAGATCTGCTGGCCTTTCCGGATGTTGCTCCGGGAAGCATCATCCGCATCGATACGCGGCAAGCCAAAGAAGCGTCGTCTCTAGCCAAGAATTCGTCCGATCAGCGAATTTTCTTGGTCGAACATGACCTTGGCTTCGTGTGTTCTCGCCTATCGACTCTCATCAATGGCAGGGTCACGTTCCGTTCACCGCAAATTCCTTTCGCCGAGGGCGGTTTCACTCTGGGAAGGGACCTCAGAATTTTGGGTGTAGTCGATTCCGAGATTCTCCCCGTTCGGCACCATGACGGCACAGTCGCGCAATTCGCGGCCATACAAAAGCGCCAGCGTCTACTCGGAAACCACACAGAAATGAACCTCAATCAATTGGTTCGGCGATCGCGAGCCCGCGCGGGGCTCTCGTTCAGGGAAGCCTCGAAGGTAACGCGGTGGATTGCGCAGAAGCTTGCCGATCCGCTCTACTTCACCGCCCCAAGCACTCTGTCGGACTATGAGACGCTTTCGACCGCGCCACGCCATATCCAGAAAATCTTTACGTTGTGCATCGTCTATGCCATTGGATTTGGAGATTTTCTTCACGCCTGCGGTCTCAGTTTCGAAGAAACTGCCGCCGAACCCATGTCCGATGAATTCATACCTCGCGCGATTCCGCCGACCAAGCGTGAGTCCAATAACGCGAATGCACCGGGACGCGCTCGAAGAGAGAACGGATTCTGGAGCAATCTCCTCAAGCGGTGGGAGGAAGTCCCTCTCTTTCTTCGCAGAACATTGGGCGAACTCACACGAGTCCCAAAATTCTCCCTTTCCGATGTGTTCTGGGTGGGTGGAGACCGAAACCCCATCCATCCTTGGCTAGAAGGCGCGGAGTTCGTTGCCATCAACCGGAGGGTCAGAAAGCCCGCCTCCACAAAGGGCACAACTTTCTGGGAGCGCCCACTCTACTTGCTTCTCACCCGGGACGGTCGCTACCTCTGCGGGTGTTGCACTCTCGAAGAAGGGTTCGTCGTGGTCCATCCCTATCCGGACAGACCGTTTGCCCCGCGCCAATTCAAGAACGGCACCGACGCAGAAATTATGGGTGAAGTCACCACGATCCTCAGACGCCTCGACTCTTTTCCTCGGGTGTAAACATTTGCCCCCCTTCGCAGCGCGCCAATATCGCCAGGCGGTGGCACTAGGTCCTGGAGGCGAACATGGCATCCGCGTTATCAGCCCGAGACACAATTCTATCTCTCGGCGCGAGAGATGTTTGCACGCGAGGGCTTTCATCTGCGAACAGAAACTCGCTTGCGTGGAAAGACGCGCCCGGCAATGCGAGAGTCACTGACACTGGAGCACAGCGATCCATCGAGCGGAGGGAAGCAATGTTCAAAATCTGCGATGCGATTCGAAGCACATGCACCGAAGACGGAGCCGTCCTTCTCGATATACATCAAGGCCGGATTCTAGGGCTCAACAAGATGGGTTCGAGAGTCTTCGAGATGCTGCGAGGCGGGCTCGATCAGGAGCAAATTGCCGGCGAAATCAGCCAGGAGTTTGGAGTGGATGCCGATTATGCGCGGACCGACGTTCTCGATTTCATCAAGACTTTGCAGCAGCACAACGTCCTACAGGCTTCTCGATTGGATTGATTCTCACGCAAACGACAAAGGGAGAAGTTGATGCACTTAGCAGACACCACGGGGCGAGACACCTATCGGCTCATTGTCACGCGTCGGAACGCCTCCGAAATCCTGCTCTTGACTCGTGGGCCCGCTTCGACTCTGCCGTCCGTCGAGATTGCGCAAGGACAGCGGATGGCCGAGAAACTCACTGCTGAGCTTTATGCACAGTGGGGATGCCGGGCATACTGTTTGCTCGTATCAAAACTCGCCCCCGGGCTTCCGTACTGCAGCGTAATGGAAGCGACAAACCTCGAACAAATCTCTCCCGCTGGAACCTGCTGGAAGCCGTTTGATGTCGCGACCTGCGCGGCAGTGGACCCGGATGAGGATCGCGCGGTTATCGAGAAATCGATCAAGGAATGGGCCGAGTACCGGCGGGAGCCAAGTCAAGCGCCCTTTACAAAACCAGCATGGTTATCCGAACTCCTTGCGTGGGCCCAGGAGCAACTGGCTCCGCTGGGCCTCCGTTTGACCGGGGCCTTCACTCAACTGAATGCCTCTCCTTCCTTCAGCCTTATTCGTCTGGAAACAAACGATTCGGCAGTTTGGTTCAAGGCCACCGGGCCTCCGAATCGTCACGAGCTTCCTATCGCGGTCGCTCTGGCTCGACTCTTTCCCGGGTACGTTCCTCGAATCCTGGGAGTCCATCCACGCTGGAACGGATGGCTTTCGGGGCACGCGCCGGGGATGCTGCTGGATGATTGCGAGGAATCCTCTGTTTGGGAAAGAGCTGCTCGGCAGCTTGCCGGATTGCAGCTAGCCTCGGCGGGAAAGTCTACCGAGCTCCTCGAGAGCAGTTGTAGAGACCTGCGACTCCCAAGACTCCTCGAGCTGGTCGATCCGTTCCTCGCCCGCATCGCTGATCTTATGGCCGCACAGGTGAAACAACCCCCCGAGCCTCTAGCAGCCGTGAGTCTCATGCTTCTTGGCGAACGGCTGAAGCAGGCATGTGCGCTCCTCCAGGAGATTGGCCTGCCGGACACGCTCGGGCATGTTGATTTCAATCCCGGAAACATTGTCGTTTCCTCCGCCGAGTGTTGCTTCCTCGACTGGGCGGAAGGCTGCGTCAGTCATCCCTTCATTACGTTCGAGTATCTGAGGGGACACTCCCGTCGCAGGCTTGGCGAGGACGGCGCGGCAGCCGAGCGAATCGCCACTGCCTACACACGTCCGTGGCAGCCCTGCTTCTCTCTGGATGCTTTGAAGAAAGCCATGGCTATTGCTCGCCTCGTTGCTGTCTTCACCTACGCGGTTGGCAACGATTCATGGCGGTCCCCAGACGTTCTCCTCCGACCGCCGCTCGCCGGCTACCTCCGCAGCCTCACAAGGCGCATGTATCGCGAAGCAGCACATATTTTCGAAAGGACCGAAGCATGTGTGGCCTGATTTCGGCTCCGCCATTTTCCGCCACGGAGCCCCTTACTGAAATTCTGCACGGAGTGTCCGTGCTAGACCCTTACCGTTGGCTCGAAGATCAGAACTCTCCTTACACACGAGACTGGATAGAACGGCAGACAAAATATGCGCGCGCTTATCTAAGCAGCATTCCAGGCCGTGAGCACATCCGGCAGCGCATTCGAGAATTCCTTGCTGTCGAGACTCATGACTCCCTGCAAAAGGTTGGCGACCGTTATTTCTTCCGAAAACGCCTTCCCGACCAAGAGCAGCCTTGCATTTACATGCGTGAGAGTGCGGATGGAGAAGATCAGCTTCTAGTAGACCCGGCAGACCGAAAGACCGGAAACTACACAGCCGTCAAACCTCTTCGCGTATCGCACGACGGACACCTGTTGCTTTATGAGGTGAAAGAAGGAGGAGAACGCACAGGGACGTTTGAGTGTCTGGATATCGACAATCGTAGAGTCCTCTCGGACATTCTTCCTCGCGGATATCTGCGCGGACTTGCATTCGCACCGGATGGCAAGAGCTTCTGTTACGTTCATGAACCATTGGACGCGAAGAGGCCTTTTTATCGCGCGGCGTACCGCCACTTGTTCGGCACGTCTTTTAACGAAGACAAGGAAATATTCTTTGCCGGCGAGAACGAAATGCTTCGGCTTTGCCTCACGTCAGACCAGGAGCGTCTCGGATTTCTTGTTTACAGGTTTCTGGAAAAGACGCGTACCGATTTCCATCTCAAACCGTTCGATTCCGAAGGACCACCGGAAGTTGTGGTTGCGGATGCAGCCTATGCCTTTAACCCCCGCCTAATTCGCGGCAAGATCCTGGCCATTACCGATCACAACGCGCCCAATCTCCGTATTGTGGAAGTTCGTCTTCGTAACAATAGCCAACCGGAATGGCTTGACGTGGTGCCGGAGAAAAACGATCGAATTAGCAATTGGCTGGTGGCCGGAGAGCACATCTTCGTTTCCTACGTCCGCCACGCCGCGACACGCGTTTCCATCTTTGACTTGGCTGGTGAAAGCACCGGAGAGATGTCTATTCGCAATGACGAAACCGTTCGTCTGGTTGGGGGCTCGCAGGAAAGCGACGACTTATTAATCGAAGCAGAATCGCTGACCGAACCGATCGGCATCTTTCGATACTCTGCGGCTTCCGGCGATCGCACCCTCTGGGCCAAGAGAAACATTCCATTCAACCCGGCGGACTACCGCCACACCCAAGTCTGGTACCCCTCTAAAGACGGAACGCCCATTCCCATGCTTCTCATGGGCCGTCGGGATGTCCTCGATTGCGGCCCGCACCCCACGATTATGACTTCTTATGGCGGGTATGGCGTCTCCATGACGCCGCAGTTTAGCGTCTTTGTCGCTTTTCTCGCCGAGAGAGGATGCCTGTTTGCGTTACCGAATATCCGAGGCGGATCTGAATTTGGCGTCGAATGGCACAACGCAGCCAAGCGACGCAACAGGCAGACCGCTTACGACGACTTCTTATCCGCCGCGGAATGGCTCGTCAAAACCGGTCGAAGCGCACCGGAAAGGCTCGCCATCTTTGGTGGATCGAATTCCGGGCTGCTTGTTGGTGCCGCAATGACGCAGCGGCCCGATCTCTTTCGGGCGGTCGTCTGCATGGTTCCCCTCCTGGATATGCTCCGTTACCACCTTTTCGACAACGCGCATGTATGGCGGGAAGAATATGGCACAGCGGACGACCCGCAAGATTTCGCCGTCCTCGCTAGCTATTCTCCCTATCATCGGATCCGCCAAGGTACAGCGTATCCAGCGACGATGATCGTTTCCGGCGATGCCGATACCAATTGTAATCCGCTTCACGCCCGAAAGATGACGGCTCGGTTGCAAGGGGCAAACAGTTCGGCGTATCCCATTTTCCTAGACTACAACAAGTTCCGGGGGCACTCGCCGGTCCTCCCCTTAAGCGAGCGCATTGAAGGCCTGACCGATCGCATGGCGTTCCTCTGCGACAACTTGCGCCTACCTGTAGCTGAACGAAAGGAGCCGTCCTTGCCATGAAATTTCTCGTCCTGAAGGCGTACTTGGAGTTGATTCATTTCGACGTCTACTTAGCGCGAAGGAACTTCCGCGCATTGTACGACGAGGTGCGCAACTGCCCAATCCGCTGCAAAACGCCACTCTCAGGCGCGGTCGAACGGATCTGCGCAGCCGTGGACATGGCTTGCATCTGGTACTGGAAGGAGGCGCTTTGCCTACAGAGGTCTGCGGCTACGGCATGTCTGTTAAAACGCAATGGAGTCCCAGCGCAGATGGTAATAGGCGCCCAGCAGATGCCGTTCAAAGCGCACGCGTGGGTTGAAGTCGACGGTCGCGTAGTGAACGACAAGCCGTACACTCTGGAAATTTATGCGGTTCTCGACAGGTGTTGAGTATCCATGACGAAGCAAGATCGAGGGTTCCAATCATGAGCGTCCAGTTTGGAAGATGGAGTTTTGATGGCATGCCGCCGCTTCTTGACTTCCTCGAGAGAGTAAACACGATGCTCGCTCCCTACGGGCCCGATAACAGCAGCTCTTACCACAAGGACGGCGTCAGTGTTCTCTACCACGCTTTTCACACAACGAAGGAATCTCGCCGGGAAACGCAGCCGGATATCTCGCGATCAGGCACCGTAATTACTTGGGATGGCCGCCTCGACAACCGGGCGGAGCTCATTCATCAGTTCAGCGGCTCACTTTCAATCGCCTCGGCGGACGTTTCAATCCTGTCAGCAGCTTATGAACGATGGGGAACCGCCTCCTTCGCGAAACTCATGGGGGACTGGGCTCTGTCCATATGGAATCCAAACGAACGCTCGCTCATCCTGGCGAAAGATCCTATCGGCACGCGCCATCTTTACTATTCTGTCGAGAACGATCAAGTCACATGGAGCACTATCCTCGACCCTCTGGTGCTGCTCGCGGGAAGACCTCTTGCACTCGACGAAGAATACATCGCTGGCTGGTTCTCATTCTTTCCTGCCGCTCGTCTCACTCCCTACGTGGGAATCGATTCTGTCCCCCCCTCCTGTTTCGTCTGCTTGGAGCGAGGAAAGCGGACGATCACCAAGTATTGGGATTTTGATCCCGGCAAACGAATCCGTTACCGTACGGACGCGGAATATGAAAAACACTTCCGTGCCGTCTTTGGAGAAGCAGTACGCCGCCGGCTCCGCTCCGATACGCCCATCCTCGCAGAACTCAGCGGTGGGATGGATTCCTCGTCCATTGTGTGCGTGGCCGATACGATCATTGCCCAAGGAGCCGCCGAAACCCCGCGACTCGATACCCTTTCTTACTACAACGACTTAGAACCCAATTGGAACGAACGTCCTTATTTCACGAAGGTGGAAGACAAACGGGGCCGCGCTGGCTGCCACATCGATGTCAGCACACTACAATCGTTCAGGTTCGAATTCGAGAGCGACCGCTTCGCGGCCACTCCAGGATCCGGCGGACAGACTACCGAGGCCAGTCGTCAATTCGCAACATGTATCGCTTCACAAGGAAACCGCGTCGTGCTGTCCGGCGTGGGCGGTGATGAAATCACAGGCGGCGTACCAACACCCACGCCAGAATTGATGGACCTGCTTGCAAGAGCGAGATTACGTTCCCTCGCGCGGCAACTGAAATTGTGGGCACTCAACAAGAGGAAACCCTGGTTTCTCTTGTTCTTCGAAGCCGCGCGTGGATTTTTCCCTCTCGGTCTCGTAGGCCTACCGAAACAATCTCAGCCCGTGAGCTGGCTAAATCCCGACTTTGTCAAGAGTCAACGAGCCGCACTTACGGGGTATCCATCCAGGGTGAGGGTGCTAGGCCCTCTGCCAAACTTTCAAGAGAGTATATCCACGTTAGATTCGTTGCGAAGGCAACTTGCGTGCTCCGCGTTGTCGTCAATACCGTTGTTCGATAAGCGCTATCCCTATCTGGACCGCGAGCTGCTGGAATTCATTTACGCAATCCCGCGCGAACAGCTTGTCCGCCCAGGCCAGCGCCGCTCCCTAATGCGCCGCGCACTTGCCGGCATCGTTCCCGAAGAAATCCTGAACAGAAGACGGAAGGCCTTTGTTACCCGGTCACCGATGACGGTCATCTCCAACGAATACGCCGGGTTGATCAGCATGAGTCAGGACATGATTAGCGCCTCGCTCGGAATCGTCGATGCGAAAGCGTTCTGCGAATCGGCGCAAAAAGCTCGCCAGGGACAAGCAATCCGAATCGTGGTCATGATGCGAACGCTTGCGCTTGAATCCTGGCTTAGAACCATCGGAGCCCAAGGACTTTTAAGACGAACGCCCTCAAAGATCGCGCACAGATCCACAGCCGAGCGCGAGAAGGAGCGCTGGCCGAGGTTCACCGAGCAATAGGACATCGGCAAGCGAGGTCCAGCAGTGAACACCAACAACGAAAGGAGGTGATACGCGATGAAATACGAAAAGCCAGAACTTGTTGATCTGGGATTTTCTATGCATGTGGTGCAGGGCGGTAAGAACGAGATGACATCAAACGATCATTACGACTTCGTCACCACCATGGCTGCATACGAAGCCGATGAATAGCTCACAAAGAGAGTGTCGTTACTGGCTTCATGAAACGGCGCCCGTCGCTGGGTCGATTCGAAACCACAGGCCCATTAGCCAAGTGTGCAAATAAACGCCAAAAGCGAAAGGAGGTGATAACAATGAAATATGACAAGCCGGAAGCGGTTGTGTTGGGGTTGGCCCTCAGCGCAGTACAGAACGTCAACAAGCAACCAATCGTTTATACTGATGATAGCGATCTCAAGTTTACTAGCGGCGCGTACGAAGCCGACGAGTAGCTAATCAGGCGAGTGTCGGGGCGTTCGGAATGTCCGGGCGCCCCGGCCCCCCCCGACGCAAAAGCGGATATTCCGCTCCCCTACTGTCTGACCTGGTTATTTTGTATTTCCCTCTCTCCGGTCGTACCTTAACGGTCCAACCCTTTCAGGTATCGATCGAACCACGCAATCATGCGATCGCAGAGGTCTGCTTGGTTAGCGTAGCTCCAATAGATGGGCGAATGCTGCTCGCCTTCATATTTTGCGTATTGAACTTCCTTGCCAAGCCGGCGCAAATCCACAAACGCTTCGTCTCCCTGGAAGGGTGCTACTGCCGTATCCTTCGATGCCTGGACAATCAAGAGTGGTGTTTCAACCCTATCCAAGTAAAAAATGGGGGAGTTTTCCACATATCTATCCCGAACCTCCCACGGTGTTCCGCCCAGCGCGTCTTGACCATGCTCCAAATTAGAGGTCCCGAAAGCCGCCCCGGTCCGGTCCATCTCTCCGTAGTGGGAGATTAGGTCAGCCATTCCGTCAGCTTCCAGAGCAGCATTGAACCGTTTTGTTTGCACAATCAAAGAAAGGGTGCTATAGCCTCCATTGCTGTGACCCATCACGCCAACCCGGTTCGGGTCGGCGATCCCCATATCAATTACCCTATTCACGCCGGGAAGCACTGTCTTTGCCACATCAGCCATGGGCGTCCCCAATTGTTGGGGAGAGTCCGGGGCGAGGATTGCGTAGCCACGCGTAGCAAACAACTGCATGTTGAACGGCCCTGACCCCACCAGGCCAAAACGGTCGAAATCATTCGAACGCGAACTCCCGCCATAGACCCAGACAATCAGAGGATATCGTTTGCCTTCCTGATAATCGGCCGGTAGCAACAAGGCTCCACGTAACGGTTGCCCATCGTCGCTTAGCCAGTCAACCAGCCGAGCTGATCCCATCTTGTACTTGTCAAACTGGGAGTTGAGATGTGTTAGACGTCGTGGACTTCTAAAATTAGAGTCGCTGATCCACAAGTCATTGTCGTGCTGCGCGTCCTCTGCAAAAAACACCACTGCTCGCCCGTCACTCTCCACAGTAAATGGATGGTCCGAATTCAAACACGTATAGCACTGCCCTTTTTCAAGAAGTTTCGCACTTTCACCGGTCTCCAAATCGATCTTATAAAATCCGTTCTGTTTACCAACCTCATCCTGTGTCACGGCGATCGCTGACTTGCCCCCGTCCGGCGTCCATAAAAGATTGTCGGACTGCGCAATCATTTTCACGATTTGCCGATCAGGCACATGGGCGAGTTCCACCGCCGCGCTGCGGTCGATAGAGGATCTCCATAGCGCCTCGTTATGGATGAAATAGATGTCTTTATTTCCTAGATCCCAGAGAGGCGCCGTTGAAGTATGAGGGGGCAGAGACGAAAGCGCGCTGATGTTGCGCACTTTCCCGCCATCAACATCCACCAAGAAACAATCCCTGATCTTCTCTTCCGGCCCGCCTGTCCGGTAGGCCAGATGCATTCCATCAGGTGACCAACTGAACGAGCCGCCGTTATACTCGAAGCGGACGTCCGAAGCCACTACGCGCTCCTCATCCGTCCCAAGTGTTTTCGTAACCAGATCGAACAAAATCTGCTGGGAGCCGGGTTTTTCGAAGCGCTTCGGAACGGTGTAAGCGATCCGCGAACCATCCGGAGAGACAAAGAAGCTGGCGATTTTCTCCCCACGAACCAGTGTGGTGGCCGTTCCGCTGGCGAGATCGATCACAGCCAAATCTCGCAAATGTCGGTCTAGGTTCCATGGATCAGAGCTCGGAGTTTGTTTCCCGGCCGCCGCACCACTCGATTGATACAAGAGTATGGTCGATCCTGGCACTTTGCTGCTTGGCTTCACGATTTCGCCTTCTGCAGCCGAGCCGACCTTCTTGACATATTCCTCAAGAGACAAATTTTCAGGAACAACCGGGACGATGATCTTTTGGCTATGCGGAATCCATTCGATCTGACCGAACTGTCTGACATTTAAATCGGAGACTTTCTTGAGTTGATCTCGCGTAACGTCCCAAATCCAAACTCTCAACTGCCCGCTCCCATCTCGGTCGGACAGGAAAGCCAAGTAATGGCCGTCTGTCGACCACACCGGCATAAAGTTGTCGTATTCACCGCTCGTCAGATCTTTACTCACGCCCGTGCCCACATTGAGGACCCAAATGTCCATCCCTGTGAACACATCGCGAACCCCGTATCGAGCCCAAGTCTCACGATCAATTGTCCTAGTCCTTTGATTACTCTTGACCGTATAAGCCAGCCATTTCCCATCAGGAGATAACCCAACCGGCATTAGTTCACCAAATTCAACGGTCCTAAGCGCATCCTCCACCGACAAGGGCTCTCGAGCCTGCGCCCCCGCCCTAGGCGGTGCGGTGATTCCCCACGACACGCAGACCAGCAGAACGAGAGTTATCAGTCTGCTTTTATTGTCAATAATCACCAATTCCTCCCACTAGCAAGCGTTCCTCTCGGCCCATGAATCCAAGTTGCAGTCCTCACCACGGTTCTTGCAAACGAAGGCTCGCTGCCGGCAAGTGACCCCGATGGATGGTGGCGTACGATCGGCTGTTTTCTTAGAACATCAACTTGAGCGCAAGCTGTATCGAGCGCGGGCCGCCGATTTGATAAAGAGAACTAAGAGCTCCCCCACCCACGTTTGCCTGGCCCAGGCTTCGGCCGAGCATCTGGTTTGATATTCCAAAACCACCAAAGCCGAACTGCCCATCCGGTTGGCCAAAGTTGGGATGATTCAAGACATTAAACATTTCTGCGCGGAACTGCAGCTTAAACGATTCGGAAATCGGGAATTCACGGTGTACCGCAAAGTCCCATTGCGCGGCCCCGAATCCCCTCAGGTAATTCCTCGGCGTTGTGCCTTGCCTAGTGGGAAGCCCGGTCTTGGGATCGGTGGGCGGGCTGGCAAAGGCCGCCGGATTGAATCCCTTTCCGCCGGGGCACAAGTGTCCCGCGCCGAGTTCTCCCAATGCCTGAAATGTCGAAGCGCACTGCGCGCCATACAAATACAACGGTTGTCCTGGAACCAGATCGGGTCTGGTGTCCGCGAGAAATCCGTTATCAAGCTCCTCAAACTGTCCGTCGGTCACGTCGACGGGCGGGGCCGAACGCGCGAGAACAAAATTTTCAGTCGACCAGCCATGCAGTACTACGTTGGCTAGAGTGTTGATCTTGGGTGCCGGAATGTCATAGGTCACTCCAGCCGAGAACGCGTTACGGATGTCGAAATCAGACGGCCCTCGGTTCGCATTCGCGGCGAGCCCCGGTACAAATGCATTCGAGTTGAGATATACCGAACCGGCTGAACCGTCGTCGATCGAGTGGGCCCAGGTGTAGGAAGCTAGAGCCTGCAGACCGTGTGCGAGTCGGCGTTGAAACTGGAGTTGGAGCGCATTGTAGTTGGAGCTCGCGGTGTTCCCGACCAAGTTAGCCGCATAGATATTGGCGTTGGGTCCGTAAACGAATGCCGTTTGAAGTAGCCGCCTGCCCGAGGCGCCGATGTACGATGCAGTGATGGATTGCTGTCCGCCCAATCCCTGCTCAATCGCGACATTCCACTGCAGCGTGTACGGAAGCTTGAGATGTGGATCGAAGCCGACCAGGGCGTCACAGCAACTTGATAAACTTCCCGGAGTAATCGACGGCGGTGCAGCCGCTGCCGGACTTAAAGGGAATGTACCGAATTCGTCATTTAGCCCCGTGAAGGGATAGCCCGCGGTAACAAGGAGAGTTCCAGCCTCAGAACTTGCTAAGTCGTAAAAAACACCGAACCCTCCGCGAGCCACGGTTTGCCATCCCGGATCCTGGGAAAGTTGGTAGGCAACGCCCAGGCGCGGAGCGAAATTAGCGTATGGGGTGTGGAAGGGTGGCGTGCCAGCCGGCGCCAAGGCCAAGTTCGAGAAGTTGTTGTTGGGATCATACCCCGTTACTCCCGGAATGTTCGGGCCACCCACCGAAGAGGGGGCAAAATCTACATCCCATCGCAGGCCGTATGTCACGGTCAGACGACGAGCCACACGCCACGTGTCCTGAGCGTACAAGCTCAGGTTGTGAAACAGCAGTGTGGAGCCGGCGCTAGCGCTTACCAAGGTCTCGAATGCGTTCCCCGTGCTAGCGGACGGTACATCGAAGAAAAGTGGCTCTTGCAAATACAATCGAGGCACGTAGTTCGGCGACAAACGCCGAAAGTCGACGCCGAATTTCATGCCATGCTGACCCTTTTGCACCACCACCCCGTCAACGATGTTGTACTGGCGCTGCACAACCTGTTGGATTCTGCCTGCCGAGAGCCCTTGGCCCTTCAGGGAAAAAATGAGAAACTGGAACGATGAATCTTGAGAACTGAAAGGACTCGGAAGTGGCAAGGATGCAAGCGGGACCGCACCTCCAAAGCCATCCAGATACGAATAGCTAGAACCGTTCGTCCGACTGTAATTGAATCTCAAATCGTTCGTGGTTGCAGGAGTGGCACTCCAGGTGGCCCCTACCGTCGCTGTCTGCGTCGTAATGCGGTCCGGCTGAACAACGCTCAACGCTGATCCCGCGCTTCCACGCTGAGTCAGGTCGGAGGGGGAGTAATTGTAGCGGCCGAACAGAGTCCAGGTGTTGTTCAACTTATGGTCAATCCGGAGGCTGTAGGCATCAAGCGTAGCGGCATTTGAATAGGAAGCGTTGTATTGAGCAGTGCCGGTAGGTTTCCGGCCCGAGGGCGGACAACTGGGATCCGTTGCCGGATTGCATGCCGCGAATATCTCCGGGCTGTTTGGGTTGGGTAAGGGATACGCGTTCAGATAAGGCTGCAAGGCCGGAATGGCACTCCCCCGCGAGTTTGTTGTTCCTCCGGGCGTGAAGCCTGCATCAGGAACCGTGTCGAGCGCCACCTGTGGAAGCCGAAGTCGAAGGCCCTCATAGGAAAAGAAAAAGAAAGTGCGGTCTTTCAGGATCGGACCGCTGAAGGTCCCTCCGAAATCATTCTGCCGCTCTTCCGGTTTGGGCAATCCGTTCTGATCCGCGAACCAATCGTTCGCGTCCAAGACATCATTCCGGAAATAGTCGAACGCGGCACCATGAAATTGATTCGTGCCGGATCGAGTAACGATGGAAATCTGCGCTCCTGGTGTTCGGCCGAATTCCGGAGCATATGTGGAGGTCTGAATGCGAAATTCTTGCATAGCATCGACCGATACCAGGCTATTTGTCCCACCTAGCGCGCTAAAAGAGCCGAGCGCTCCCCCGAATCCATTCCCGGGATTGTAGGTTGCGCCGACTCCAATATTGGCGCTGACGCCGTCCACCATCCAATAGTTGGAACTGGCGCGTTGGCCGTTCACGCTGAATTGTCCACCATCCGACGCATTACTCGGAGTAACTACGACTCCCGGAGTTAGATAGATTAGAGTCTGGAAGCTTCTGCCATTCATCGGCAGGTTCTCCGCAAATTGACGGTCCACCACGGTGCTCACCGTAGCGCTTTCCGTGTTGACCAGCGAAGCGCCCCCAATGACCGTAATCGTTTCCGACGCTGCGCCAACGGGAAGCGTGAAATTGATGGCCAGTGAGTCTTGGACATTGAGGATGATGTCGGGTTTGATCAGCGTCTTGAATCCGATCTTCGAAACCTGCAGCCGATACGTGCCGGGCGGGAGATTGGTCACCACATAGATGCCTTCGCCGTTCGTCTTGCCCACGTATTGAACGGCAGTCGCGTCGTTCACGATTCGGATCTCGGCTCCGGCGATTACGCCGCCGGTCGGATCAAGCACCAGGCCGTTGATGATTCCGTTCGGCGACTGCGCGGATATGCAGCCCGCGAAAAGCAAACTCAAGATTCCGAGAACGCTAATTTTGCGCAACCGCATGTCGCTTCTCCTCCGGTGAACGAATTTCGTCGTGTTCCCTGAGTCTACGAAGGAGGAAATGGAAACGTACCATTGCGCTGTCATTGGAGAACGAATGGACGATACCAAAGAAGCAAGTAACTAGGGGTGATTTGGTCCGATCTTGAGGTAGGTAAACAGAAGAGGACTGCCGCTCGGCTTGTGGCTTCCGCCGTTGGGTTCGACGGTCACGAAAACGGCATCGATCTGCTCAAGCGTCTTCGGGTCATCGAACTTGAGGACCCATCTTTTTTTTGCCGCATTGTCTTCATAGAAAATTCCGAGGTTCAAGGCTTGCCTCCGATCCGGCCCGTGCTGCCCCCAGGCCTGAAACGTACTCGCAGTTTTGACCCCAGCCTCTCTGTCTAGATCGTAAGCATAGAAGACCAGCGACTTTCCCTTGGTGTAAAAAACGCGGCCATACGGTTTCTGTGTTACTCCGTCGTCGGCCACGTTATAAATCTCTGCAATATAGAGGTCCCGCGCTCCGATCAACTCCCGCACATCACGGTCATGGGCCAGCAGGTCCTCCTGCTTGCCTATGGTCTGTTCCCCCTCGCGAAGCTGTGCATGAAGATCGTTGACTTGCGCTTCCAGACTGTCGGCGCGCGACTCGTCCTGCGTGCGCTGCCTTTGCAACCAATCAAGTTGAGCTAGCGTTTTTTGAAGCGAAGCCTGAGCGGTGTCGAGCTTCTGCAAGAGAGCGCCTCGGTCTTGGGCGTTCTGTTGCTTCTCTGCTTCATCCTTCTGTTTGAATTGTTCCAGATCGGCTTGAGCGCTTTTCATCTCATCCAGAGACGCCGACCGCGTTTGAATCTCGCGCTTGAGATCGGAGATGACCTTGTCACGCTGTGCGAGTTGCGAGCGCAAATCTTCGCGTTCATGCCCAACATCGCTCATCTGCTGTTCCAGGGCCTCGATTCGCAGGTCAGGCGCGTGCGAGATCAACTGAGTCACTTCGACCCTGCGGCTCTTGCCGATTCGGTACGCGTAGATTCCGAGGGCCACAGTTAGCAGAATACAAGCGGCGAACGGCAGCCACATATAATTCCAATTGATTTGGGTGCGCCGATTGCCGTTTCCCTGAGCGAAGACAAAGCCTCTTTGGACAGCATCGGGCGAAGGGCTGGCATCGTTCGCGT
>Ga0207015_1113_pt1 | contig 24222 bp, 19 predicted proteins | sample Alteio_BWMinCont_53_FD_153486 | JGI IMG/M metagenome (GOLD analysis project Ga0207015, IMG submission 153486) | Enriched cells from forest soil in Barre Woods Harvard Forest LTER site, Petersham, Massachusetts, United States -... | ecosystem: Environmental > Terrestrial > Soil > Temperate forest >...
TGTATTGGGATCCTGCGAAGGAACTGAAAAACTCCATCGTCTTGTGGGTGCCTTTGATCTGGATGTTCATCCTTGGATCGCGGCTTCCGGCGCAATGGCTTGAGGGTGCCGTAAGCGGCCCAGCGGCTCAGGCCCTCGAGGAAGGTAACCCGCTAGACCGTGCTGTTTTTAGCGTACTGATTTTTCTGGCGCTGGTCATTTTGTTCTCGCGCTCGTTCAATTGGGGCAAATTCTTCGCGAATAACTTCGCACTGATGGCCTTGCTTATTTTTGCGTTGTTGAGCGTGGTGTGGTCCGACTTTCCATTTATAGCTCTCAAACGTTGGCTCCGGGACCTGGGAAACTACCTGGTAATCCTCGTGGTTGTGTCCGATCCGCGTCCGCTGGAAGCTGTTCGTACGATCCTTCGACGGCTTTGCTACTTGCTGATACCGCTTTCGATCTTGATATACAAATATTACCCGCAAATTGGAAAGCAGTACGATCCTTGGACAGGCGCAGCCATGTTCGTGGGAGCGACGACCAGCAAAAACATGCTCGGAGTTCTGTGCCTGATTAGCGGGATATTCTTTTTCTGGGACACTGTGACGCGCTGGTCCCAACGCAAAGAGCGACAGATTAAGAGAATCATTCTGGTAAACGTCGCATTTTTAGCAATGACGCTCCGCCTCTTGACTCTTTCCAGCAGCGCGACCTCCAGCGTTTGCTTGGTAATCGGATGTCTCGTGATCGCAGCCATTCAAAGTAAATGGGGAACGCGGCATCCTTCTTTCGTCAAATTCCTGATTCCGGCATCCTTTTGCGTATTTCTAATTTTGACAGCAGGTTTCAACATCAACGAGACGCTGGCCAGAGGAGTCGGCCGGGACCCAACGCTCACTGGACGAACCAACATTTGGAAAGCGGTTCTGAGTACAAATACAAACCCACTAGTTGGAACGGGCTATCAGAGTTTCTGGCTGGGTCCTCGGCTCACTCATGTTTGGAAATTGGCCGGCGGAGTAACCGAAGCGCATAATGGTTACCTTGAGGTTTATATCGACTTAGGTCTGATCGGTGTCGTCCTGCTATTGATTTTCCTGATAGCAAGCTACCGGAGCATGTGCAAAAGACTCTCGCCATCTTTTGGTCTCGCTACCTTAGGCTTGGCCTTGTGGACCGTTGTGCTCTTCTACAACATTACGGAATCGGCTGCGTTCAACGGACAATTCTTGTGGGTTATTTTTCTGTTAGTCGAGATTATAGTTTCTTCACATACACCGCTTGCGCGCGTCGCTATGCCTGTTGAGAAATCTGTCCCGAAATTTAGAGAAACCCGATTCGAGCCGCGAGGCCGCGTCCCGGTAGCAAGTCGCATTGGATAGCTTCCTAGCAGACACCTTAGAAGCTTCCCTTGGAGAAGATTTGATAACGCAGACTGCCGTAGATAGTGGCCCGGCTCTTAACGCCCGCCACTTTGCTGACCCGGACACACGCGCCGAGAAGCTCGTTTACTTCATTCTTGCGGTGCTTGGATTTTCCTTTTGGTTCTTCACGGTTGTGCCATTTGCCAGCCATCGGGAAACGTATTGGTGGCTCGCGATGGTTCACAGCCACGATTTTAGCTACGCATTTGGAGTTATATCGTCCACCTACCGGCCGCTAGCTCAAGGGACCACCTGGCTGGCTTTTAAAATTCTGGATCCCAATGTTTTTCCAACTAGTGTTGTGCACCAAGCCGTGCTCCAAGGATGTATCTATGGAATGTTCGTTCTGGCCTGGTGGCTGATGTATTCTGCGGCGCCTCTGCGACGCATTTTTGCAGTGATCGCATTCATCGTCGGCGGTGTTTTCTTCTCAGGATATGTTCACCTATTTCATATCTACGGCATATTTTATATTCCGGTCATGCTGACCTCAGGGGCATTACTTCGCCTCTATGCTTCCAACAAGGTCGACAAACGAGAAGTGTGGTTCGGTCTTGTTGCCGTACTGCTCGCATTTTGGCATCCCTTTGCAACCGCTCTGTTCATGGGCTTCTATTTCGGATTTTGTCTTGACACTTTTCGCCAACGCAGCAAAGCGCAGCTCGTTCAATCACTGGCGCTCCTTCTGGCCTGTGCTTTTGCAATCGGCGCTCTGGTTGTACTTTTCCCGCGCGCCCCAATGCCTCTTCACACTAGGCTTTTCGGTTTTCTCGTCAGTTACCGGACAAACGAGGTCAATCTAATAGCGTCTGCCGTGGCATTTGTTTTGACTCAGTTGGTTGTCTTCACCATGGCGATTTCTACCAAGCTGAAGCTCGCGGGTTATCTGTTGGTGTCGGCACTCGGCGCTATATTTCTTTTGAAGGGCCTGCCCCTGATCCTTCTCTGGATTTGTGCCGTGTTGCTAAAACTTCTTCTAATGAGACGTTGGAGTCTTTTCTTTTTAGCGCTTACTGCCGCACTCCTTCCGTTTGGTGGTGGGATTGGCACTCCGATGTACGCGCTGTTTGCCATAATTGTGGCCACTTATGTCACACCGTTGGGCTTGTCTGGCGTTGAAACCGCGTTGTCTTCTCTGAGGATTCAGTACGTGGTAGGAGCTATGATTGTATTGACGGTAGTCATGTTGATGGTCCGCGCCGGAATCAAAGTACCGGTCATCACCAGAGTTGCGAAGCCTCTGCTGGCGGAACGCGAGAAGACCTACCAATTGGAGAACATTTTGGCTTGGCTTCACAATTCTGATTACTGTAGCGATGGGATAGCCTTTGCAGAAGATGCTGGCGATCCAATAGAGGGTGTTGAAAGCGCGATCACTAGGAAGAATCGACCACCTTCTTGGATCGGCGATGTCCGCCTTTTTTGGAATACCAACTTGCGGTGTGGGACGGCCGCCCAATCCGAGAGCAAATCCAATATGGCTGTTGTGACTTTTGGTGGACTCCCGGTAGCGGATTCAAAGGCTGTATTTAAAGTCGCGGGGAAATACACCGACGATGCCGTCGTATGGGTCGCGGATACCAAGAAATAGCGAATTCCGCAAGCTCGCGACGATATGACATCCCGCGGTCGGAGCCACTCTTCGCGTGGAATACGAACTCTATCTAATATTTTAGCGAATCGTTGCAGTGAAGAAAGGGAGAGCTTCGTGGACATTTGCGGCAAGGAAGTGCGGATCAATGGAACCCTGATCCGAATTGGTTTTATCGATGGAGAAGGATACCAGTTTCTCGAGGACCCGGAGTCGGCGCTCAGGTCTCTGCGAGGTTCTCGGACCCGCATCGATCTTTTCACCTTTATCCAGAGGCTCTCTGAAAGTCCGACGAAACTCGACTACCCAATGGAATGGGACAACATGGCGACCCTGCCCGTTTCGACTTTTGATGACTGGATGACTAAGCAGATCGACTTTAAGGTAAGAAATAAAGTTCGAAAAGCTGCAAAAAATGGCGTAGCAGTCCGGGAGGTATCCTTTGACGACGATTATGTCAAGGGCATACACGCCATCTATAACGAGTCCCCCACCCGCCAAGGGAAGCCATTCTGGCACTATGGAAAAGACCTTGAAACCGTTCGTAAGATGAATGCAACTTTCATGGATCGCAGCATTTTCATCGGTGCGTACTTCGAAGACAGCCTCATTGGATTCGTCAAACTCGTGTTCGACGAAAATCGAAGTCAGGCGGGCCTGATGCAAATTGTTTCGATGACCAGCCATCAGGACAAAGCTCCGACAAATGCACTGATTGCCCAATCTGTAAAGTCCTGCGCCGATCGCGGCATTTCATATCTGTGGTATGCCAATATGTCGTACGGGAAGAAGCAGGTCGACGGCCTGGCTGATTTCAAACGGCACAACGGATTTCAGAAAATTGAAATACCGAGATACTACGTTCCTTTAACCCTTGCGGGCCGTATGGCATTCCGGTTGGGCCTTCATCACGGCATAGCCGATTGGATTCCTGAACCAGTGGCTGCCACCTACCGGAAATTCCGCAAACAATGGTACAAAAAGAAGACTTTTAGCACAGAGAAAATGCCATCGGAACCCGCATCGCAATCTTAAGAATCCTTCAGCAGGCTAACTTTCAAACCGAACAAAGAATCCATGCCAGGTATCGTTGGACTCATCACAAAGATGCCGCGGGAACACGCGGAAAGAGAGCTTCGCCAAATGGTCGAGGCCTTGCGCCATGAGTCCTTCTACACGACGGGCGTGTTCGTAGAGGAAACACTGGGAGTGTACGTTGGCTGGATCGCACGTAAAGGCTCTTTCTCCGATGGAATGCCGATGCAAAATGAGAGGAGAAATGTTGCGCTGATTTTTTCGGGCGAAGAGTTTCCGGAGCCGGGAACGGTGCGCCATCTCAGAGAAAGTGGACATGAAGTGGAAGAATCGGGACCTTCCTATCTGGTTCATCTTTACGAAAAGGACTCATCGTTTCCCGCAAATTTGAATGGCAGATTCCACGCTTTACTGATCGACCGCAGCCTCGGAACTGCTACGCTCTTCAACGATAGATATGGGATGCATCGGATTTACTCCCATGAATCAAAAGATGGGTTTTATTTCGCTGCCGAAGCCAAAGCTATCCTAGCTGTGCGTCCTGAACTGCGAAAGGTCAATCAACAAGGATTGGGCGAATTCATCGCTTGTGGCGCTGTGATGGAGAATCGCACGCTGTTTGACGGTATTCATACTCTGCCTCCAGCGTCCGCTTGGGTCTTTCGCAATGGCTCACTTCAACACAAAGGCAGTTATTTCCATTCGGAGGACTGGGAGAACCAAGAAACACTCGATTCGGGTAGTTACTACCGGGAGCTCCAGCAAGTTTTCACGCAAAACCTTCCACGTTATTTCAGTGGCGGCGAACGGATTGCGATGTCGTTAACGGGTGGACTGGACACTCGAATGATCATGGCCTGGCAGAAGGCCACGCCTGGAACTTTGCCCTGTTACACCTTCGGCGGAATGTTTCGCGACTGCCATGACGTAACCTTGAGCCGGCAAGTGGCCAGCATGTGCGGGCAAAGTCACCAGGTAATTTCGGCGGGGAAGGAATTCCTTGCGCGATTTCCGTATTACGCGACTCGTTCGGTGTATTTGACCGATGGATGCGTCGAGGTCAATCGCGCTCCCGATCTTTACCTGAACGAAATAGCGCGCGAGATCGCGCCAGTCAGGATGACGGGAAACTATGGAGGGGAGGTCCTACGGCGGGTTCGCACACTTAAGGCCACGGAGCCACTAAAAGGTCTATTTAAACCAGAGGCTCTTTCCGTCATTCATCAAGCTGCTCAGACCTACGAAAGCTCGCTTCATGAGAATCCCGTTTCATTCAATGTATTTAAGCAGAGCCCTTGGAATCATTACGGCATACTTGCGCTGGAACAAACACAACTTTCCTTACGGTCTCCATTTCTTGACAACGATTTGGTTCAAACGGTCTTCCGCGCGCCCGAATCCGCCCTCACCAACAACGAGGATTCCCTTCATTTGATTGCTGACGGAAATAGAAATCTTCTACGGATTCCAACAGATCGCGGCATTGCAGGAGAACGGGGACGTCTCTCGAGTACGGCTTACCGTGGCTTCCTCGAATTCCAGTTTAAAGCGGAATATGCGTACGACATGGGAATGCCCCAGGGTGTGGCTAAAATAGATCATCTCTTTTCTTCTTTGCATCTCGAGCGTCTTTTCTTGGGCAGACACAAAGTTTTTCATTTTCGCGTATGGTACCGCGATGCACTCGCAGGTTACGTCCGGGGAATGCTTCTTGATCCACGCAGCCTTGGCAGGCCATATATTGAACGAAAGCGGTTGGAAGAGGTGGTGCAGGGCCACCTAAACGGTGGGCGAAACTACACCAATGAAATTCACAAGATTTTGAGCCTTGAACTCTTTCACCGTCTCTTTATCGATCCCAATTGAATATAGATAGGGGAAAAGAACCTAAAGCTCACTGAACCACGGCAGTAAGATTAGTTGGAGGTGCTGGAGCGGCCCCCGAATCCACCGTGAGCGGATGCGGGTATGTATAGGGCGTGTACACGGGCGTCCAAGTATTCGTTGCAGTGCAAACGTAGAGTCCGCCATTTCCGGAGTTAGCGTCCGTCGCCCAGTAGGCTACACCGTAATGTCCCGTCGGGCTGGCATACTGCGCACCGCTGGGGCCTGCCGTGCAGGTGGAAGGGAGTGAAGCGAGTATGCCGCTTCCGGTTCCAACAGTTCCATTGAACGCTGTCCCGGCAAATGATGTCCCATTCCATGCCAGAGTGTAAGCATAGTAATCCTGGTTCGCAGTCATTGTGTTCTTGTCTTCGGCGTCATAGATATTTTTCTGCGAGGATCCGTTGACTTGGTATTGATTCATCCATTCGTAGACCGGCTCAAGCATGTTGTGCGGCCAAGCGCCGTTATCGGTGGTGCAGCCAGTGGTCGAGTCGCATTTTTTAGGGAAGTTGCCTGTTAGCACATCGCTCTGCCCACGCCCTACCTGGTCTACGCAGGGATAACCTGATGGATTGGAATTAAAATCCCATCCGCTTGGACCCGGAGCGGCACCTTCGGTGCCGCAATAACCCCAGTTTCCAGGCGGCGCGCCAAATGGATGCCCGTTCGTTCTATCTTGTCCTAGCATGATTAGATTGGCCATGTTTGTTGACGCGTTTCCCCAAACGAGGCCGGTGCCCATCCGATAACCGACCGCAGCGAAGCTATTTATGTTGTCTGATGGGTTGCCGTTGAAGGTGTTTTTATAGACCTCGGTATATCGGCAGCCTCTCGCGTCACTCTCCATTTCGTGTGACTGAATAGACGAATCATTGAATACATTGAAGCGAAAGACTTGTCGGCCTCCGTCATTGCAGTCATTGATGATGCTATGGTTGGAGGTATTGTTCTCGAAGTAAAGGGCGTTTGCCGATCCAGGATTGGTCGGATTGGCCCAAGACCCATTGCCGTTACCAGAGGAGTCGCCGAATGCATTGCCACCATTGCTCACTCGGACCCCGTTATCTACTCCTCCTGGCGGCATGTCGAATACATTGTGGTCTACCACCCCATACAAAGCATTGTAAATGGTTACGAAGGCGCTGCTAGAGGAAACGCCGGAATTGGCGACGAAGTGATTGTGATCCATGCGGAAATTCTGTGAGTATCCCCCGATTCCTACAATGCCGTTGGAGTAGCCAACGCTATTTGCGCTTTGTTCAATCGTCAATCCGCTCAGTCGAAGAGACGAGCTAGTCATAGCATTCCCGGTTATACCCAATAACGGGCAATTGCATGACGAATGGTTCACGTTGTCTATAATAACCGTGTTGTCGGTGCAGGAACTTGGTGTGGTTCCTGGGCAGCTCGTTTGGCCGATGATGGACAAGGACATACTACCAGCCGGAACGGTATAGTTTATGCCTGTCGTCCAAGTACATGTCCCGGCCGGGATGTTGACCGTGGCGGTGGAAGCGGTCACACCACTAAGCGCAGCCTGCACGTCCGTCAGAGAGCAGGACGCTGCGTTGACGACTTGGCCTTGTGCCTCAGTACCGAAAAGAGCAGTTAAAAGAAGCGCGCAAAAAAGCCATTTGAATCGGGTCATCGACACCTTTCCTCATCTATCACTGGATTTTGCAGGTGCAGTCTTCAAAGACAAATATTGGGCGAAAACGACTATATAATCCACTGTACCGGCGGACAGTCTTAGGACAGCGCGGGAGCGTGTCCTTCCAACTACTGGTCGCCAATTTTGAGCCCGCTTTTTGACTTCCTGCCTCGTACAGTGGCTTGATGCTGGGAATCGCGTAGAACCGGTTACAACGAGGGTCAATTAGGATAATCCGGGGCGAAATTTGGAGTTCTACTGGAGAAATCCGTGAATGTTGTAAAGAACTATCTCAAGTCTCACACAACATATGCTTTACGCCGCGCCATCCGTGATATTGCAACGGAAAGTCATATGTCTTTTCGCCACTGGTTCGCGGCACAAAAAACTCCTCGATCCTTCGGCGAGCCCCTGAAACTTAATGTTGGGTGCGGGTCGAACAACAAGCGGGGATGGCTGAATATAGACCTGTTCGATCGCGAGGCCGACCTCCACCTCGACCTTCGCAAACATTGGCCTTTGCCGGATGGCAGCGCCATCTACATTTACAGTGAACACGCCTTCGAGCACTTCGAGTTCTTGGAAGAGGTTCCACATTTCTTATCAGAGTCACTTCGCGTTCTTCAGGACGGGGGAGTGTTTGACGTTGGTGTACCGGACACCGAATGGCTTCTGCAGGCATATGGCAAGCCCGAACACGAGTACTGGCCTTTTGCGCCTACATGGCATCCTAAGACTTGCGAAACCCAGCTGGATCACATTAACTACCATTTTCGACAGGGAGAGCAGCATAAATATGCTTGGGATGAGGTAACCTTAACAAGATCGCTTCGGCGATTCGGTTTTGTGTCTATCACTCGCCGGCCGTTCGATCCAAACCTCGATACCGAGTCTCGGAGAAAAGGAACGCTGTATATGAGGGCACTTAAACCACGCTCTGTCCCGTCGCCAAGTTGACTCTCCGCGGTCCACAATACGTTGCAGCCTTCTAGTTTATGACCTATGAGGCACCATCATTCCCGCGAGAATGCCGCGGTCTCAAGGTTAGTGGTACGTTGAAAGATGCGAATGCACGCTTATATTCGAAGCTAATGAGTCGGAAATATCGCAACTCGGAACTGATGGTCGTTTTTATAGAACTTGCGAAGAAGCATTTGCCATGAAACCTCTAGTCTCAATTCTGATCCCCGCGTACAACTCTGAGGAGTGGATTGCAGACACACTCCAGTCCGCGATCGCCCAAACTTGGCCTCGTAAGGAAATCATTGTTGTGGACGACGGGTCCAGCGATCGTACAGCCGAGGTGGCGCGGCGCTTTGCGTCGAAAGAGGTCTCGGTAGTCTCCAAAGAAAACGGAGGAGCGGCCGCAGCCCGCAACCGCGCCCTACAGCTCAGCCAAGGGGACTATATCCAGTGGTTGGACGCTGACGACCTGCTAGCTCCCGACAAAATCGAGAAGCAGCTTCTTGCGTTAGGAGAAGTTGCGAACAAGAAAATTCTGTTGTCCGCGCCGTGGGCTCACTTCAGTTACCGGACCAGCCGGGCCCGCTTTGTTCCCACAGCTCTTTACCAGAATCTTTCGCCGGTGGAATGGCTTTTACGGAAGATGAGTGGAAACCTTCACATGCAAACTGGGACGTGGCTAACCAGCCGCGAACTGGCCGACGCTGCCGGACTCTGGAACACGCGAATGATCAGCGACGACGACGGAGAATATTATTGCCGAGTGCTTTTGGCATCCGAGGGAACCCGATTCGTCCCAGAGTCTAAAGTATTCTATAGGATTACTTCCTCCAATCGCTGGAGCTTCATCGGTACTTCGGACAAGAAGAAAGATGCCATGCTTCTCTCGATGAAACTCCACATTCAATATCTCCGGTCACTCGAAGAAAGCGACCGCGTGCGCAAAGCCTGCGTGACCTATATGCAAAATTGGCTCGGGCACTTCTATCCCGAACGCCCGGACATTGTGTTGGAATTGCAGACCTTAGCCGCGGAACTCCAAGGCCACCTAGAAATGCCCCAGTTGCGCTGGAAATATGCCTGGATGGAACCTATCTTCGGGTTTGACGCTGCGAAGCGAGCTCAAATGATGCTTCCGCAGCTAAAGGCCTCGGTGCTTAGGAGTTGGGACAAGGCAATGTACAGGTTAGAGACGCGCGGAGCGGTCGAGGGTGGCGACGACGCCCTGCGCGCAACCCGAGAAAATTAAGTTAGGAGAGTATTAACGTGGCGAGCCCCACCGAACAAGTAGACAGAATCATCGCAATCTGGAACGATCATCTCGAAGTTGCCAAGACTCTTCCGAGTTTGGCGTCTGACGTATCCAGCGCTGTCGACCTCATTTATTCCTCAATGTCCGCTGGTGGCCAGTTGCTCGTCGCTGGTAACGGCGGATCCGCTGCCGATGCGCAACATATCGCCGCCGAATTGACCGGCCGCTTTTTAATTGAGCGGCGTCCTTTTCGTGCTCTCGCTTTGCACGCCAATACCTCGAGCCTCACGGCCGTTGGCAATGATTACGGATACGAGCACGTATTCGCTCGCGAACTCACCGCGCATGCGCGGCCAGGCGACGTATTGCTTGCAATATCTACTAGCGGCAACAGCCAGAATATTCTGCGTGCTATTGAAGCGGCTCGCAACTGCGAAGTCACTGTGATTGGATTAACGGGCGAGACGGGAGGCCGCATGCGAGCCGCGTGCGACCTGTGTTTGTGCGTTCCTTGCAAATCCACGCCGCGGATGCAGGAGATGCACATTATGATTGGCCACACGATTTGCGAGCTTCTAGAGGAGCGACTCGTTGGGGCATGAAACAAGAGCTTCAAATCCGTGAGGATGATATGAAGCATTCAAGCAGCGATGAACTCGCCAATTCGCGGCTGCCGCAAAAGGCCTCCGAGATTTCGGTCACCCTGCTCACCGGAGGCGGAGACAGACCCTACGTTTACGGGCTCGCAACAGAACTCTTATCAAAACATGCGATCGTCGATCTGATCGGCAGCGATCACGTCGATTACCCCGAATTTCATGCCAACCCCCGCATGAACTTCCTGAATCTTCGAGGCGATCAGAGTCCTAATGCCAGTTTGGTAAGCAAAATCACCAGAGTGGTCAAATACTACGCCAGGCTTATCCGCTACTCTGTTACTGCCAAGCCGAAAATATTCCATATCCTATGGAACAACAAATTCGAGTTGTTTGATCGCACTCTGCTCATGATTTTCTACAAGCTATTAGGAAAAGAAATTGTACTTACAGTACACAACGTGAACGCAGGCCGTAGGGATTCGAAAGATACGTTGGTCAACCGGCTTACTTTGCGAATTCAATATCGGCTTGCCGACCACATCTTTGTTCATACAAAAAAGATGAAGTCAGAGCTCATGGAAGAGTTTGGCGTGCAACAGGCCCGGGTCACTGCGATTCCGTTCGGAATAAATAATTCTGTTCCGAATACATCTCTCACCTCAAGTGAGGCAAGACAAAAACTCGGAATTCGCCCAGATGAAAAAACGATTCTCTTTTTCGGCAACATCAATCCTTACAAAGGTCTTGAATACATCGTCGCTGCATTTCAACAATTGGTCTCTCGTCATGCCGATTATCGGCTGTTCATAGTCGGTAGGCCAAATAACTGCGAAAGCTATTGGGCCTCCGTTCGAGAAGCAAGCCGCGTAGAAGCGGAGAAGGGGCGAATAACCATACGAGCGGATTACGTTCCCGATGAGGAAACCGAGCTCTACTTTAAAGCAGCAGACGTTTTCGTGCTGCCTTACCGCCACATCTACCAGAGTGGCGTTTTATTCCTGGGCTATAGCTTTGGACTGCCCGTTATCGCGGCTGATGTGGGCGCGCTCAAAGATGAGATCGTCGAGGGCAAGACAGGATTCGTGTTTAAACCGGAAGATCCGGTGGATTTGGCCGCTGCGATTGAGCGCTATTTCTCTAGTGATCTGTTTGCCAATTTAAGCGGCCGACGGCACGGAATCAGAAATTTCGCATTAGAACAGCATTCCTGGGATGAGGTTGGCCGACTCACGATGAAGGTGTATTCCAATTTGCGTAAACTGGCCGCGCCCACAGTATTACAGAATCGTGAGGCGGCGAACACTTCCCCAGTAGACTGATTGGTATTTAGAATTTGCTCTCTGCAGTAGACAAATTTTTTGAGACAGACTACTTGGATCAGTCCCATTGGCCAGATACGCCATGGAGTGTCTTTAGATAAATGAACGGCAAATTCAGCTCGATAGGCCGCAGGTTGCTCTCGGGATCTGTATTGCAAATGGGCAATTTGGTCGCCACAGCCATTACTGCGTTCTGCTTGATGCCGTTCGTCGTGCATCATCTTGGAGATCGGATCTACGGATTCTGGGCTCTTGCACTTTCGTTCATCGGATACTACAGCTTGTTAGACTTCGGCCTCTCAAGCGCCGTGTCCCAATACATGTCCCTGGCGATCGGGCGCGGCGACGACGCCGAATGCCGTGGAGTCTTCAATACGGCTTTACGGATTAACCTCTTACTTGGCGGCATTGCCCTGCTGGTGACTGCGGCAATAGTGGCCGTTACCCCCTGGTTCTCCCACAATCCTGCTGATGCTCACTTATTTCAAAGCGTGATAGCCATCCTGGGAGTTAATGCGGCCGTAGGGCTGCCAGTGAGGGTTTATGGGGGTGTGTTATATACGAAATTCCGATTTGATATTCAGTCTTGGTTGACAATACTCGGTTTGGTTTTGCGTACGGCACTCATCGTTTGGGTGGTCTTGCTCGGCTTCGGTCTCTTGGCATTAGCATGGGTGACCTTGTTATCGTCTCTGCCGACCAACATCTTGCAGATATGGTTCGCAAGACGTGAAGCTTCGTGGGCGCGAATCGAAAGGAAAGCCGCCGACCTAAAAATAGCAAAGAGTCTTTCTTCTTATAGTATCTATACTTTTTTGGCCTACATCGCCGATACCATACGATTCCAAATTGATCCTCTTGTCATCTCGGGCCTCATCGGGCTGGCCATGGTGACGCATTATCGGGTCGCTGGCGTGTTCGCGCAATACTATATGCAGATGATAATTTTTTCCGTAGGCATGTTGCAGCCGGTGTTCAGCCGACTCCATGGTGCCGGAGACCGCCCGGGCATTGAGAAGGTCTTTTTCTTTGGTACGAAGCTTTCATCGTGCATTTCGATTTTCATCTGTCTCGCTCTCATCGGTTGGGGAAAGCCATTCATTATTCGCTGGATGGGCCCGGCATATCAGGACGCCTATTGGCCTCTGGTTGTATTGTCGCTGGCCGTTTTACTCGATGTGTGCCAGAAACCGTCGATCGATCTGTTGTATGCGACATTTAACCATCGGTTTTACACCTACACGAATTGGGCCGAAGGAATTCTCAATCTGGTGTTCAGCTTGCTCCTGGCCAAGCCTCTGGGAATTCTTGGCGTCGCGATGGGAACTTTGATCGGGGCGTTTCTGATTCGAGTCGTGTTGCAGCCTTGGTGGGTTTGTAGAGTGAATGGAATCGGATACCCCATCTATATGAGATTTCTGGGAGGGAATCTTTTGTCCTGCACGCTCCTAATGGCAGCGGCTACCGCAATTTCGGCGTGGGGTCTGCGGCCGAGTTACCCATTACTGGTGGCCTCTGCAACTTGCGCTACGTTGATATATGCGATCGGTTCTTGGCTGGTAGTGTTCAATCCGGTCGAGCGGGAATATTTCAAGGCTGCGATAAGAAAAAATTACGATCAGAAAGCTATCGATCCCGCGACGGCCACCGTGGCGATTCCATGAACAATAGTAGCTGCGCAGTTTCCGGGGTTGAATGGGTGAAGACTTGTGGTTGATCTGCCGAAAATCTCCGTGATCTTGTGTACTCACAATCGTGCCCGCACTTTGGCGACGGCGCTCGAGAGTGTCGCAGCGCAAAGCATTTCGGAGTCTGTCGGCTGGGATGTCGTGGTTGTCGATAACAATTCCAGCGATGAAACCCGTCAGGTGGTTGAAGATTTTCAAAGACGGTACCCGGATCGATTCCATTACTTTTTTGAACAACAGCAAGGCATATCCCACGCCCGCAACAGAGGGATTCGAGAGGCCCGCGGAGAAATTCTGGCTTTTATGGATGACGATGAGACAGCTGTTCCTGACTGGCTTCAGAACCTGACCGCGAATCTGCATAACGGAGAGTGGTCCGGAGCGGGCGGGCGTATATTGCCGCAATGGAATTGCGATCGTCCGCGATGGCTCTCTGACCGGAGTGCGTTTACGTTGGCTCCCCTTGCCGTGTTCGATCTAGGCACCAAAGGCGGGCCACTTACCGAGAGTCCTTTCGGTGCTAACATGGCGTTCCGGAAAGAAGTGTTCAGCGCCTGCGGAGGATTCCGCACTGATTTGGGCCGCGTCGGCAAAGGAATGCTAAGCGGCGAAGATAGCGAATTGGGCCGTCGGGTGATTGCGGCCGGCCGGCGTCTTCGTTACGAGCCATCGGCTGTGACCTATCACCCAGTCGAGGAGTTTCGCGTACACCGGAAATATTTTCTGCAATGGTGGTTCAATAAAGGAAGGTCTGACGTCCGCGAATTTGGAAATCAGCCTAAGGACTGGCGGTTTCTTGGGATCCCGCTTCCATTATTTCGCGGATTGGTGTCGGAATCTCTGCGATGGATGTTCGTCGTCGAGCCATCTCAACGTTTTATTTGTAAGCTGAAAGTGTGGAGTTGTGCCGGGCAAATTTTCGAACACTACCATCAATCCCTCGAAGAGAAGAATAGTACAGAGCCCAATGGCAAACTTTCGCCGCCGGCGGAGGATGGTAGATGATTCGCATGATTTTCTCGAGTTTCAACTTCCAAGGGTTTTCTTGTACCATTTACAGAATTGGCATGCGGGGATTAATCATGACTTCTGTTTGACCTGGCCGTAGAAAGAACCGATGAACTTTTACCAAATCGATCCAACAACCGACACGCGCTGGGCCGACCTCGTCGAGCGTAACCCCAATTCTTCGGTCTTCCATACCGTCGGCTGGCTGAAGGCGCTTCAACGAACCTACGGCTATGCGCCAGTGGCCTTCACCACATCCCCGCCGACCGGCGAGCTAAAAAATGGCATTGTATTCTGCAACATTAATAGCTGGCTCACGGGAAACCGTCTAGTATCTTTGCCTTTTTCAGATCATTGTGAACCGCTCTGCGACACGATCGAAGATATGAACTTCTTGATACAGCAGCTGCAAACTGCCTCGGTCAAACGGAAATGGAAATATCTGGAGATTCGGCCGGTTCACGGAAATTTCGGACTGGCGAATAACCGCGGCGCCTTTCTACCTGGCCCTAAATACTCGCTGCATAGACTCGACCTTCGCCGAAATATAGACGCTCTGTTTCAGAGTCTGAACAAGGATTCTGTTCAGCGTCGAATACAGCGCGCCCGAAGGGGAGCACTCGTTGAGAAGTGCGGAAGATCCGACGCTCTGCTAAAAGATTTTTACGCATTGTTTGTGACAACGCGACGCAGGCATCGCCTGCCTCCTATTCCCGACGACTGGTTTACAAACCTTATCCGGTGCCAAGGCGAAGCACTCGAGATTCGTGTGGCCTATAAGGATAATGTCCCGGTCGCTGCTATTCTCACTTTGAAGTGGAAGGACGTCATCTATTACAAGTACGGCTGTTCCGATACGAGATTCAATAAGTTTGGGGCCATCCCATGGCTTTTGTGGCAAGCCATTGAATCCGGCAAACTGAAGGGAGCCAACGTATTCGATATGGGCCGCACGCAAGAGGACAATCCGGGACTCCTGGCATTCAAAAACCATTGGGTTCATCAGCCCGAACAACTAGTTTATTGGAAATTTCCGGATTCATCTGTAGATTCATTCGATCGCTGGAAATTAAAAATGGCGAAGCGCATATTCTCGTTCATGCCTGGAAGATTACTTACCATCACAGGCAGGCTGATTTACCGCCATATCGGATAGCACCAGCGAATTTCGAATTTTCGTTTTCGTGGCCCATAAATTGAGGCACTGAGGGCTTTTCAATCAGTTGAAGTGACGTGGCCGTGCAGGCTCTACGCTGTAGGGTGAAGAGGCGAGATTAAATCGTGATTCGAGCGCTCTTAGATTATTACCGCCTTCCTCCCGATTCGTTCGGTGGCGTATCCCCAACTATCGATTTTCCCTCGGGAGAAAACGGCTTCTTTGAGTTCGGCGAAAAGAACATATGCTATGGGCGAAACCAGTCGGGCGTCTCTGCGAACGTAGAAGACGCCGGCAAGTTTGACGCGTCCAGAGATGTTCAGACCGGCGGCGAAACCATTCGGCTGCCTTTTGATTTTAACGAAGTAATTGAGAATCTTCGCCGCGAACGTTATCGGCGGAATATGAATGCGGATAGGAAATCATTCTCCGCCAATAAAGTAGTTCGCAAGATTTATTACCTGGTCCGCGAGTGGTTGCCTGTCTGGCTGCGGCGTCGATTGCAGAAAATTTACCTCCGCCGTTGGAAAGAACTTCAATTCCCAGCTTGGCCGGTGGATTTCACCGTGGATAATCTGCACGACGAACTCTTGCGCTTGTTCATGAAAAAGAGCGGCACGAAAAAGGTGCCCTTCATCTGGTTCTGGCCGGAGGGCGCTTCCGGCTGCATGATCATGACTCACGATGTGGAGACTTCCGCCGGTCGCGACTTCACTTCTGCGTTAATGGATCTCGACGCTTCCTACGGAATAAAGGCTTCGTTCCAAGTCGTGCCAGAAGAACGTTACGAACTTCCTGACTGTTATATTCAGCAAATCCGGGATCACGGATGCGAGTTCAACGTACACGACCTGAGTCATGACGGGCAGCTGTATCAAAGGCGCGATATATTTCTTCAACGTGCCGAAAGAATTAATGAGTACAACAAAAAATACAACGCACGCGGTTTCCGTGCGGGAGTTATGTACCGCGATCTCGACTGGTACGAAGCCTATGATTTTTCCTACGATATGTCAGTGCCCAACGTAGCGCATCTCGAACCGCAGCGGGGGGGCTGCTGTACGGTGATGCCGTTTTTTGTGGGCAAAATACTGGAACTCCCTCTCACCACCACACAAGATTACTCGCTGTTTTATATTTTGAACGATCACTCCATCGATCTCTGGAAGACACAATTAGATCTCATCCGTGAAAGAAATGGGTTAATGAGTTTCATCGCGCATCCCGATTATTTGATCAACCAGAGAAACCGCAGCGTGTATGAATCGTTATTGAAGTATCTCCGGCAGATGGTTACTCGCGAAAATATTTGGGCGGCGTTGCCCGGAGACGTGGATCGCTGGTGGCGGGCTAGAAGCCAGATGAAAGTAGTGTCGCGCGATGGCGGTTGGGAGATTGAAGGCCCCGAAAAAGAGCGGGCTCGATTAGCCTACGCTGTTTTGGATGGCGGTCGCATGAAGTATGAACTTGCTGAAGTGGCTCAAGAGAACGTGCATAAATAAGTTCGTTTGTGCGTTGAGCAATTGCCCGGCGTGTCAGTGCTATTGCTTCCATTCAAAATAGCGGGCCGCCCAGTCTTTCCCCTCCGCAACGACCGCCCCGGCATATCGGTGCTCTGGAACGATGGATGGGACGAATGTCTCGATCTTCCAGCGCGATTGGTCCGCGCAGAAAAGTTGAGCAGGCTCGTCTGGGGAAAGTGAGACGTCAAAACTGTCCAGGGGAATATGCAATCCGTCGCCCTTGGCCTTGATGTAGGCTTCCTTACGAGTCCAGCAGAGAAAAAATGCCTCGGTTCTTCGTTCTCCAGGTATCTCGTTCAAGCGATCAATTTCCTTTGGAGAGAAATAGCGTTTAGTTATCTCCTGACTTGCAAAATCGGACCGAATTAGCTCAACGTCAATTCCGATTTCGCGTTTGCGTGTTATCCCGATGAGCGCAAGTCCATGCGCGTGCGAAAGATTGAAATGAATGGGCGGCTGCTCTCCGCCGCTGGCAATTGCTGGCTTGCCGCGCGGTCCATAAACAAAACCAATAATTTGCGGAGAACATGCTAGGTATCGGCTCAGTGCACCCCTTAGGATTCCACGCGCGGCGATAAAGCGATTTCGATCGCGATCAAACATAAATCGTTCAGCTCGAATCCTCTCGTCGGCCGCCAGTAGACTTTCAAAGCGTCGCAACGCTGCTGAATCCATCTCGAGCGATGCACGCCAGATGTGGACTTCGTCATCCAACAATTTAGGGGTTTCGACCGGAGTCACCCACTGAACCCCGGCTCTCATGCGAGTGGTGACCGGGCAGCCAAAATCCGAAACTTCTTTGATTTCTGAGGGTTTTTAGATTCGTCCACCACGGGTCCTAGGCGCCCTGGTACTGCAGTACTCTTGTAAGCAGTTAATCTCGTATGTATCATTAGACTTACAGGCTAGCAAAGCCTGCCACCCTTTGCTATCTTGCGAATACCGTTGCGTGTCCTTGGCTAGGTTGCATTCTATGGTCACAGACGACCTGAACTCGCCCGCCTCTCCGCTTTTCAGCGTGATTATAGGGGCGTATAACGACTGGACACCGCTGGATAACTGTCTTGCGTCGCTGGCACAGCAAACCGGGCCAAGTTTCGAAGTCATTGTTGTGGACGACGGCAGTGGCGAATCTGCTCCTGAATTTATTCGCCGCTGGGAACGTTGTTTCCAGCTGACAATCATCAGGCAAGCCCACGCCGGCGTCGCAGCCGCCCGAAATCGCGGGATCCAGATATCGAAAGGCTCGATCCTGCTGTTCGCCGACGCGGATTGCAAGCTTCAAGCAAACTGCTTGTCGGCCCTTGCCACAACTATCGCTGATTCCCCGGAGCACAGTTGTTTTCAACTACGCTTGGTTGGCGACCGCTCCACGTTCGTTGGCGAAACGGAGGAGTTGCGCCTTACAACGCTGCAAGAAAACCTCATTCAGCCGAACGGCTGTATACGATATTTGAATACTGCCGGCTTCGCGATCCGGCGCTCAAGAGTGAACGCCGAGGGTTTTGCCTTTGAGCCTGCCGCGATTAGAGCGGAAGACACTCTCGTATTGGCCAACCTGATGCAAGGCGGCGAACTGCCCTTTTTCGTTGCCAATTCGGTTGTACAACACGCCACTTCGCTATCGTTAACTGATTACTTCCTCAAGGCGCTGTGGTCCGCATATCAGGAAGGCAGAACCTACGACATTATCGCTTCGATGGGCGTAAGAGTACGTGCGAACTATCGCGAGCGCTTAGGCATGTTTTCATCTATGTGGAGAACATGCGAACAGAAATCGATTCAGAGATCGGCATGTTTTCTTCTCGCTGCTAGACAACTGATGCGGCTGATGACCTCTTTTATTTATCGATTTCTTCACGGAACAGTCCAACTTTCACATCTCGACAATCTATTCTTGGAAGACGCCGCGTCGCGCCGCCTAAGCGCGCTAGTTTTGCCCAATAGCACTCGCGTTCATATTTCTGGCTCTCTGGCCCCAAGATACCAGAGCAAAATTCGTTAGATTTTCATGAGTTCTTAGATCGCGCTATGCGTGCAAAAACAACAGCTGCGGCGCGAGAATTCTGCGATGTACGCTAGGGTACAAACGGGCCCATTTTGGGAAATACCTTTCCATACAACCGTGGAAAGCAATGACTCGGCATCTGGTCATTGCGTTTGTTTTCAAGGGATTCTACGGACTTCCAGATGGTCCGGAAATTGCACAATTCGTTCCCGGAATGTGACTCACAGTTGATTCCGAAGCGCGCTTCACAAACTGCGCCGGAATTGAGAACAAATGGATTCAGAAGTGACACCCACTACAAACGTCATGGCGGAACCCGTCGCTGAACTGGCCACCGCCGCAACCCACAACGTGCAGGATGCCACCACCCGAGAGCTCGCTCGAATTTGGCAGCAGCTGCTGGGCGTTGAGTCTGTAGGTGTCGACCAGAATTACTTCGATCTAGGCGGAGATTCCGTCCTGGCCGTGCATTTGTTCGCGGAAATTGAGAAGGTATTTAAAGTCAAGCTCCCGCTGGCCACGCTTTTCGAAGCTCCCACCATCCAGGAACTGGCTGGAATTCTTCGCAGCGAAGCTCCGTCAAATCGTTGGTCCCCGCTCGTTGCAATTCAAGATTCAGGTTCGCGTCCTGCATTTTTCTGCGTTCATGGCGCCGGTGGAAACGTTTTAATCTATCGTGAGCTTTCAGAAAACCTAGGCTCAGACCAACCGTTCTACGGATTGCAATCCCAGGGCTTGGATGGCGCCTATCCGCCACTGACACGAATCGAAGACATGGCGGCCTTGTATGTGAAGGCCATTCGGCGACAGCAACCTCAGGGACCTTACCTCATCGGTGGATACTGTGGCGGTGGACTGATCGCTTTTGAGGTGGCTCAGCAACTGCGAAGCGAGGGCGAGGAAATTGCCCTGCTCGCGTTATTGGACACCATGAATTTTTCCCACATCCCCCCTCTCTCGCTTTGGAGCCGTGCTTACTACTCTTGCGAACGTGTGTGGTTTCATGCGGCTAATTTCATGCGTCTCGACTTCAAAGGGAAAGTCAGTTTCTTCCGCGAGAAGATCCAGGTGTTGAGGAATCGTCTGCCGGTATGGTGGGGAATGCTACTCGGCAAGCTCGAAAAAAGTTCTAAAGCAACGAACTCAGGATCCCGCGTTCTTGGAAATATCTGGTCAGCGAATGACCTTGCGTGTCAAAGGTATGTTCCCAAGCCTTTCGCTGGAGTTGTCACGGACTTTCGGCCCTTGAAACAATATCGAGCTTTCGACAAGCCGGATGCGAAATGGGATCGCCTCGCTCTACAAGGACAAACGGTTGTCGTTCTTCCTGTTTATCCCGCCGGCATGCTTCTCGAACCATTCGTCAAGCACCTTGCTGTCGCCCTGCGAAAAGCAATCGATGGCGCGATTCGTAAATGACAAGACCCTTCTGATCTCCTGCACTTTAGATGCATCCAGCAATTTGCTTAACTCCGAACAGACGACACTCGGAGTAATATTGTCAGCGGCACATTTCGCGAGATGATTGCGCAAGTGAGCGGTTTGCTTCGCGTTTTACAAAACTCGTTTGACGCGCACTCAGTTTGAGAGGACTTGAATGACGGTTGGAACAAATTGGTCCAAGACCTGGACTTTCTTCGAGGACGCCTGGCATGAGGGCAACGTGCCGATCATGGGTCCTCGCACACATGCCGCCTGGCTCTGTTCCCTGGTGTTCGATGGCGCGCGATATTTTGAGGGGGTTGCGCCGGATCTCGATCTGCACTGCGCGCGCGTGAATCAGTCCGCCGCGAAACTATTTTTGAAGCCCACAGTTTCGCCGGAGGCTTGGGTCAAGCTCGCTCGAGAAGGTTTCACTCGCTTCGATAAAGATGCGGCGCTCTACATACGTCCGATGTACTGGGCAGAGAATGAAGGGCCCTGGGTTCAAGCGCACGATCCGGAATCGACTCGCTGGTGTCTCTGCATTTATGAAGCGCCCATGCGTCCTCCGAAGGGTTTTTCCGTCACACTATCTCCCTATCGCAGGCCTACAATCGAAACCATGCCGGTCGACGCCAAAGCCGGATGTTTGTATCCCACCAACGCGCGCGCGCTTTTCGATGTGCATGCGCGAGGCTTCGATAATGCCATCGTCTGCGACATGCTAGGAAATGTGGCGGAGCTGGCCACGTCTAATATTTTCATGGCCAAGGACGGCGTGGTTTTCACTCCGATTCCGAACGGAACTTTCTTGGCCGGTATTACTCGCCAGCGTGTAATTGGGTTATTGCGTGGGGCTGGAGTCACCGTGGTGGAGAAAACGCTGACCTACAAGGAGTTCACACAGGCTGACGAAATATTCTCTACTGGAAATTACTCTAAAGTTGTCCCAGTGACGCGTATCGATGATCGTACACTTCCATTTGGTCCCTTGTATGCCAAAGCACGAGAGCTATATTGGGCATTCGCGCATTCTTGAACTGAGTTTTGCCGAAAGCCTTGAGTTAGTTTCTCGATCGATAATGCGCTGCTCCCTGCCCGATGCGAAATGTTCAAAATTCAGCCGCGTGGCTGTCGCGTGATGCACAAGTCCGGCTCAAGTCTGGCCGAAGTGCTGACCCCGATTTGGGAGCGTGTACTGCTGCGTCCCGGTATTCGCGTCGACGACAACTTTTTCGATCTTGGCGGCGACTCCTTGCTCGCCGTCCAACTATTTTCCGAAATCGCGCGAGTGTCTGGAAGAGAACTCGCTCCTGTCACGATTTATTGCGCCCCCACAATCGCTGCGCTCGCCGAAATTCTCGAAGAACCTTCGGCGCCGCGGTTCCCGCCTCTTTTGCAATTAAAAGAGGGCGTTGGAGCGCCGCTTTTTCTCGCGCATGGACTGGGCGGTACAGCCATGGATTTTTTCCAGCTCGTCAAACACCTTCAAACTCAAAGGCCCATTTATGGCATGCAAGCCAAAGGTACAGACGGAGTGGACGAGCCTTTCGACCGCATCGAAGACTTGGCGCAGTTTTACCTCCACGCGATCAAGGGACTACAGCCTCACGGACCATACTTTCTCGTCGGTTACTCATTAGGTGGCCTGGTCATGCTGGAGATGGCTCAGCGCTTGATTGAAAACGGAGAAAAGATCGCGCTGCTGGCCATGCTGGAAAGTTATCCACACCCGAGATTTCTTTCGCTAAGGCAGCGGGTTCGCCTCGGCTCGCGTTTGGCCAATCAGCGTGCTTCGACGTTCGGGAAGCTGCCGCTACGCGATGCTCTTTCTTACATTATCCGTCCCTCGGCGCGCAGGTTGTATGTCTCGCGAGATAACAACGGGAGCGCGCCCAGTCAAATCCCGGCTGGCGCAGCTCATACACCGGCTATGCACCGCGCGCGCGAACATGCTTACCGTGCGTTGACTCGCTATCGCCCTCATTTTTACAACGGCACGATTAAATTCGTACGGGCTGAGGTCGTAACCGACTATCCGGATGATTCTCAAGCGGTTTGGTCCCATCTCGCTGCGAAGTTCAATGTCGAAACCGTTCCAGGTGACCACCTGGGAATTCTTGGCGTTCATTTCGAAAACCTTGCCTCCGTAGTTTCCCGCTACGTGAATGAAGCTTCCTCTTAGTCGCAAACCCGATATGCTAGGGATCTACGAGGAGCACATTTCCATAACATGAATGGTGCAGAAAGCTTGATCCGCACGCTAATCGCCGGAGGAGTGAATACTTGTTTCACAAATCCTGGCACCTCGGAAATGCACATCGTTGCAGCGCTGGACCATGTGTCGGAGATGCGTTGCGTGCTCGACCTTTTCGAAGGCGTGGTGACCGGGGCCGCGGACGGCTACGCGCGCATGACTGAAAAACCGGCCTGCACCCTTTTGCATCTGGGTCCAGGCTTCGCCAACGGCGTTGCCAATCTGCACAACGCGAGCCGCGCGCAAGTCCCGATGGTAAATTTAGTCGGACAGCACCCCGCATATCATTTGCGTTACGATGCGCCGCTCACCTCTGATATCGAAGCGATTGCCCGTCCTTATTCCAAATGGCTGCGAACCTCAGCCTCCTCGCCTGAGCTTGGCCTTGACGCCGCCCAAGCAATCGTCGCCGCGCGCACTGCTCCTGGGCAAATCGCTACGTTAATCGTTCCCGCCGATGTGGCCTGGAGTGAAGGTGGTGTAGTCGCTGAAATTCCCGCCGTGCCGCGCGCTTCTTCACCCTGTTCTGAATCCGTCGACCATGCCGCATCCATGCTTCGGTCCGGATTGCCTGCCGCGCTATTACTCACCGGAAATGCTCTGTATGGTGATGGCCTCCAAGTGGCTGGACGCATCGCGGCAGCCGCTGGCGCCAAACTACTCGTGCCTTATCCCGTCGTGCGCGTTCAACGTGGCGCCGCTTTCCCCTCAGTGCAACGCATCCCGTATATGCCCGAGCAAGCCGTGGAATTCCTGAAAGATATCCGCAAACTTATTCTGATCGGCGCGGCCGCGCCCGTTTCTTACTTCGCCTATCCCGACAAGAGCAGCGTGCTCACTTCACCGGGATGTGAAATCCATACTCTGGCGCGACCCGGAGAAGATTATGGCGGCGCATTAGAGGCGCTGGGATCCGCATTATCGCTTCAAAATGAAAACATATTGATCACTGAAAAGGTCGAACGGCCTTCTCACCCTAGCGGCGAAATCACTTTGCAGGGTCTTGCAGCGGCAGTCGGAGCGCTTTTGCCTGAGAATACTATCGTGGTCGACGAAGCCATGACTTCAGGCCGCGGCATGATGGCTGCAACCGCCGCATCGCCCGCTCATGATTGGCTCGGAAATACTGGTGGCTCGATCGGCATCGCCCTGCCATTAGCGGTAGGCGCGGCAGTGGCCTGCCCTGATCGGCCCGTGTTGTGTCTTACTGCGGATGGAAGCGGAATGTACACCGTGCAAGGACTCTGGACCATGGCGCGAGAGGGTCTGCGCGTAACCACCGTGGTTTTTGCCAACCGAAGCTATGCGGTGCTACAGCGAGAATTTTCAGGGCTCGGCGTCGGTGCTCCGGGACCGCGCGCCGCAGCTTTATTCGACATCGGCCGCCCCACCCTCGACTGGGCGCACCTCGCGAAAGGAATGGGCGTACCAGCGTGCCGCGTCACTACACTGGACGA
>Ga0207015_1114_pt1 | contig 23832 bp, 17 predicted proteins | sample Alteio_BWMinCont_53_FD_153486 | JGI IMG/M metagenome (GOLD analysis project Ga0207015, IMG submission 153486) | Enriched cells from forest soil in Barre Woods Harvard Forest LTER site, Petersham, Massachusetts, United States -... | ecosystem: Environmental > Terrestrial > Soil > Temperate forest >...
CGGCGGAGCGAAATGTTCCATAACTTTCGCCGATCAGAAATTTCGGCGAGTTCCAGCGATTGTTCCGGCTGACGTAGATGTGGATGAACTGTGCCAGCGACTTCATGTCCTGGTCGACGCCCCAGAAATCCTTGTCCTGCGCCTTTCCGGCGGCGTGGCTGAAACCCGTGCCGACCGGATCGATAAACACCAGATCGGCGTGGTCCAGCAACGATTCACCGTTGTCCAGAATTTTGTACGGCGGAGCGATCACGCCGCCTACATCCACCGATGCCACGCGGCGCGGCCCGTACGCGCCCATGTGCACCCAGACCGATGCCGAGCCCGGCCCTCCGTTGTAAAGAAACGCCAGCGGCCGCTGGCTCAAATCTTTTACGTCGGTCCGCGTGTACGCGGTGGAATACAGCAGCGCGGTGGGCTCCCCCTTTTCGTTTTTCAGCAACGAGGTCGACGCCGTTGCCTTGTACGGGATGCTTTGTCCGCCGATCTTGATCGAGTGTTCCGTCACCGAAGATTCTTCCTTCGGCGCAGGTGCTGCGGCATCGGCGGGCTTGCTGTCCTTATCTTTGTCCTGCGCCCGCGCACCGGGAACCGCGAGCAACACCGCAGCAAGTAAACCTGCCGGAAATGGCTGTAGCCGAAGCATTGTCATCGTCCACTCCTCTTCGCGAGCGAAGTTCTCGGGAATCTTCAGGGGACGAGCATTCTAGCTATGCCAGCAAACCCAAGTCAAAGGAGCGGCCTTCGAAGTAGTGGGGCAGTTATCGGTTACCGCGTTTATCAAGCATTTGGATGTCTTTCGGTTAAGATTAGGACCATGTTCCCGACATCGTTTGAGGAAATGGGAGTCCCGGCAGGCTACGGCTTCAGACAGCTACTCTTCAGTCCTGTTGCGAACGGCCTGGTTCTGCAGACATGCTCCGCGACCGACAATTGGCGTCCCGAGCGCCTATTTTTCCGGCATCTGACCTGGGACCGATACCGAATCATCAGCAGCCCCGATGACCTCATATCGCAAGAGTCTCCTTTTCTCCACCCGTCGAAGCCTCTACTGGCGTACGTCTCGACGCAACATAAGTTTTCATTGGACGACGAAGGTCACGAACTCCATCATGGGAATTGGCACGGCCTTCACATCGTTAGCTTGGATAGCGGCTCAGAAACGCGATCGGTTAGCGCGGAATCGATAACTCTGCCTGCAGGAACCACACGTGGATGGATTTGCGAAATTGTTTCGTTCGGAGATTCCGGGCTGTTCGTCAAAGCGGCCTTGTCAAAGAGCGAAACCGTGGTTGAGTACTTCATCGCGGAACTCGATGCCGCACAAAATGTGAAGCCAATCGCTACGCTACCAGCAGTCTTCATGTAGGTTCTATCGGTTGAACGGAATAGCCACCCGAACTGACTCACTACCCCTTTGGAAGAGTCCGCTGGCCGACTTCGCCTGGTATCAGAAAGTTGTCAAAGATCGGCCTGACAATCTTGACACGTTTCTGAATGAGGCGCGGCAGTTTGCGTCAACGGAATATGCCGCCGCGCTGATGAAAGGCGACCGGCTGAGCGTCGCGGACAAAGCGGAAGTAGCGAAAAAGTTGTCGCGGTTCACCGGACTGAGCGAGGAATATCTGATCAAGGCCAATCTGCGCGTGAATTTGCAGCAATTCATGAAGGAACTGCAGAGGACCAAGGGCCTGACTACTGGACGTTTCGATGCCCGGTATTCCGGACCGAGCTACAACATGCTGGGCGAATACGCGGAATACGATCCGCAGGACGCTTTTACGACTGGAGCGTTCGTTGCGGCGCTGAATTCCTACATGAGGGACGAACTGAAATTCGGGCAGGACAAGACCTATCTGCCGGGATCGGACGATGCCGGGAATCAGTGGGACTGGAAGCACCGCGGCCCCGGAGAAAACTTCGGCTTTCCCGGTTCGCCGAATGTGGAAGGCGACTTGATTCAGGCGCTGCTGGCCAATCCGCACTTGCAAGTGGAGGTGGAAAATGGGCTGTACGATTTAGCCACGCCATTCTTTGCGACCGAATACACCATGGATCATTTGTTGTTGCCGGAAAAACTGCGCAGCAACATCCATCTGCAATATTACGGCGCGGGACACATGATGTATGTGCGCGACGAAGATCGCGTCAAGCTGAAGAACAATGTCGCGAGTTTTATCGATACAGCTTCGAAGCCCTAAGAATGAAGCACACTACGGCTTCCCGACGCTGTCTTGCCGTTCCCAGATGAACGCGGCCCAGTCCGCGGCGGGAGCCGGGTTTTTCGCTACGTTTCCTACCGGCCGATAGTGAGATCTCAAGTAAGCTCCCAAATCCTGATTAAAGTCCGTGCCAAACCTGGGAACACCATATTCCGGAAAAACGCGATTCGACCAGAGCAGGTAGCGAATCTTCTTACCCTCAATCTCTGCGATCACTTCATCGGTCATTTTGCCGGGGGCCACAACTCCTGGCACGAATTGGTATACGCGAAGCGGGCATTCGACACCGGATAGAAAATACAAGCTGGTGTCTTCCGGGACCGACAAAACCAAGTCGCCGCTCGCTTGTTTCTCTTTCAGGAATGCTATGGCATCGCCATAGTCGCTGGCCACTTCCGGCCAGGTGCGCAGCATCCCGCGGTCAGTGATGATCGGTTCGTAGTCGTTGGCGTGGCGGCCTTCCCGGCTGACATGCAGGCACACGGACAGCAGGCACATCGCAGCAAACGCTAACTCGGCGGCTTTTGCCGTCCACCGTGCTCCGAAGAGATAGCGAATGCCTGCTCGAAAGAGGACGAACAAAGAAAGAACTGCCGGTCCGTTGTAATAAATGGAGTAGCCGGAAGGCTGCGTCTTGAGCAGGATGCGGAACGCGAGAAGCGACGAGAAGCTGAGCAGTACGGCGAGTTGCAGAGCACGTTGGGAGTATCGGTTTCGATAAAAATGCCACCAAGCCGCAAGCGCGGCGATCGCGACGTATAGAACCATATCTTGCGGAAAGAAAATATTGAGCAACGAGTCGCGCCAGGAGAGCGGCGCAACCAGACCCGCGACGGCCACGACGCCAACAAGTAGCCGCACGATCCTCAATCTTGGGCTTACGGTTTTCCATGTGGCTGCGAGGTGGCCGCCTTGCAGCACGCCGAACAGAATGGCGGTGCGTTGCGCGCTCCCGAGAAACGCGGCGCTGTTCAGGCCGAAGCCGGTGGATGCCAGCCAGAACTTGCCGTAGGCTTTCATGAAATAGGAAGTCGGCCAGGTCAAGAAATTTTCCTGGGTGATGAAATCCAGACCTTTGATCGAGATCATCCAGGCAGCGGTAAGAGCGAACAGAATTGTGCCCGGTAGAGTGGCGGCCAAATCTCTAAGGAAGGACTCCCAGGATCGCTGTTGCAGTGCCCGTCCTGCTAAAAGCAGCGCCAGAGCCGCACAGCACGCGGCACCGATTTCCAGTTTGTCCAGAATCGCGAGCGCGGCAGCGATGCCGGCGGCGAGAATCCAGAGCCGGTTCGCGGAAGCCGCGGCTCGAACCATCAGCCAGAGGACGCAGCACGCGATCAAGCAGCCATAGACCGCGGAAAAACTGTAAGGCAGCGGAAAGCAAAACAGCGACGGCTGAAAGGCTTCCAGCACCACCACTGCGCCTGCGACCCAGCCTGCCAGCGCCGAGCCCACGCGTCTTCCCGTGAGAAACAGAAAGATCGCGGAGCCCAAAGCCGCGAACGAGCCCGCCCAGTACAAGACGCTCAAGTGCAATCCGAAAAGCCGAAATAAATAGCTGTTGAAATACGGAGCAACCGGCCCGTTCAAAAACCACACGTCGCGATAGAGCTGCTTGCCTTGCGAAAGAATCCAAGGGACATACATTTCACGACCGCAATCGACGGTGAGGTCGCCCCAGGCGCCCCAGGTCATGGCTACTTTCGCAGCCCACAGCAAGAGCAGGGTTGTTAGCGCCACGGCTGTCGCGGCACGTCCAGAGTTCCCGGTGAGCGACGTGAGAGTCGCGAAATACGATTTGTCGGAAGACGAGACACTCGCACGATTCGAAGGCGAGGCCGCTGGCACCGATTTTTCCGTGGGCATTTGTATTCAAAGGATAGCAACAGTTTCGTCAAAAAAAGCACGGATTGCGACGGGCGTGCTGATTTCGTGTTGCAATTGAGACTTGGGCCGTTATGATGAGCCGCTTGCCCGTAGTGCTTCGAACGAACCCGAGCCGAGACCTTTGAACAGCGAACAAGCGGAGTCGCTCCCAGCGCAACCCGGCCGCGGCCGGCTGCTGCAAGTGCTTGGTGTGTGGTTCGGGATTGCGGCGGCTATTGGGAACACCATTGCGGCCGGCATCGTTCGCGCGCAGGGCTACATCGCCGGGTTTCTGCCGAATGTGTGGATGTTTCTGGGCGTATGGCTTCTAGGCGGAATCTATGCGCTGGTGGGAGCTTCGTCGCTGGCCGAACTTGGAGCGGCCATTCCGAGAAGTGGCGGGCAGTACAACTATTCGCGGCGCGCGCTCGGGGAATATGCCGGGTTCATCGTCGGGTGGAGCGACTGGCTTTCGACCTGCGGCACGAACGCCGCGGTGGGGCTGGTCATCGGAGAATATCTCGGTGTGTTGGTTCCAGCGCTCGCGGGTTACGACAAAACCATCGCGGTTAGCGTGCTGTTGGGATTTGCGTTGTTGCAGTGGCGCGGCGTTATTTGGGGCAGTGCTGCGCAACTGCTCACCTCAGCGCTGAAGTCCGGCGCGTTTGTGATTCTCGTGCTGGCTTGTTTCCTGTTGGGCGGCAAGTCGCGTCCTTCGGCGGAAGTCGTCGCCTCCGCGCAACCTGTGCTGGCCTCTGGCTGGGCGCTTGCTTTGGGATTCATGTTCGCGCTGCAGAAAGTCGTGTACACCGTGGACGGATGGGACGGGGTCATTTACTTCGGCGAAGAAGTGCGCGATCCCGGACGCGATGTGCCGCGCGCCATCTTCGGAAGCGTATTCTCGATCATCGGGATTTATTTCTTGTTGAGCGCGGCTGTGGCCTATGTGCTGCCGATGAACCAGATCGCCGGCAACGACTTCGCGCTGGGGGCTGCGGCCGAACGAGTCTTTGGCAGTTACGGCGATATCGTCATTCGCTCCATCATCATCATTTCTTTGCTCAGCTGCATCAACGCGTGCCAGATGTTCGCCACGCGAGTGCTCTACGCGATGAGTTGCGACCGGCTGTTCTTTCGCGTGGCGTCCCGCGTGAACACCGGCGGGACTCCGGTGGTGGCTTTGGCGCTCAGCACAGGTGTGGGAATCGCGTTCACGATCTCCAAGCAATTCAGCCAGGTGATCGACATGCTGGCGTTTTTCTTTGTGGCCAATTACACCTTGTCGTTCATTTCGCTCTTCCGCTTGCGCGCTAAAGAGCCAGAAATGCCCCGGCCGTATCGCGCATGGGGCTATCCATGGACAACTGCCATCGCGCTAATCAGTTCAATCGCTTTCTTGATCGGAGCGGTGTTTGCGGATCGCGAGAACACGCCCTGGGCGCTGGGGCTTCTGGTGGCCAGCTATCCGCTTTTTCGCGTGATGAAGTGGGCGTCACGCCGCGGCCACTCCGAATCCGTATCCACCTAGATCGTCAGCTGACTTTTTCCGCGATCGATTTTCCTTGCAAGAAATGCAGCAAATAATCCTTGCCGCCCGTCTTGGAGTCCGTTCCGGACATATTGAATCCGCCAAAAGGATGCGCGCCAACCATTGCGCCGGTACACTTGCGATTCAAATAGAGATTCCCCACATGAAACGACTCTTCAGCTTTTTCAAGTTTTTCCTTGTTTCGCGAATACACCGCGCCCGTAAGCCCGAACTCCGTATCGTTAGCGATCTCCAGCGCCTGCTCGAAATCGCGCGCCTTGATCACCGCCAGCACCGGACCGAAGATTTCTTCCTGTGCGATCCGCGCCTTGGGGTCGACGTCGGCAATGATCGTCGGCTGAACAAAAAATCCATCGCCCGGAGCGCGTTCGCCGCCCAGCAACAGCTGGCCTTCCTTTTTGCCCACATCGATGTAACCGAGAATCCCTTCCATGGCCGTCTTGCTCACTACTGGTCCCATGTAATTGCCCGGGTCCTCGCTGGGCCCGACGGTAATCTTCTTCGTGCGCTCCACCAGTTTTTGCACGAACGCGTCGTACACCTTCTCCGAAACAATCGCTCGCGAACACGCCGAGCACTTCTGCCCCTGATACCCAAACGCCGCCTGCGCCACGCCCTCGACCGCGGCATCCACGTCCGCCTCTTCATCCACGATCGTGGAGTCTTTGCCGCCCATTTCCAGCACCGCCCGTTTGATCCAGATCTGTCCAGGAGCTTTCCGCGCAGCCGCTTCGCTAATCTGCAAGCCCACTTCTTTCGATCCCGTGAACGCCACGAATCTCGTCTTCGGATGCTTCACGATAGCGGCGCCGGCAATTTCTCCGGGTCCAGTGATGAAATTCAGCGCCGCTTTCGGGAACCCCGCTTCATAAAGAATCTCCACCATCTTGGCCGCAATCGCCGGAGATTCTTCGGACGGTTTGAGCACCACGGTGTTGCCGGTAACCAGCGCCGCCACCGTCATGCCGGTCGCAATGGCCGCAGGGAAATTCCACGGCGGAATCACCGCGCCGACGCCCAGCGGGATATACACCAGGAAATTCTTCTCCCCCTTCTGCGGCGTCACCGGCTGCGGCTCAGCCAGGCGCAGCATCTCGCGCCCGTAAAACTCGCAGAAATCGATGGTCTCCGCCGTGTCCGCGTCCGCCTCCACCCACGATTTTCCGACTTCGTAGCAAATCCACGCCGAGATTTCGAATTTGCGCGCACGAATGATGTTCGCCGCGCGAAACACGCACTCCGCTCGCTGCTCGGCCGGCACACGCTTCCAGGATTCGAACGCTTTCGCCGCAGCCTCCACAGCCCGGTTCGCCAAATCCTCGCCCGCTGACTGGAACACACCCAGCACCTGCGAAGGATGCGACGGATTCGTCGACGTCATCTTCGCCGTGGTGGTCACTTTCTCCCCGCCAATCCAGATCGGATACTCGCGGCCGAATTCCCCGGCCACCCGCTTCAGCGCTTCTTCCATAGCTTTGCGGTTTTCCGGCTTCGAGAAATCCACGAACGGCTCATTCGTGAACTCCGTCAGGCGCAACGTCGATTCGGCAGTAGCCACAGGCAGTCTCCTCAACACTCGTTAATCACTTCATTCTACTTTGCCGCCAAAGAACTGGACAAGTGAACCGTCATACAACCAACGCTGTCCGCGAACGCCCATAGCACCTCTGCGCCAAGGCCTGTCCGGATGGTCACCAACCTCCTGCACTTTGGTACGTTGCGCACAACCGCCGCGATCACTAGAATCCCGCGCAACCGTCTCCCAGCTCGCAGGCATTTTTCCGCCGGGCACCACCCACTCTACGCCTGGCTTCTCTGAAAGTCCTTGCCCCCGACGGAATCCAAGAAGCGGAGGGCTTCGCCTTCGCCCAAGGCGAGCTAAATCTTTACTATGACCAACAGTCCAATAAAGGGGTTCGCGTCTCGAGCGACTTCTCTCGCTCGCGATCGCTCCATACCACGTCTCGCAACTCTGCTGTGTCTCTGCATTCTATTTATCGCAGCGACGCTGGCTATCGGAGTCGCGGGAACCACCGGCGCAGGCCAGAACTTTCGAGGATCTGTTCCGACCTCCCTGGACGTAATCGCGCGAACCACTTCGGCTCCAACCGAAGCGCTGACCGGATTCGACACCAACTCCATCGACCCCAACGACACCACACACACCGCCGACCTGATGACCTTTGAGGAAGTCGACACTATCGCAAAAGGTCTCGGCCCAACCTATAACGCGCAGTCCTGCCGCGAGTGCCATCAGAACCCCAGCAGCGGCGGCATCAGCCAGGTCACCGAACTGCGCGTCGGCCACGTCGATAATTCCGGCCGCTTCACCAACCCCAACGTGCTGATCGCCGACGGTACCGTCACCATCCCCAACCGCTCGCTCATCAACGACCGCGCCATCTGCCCCAGCGGCGCCGCCACCGACAAGGAAGTCCAGGAGACCGTGCCCGACGGCATGAACGTCCGCACTCTGCGCACCTCCCTGAATACTCTCGGCGACGGATTCATCGAATCCATCTCCAGCGCCGACATCATGAACATCGCCAACAAACAATGCCGCAACACCGACGGCCAGATCTGCGGCCAGGTGATTTTCGTACCCGTCGGCGAAGCTCCAGGGCAAACTCGCGTTGCGCGCTTCGGCTGGAAAAATCAGCACGCCAGTTTGCTGTCTTTCTCTGCCGACGCTTATCTCAACGAAATCGGCATCACCAACCGCCTGCAGCCGCAGGACGCGACCACCTACTGCAAGACCACCACCGATCCCGAAGATACGGTCGATCCCAGCGACGGCCTCAGTGACATCGATCGCTTCGCGCGCTTCATGCGTTTCAGCAAAGCGCCCGCGCGCGACGTCAACCTCACCAACACTTCTGACGCCATCGCCGGCGCGCGCATCTTTGACCGCATCGGCTGCGACACTTGCCACGTTTCGTCCATCACCACCGCTCCAGCCGGTTCGGTGATCAACGGCGGACAATTCACCGTGCCCGACGCACTCGGCAACAAAATCATCCATCCCTTCAGCGATTTCCTGCTGCATAACGTGGGAACGGGGGACGGTATCGTGCAAAACGGCGGACCGAACACGGCCAACAAGATGCGCACGCCGCCGCTTTGGGGTGTTCGCCTGCGCACCCGTTTGCTGCATGATGGCTCCGCGCTCACTTTCAGCGAAGCCATCCACCAGCACGGCGGCGAGGCCAGCCACGTTACCCGAGCCTTCCGCAACCTCAGCGACACGGAGCGTCAGCAACTCCTGACCTTCCTGAAATCGCTTTAGCCGCTCCAGTCCGGAGCGCGTCAAGAGGGACGGGTGCCTTGCCTGTCCCTCTTTCATTTTTCCGGTGAGATTTTTTAGCTTGCGAGTTCGCCAACCGCCTCCGCAAAAACGCGAGTGTGCAAGTCGATGTCCGCGGTCGTCGTCTCCGGGCACATCAGCGCCATGTTGTGAAACGGCGTCAGCAGTACACCGCGATTCAACGCGAACAAGTGTAAGAAGCGCTCCAGTTCAAAATCAGCGGCCGCAGCAGACTCCCCTCCGTTACGCGGTGCGCGGGTTGAGAACGTGTACTCAGCCCGGCAGCCCAGTCGCGCGACATTCCACGGCAACCCGTGCTTCTGAATCTGCGTAGCGACTCCATCGTTGAACCGCTTCGCCAGCGGAAACATCTTCTCGAACGCGCTCGCGGTCAACAGATGCTCCAGAGTCGCGCGCATCGCCGCCATCGAAAGCGCATTTCCGGCCAGCGTTCCTCCAATCCCTCCCACATCGCAATCCTCCAGTTGAATCCGCGCGGCAATGCGTTCCGCCACTTCTTCCGTGCATCCGTAAGTCGCCCCGGGAATCCCGCTGCCGATCGCCTTGCCAAACACCAGCATGTCCGGATCGAGCTTCCATTCCGGCGTGCAGCCGCCGGGCCCTGCGCAAATGGTATGCGTCTCATCCGCAATCAACAGCGCACCGTGCCGCCTCGCCAAGCCTCGCGCCGCACTCCAATACCCTTCGTCCGGCAAGATGATCCCAACATTGGTCATCGCGGGTTCCGCCAGCACGCAGGCTACGTCGCCATGCTGCAGGGCGGCTTCCAGGCCGTCGATATCATTGAACTCCACCACCCGCGTGGTCTCCGCCGGATTCACCGGCGGCCCGATATTTCCGCGCCGCGGCCCAACCACTCCGTCATGCAACGTTGCAAACGCTTCGTCCACCGTTCCGTGATAGCAGTAGTGAAAAACCAGGATCTTCGGCCGCTGCGTAATTTCGCGAGCGATGCGAATCGCAAACCGGTTGGCGTCCGTCGCTGTCAGCGTGAATTGCCAATACGCCAGCCCGAATCGCCGCTTCAAGTCCTCGCCTACCCACACCGAGTCTTCCGTCGGCAGCATCAGCGTGATCCCGCGCCGCACCTGCCGCGCCACTGCGTCCGCCACCACATCCGGGGAATGCCCGGTCATGGCCCCGGTATCGCCCAGGCACAAATCCACGTACTCCCGATCGTCTACGTCCGTGAAATGCGCGCCCTTCGCGTGCTTCACAAAAACAGGAAACGCTCCCGCCCACTTCTTCATCCAGTTCATCGGCACGCCGCCCAGCAGCGAATCTTGGGCCATCTGATACATCGCCGCGGACTTCGGATGCTCCACCATGAACCGGTGCTCTTCGCGATCGCTGAGTTCTTTCAGCTTTTTGCGATTGAGTGCAGTCATTTGCCTCTTGAGGGGAACTTACCGCAGGTCGTGAATGATTTCCTTGGCCGCGTTCGCGCCAGATGCTCCGGTCAGCCCATTTCCCGGATGCGTCCCCGACCCGCACAAATACAGCCCGCGGATCGGCGTCTTGTATCGCGCCCAATCCAGCACCGGCCGCATCGTGAACACTTGATCCAGCGCCAGTTCGCCGTGATAAACGTGTCCGCCGGTGAACCCGTATTCCGTCTCCAGGTCCTGTGGCGTAATCACCTGCATGCCTTCGATCAAGCCGGGCAAATCCGGCGCATACGCCGCCAGAGTTCTCACCACTGTGTTGCCAAGTTCTTTCCTGCGCGTCTTCCAGTCGCCCGTCTTTAGCTGATACGGCGCAAACTGCACGTAGATGGACATCACGTGCTTGCCGTCCGGCGCCAGCGCGGCATCCAGCAGCGTCGGAATGGTCACATCCAGCCACGGTGCCGCGGAAATCTCGCCGTACTTCGACGCATCAAACGCCTTCTCCAGATAATCGATCTCCGGCCCGATATGGATTCGCCCGGACAGCGCCTTAAGAAAACCGTCCGGCGCCACGTCGTCTGCCAGCGATGGAAACGTCGGCAAACCGCCCAGCGCCAGATTCACCTTGGCCACATTGCCCTTCGCTCGCACGTTGCGAATGCGCAGCGCGAACGTCGGATCTAATTGCGAAGCGTCCACAAAATGAAAGAACGTCCGCTTGGGATCGACTCCCGAGACCACCGCCTCGATGGCGATCTCCTCCCCATCCGCCAGCACCAGGCCTTTCACGGCCCCGTCTTTCACGCGTACGTGCTGCACTTCCGCATTCGTGCGAATCTCCGCGCCCGCGTACTTCGCGGATTCCGCCAGCGCCCGCGTGAACGATCCCATCCCACCGCGCGGAAACGCCGCCGCTCCCACTGGGTGCGGATCCGCCGCCGCCCGCAGCAGCAACACCGCCGTAGATCCCGCCGACCACGGCCCCAGCGCCGTCCCGAAAATCCCTCGCGCCGCAATGGTCGCCCGAATCAACTCCGTCTCGAAAAACTCCGCAACAAAATCCGCCGCCGCCATCGGGCCCCAGCGCAGCAAGTCAAAGATCCGTCGCTTGCCGAGCCTGCGAACGCTGCGCCCGGTTTTCAGCAGATTCCACAAGTCTTCCGGAGAAGGCTTGTCGATCGAAGGAGGCGTAATCGAGCACAATTGCCCGAAAATTTCAGCAATTTCTTCCAACGCCTTGGCAAATTCCTTGTATCGCGCTGCATCCTGGGCGGAGATCCGGGCGATTCCTCCGCAAGTCTTGCCGTGATTGTTGTAGAAAAGCAGCGCTCGGCCGTCCGGTGTCGGAGCCAGCACTCGCGGGTCCGGGTGCAAGATCTCGCAATCGAATTTCTCTATCGCCAGGTCGCGCGCCACGTCCGCCCGCAGCGGTCCCATCGTATGCGCCAAAGTCGACGCGCGGAATCCCGGATGAAATTCTTCCGTGATGGCACCGCCGCCTAGGATGTCTCGGCGCTCCAGCACCAGCGGCTTGAACCCGCCCTTCGCCAGATAGAACGCGGTGATCAAGGCATTGTGCCCGCCCCCAATCACCGCCACTTTCTGTCCAATCGGCATGTTTAGTCCTAATCCTTCGTAGGGGCGCAGCACTGCTGCGCCCCACCCAGGTAACGCGTTCCGAATCTCCCGGATCTTTCCCTAATTCGATCTTTCTCTAATTCGACCGCGCCGCCGCTGCCGCCTTCTTCCACTCTTTCAGAATCACCTGGCTGGCAATGCGCCCCGGCGCCGCCATAATTCCTCCGCCCGGATGCGTCGCCGATCCGCACATATACAAATTGTCGATCGGCGTTTTGTAATACGCCCAGCCCGGCACCGGCCGCAAGAAGAACAGCTGCTCCAGCGAAAGCTCGCCCTGAAAAATATTCCCTTGGGTCAGCCCGAATTCCCGCTCCAAATCCAGCGGCGTCAGCACTTGCCGTCCCGTAGTGATTTTCTTTATGTTCGGCGCATATTCGGCGATCGTGTCCACCACCGTGTCGCCGAATTTCTCCTTCTGCTCGTCCCACGTGCTTTCCGCCAGCTTGTACGGCGCGTATTGCACGAAGCAGGACATCACGTGCTTCCCCGGCGGCGCCACCGAAGGATCGGTCAAGCTTGGAATCACCATGTCGATATACGGCCGCCGCGAAAATCGCCCATACTTCGCGTCGTCGTAAGCCCGCTCCATGTACTCCACACTCGGCGAAATCGAAATCGCCCCGCGCAGATGCGCTCCAGGCCCGGGAATGCACTTGAAATCCGGCAGCGCATCCAGCGCCAGATTCACTTTCCCGGACGATCCGCGGAACTTGTATCTCCGCACATCCTCCAGAAACTCCGCCGGCAACTCGCTCGGATCCAGAAACCGCTCGAACGTCAAATGCGGATCCACGCTCGACGAAACCACCGCCGCCTTGATCTCTTCGCCGCTTTGCAGGACTACTCCGCAAGCCCTGCCATTCTTCACCAGAATCTTGCCCACCGGCACTTGCGTCCGAATCTCCACGCCCGCCTCTCGAGCAGCCGCCGCAATTGCATTGGAAATCGCGCCCGTTCCCCCGCGGCTGAATCCCCAGGACCGGAACGCCCCGTCAATCTCGCCCATATAGTGATGCAGCAGCACATACGCCGTGCCCGGCGAGCGAATCCCCAGAAATGTCCCGATTATCCCGGAAGCCGACATCGTGGCCTTCAGCACATCTGTCTCGAACCATTGATCCAGAAAGTCCGCCGCGGACATGGTCATCAACTGCACCAGCGTGTACCGTTCATCCGACGAAAGCTCGCGGAACCGGTTCATCAGAAAATACAGCTGGCTCAAGTCCTTGGGGTTTAGCGTGGTCGGGTCTGGCGGAATCATCGATAGAATCGGCTTCACGAAGCGGCACATCGGCGTCATCATTTTAGAGAATTCGTCGTAAGCCTCGGCGTCCACCCGCGAGTGCCGCCGGATTTCCCGTTGTGAACGCGCATGATCGTTCATCCGCCACAGGCGGTCGCCGTTCGGCATCGGCGTCAGCGTCCCGTCCAGCGGCAAAATCTCCAACCCATGCCGCGGCAAATCCAGTTCTCGAATAATTTCAGGTCTAAGCAGGGAAACCACGTAGGAACACTCGGAAAACAGGAACCCCGGCACGATTTCTTCCGTCACCGCGGCCCCGCCCAGCACGTGCCGCCGCTCCAGCACCAGCACTTTCTTCCCGGCTTTCGCCAGATAGGCCGCATTCGTCAGCCCATTGTGCCCGCCGCCGATCACAATCACGTCATACTTCTGCGTCATTCCCGGAAACTCCGCGTCGAAAAAGAGCAATCTTTGAAATAGGAAGTCCGAGCATTCTACTGACTCCCACGCCCCACACACAACCCCGCCTGCACTCTCGTCGCAAACTGAACCGCGCGGCCATCTCCCCTCAACGGTCCTTCCGTACAGTATCTTTCCCCTCTTCCGTGCCCTACGCTTGCCCGCTGACTGTCGCCATTCCCGCGTCCAGGGGACACTCACGATGTACTGCGAACATTGCGGCCTGCAGATTTTCCCGAAGCACCCGGTGTGTACTCGCTGCGGCGAGTCGCCCACCCTGCACTGGTTCCAGCTGACCAGCCTGCTGCTCCTTTTCCTCGCAGTCTTGTGTAATTCCGCGGTCGCCGTGTTCCTGCTGCCGCGTTTCGCGGCCGCTCATCACCACGCCCTCTATTTTCGCGTTTGGCTGTGGCTTTCCGTAAAGGGTGCCGCTTACGGCTGGGTTCCCGTAGCCATTGGCTTGCTTGCCTGGGACTATTTTCTCCGCCGCAAGACCCGCCACAAGGTCAAAGGCTGGGTCACCCGTAAACTGCTCACCTTCGTCATCGTCGCTGGCGTCACGCCCATCATCCCCTGGTGGGTACCCGCCGGACAGCCTCCGCAAAACTTCCTCTCCGCCATTGGCCGCTATCCCGGCCTGCCAAACGCCTTGGCCTGGGCCTCCGTGCTAGTCATCGCCTCGATTCTCTGCTTCAACACGGAAACCCGCGAAGCCCTTCTCGGCAAAGGCAAAGTCCTCAGCTTCATTAGCCTGGGCGCCATACTGATCCTACTGTCCATGACCGTCGTCGGTTGGTCGCTAGCCTCCTGACCGTGCCGGCGACGACTATGTCAGAGTCAGGGCTTGCTGAAGAGGGCTAGGCGCCGTAACCGCCGCAAAATCAACAATGTCTAGCGCAGCCGCGCACCTGCTCGCAGCAGAGTAGGCTGTAACCCCTGCAAATTCAATGACTAAGGGCCATTCGCTCGCTTCCTGGCTTAGCGGTTTGCTTGCTCGCTGCGTCTCTTGCGACAGCGTTGGGCTAGTACGCACGTACCCCTTTTTCGCAAATTCCTTTTGGTGCCGTCGTCCTATTGTGGCCTGGACCGCTCCCAGATACACTCTCCCTTCAAATTGAGGGAGGTCCCTTTGAGCGGTTCCGAACGCCGAACAACCCAGCGCTTCTCCATGCGGCTGCCCATCACCGTCCGCTGGACCACCGGCGCCGCTGTTGGCGAGACCAGCACGGAATCCCGCGATGTCAGCTCCCGCGGCGTCTACTTTTTCCTCGCCAAGGATGTGAAGGAAGGCTCGCCGGTCGAGATTCTTTTGACGCTTCCCAACGAGATCACCATGGCCGGCCCGGTACGGGTTCGCTGCCTCGGGCGCGTACAGCGCACCGAGCCGCGCGAAGAAGGTTCTGTTGGTGTAGTCGCCGCGATCGAGCGATACGAGTTTTTGCGCGGCGATGAGGATTCGCCGAAGTAAGTAAGGCGAACCCAAGCGCGCCTTAGCCCGCAACTCGCGCGCCGGCAACAACGCACGGCATGTCCAGCCCTGCGGCTTTAGATTTCCGCGGTACGAGGCGCTACCTCAGATTTGCGCCTCCGCCGCTACCGGTTTCTGCTCGCTCACTGCGGAGGCGGGCAGGATAAGCCGGGGTGCCTCGGCCCCTCAGCGGAGCGCCCCGGCTCTTTTCTTTTACGCCGCGCCTGTCCTTCTGAACAGGCGATTTCCGCACCCGTTTTGCGCCACTATAGTCCCGCCCAGCAGGAGACCCTGCATTTCATGCTTAACGATACGAAGATAGCGCCTGGCGCGCTGCAGGCTTCTTCTGCCTCGCCGGACAACATTAGCGATTCCAAGGCGACGCTGCGGGATTCCGCGCGGGACCTGGACGCCGGGACTTACGAATCTGGCGATCGAGCAGCCCCTCCCGAGCACAACTCCAACGCCGGAGCGGGAATTTCTTTGCTCGAACTGGCGGAAATTCTCGACCAACACAAAACATGGGTGGAATCCGGCGGCGAGAACGGCGAACGCGCCGATCTCTCCGGCGTAAACCTCTCGAACGCGGATCTGACCGGCGTGAACCTGCAAGGGGCCGTCTTGAAGCGCTCGAATTTGAGCGGCGCTGATTTGTCCATGGCCAATTTGCGCGGCGCGAATCTGATGCAAGCGGATTTGTGCAACGCCAATCTACTGGGCACGGAATTGCGCGGTACGGATTTGATGGGCGCGGTGCTGTACGGCGCCGAGGGTCTGTGGGTGGGCCGCCTGGGTGGCGCGAACCTTTTCGATTCGCTGCTGCCGGAATCGGTGGCGGCGGTGGACAGCGCAAAATCCATCGCGCAGGCTACCAAGGTTGCGCGGGTCTTTTATTTTCTGATGCTCTTCGTCGCAGCGGTTTGCTGCTTGTTGATTGGCTTTACCAGCGATGTGCGGCTGGTGGTCAATGGTTCGGCCCTCCCATTTGTGCGCCTGGGGAATATTTTGCCGATGAGCGGATTTTATCTGGGCGCGCCTCTGGTGCTCTTCTTTCTCTATTTACGCTTCCACTTCTTGCTGTTGCGTTTGTGGGGCAGCATGGCGGCTCTGCCTGCCGTTTTTCCGGATGGGCAGACACTGGAGCGCGATGGCGCGTGGTATCTCATGGGGCTGGTGCGTTGGCATTTCCGCTGGTCGCGCGATACCCGCTCGCCTTTTTCCATGCTGGAAATGGTCATCGCTGCGATTCTGGCGTACTGGATCGTTCCGGCGACGCTTTTTGCGTTCTGGCTGCGCTATCTGGTGCGGCAGGATTTTCGCGGCACGCTGCTGCATGCGCTGCTGCTGACGCTTTCGGTGGCCGCGGCGACTTGTATTCCCACCATCGTTTCGCGGACTTTGCGCCCGGGCGATTTGCTGCGCCAAAAAGCCAAGAACATTTTCCGCATGATCATGCTGACCACCCGCGCTGCGCTGGTCGCCGGAATCGTGCTGCTGGTGTTCTCCTTCGGAGTGAATCGCGGCTTGCCCTCGGATGGCGATGCCGCGCCGGGGCGCTCCACGGTAGATGTGCGGCGCTGGGCCGCGCACGTCATGCAGTCGGTGGGTTACCGGCCGTACGCCGATCTAACCGAAACGATTCTCTCGGGGCCGCCACCGCGCGGCGCTTGGACCGACGAAACCTTGGCCAATGTGCCTGGCGCGCACTTGAACCAGATGAATCTTCGCTTCGCCCGCGCGTATCGCGCTTTTCTGGTCAACGCGCATCTGTGGCGTGCCAATCTCGAAGGCGCTTATCTCTCGGAAGCCGACTTACGCGGCGCCAATTTGCGTGAAGTCGTTTTACGCGATGCCGTACTCGATCGCGCTCTGGCCAAGGGTGCCGTGCTGGTCTCCACGGAAGCCAGCCGCGCCAACTTTACCGGCGCCGACCTGCGCGGTGCGGACATTTCCTACGGCACGCTCGACAACGCCCGGATATCCAACGCTAAACTGGCGGGAGCCTCGCTGTACGCCGCAAATCTGCGCAACTCCCAATTTCTGCGCAGCGATCTTTCGCGCACCGATCTGCGGGACACCAAGCTCGAGCAAAGCGTGCTGTCCTTCGCCAATCTGGAGCAAGCCGATCTTTCCTCCGCCAAGCTCACGGGAGCCAATCTCAGCGGCGCACTACTCAAGGGCACCATCCTGCTCGACGCGGACTTGAAGACTGCCGACTTGCGCGGCGCTATGCTCAACGGAGCCATCCTGCGCGAAGCCGACCTCACCGGCGCGAATCTAGCCGGCGCCGATTTCCGTGGCGCGGTCGGCATCACCCCCGCACAGTTGTGCGCAGCCCACTGGCGGGGCGCCCTGCTCGACGCTGAACTCCTCGCCGCTACGCAGACCCTGTGCGGCGCAACACCGTAGCGCCACAGCCCGCAAATCAGCGAAGCTCAGATGTTCGGTAACCCGTGCGCACTGGGCAAGTGGGTGCTTAGGGTAATTGCGAAAACGTGATGTCTTGCTGGCCCTGCCGCAGCACGAGTTCTCCGACTTTTGCCAGCTGCTGCTTGCCCTCGACGATGGTGAGAAAGCGATTGCCGACCAGCGGCCCGTCTTTGCTGCGGAACACGGAGGTTCCGTAGGGAAGGAGTATCTCGCATTCGGAGTGGTCGGCGGGATGAAAGAGGATTTCACCCGCGTCGGGGTTGCCAGTCACACTCTCCTGCGGAACTCTTAGATCGAAGTTTTTCAACGGAATCCAAGCGGCTTCGCCACTCCAGCGAGCCTGTATCAGCTTTGCCCGAAAAGGCAAAATCGCGCAAAACTCCCGGCAGGTTACCGGTGAAAGAGATCGCTCCACGCGCGCAGTGAACTGCATATCGGCGATCGTAATTCGGATGAACTCCAGCGGTGCAGCTTCCACGTTGCTCCTTCTGGTTCCGTTGGGCCCTCAGTCGCGGCGCCCGAGAGAGCCAGGCCGTCAGCAAACGAGGGCAGTTTCATGCGCTTGCGAGATTATGCAGCAGGCGCTATCCCCGAATGTAGTGCTGTGCGGTTTTTTTGAGTGCTCTCCCCAATTCGCCGGGGCGATGGCATGCTTCGCCGGTTGTGCTCGGCCGAATGTACGGGAAGATTCGGGCGTGGGGGGCCGACAAGTCTGCTGGAAGGCACGGTTGACGCAGAGTGCGCTTGCACGTAGAATGGTGCTGCACACGTAGCCGTGTAGCAATGTAATGGGTGTAGCACGGCAAACCGTGTTAGCCTCCCGCTCGAGGGATCTATGGCTAAGTCCAACCTAACTATCAAGATCGATGACGATCTAATTCACGCTGTGCGCGTTCTTGCTGCAAAAAAGAATTCTTCGATCAGCGCCTTGGTCTCGACCTACATCGAAAACGTGGTTCGCAACGAAGAGGAATACCAGGCTGCCAAAGAACGTGCCCTCGCTCGCATGGAGAAGGGCTGGGACCTCGGTTTTAAGCCCGTGAGTCGCGAAGAACTGCATGAGCGCTAGACGTTTCGTTGACACCAACATCCTGATTTACGCTCAAGATCGTTCGACGGGCGCCAAGCATGAGCGGGCGAGACGTCTGCTGGCAGAGTTGTGGAATTCCGGTGAGGGCGTGATCAGCACTCAAGTGCTGCAGGAATTCTCGAGCAACGTCAGGCGCAAATCAGCCCGTCCGCCTTCTGCCGAAGAATTGCGGCAAACCATCGAAGATTTCTTGACTTGGCGGGTAGTGGTCAATTCCGCCGCTGCAACCCTGCGAGCGCTGGAAAACGAGGACCGCTTTCAGGTGCCTTTCTGGGACGGGCTGATTCTGCAGGCCGCGGAAGCCGCTGGCGCCGAGGTCCTGTACACGGAGGATTTCTCAGATGGGCGGCTTTATGGGACCGTTCGCGCTGTAAATCCGTTCAGGTAGGCTTGGCAAAATTTAGCGTTCTTCCCCAAACATTTTGATATCCGCCGGCCCTTCCTTTAGCGGGCCGCGCGAGCGTCCCTGCACCAGTTCGCGGATTTGCTCCACGATGTCCGGATTCGCCAGTGTAGTGATGTCGCCGGTATCCATGTGATTGGAAATTGCCGCCAGCACGCGGCGCATGATTTTGCCGGACCGCGTCTTGGGCATGTCCGGCACGATGTGAATCATCTTCGGGCGCGCGATTTTTCCGATCATCGTTTCGATCGTCGAGATGATTTTGTTTTCGATCGCTTTGCCTGAGGGAATTCCCGGTTTCAGCGCCACGTAGACCACTGGCACGCGCCCCTTCACCTCGTCCTCAATCGGCACCACCGCTGCTTCCGCTACTTCCGGCACGGTCAAGCACGCGGACTCCACTTCTTTCGTGCCCAGCCGGTGTCCCGCAACATTGATCACGTCATCCACGCGCCCGAGAATCCGGTAGTAGCCGTCCGCAGCCAGCACCGCGCCGTCCGCCGCGTAGTACGGCCAGTCCCGCCAGTTCTTGCTCTTCGGATTGGTGTTGTACTTCGCGTAGTACTGCCGCACGAAGCGTTCCGGATCGCCCCAGATGGTCTGCATGATTCCCGGCCAGGGATTGCGAATACAGATATTTCCCGCTTTGCCGCTCCCGGCTTTCACTTCCTCGCGGTTCTCGTCCCAAATCACCGGATAAATTCCTAGTGCCGGCGGTCCCGCGCTGCCCGGCTTCATCGGCTCCAGCGCCGGCTTCGTCGTACACAAAAATCCGCCAGTTTCCGTTTGCCACCAGGTGTCCACGATCGCAGCTTCGCGTTTGCCCACCACTTCGTGATACCAGCGGAAGACTTCCGGCTCGATTGGCTCTCCAACGGTGGTCATGTGCTTGAAGTGATAGTGGTATTTCTTCGGTTCATCCGGGCCCGCTTTGCGCAACATGCGGATGGCCGTCGGTGAAGTGTGAAAGATGTTTACGTCCAGCCGCTCGGCAATGCGCCATGGCCGTCCCGCGTCCGGGAATTGCGGAACGCCTTCGTACAACACGCTGGTCGCGGCCAGCGCGAGTGGGCCGTACACGATGTACGAGTGCCCGGTGATCCACCCGATATCCGCCATGCACCAGTACACGTCCTCGGGATGAATGTCCTGGTAAAACTTCGACGTGCCCGCCGCGTACGCCAGGTAGCCGCCGGTGCGGTGCTGGCATCCTTTCGGTTTGCCTGTCGTCCCGCTCGTATACATCAAAAACAGCGGTGCTTCCGCATCCTGCGACACCGGCTCCACGATTTGCCGTGCATAGTCCTTGATGACCTCGTCCACAAAAAAATCCCGCCCCGAAACCATGGCCACTTCCGTCATGCGCTTGCCGGTGTACCGCCTCCAGATCAGGACTTTGTCGACGTCCTGCCCTTCTTTTTTCGCCGTGGCCACCGCAACGTCCGCATTGCCCTTGTGATCGATCCATTTTCCGTTGCGCCAGTAGCCGTCGGCATAAATCAGCACGCGGCTTCCCGAATCCGCCGCCCGCAGTCCGCAAGCCTCGCCGGAAAATCCGCCGAACACCACCGAGTGCACCACACCCAGCCGCGCGCACGCCAGCATGGTCACCGGCAGCTCCGGGATCATCGGCATATGAATCGTCACGCGGTCACCGTTTTTCAGCCCCGCGAAATCTCGCAGCATCGCCGCCGTTTCGTTTACCCGCTTGTATAGTTCCTGGTAGGTGATGACAGTAGCCGCTTCGCCCTCCGGCTCCGGAACGAATATCAACGCCGCTTTGTTCTTGTATTTCCCCAGGTGCCGATCCACGCAGTTGTACGAGGCATTCAGCTTCCCGCCCACAAACCACTTCCAGAACGGAGGATTCGCCGTATCCAGCACCTTTTTCCACTTGCGGTCCCAGGTCAGCAGGTTCGCGTATTCCTCGAAGCAGTTGGGAAAGTTTTTCTCGTCGAATTTCTTCACGAACTTGCGATCCGCCAGATTCGCTTGCGCGATAAACTCCTTCGACGGCCGGATGTATTCCTCTTCTTTCCAATGCACCGCAATCTGCGCCTCATTCAGCTCCTTGCCTTTCGATTTCTTGGGCGCTGCGTTCGATTTCTGGCGAGCTTTGGCCACGGTATTCACTCCGTTGCGTGAGGTAATTGAAGAATGCGGATGCGACCAGAAATGATGCTACCAGCTAAAGCCCGAGTCAATTCCCGAGCGGTCTTTCGCCTTTGTGTGGCGGCATCACGCCGCCCGGCTCTCTTCCGTATCTTTGTAGGGGCGACTTTACGCCGCCTTCTTCTCATTCCTGTCGCGGCGCGAATGCCTCAGCGCGCCGATGCGTGCTCTCCGCCCACTTCGTCCCAAATCTTGTGACCGTGCGTCTCCTTTAGGAAGATCGTTCCGCATATCAGCGTAATCGTCGCCACGGTCATCGGGTAATATAAACCCGCATAAATATTGCCGGTGGCCGCGCAGGTCCATAAGCCAACCAGAGGCACCATGCCCCCCAAACACGCCGTTTCCGATGTGGTACGGCAATGACAGCGACGTATACCTGATCTTTGCGGGGAAGGCTTCCACAAGATACGCCGCGATCGGTCCGTAGATCATGCAAACGTACAGTACTTGGACAAGCACAAGGGCAACCAGCAATGGCATATTGGGGTTCGGAGCCTCCTTCGCGGCCACCAGTTCGTTTTTCTCGTCTCTGGTTAGTGGCGTCAAGCTGATCGCCCCGGTCACTTTGTTCTTCGTGGATTTTACGGTCTCGACGTTGTTACCCGCGGCCCGTTCCATGGCGTGATAGATCGGCAGGTAGGTCATGATGGCGAGCAAGCACGCAGCCATCATCAGCCACTTGCGTCCGATCTTATCCGACAGCGCTCCGAACACCGTGAAGAACGGCATGCCGATTAGCAGCGCGATGGCCACGATAATGTTGGCGGTCTTCGGGTTCACCTTCAGAATGCTCTGTAGATAGAACAGCGCATAGAACTGCCCCGTGTACCACACCACGCCCTGTCCCGCGGTTGCTCCTAGCAGCGAAATCAGCACCCGTTTGAAGTTTTCCCATTTCCCAAACGCATCCTTCAGTGGTTGCGCCGAAGTCATCCCGGCGCTCTTGATCTGCGTGAAGATCGGCGATTCCTTCATTTTCAAGCGTATGTACAGTGAGATGGAGACCAGCACGATCGAGAGCAGGAACGGGATGCGCCATCCCCAGTTTTTGAATTGGTCGGGGGTCATCGATTGCTGGGTCACCAGAATCACGATCAACGAAACGAACAGACCCAGTGTCGCGGTGATCTGGATGAAGCTCGTATAAAAGCCGCGCCTGCTGTCCGGCACGTGTTCCGCGACGTACACCGCCGCGCCTCCGTATTCGCCCCCTAAAGCCAGGCCCTGTAGCACGCGAATCAGCAGCAGCGTAATCGGCGCAAACCAGCCCGCGGTTTGATAGGTCGGCAGAAAGCCAATCAGCGCCGTTGCCCCACCCATGATGGTCAACGTCACCAGAAACGCGTATTTGCGTCCGACCAGGTCGCCGATCCGTCCGAAGAAGAGTGCGCCAAACGGCCGCACGAGAAAACCAACCGCGAACGTCGACAGGTACGCGATTAGCGCGATCGTGTCATTCCCCGCAGGATAGAACTTTGGCGAAAGGACCGCCGCGAGGCTTCCGAATATGTAGAAGTCGTACCACTCGATCATGGTCCCGACCGAGGAAGCCATAATCACTTTTGGGATGCTGTACTCCGCGGCTGGCATTGCACTCGCACTGCTGCCCATGCGTTCCTCCTGTAAAGCGCGACGGCTGGTTTTTCGCCCCTTGAAATGGAAGTTAACGCCTTCGCAGTTCGCCGGGCACACCACTCTGGACAATCGTCCTTCCCGGGAATCCCCTGGCGGATCGCGATAAACACACGCGCACGGGGGCTTCAGTCGAGGAAGGTCTGTGAGATGCGTCGTTAATATACAGGTCTAGCTGTGTTGTCAAGAAAGGACTTGCCTGGCCAATTGAGGCTCGGCGGTGGACTGGAGCACTCCCACCCAAACGTGATAGAACTCCTGCTTGAACTTTCACACTGCCATCTATCTGTTCTTCGCCGGGGCCATGGGTGGGGCCATCAATGCTGTCGCTGGCGGCGGTAGCTTCGTTTCCTTCCCGGCCTTGCTGTTCAGCGGCGTCGATCCCATCCGGGCCAATGCCACCAACACCTTGGCTCTATGGGTCGGCACCTCGGCCAGCGGTAGCGCCTACAAGAATCGCGTCAAGCTTCCGCAACGCATCATGCTTCCGCTGATTGTCACCAGTATCCTCGGCGGCCTGGCCGGCGCCGTGCTGCTCATCCGCACACCGTCGCAAACCTTCCTGCATTTGCTGCCTTGGCTGCTCCTCGGCGCCACACTGCTCTTTTCCTTCGGCAAGCACCTCACCAAGCGCATCGCCGTCAACATCACCCACGACACCAGCAACTCCGCCATCATCATCGCCTCGATCTTCGAGCTGGCCGTGGCTATCTACGGCGGTTATTTCGGCGGCGGCATCGGCATCATGAATCTGGCCATGCTCGCCGCCCTCGGTATGACTGACATTCACGCCATGAACTATCTGAAAGTGGTGCTGGGCAGCATCATCAACGGCGTTGCCACGGTCACATTCATCCTCACCAAAGCGATCGTCTGGCCGCAAGCGCTGGTCATGACTGCTGGGGCCCTCATCGGTGGCTATGCCAGCGCCCATTTTGCCC
>Ga0207015_1115_pt1 | contig 23732 bp, 22 predicted proteins | sample Alteio_BWMinCont_53_FD_153486 | JGI IMG/M metagenome (GOLD analysis project Ga0207015, IMG submission 153486) | Enriched cells from forest soil in Barre Woods Harvard Forest LTER site, Petersham, Massachusetts, United States -... | ecosystem: Environmental > Terrestrial > Soil > Temperate forest >...
CACGGGTGACGCCGGGAAGGATGGTGCCGGCTAGCGGAGGAGTGACGGCGGTGCCGTCGATGATGAAGAGGATGTTCATCAGGCCGCTTTCCTCGACGAAGGTGCGGGTGGGGCCGTCGAGCCAGAGGACGCTGTGAAAGCCTTTTTCCTGGGCGTCGCGGGCGGCCAGCAGGCTGCCGGCGTAGTTGCCTGCGGCTTTGGTGGCGCCGGTGCCGCCTGGGAAGGCGCGGACGTAAGTTTCTTCGGCGATCAGGCGCAGCGGCTGGCTGAAGTACGGGCCGACAGGGCAGGTCATGACCACAAAGCGGTAGCTGGTGGCGGGGCGGACGAGCAGCGTTTCTTCCGTGGCGAAATAGAGCGGGCGGATATAGAGCGAGCTGCCTGCGGTTTTGGGGACCCAGTCGCGGTCCTGGCGAACGAGTTCAACGATGCCGTCTAGGAAGGCTGCGGCGTTGAGCGGCGGCATGGCCAAGCGCTGGGCGGAGCGCTGCATGCGGGCGAGATTGTCCGCGATGCGGAAAAGAGCGACGCCGCCGTCCTGCTGGCGAAAGGCTTTGAAGCCTTCGAAGATGCTTTGGCCGTAATGCAGAGCGCTGGCGGCGGGCGAGATGGTGATGGGAGCGTAAGGGACGACGCGCGGCTCGGCCCAGTTGCCGGCGGAATAGTCGGCGGTGAGCATGTGGTCAGAGAAGATGGTGCCGAAGGGCAGATTGGCGAAGTCAACTTCGGCGATGCGGCTTTTGGTGACGCGTTGGATGGAGATGGTGGCGGTGGTCATGGCGTTGACATCCGACTTAGCATAGTACTCCTACCCTCCGAGATTTCCTCGCAGGCGCGAATTGTCCCGAAGGCGCCTATGTAATACAACTGCCAATTTGTCGTACAATAAGAGGCATGGGTAATGCGATTCAGGCCAGGCTGGATGACAAGTCGCGAAAGAGACTGGCGGTACTGGTCCGCGAGCTGGGCTTGACGCCTTCGGAGGTCGTGAGGGAAGGCCTGCGCATTCTGGAAGCCAGCTATGTGCGCCGGAAAAAGCAAGGAGTCATCGGGCTGGGGAAGTTCCGCTCTGGCGTGCCTGACCTGGGATCGAACAAAAAACATCTGCGAGAATTCGGCAAGTGAAACCTGTCCTACTGGATACCGGCGTGATCGTAGGGCTTCTGGATAGGAGCGAAAAGTATCATTCGGCGTGCGCCAAGGCGGTGCGGGAGGTGGAGGCACCACTGATAACCTGCGAGGCGGCAATTGCCGAGAGCTGCTACTTATTGCGGAACCTTCCCGGGGCAGCAGAGGCGGTGATCGAAAACGTGGCGGCGGGGATTTTCCAAGTTCCTTTTCAGATTTCACGGGAAGCCGCTGGCGTGAAGCAAGTTCTGCGAAAGTACCGGGGCCGAAAAATTGATTTTGCTGACGCCTGCCTGATTCGCCTGGCCGATGAATTCGAAACCGGCGATATCTTGACGCTGGACAAAGATTTCTCGATCTATCGCTGGAGCAAGAACAAACCCTTCCGGGTGCTGCTGCCTCTGAACTAGCGGTTTACTTCGCGCAGCTTAACCTGCCGCGGCGGCCACTTCTACTTTTCTCGATTGCTGCCACAGGGCGATGTAGGGCTGGAGGTCGCGCATCATGGCTGCGAATTGCGGGACGTCGAGGGATTGGGCGCCGTCAGAGATGGCGCGTTCTGGTTGTGGATGGACTTCGACGATGAGGCCGTCGGCGCCGATGGCGACACCGGCGCGGGAGAGCGCGGGGACGAGGCTGCGTTTGCCGGTGGCGTGGCTGGGGTCGAGGATCACTGGAAGATGGGTGAGTTCGTTGAGGGCGGGAATGGCGGCGATGTCGCAGGTGTTGCGGGTGACGGTTTCGAAGGTGCGGATGCCGCGTTCGCAGAGGATGACGTCGGGATTGCCGTGGGCGACGATGTATTCGGCGGACATGAGGAGTTCCTTGACGGTGGAGCTGAGGCCGCGCTTGAGAAGCACGGGGCGGCCGCATTTGCCGAGAGCTTTGAGGAGCATGAAGTTCTGCATGTTGCGAGCACCGACTTGCAGGACGTCGGCGTAGTCGGCGATCAGCGGGACGTCGCGGTCGGACATGACTTCGGTGATGATGGCCAGGCCGGTGATTTTTTTGGCTTTTTGCAGGAGCTTGAGGCCTGCTTCTTCCATACCCTGAAAATCGTATGGTGAGGTGCGCGGCTTGAAGGCGCCGCCGCGGAGGAGTTGCGCACCGGCCTGGGCGACGCCTTCGGCGGCGGCGAGGATTTGCTGCTCGGATTCGACGGAGCAAGGGCCGGCCATGACTACGAACTGGTCGCCGCCGATTTCCGTGCCGCCCTTTTCTGGGCCATTGACGCGAATGCGCGTCTTGGCGGTGCGAAATTCCCTGCTGACGAATTTGTACGGCGCGGAAATGCGCACGACTTTTTCGACCTGGGGCATGGCTTCGACCGATTCCATGCAGGCGGTGACGTCGCCGACGCCCACTACGCCAATGACCACGCGCTCTTCGCCTTCGATGGAATGAACTTTGTAGCCGAAATGCTCGACGGTGTTGCGCACGGCATCGATTTGTTCGCGACTGGAGTGCAGTTTCATGGAGATGATCATCCTTTTTGTCCTTTGTTCGGTTGTTCGATCCCGCCCTGCCAACGAAGCGGGGGTTCGTCCGACGCGTGCGGCCCGCCTCCCCGCCAAAAGAGCGGGCAAGCAGAAGGCGGGCCCTACAACGGCAAGAACAGCGGCCCTAAAAACAAAAAACCCACTCGGTTGCGAGTGGGTCGGGTCTCAGTTGCTGCCGGAACTTTATCTAGAGAAACGCCCCCCGCCACCTGGATGTGGTCCAAGTAAATCGATACCAGGAATAAAACGAGGTGTGGTTGGCGTTCATGATTCGGTCGAGGACAGTGTAGAGGGTTGCAGGAACGGAGACAAGCGTTTTGTTCGGAGTGGGGGTGCGCGGACGAAAACGCCGAAGGAGCGGGAGGGGTTTTCGAGGGTGCCGGGGGGAGCGGAGAGATCTGGCTAGCAGAGGATGAATTCTTGCCGGAATGCTAGCCGGGTGCATGGGTTGCGATTGCAAAAGCGGCGTCGAGCCGCCGCAGTCCAAAGGGCTAGAGGAAGAGGATGGCGAGGCGATAGCTGGTGAAGCCGGGGATACCTTGTGCGGGGCAGGCGCCGACGGCTGCGGAACGGGAACGAATGGCGCCGAGGCGAGTGACGACGTTGTCTGGAAGTTTGGTGAGATCCGAGGTTTCAAAACGGAGAATACTGATGGCTTTACCGGAGTAGCTGTCGCTGGCGCAAGTCTTGCGGGCATCGTCGGTGCCGGCGAGGACCGGTTTCAAGCCGCTGGCGACGAGCCATGCGGCCACGCGCTTCTCCTGTTCGTCGATGGTGAGGTCCTCGACCGCGCGGGAAAAATCCTGCGTGGCGAAGAGGTAGCCACGGCGGTTGACGGCGGCGATGCCAATGGCGGTGAGTTGCGGGTCGAGAATATTGCCGCGGTGGCCGGGAGAGTGCATCCAAGCCATGTGCACGGATTCAGCGTCCTGAGCGATAGCGATGTTTTCCGCGACCATTGAAAAATGCGCGCCGGCACGGGCCGCGCGGTCGCGCAAAGAATCCTCACCGGAATACTGATGTTCGAGCAGGCGCTCTTCGGACATGCGCATAGTGTGGCGGCGGGCCGCGGCGGCGAGAGCGGGATCCCACTGGAGCGGGGGCAGGTCTTCGGCGGCGCGCTCCCGGTTGACGGCGTCAAATAGCTCTTTCTCCGGGCCGGAAGGGATGGCAACGGAGGAGCGCAAAGCGCCTGGAGGACGATTCTGGGCGGCGGCGAGAGAGCCCGCAAGAAGCGAGCAGAAAACGATTGCGAGGAGAGCCGGGTGCGGGCGGGCCCAGGAGCTCACGGAGCGCTAGCCGTTGACCCGCACGGCGCTGAAGCTGAGCACCACGTGGCCGCCGGAGGTGGGGCGTCCAAAGCTGAGCATGGGGCTGAAGCGGGAGAAGAGCAGCATCTGATCAAGTTGGTGGCGCAAATCGACGCTGTCCGGGCCGGCGAGGATTTGATAGTCGACCATCTGGCCCTGGGCGTTCACGGTTACGTCGAGGAGCAAGCCATGAGGAAGAGAAAGCTCGGTGTCGTGCTTTTCGGGGGCCCAAGCTTGCGGGTAGTCAGAAAGTGAAATGAGCTCGGCGGGATGCATGAGGTTGATGGGCACATCGTTTTCGACCGCGCCCACGGTGATGCCCGGAGCGATCATCTGGAAGACCAGAACGAAGATGAGCGCGGCCGACAGAAAACCGCCAGTAGCGGGAACGGTGAGCGGGCGGAAGACGTTGTCCAGGAGAATGTCTGCGCGATCGCGAATCTTGCGAAACCGGGTGGCCCAAGTGGGCGTGGGCTGGGCTTGCGCGACTGCGACTTTGATACGCACGGCCAGATCGGCGGGAGGAGCGTTCTTGGGAACGCGCGAGAGCATGACGGACATGCGGCGAAAGCGCTGCAGCTCGGCGCGGCAGACGAAGCACTCGTCGAGGTGTTGCCGAACCTGAACGCGCTCTTGCACTCTGGCGGCGCCGGTGAGCGCGTCGTCGAGGTAACCCGGAAGCTTGGTACGTACAGTCGTGCACTTCATTGGAGTCCCTCCCCGGCAGAATCGAGCTGCAGGGTTGTGCTCTCGGAAGAAAGCGGATGCGGAGTAGTGCGAGCCGTGTTCATTAATTCCCGTGGTGAATCGTGCGAATCTGTTGACGAAACTGTTGGCGAAACTCGCGAGTGCTGCGGCGCGGTGCGGGCGGATTCGCCCAGCATGGGGTCAAGAATGTCCTTCAGGGCGCGGCGGCCGCGCAGGATTCTCGATTTCACCGTGCCTACGCTGACTTCCAGCACTTCGGCGACTTCCTCATAACTCAAGCCTTCGAGATCGCGCAGAATCACCGCGGTACGAAACACGCCGGGGACCTGTTGCAGCGCTTCCTGCACCACTGCTTGAATCTCCCGGGTCGCCAATTGCTCAAAAGGCGTTGCTCCCAGGTCTTCGATCTCGATGGGCGCCTGGCCTTCTTCGACTTCGGCATCGATGGAGACGTTCTTTTGCAGGTGGCGCTTGAACCAGCGTTTGTGATTCAGCGCTTCGCGAATGGCGATGCGGTACAGCCAGGTTTTCAGCGAACTGCCCTGCCGGAAATTCCGTATTCCGCGGAACGCTTTCAAAAACACTTCCTGCGAGCCGTCGGCCGCGTCTGAAGGATCACCCAGCATGCTCACGATGAGACTGTAGACCGGTCCGTGATAGTGGGTGACCAGCCAGTCGAAGGCCGACTCCGAGCCGGCTTGCAGCTCGGATACGAGTTCGGCTTCATCGCGGCCCCAAGAAAGGGCACTGGCCCAGTCGGACACTGCCGGCCTTTCCGACCCGAGACCTTCCGGCATCCTCACCGAAACCGATACGGATGCGGCGCTCGGGCCTCCCTGCTCGAACCCCAGGCGCGACCGGGAGCGGCAAACTGGCTGCCGGACCCGATGTCCACTACTAACCATTGGACACCGGCGCGGGCCGGCAAGTTCCCGGATACGGCCTGACAGACGTTAGTTTCCCACCAAGGGCTCTGGGGCGCAATGGTACGGGGGGCGGTGTGCCTAACTCGGCTAAGCCTGTATTACCAAAGGCATACGCAGCCTGGGTTTTTCTCCTGATGGCCGGAAAACGGAGTAGCATCAGAAAAAGTATCCTTCAGCCCGAAAGGAACGCCTCGTGACTCAGGAACGCCGAAGCTCGCCGCGATATCCTTTCATCGCTTCAGCCGAGTTGGTGGAGCAGGCATCGGACACGCGTATGTCTACGCGGGTCAGCGAACTCGGTCTGCATGGCTGCTATCTGGACATGATGAATCCGTTCCCGCAAGGTACCAAAGTGTTGATCAAGATTTTCACGGACGCGGAGTTTTTTGAGTCGCTGGCGACGGTGATGTATTCGCAGCACAATATGGGCATGGGCGTAAAATTCGATGATGTGAAGCCGCACTTTACCAACGTGCTGAACCAGTGGCTGCTGCGCGCGATGGGCGCCAAAGGCGAAAACCCGCAGTAAGGTCGTTCCGCAGGAACAAGCCTGGAGGCACAACGCCAGGCCCGCAGCCTCGCGCTTTTGTTGAAGCGCATTTCGCGATATGAACATGACAAAATGGAGCCAGGGGGAGCTTTCCGGGCTGAGAGTTCCACGTCAGTTCCACCCCAAGGAGCAGCGTATGGAGCGCAGCGTCGAATCGCTTTTGAGTCTGTACAACCCGCACGACCCTTTGGACAAGGCGTGGACCATTCCTTCGCCCTGGTATTTCGAGCCGCGGATCGCGGAGCTGGAAAATGAGACGGTATTCGGCAAGAACTGGCAGGCGGCCGGGCGTGTGGATCAAGTGAAAGACAAGGGATGCTTTTTTACGGCGGAGGTGGCCGGAGAGCCGGTGGTGGTGGTGCGCGGCGAGGATGGAGTGCTGCGGGGCTTTTACAACGTGTGCCGGCATCACGCGGCGGCGGTGGTGCCGCAAGCGGAAGGATGCGCGAAGCAATTTCGATGTCCATATCATGGCTGGACCTACGGCATCGACGGCGCGCTGAAGGGGATGGTGGAGTTCGAAGGCGTGTGCAATTTCGATCGCGGCAAAAATGGCCTGGTGCCAATACGCGTGGAAACCTGGGAAGGGCTGGTGTTCGTGAATCTGGACCAACAGGCCGGGCCCCTGAACGAGTTTCTCGGAAAAGTGCCGGCGCTGGTTGCGCCGCTGCAGATTACGAAGAAGCTGCGTTACTTCGATCGCCGGGTGTATACGCTGAAGTGCAACTGGAAGGTGTATGTCGACAACTACCTGGACGGCGGTTATCACGTGCCGCATGCGCACAAAAGCTTGAGCAGCGTGATCGAGTACACGAAGTACACCATCGAAAATCTGGAGCGGGCGTGCCTGCAATCCAGCCCGCTTAGTTCGAGCAAGAAATCGGAATCGGGCGTGGCGGCGACGCGGCAGGGATGGGCGTTTTACTTGTGGATTTATCCGAACTTCATGATCAACGCGTACGAAGGAGTAATGGACACGAACCTGGTGCTGCCGATCGGCGTGGAACAGTGCGCCGTGGTGTTCGACTATTATTTTGCGGACGTGAGCAAAAAGGCCTTGCGGAGAAATCAGGCGAGCATCAAGGTTAGCGAAAAAGTGCAGGACGAGGACATGGCGATTTGCGATTTGGTGCAGCGCGGGCTGGCGTCGCGGTCATACGTCGCCGGGCGGCTGTCGGTGCGGCGCGAGGCGGGGGAACATTTGTTTCACCGGCTGCTACATGCGGATCTCAGCCGGGCCGTGGGACGTCCGGCCTCCGCGGACTGAGGTCAGGGCAATGCGCTGCGCTGCTGCTCGCAATACAAAGCAGCCACGGTACCACCTTGAGTTGTGGGGCGGATAATCAGCAGCCTAGCTGTCTCGGTATTTGCGCTCGAGTTTGCGCCATTCCCACCAGCTTCTGGCCATGAGCCAGGTCAATAAGAAGCCCAGCGAAAGGAGGGTGGCGCCGCCAACGACTCGGGCGCTCTGATTGGCATCGGCATTGGCGACGCTCTCGATGACGAGCAAAGCGCCAAGCGTTAGCAGGAGGAGGCCGCAGAACAACCCTAAGGAAGTGTTGCGCATGATTTCGCTCTCCTGGCCCGGGTGCTACTAGCCCCGGTCAGCTTTGTCGCCGGCAAAGAAGGGAGCGTTCACTTTCAAAACGCGAAGTAGAGGTTTCCCGTAAGGTTTTTTCATCTCGGCGCCACAAACACACCTGGGATTGCAGGCGCCTTCGATCGAGGCTTTCAACACGCGGACTTCACACCGGCAAGAAAGATTCTGACATCGGAATACCTGATCATCGGCCATTACCACTGCGCCCTCCGGGAAGTAAGAAATTTGCAGACTGGGGGCCTCCCCCCTGATTCGCATCGACGCGCGGGCTGGCGAGTCGAGGCCGGTTGCAGAATCGATCGCAGTTAACAAGAATTCGTGGCTACGAGAGGAAGTTTTTGGGGTTTGCTTGCGATTCCGAGCGGTGGCGGGGCGGCGAGGGCCTTGGCGCAGGGTGGAGGGAGAGCGGGAGCGAAACATCTGTTACAGTGGAAGACAGTTGGCTAGAAGGCGGCGCAATGATCAGTTGGCCGTACGACAGGGCGACAAGCAAGTCTGGTTCGGAGTAGTATCTCGATATGGCTTCCGCAGAGCAGTTGAAAGAGTTGCGCTCGCGCCTGGGAATCACCACGCGCGAAGTGGCCGAACTAAGCGAGCGCCTGGCGCAAGAAGAGGGCAACGACGAATTCTATATCTCGAATGCATGGCTGACGCAGATTGAGAATTCGGACTCGGTTCCGAGCATCCACAAGATATACAGCCTAAGCGTCATCTACCACGTAAAGTTTGCGGACCTTTTGCGCCTGTTTGGTGTTCATGTGGAGAGCATCGCCAAACGCCAGATGACCATGGCTCTGCCGCAGAGCCATCTAACGCCAGTGGAAACCTTCGACGACAGCAAGTCCGTGACGTTCCCGGTTCGTTTCGACCGGGGATTCGACATGGAGAAGACTAATCTGGTGTCGCGGATGGTGGAGATTTGGGGAGAAGTTCCGGTTGCGCTGATCCAACACCTGGATGTGCGGCACAGTCTGTACGGCTACATCGGGGCGGAAGACTTTACGCTGCATCCCATGCTGCGGCCGGGCTCGTTCGTGCAAATCGATCAGACCAATCGCAAAATCCAGGCGTCCAAGTGGCGCTCGGAATACGACCGGCCGATTTACTTCATCGAACTGCGCGGTGGTTACGCTTGTTCGTGGTGCGAATTGCAAGGCAACCAGTTGCTGCTGGTGCCGCATCCGCTGTCGCCGTGCCGGATCCGCGCGGTGAATTATGGCAGCGACGCGGAAATCGTTGGGCAGGTTACTGGCGTGGCGATGAGGATTGTGGATGTTGCGGAGCGCGCAAGCGACGCTCCTGCAAGACTACCAAGGCAGTCCTGACGTTACACATGAACAAGCGAGAAGCAAGCGGGTCGGCCTGCAAAGGGACGACGACGCGATAAGGCTGCAGTTTTTCCCAAGTCGCAGCGAGATCAGCCAGCGGGATATGTACGTCGGCGGCGTAGGCTTCCAGCTGCCCGACTAGATCTTCGATCGAGCAGTTCACCAGGCGCGCGAAAACTTCTTCGTGGCACAGTGCCAAGGCGTCGCGAGCCAGCTGCTCGCCAAACTGCAGGACCATTCCGGCATGGTAGTACTCGCCAGCGTTGTAATCGCGCAAGGAAGCCAGGTACACCAGGCGCCCGAAATCGCTGGGGATTTTGGAGAGAGTTAGATTGCGCAGATTGGCGCAGGCGGCTTCCACTTCGATGCGGGTCAGCCGGCCGCGCATGAGCTATCCGGAGGCTGCGGAACGGTTCCGGCGCGGTGGTTCCGCCGCGACGACAACCGGATCGGCAACGAAAGACGGAGCCGCAGACCGCAGGTCGCGAGTCAAGCCGTCGAAATGCCTGCCGGCGGCCAAGGAATAGCGAACCAGCCGAACGGCGTGAAAGGGACCACGCAGCCAGACAGCGCAGTACAGAATGCCGATGGTGAGCTGGAAAAGCAGAAAATCAAAACCCAGGGCCAGTTCGTCCTGCACTCGCAGGTCGGCGTTGGAACGCGCGGCCTTCGCGTGAATGCGCATGAAGAAGTTGGTGTGGCGGCGTATCTGGTTCAGCCATTGCAGGGCGAGGAGAGTGCGCTCTTCGCGAAACCGGCGGGCAAAGTGCGCGGAAGTCTCACGCGCCACAAAAGCGGAGTCCGTGGGGTCGAATATTTTGGGACCCAGTTGGAGGCAAGAATAGTCTGGCCCGGAGAGCGGCGCGTAATCCTGGTCCGAGAAATACTCTTCGCACGAAAATCGCCGGGCCATAGCGGAAGTACGCCAAATGACCAGAGCAATCAGTAACGCAACGCCCGGCAACACGAAATAGAGCGCAGGGATCACGGCTTCATGGTCCTGGCAAGATGGCTGCGCGCCAAGCGCAATTGACGCCGGGTGCCTGCGAGGCGCGCCTGATAATCCAGCTCGAGGCGTGATGCGGGCTCCGGCTCGGGTGCCGGGGAGTAGAACCACAAGGCGATTAACCAAATTCCGAGCACCGCCAGATAGGCGAGTGGCTGAATGTAACCCCAAGCTCGTTGGAATGCCTCGCCGAAGTAATCGCGGGCGGTGAGATGGATCAGGCTGGTGCCAAGGAAGAAACTGAAACCGATAATCATGCCCTTAAGGTTCCTGCCGATGGGGACCACATAGAACGCCAGCAACGCAATCAATCCGGCCAGCAAAGCAGCTTGCACAATGCGGAGGTCACGTTCGGTTTCCAGAGGAGTGAATCCGGGAACCCAATGCCCGCTATTCCACGCCTTGACGAAAACCCTGGAGAACGAAAGCACGAAGAGAAACGGGAGCACGTTCTGGGCCATCCGGGCAGCGCCGGGAAAACCGGATAGCGCTGTTCGGTAGATTTCCCAGACCACGCCGCACCCGAGCAGCACCAGCAAGAATTGGCTATACCAGTACGCCTGGGGGTAAATATCGGGCCGCCAGCGGAATACGGGAACCAGTGCCAAGCTTCGGAGCAGCACGGATGCGAGATAGGAATAGAAAAAGGGGTAGCGTCCGAGGAAACGTCCCTGGACGGCGCGCACGATCAGCACAGTTTCCAACACCAGTCCCGCCAGCCAAATGGCATACGACAACATCGCGTGCCCCCACGGTGAACTGGCGAATGCTAGCATAAAAAAAGGGAGGAAGTTGGAGAAACCTCCTCCCATACGGTTATCTATGCGACAAGTACTCGGAGTTGCCAGTAGCTCAGGCCAGTTGCGAATTGTTAGGCGGCCAGGGGAATGGCGGCGGGGGTGGTTCCGTGCCATCGGCAGTCAGGACGGAAGCGCTGTTCGTGCTCCACGGGAAGGGCCGCGGAGGCGGTTCGGTGCCGTCAGCCGATAATACCAGCTGCGAGGCTGTGCTAGGGGGGTTGGCCTGAGCTTGGTTACCCGTTCCAGTTGGCCATGGGAAAGGTGGTGGAGGCGGTTCGGTGCCGTCAGCCGATAATACCGGCTGCAAGGCTGTGCTAGGGGCGTTGGCCTGCGCTTGGTTACCAGTGCCAGTCGGCCATGGAAAAGGGCGCGGGGGTGGTTCCGTCCCATCAGCTTGCATGGTGACGGCATTAGTGGAGCGGTGCAGATGGGCCGGGACGAACAAGCTTGCGGAAAGTACCGGAAACAGCAGCCAAACATACTTTTTTGTGAAGTTCATTTCATCTCCTGACAAACGAATTTGGGGACCCGCTTTCCTGGGCTCGGACTCTGGGAGGGTGGTCGAGGAAACGCGGAAACGCATTTCGTCGCGCGCTCTGATTGCTATACCAAGCAGAATCGCGCAGGGAGTACTGGAGCGAGGTGTGAGCTGGAAATCTGCGCCGTACGGTGAATGCGAGATTCGGCGAAGGAGGCGGCTTGCAAGGCACAAGCATGCTGCGCGACGGAGCGCGCTTTGGCACAGCAAAAATGTCCGGTAAAGCCTGCCCTGACAAGCTCTTGGCCAGTCTCCGGAAAATCATAGCTGAGCAGGGAACATTATGGTTTTACTATTTTCTATATATCATGAAACATAGCTGACTTTGCTATATAGAAGAACTGGGTCCGTGGTCAGGAAGCCGACCAAATTCCGGCGCGGCCTTGGTTTCTCCCGGCTTGTAAAAATAAAGAGCGTGCGGCACCGGATGTGCCGCGGAACGGGCGGGAAGAGTTTAGGGACCTCGACCATCTTGGACGTAAATTCTGAAAGCTGTCGCTTCTAAGGCGTCCAAGGCCTTGCCCAACAAGGAACACACTTCCCGAATTGACGATGCGGGTAACGTTTCCTATACTGATGGTGCAGGTCCTGTGCGGATTTTCCACGAACATGCTTCGAGATGAAGCTGCGTTGTAGCCGCCTTCGTTGCCGGCCGCAGAAGGCCCCGACCGCGAGCCGCTAGATCACAAGCCGTTGACCTGAAGAGAAAGGAATATTGCATGGCCGAAGCCGCAAGCTGTCGCCGCGAATTGGAGCTGGAGATTCCAGCCGAGGAAGTGTCGAAAGAGATGGAGCGTGTGGCGAAGGAACTGTCGCGGGTGGCGCGGGTGCCGGGCTTCCGTCCGGGCAAGGCGCCGATATCGCTGATTCGCCGCAAGTTCGCGGAGGATATCAAGGGTGAAGTGCTGCAGACGCTAGTGCCGGACCGCGTGGAGAAAGCGGTTGCGGAGCAGAAGCTTACCCCGGTGTCCCGGCCGGAAGTGGACAAACTGGATTTTAACGAAGGGCAGCCGCTGAAGTTTCGCGCGGTGTTCGAGGTCTTGCCGGAATTCGAGCTGGGCAATTACAAGAGCCTGGAGCTGGAAATGCCGGCAATGGAAATCAACGACGAGGACGTGACCAAGACGCTGGATGACATGCGCGAGCGGGCTGCGGCCTTTGCGCCGGTGGAAGGGCGCGCGATTGAAAATGGCGATTACGCGCAGCTTAAGCTGATGGGTACGCCTGAGGGCGGCGGAGAGCCGCTGCAGGCAGACAGCGTGCTTTGCCATATCGGCGCGGAAGAGACCATGGAGCCCTTCAACGAGAATCTGCGCGGCGGCAACGTGGGCGATCACAAGAATTTCGATGTGGTTTATCCGGCGGATTACCCGGATGAGAAGCTGGCCGGCAAGACGTATCACTACGCGGTCGAGATCCTGGGCGTGAAGAACAAGAAGCTCCCGGAGCTGAACGACGAATTTGCCAAGGATGTGAGCGATTCAGCAACGCTGGATGAGCTGAAGAGCAAAGTGCGCGAAGGGCTGGAACATCAGCGGGATCATCGGCAAAAGGAATTACAGCGCGAGAAAGTGCTGGCCGAACTGGTGAAGCTGCACGATATTCCGGTGCCACAATCGCTGGTGGAGCAGCAAATGGATGTGCGGCTGGAACGCGTGGTGCGCTCGCTGGCGGCGCAGGGAGTGGATCCGCGGGCGGTGAACGTGGACTGGGTGACGCTGCGGCGCAAGCAGGAAGATCGCGCCAAGGATGATGTGAAAGCCGAATTGATCGTGGACCGCATCGCCAGCACGGAAAACATCGAAGTGAGCGACGAAGAGCTGCAACAGGAACTGGAACACGCGGCCAGCCATAGTGGCGATTCCGCCGAAGTTTTGCGGGCGCGTTTGACAAAGCAGGGGACGCTCGATAGGATGAAAGCCAAGCTGCGGAGTGATAAAACACTCGACTGGCTCGCGCAGAGTTCCAAGATCCGGACCGTAGCCGCAGCAAGTTCCAAATAGAAACGGATTCGGTTTTGCGCGCGCGACACTATCCCACATGAAAAACACCTACGGACCGGACTACTTCGCGACAACGCTTGTGCCTATGGTGGTCGAACAGACCAGCCGCGGCGAGCGAGCCTACGATATCTATTCGCGGCTGCTCAAAGAGCACATCATCTTTATTGGCACGCCGATCGACGATCACGTCGCCAATCTGGCTACAGCACAGATGTTGTTCCTGCAGGCGGAAGATCCGGAGAAGGATATTCAGCTGTACATCAACTCGCCCGGCGGGTCGATTACCGCGGGATTTGCAATTTACGACACCATGCAGTTCGTCAAGCCGGACGTGGTAACGACTTGCGTGGGGCAGGCAGCTTCGATCGCGGCGGTTTTGCTGGTTGGCGGGGCGCCGAAAAAGCGCTTTGCGCTGCCGAATGCGCGCATCCTGATTCATCAGCCGTGGATGTCCGGTCTCGGCGGGCAGGCCACTGATATCGACCTGCACGCCAAGGAAATCTTGCGCATGCGCAGCGTCATCAATCAAATCCTGGCGAAACACAGCGGGCAACCGGTCGATCGCATCGAAAAAGATGTGGAGCGCGACTATATTATGAATCCCGAGCAAGCCAAGGATTACGGGATGATCGACGAGATTATTTTCAAGCACCGCTAGTTGAGTGGAGAAGTAGGCAGAAACGGGATCAAGGCCCGATTCGGGAATCAACAGGGGTTCCAAATAGTTAGTACACGCCGGAGTTTTCTCATTGCGCTTGGAGAAAGTCAGATAGAATAAACGCTGTGGACTCCGCCGCATTCCAGCGGAGGCGAGGCCTGCACACCAGTGAAAAAATTCAACACCGACGAACCCTTGCGCTGCTCCTTCTGCCATAAGACCCAGGAGCAGGTCGAGAAGCTGATCAGTTCGCCTTCGGATTATCCGCGCGCGTACATCTGCAATGAGTGCGTGGGCGTGTGCCAGACCATTCTGGAAGACGAGAAGCGCGAGCAGGCGGCGGCACCGGCTCGCCGATTGCCCCGCCCGCCGGAGATCAAGCAATTTCTCGACGGCTATGTTATCGGGCAGGACCGCACCAAGAAGAAGTTAGCCGTTGCGGTGTACAACCACTACAAGCGGATTTTCCTGAACAAGCAGCCGGGCGACATCGAGCTGAGCAAGTCCAACATTCTACTGATCGGACCGACTGGTACGGGCAAGACGCTGCTGGCGCAGACGCTTTCGCGCATGCTGGATGTGCCGTTCGCGATTGTGGACGCGACCACGCTGACCGAAGCGGGTTACGTGGGCGAAGACGTCGAGAACATTATTTTGAAGCTGCTCCAGGCCGCCGATGGAGATGTCCAAAAGGCCCAGCAAGGCATCATATATATCGACGAAATCGACAAGATTGCCAAGAAGGACGAAAATCCGTCGATTACGCGGGATGTTTCCGGCGAAGGCGTGCAACAGGCGCTGCTGAAGATTCTGGAAGGCACGGTGGCCAATGTGCCTCCGCAAGGCGGGCGCAAGCACCCGCATCAGGAATTTACGCCGGTGGATACGACGAACATTCTGTTTGTCTGCGGCGGGGCGTTCGTGGGGCTGGAAAAGATTATCGAAAAGCGCGTTGGCCGCAGGTCGCTCGGGTTTCATACCGACGCAACGCCCACCACGCCGCAACGGCGCAATACCGAGTTGCTGGAACACGTACAGCCGGGTGACTTGATTCGCTACGGCCTGATTCCGGAATTTGTCGGGCGCTTGCCGGTGGCGGGCGTGATGAACGATCTCGACAAGGGTGCACTGGTCAAGATTTTGACCGAGCCGAAGAATGCGCTGCTCAAGCAATATCAACGGCTGTTTGAATTTGAAAATGTGCGGCTGCGCTTTACCGACGATGCACTGGAAACGGTTGCCGAGATGGCGCTGCAGCGCAAAGTGGGCGCGCGCGGCTTGCGCATGATCCTTGAGGATCTGATGCTGGAATTGATGTACCACCTGCCGATGCAGCGGAAGGTGCGCGATTTCGTGGTCACCGCGGATATGGTGCGCGGCCGCGAAATCAACTGGAATTTGCTCGAAAAGGCCGGCTGAGGCCGCTTCGGGCGATCTGAGGGGACTCCGGCTTGCCGGGGTGGAAAAAATTCAGGGGCCCAAATGTTCAATCGCGAAAAGCAGGAGATAAAGCGCGTGCCGATGATGCCGGTGCGCGACATGGTCATCTTTCCGCAGCAGATGACCCCGTTTATCGTCGGCCGCGAAGCCAGTGTGCGCGCGCTCGAAGAAGCGCTGGCCGGCGACAAGAAGATTTTTCTGTCGACCCAGCATGACGCTTCGGTGGATGACCCGAAGCCGGAAGAGATTTACGCAGTTGGAACGCTCGCCAATATCGTGCAGAGCGTGAAACTGCCGGATGGCAATATCAAGGTTCTGGTGGAAGGCGTCGAGCGGGCGCGTTCGGTCTCTATCACGGTGGAAGAAGGATTTTTCCGTGCTACGGTGCGGCTGCTTTCCGCGCGTATCGAGCCATCGCCGCAAGTGCAGCAGTTGGTCGAGAAAATCACTTCGCTGTACGAGCAGTTCATCAAGCTCTCGCAGAGCCTGAATTACGACACCATGATTGCGGCAGCCCGGGTGGATGACCCTGCTCGGCTTTCCGACACCATCGCGGCTAATTTGCAATTGCCGGTCGACGAAAAGCAGGATTTGCTCGAAACCACTGACCCGATGGAGCGCCTGAACCGCATCGGCGACATCCTGGAAATCGAACTGGAAAAGCTGAACGTCGATCGCAACATCAACACCCGCGTGAAGCGGCAGATGGAGCGCGCGCAAAAAGAGTACTACCTCAACGAAAAGCTCAAAGCCATTCAGAAAGAACTGGGGCGCGGCGAAAAGAGCGAAATCGACGAACTCAAAAAGAAGATCGATACCGCGGGAATGTCCAAGGAAGTGCACGAAAAAGCGGTGCAGGAACTCAAACGACTGGAATTGATGCCGCCAATGTCCGCGGAATCGACAGTCAGCCGCAACTACCTGGACTGGCTACTGGCGGTGCCCTGGAAGAAGCGCTCCAAGGAGATCCGCGACATCAAAGCCGCGGAAGACATTCTGAATCGCGAGCACTATGGCTTGGAGAAGGTTAAGGAGCGCATCCTCGAATTCCTTGCGGTACGCCAACTGGTCAAGAATCCGAAAGGCTCGATTCTGTGCTTTGTCGGGCCGCCAGGTGTTGGCAAGACTTCGTTGGCTATGTCCATTGGCCATGCCACCGGGCGCAAGTTTGTGCGCGTTTCGCTCGGCGGAGTGCGCGACGAAGCGGAAATCCGCGGCCATCGCCGTACTTATATCGGCGCGCTACCGGGCCAGATCATCCAAATGATGAAGAAGGCCGGCACGGTCAACCCGATCTTCGTGCTGGACGAAGTAGACAAGATGTCCACCGATTTTCGCGGCGATCCGTCCGCGGCGCTCATGGAAGTGTTGGATCCTGAGCTCAACCACAGCTTTACCGACCACTACCTCGACGTTGAATACGATCTCTCGAAAGTCATGTTCGTCTGCACCGCCAACGTGCTGCATACCATTCCGCAGCCGCTGCAGGACCGCATGGAAATCCTGCGCCTGCCGGGCTACACCGAACAGGAAAAACTGGAAATCGCCAAGCGCTTCCTGGTGAAGCGTTCGCGCGAAGCCACCGGCTTGAACGAGAATAATCTCAGCTTCACGCAGGAAGGCCTGCTGCACATCATCCGGCACTACACGCACGAAGCCGGAGTGCGCAACCTGGAACGCGAAATCCAGAATATCTCCCGCAAGATGGCGCGCAAGGTGGTCACCGAAGGGAAAACGGTGAAAGCCGAAATCACACCAGCCAATGTGAACGACTTCCTGGGCATCCTGAAGTACCGCGAATTCTGGCTGGAGAAGCAAAACGAAATCGGCCTGACCACCGGGCTGGCGTGGACCGAAGTAGGCGGCTCGGTGCTGTCCACCGAAGCGGCCATCATGGAAGGCAAAGGCCGTCTGACACCGACCGGAAAACTGGGCGAAGTGATGCAGGAATCCGCGCAGGCCGCGATGAGCTACATCCGCTCGCGCGCGCATCAACTGGGATTGCCGAAGGATTTCTACCGCAACATCGATATTCACTTGCACGTGCCGGAAGGCGCCATCCCCAAGGACGGCCCGTCGGCAGGCATCACGATTTGCACGTCCATCGTCAGTGCACTAACCAAGAATCCCGTGCGCCGCGATGTGACCATGACCGGAGAAATCACGCTGCGCGGCAAAGTGCTGCCCATCGGCGGCGTCAAAGAAAAACTTTTGGCCGCGCATCGAATGGGCTTGCGTACCGTGCTACTTCCGAAGGATAATGAAAAGGACCTGGCGGATATCCCGCAGGAGATCCTCTCCAGTTTGACGATCCACTTCGTAGAAACCATGGATGAAGTGTTACAGGTTGCCCTGGAGCGGCCGATCGTTCCGCTGGAGCACCCCGCAGTTGCGCCCGTCGCAGAACCGTTTGTGGCCGGCGCCGAGAAAGACACGAGTTTGACCAACTGAGCAGTGAAGTTCCGGCCAGCGCCCGCTGTGCGGGTGGGGCCTGTGATTTTTGGTCCGGCACTGCTCCGGCTGCAAAACGTCTGGTTTGCCCGTCCCTGGCAAATTTTTTGTTGGTTCGCCAGTGCTGTGCGCCACCCCGTAGACAATCCGGATTTTCAGGGTCAATTTTTCAATCCATCAAAAAACTAGGAACATATGGCAAAAGAAACAAACGTAGAAGGCAACAATCAAATCAGCATCAGCCTGGCTGAGCTCAAAGAAAAAAACATTACCGACCTGGCAAAAATCGCCAAGGAACACAACGTTCCCGGCGCCAGCGGCATGCGCAAGCAGGAGCTGATCTTCCAGATCCTCCGCGCGCAAACGGAGAAGAGCGGCTTGATTTTCTCGGAAGGAGTGCTGGAATGTTTGCCGGACGGCTTCGGCTTTCTGCGCGCGCCCGAGTACAACTATCTGCCCGGCCCGGACGATATCTACGTCTCGCCGTCGCAGATCCGCAAGTTTGATCTGCGCACCGGCGACACGGTCTCCGGACAGGTCCGTCCACCGAAGGACGGCGAGCGCTATTTCGCACTGATCAAGGTCGAAGCGGTCAATTTCGAAGATCCGGAAGTTGCGCGCAACAAGATTTTCTTCGATAACCTGACGCCGCTGTATCCCCAAGGCCGCCTGAAAATGGAGACGACCAAGGAGAACATGACCGGACGGGTTCTGGACCTGCTGTGCCCGGTGGGCAAAGGCCAGCGCGGATTGATCAACGCGCCGCCGCGCACCGGCAAGACCATGATGCTGCAGTCCATGGCCAACGCCATCGCCACCAATCATCCGGAAGTCGCGCTCATCGTGCTGCTCATCGACGAGCGCCCGGAAGAAGTTACGGACATGCAGCGCACGGTCAAAGGCGAAGTGATCAGCTCCACCTTCGACGAGCCGCCGCAACGGCACATTCAAGTTGCGGAAATGGTGCTCGAGAAAGCCAAGCGCCTGGTGGAACACAAGCGCGATGTGGTGGTGCTGCTCGACTCCATCACGCGTCTCGCGCGCGCGTACAACGCGGTCACTCCGCCCTCCGGCAAAGTGCTCTCGGGCGGTATCGACGCAAACGCTTTGCAGCGGCCGCGGCGCTTCTTCGCGGCTGCACGTAACGTGGAAGAAGGCGGATCACTCACCATCATCGCCACGGCGCTGATCGACACCGGCAGCCGCATGGACGACGTCATCTTCGAGGAATTCAAGGGCACCGGCAACATGGAAATCTATCTGGACCGGCGCCTCGCCGATAAGCGCGTTTTCCCGGCTATTGATATCCAGCGCTCCGGCACGCGTAAGGACGAAATCCTGCTGCCACCCGACGAGCTCAGCCGCGTCTGGGTACTGCGCAAAGTTCTCAGCCCGCTTTCCACCGTCGAAGCCATGGAGTTGCTGCTTTCTCGCTTAACTAAGACGAAAAGCAACAACGAATTTCTTAACTCGATGTCCGCCCCGACCTGAGACAATACCAGCAGTAACCTCTCCGCAAGCTTCCTCTCGAGCTGCGCATAAAAGCACCAGCCAGGCTCGGCCAGGCTGCAGCAAGCCTCACCGCTCGGAGGATTGTCCTTGTACGACCGCTTTATCGCGCGCCAGCCGATTCTGGATACTCGCCTGCAAGTGTGGGGCTACGAACTGCTGTTCCGGGAGTCGGACAGCAAGGATGCTTTCAAAGGCTCCGCCGCAACGTCGCACGTCATCGCCAATAGCACCATGACCTTCAACTGGTCTGATTTGGTGGGCAACACGCGTGCGTTTCTTAACTTCACAGCCGCGGAGCCGGCGGCGCCAATGAGTTCCGCGACGTCTATGACACCATGCTTTCGTATGAACGTGCAGATTGGCCGGCTCTTTCCGTCGCGGCGGGGCGGCTGAACTGCCCGGAAGACCAAGTCCCGCCCTGTTATCTCGCGGCCGTCGAACGCGCCAATAGCGTCGCCTTCTAAAACGCCGTTCTCACGGACGAGCTTGCAGGTACGCGCGAATTCTCGGCGGGCTATGGCTCAACCCAGGCATCATTCAGCCCAGTCATCCATCACGGGCAATATCGGGAATGTCCCGCCAAGCGCTGAATCCGTCCCGGCGGCGGCTCGCGGCGTCCGCTGCCGAGTCTAAATCACGATATGCGAAAGACTTGGCGATTTATCTCCCTCATCATCGCGATCTTCCTCGCGACGGTCGCTGACGCCGCCGAAAACAAATTCGTTAACGAACAATATGAACTCGTCCCCATCGCGGACGGCGTCTACTCGTTCATCGCACCTGAATCGGACAGCGGCGTGGTGCAAAGCAACTGCACGGTCATCATCGGCGCGGATTCCGTTCTGGTGGTCGACACCGGCCAATTCCCTTCCCTGGCCCAGCGCATGATCACTGACATCAAAAAACTCACGCCCAAGCCGGTCCGCTACATCGTCAACACGCACTGGCACTTCGATCACGTCTGGGGCAACGGTGCCTTTCGCGACGCCTACCCCGGCGTAGCCATCATCAGCACCGAGTTCACCCGCCAGATGGTCGAAAGCGAAGGACCAAAAACCATCGCCAACCAGCCTGCCATCAACGCTCAACAAGTCGCGGACATTCGCAAGTTCATCGCCGCGGGCAAATCCGCCGACGGCGGCACGCTCTCCGACAACGCCAAGCGCTCGTACACTCGCCTGGCCGACACCCTCGAACACGTCAACGCTGAATTCCCGCACACTAGTCACACGCCACCGACGATCGGCTTCGAAAAAGAACTCACCATCAATCTCGGCCAGCGTGAAGTGAAAATCCTCTGGCTAGGCCGCGCAAACACCGGCGGTGACGCCATCGTGTGGCTCCCAGATGGCAAACTCCTGCTCACGGGAGACGCTGTCGTCTACCCTGCGCCTTTCGCCTTCGGCTCCTACATCTCCGAATGGCCGGCCACTTTGCAAAAAATGATCGATCTCAACCCCGCCATCGTCATTCCGGGACACGGTCCTGTGATGCATGACACAACCTACCTAAAACTCATCGCGGAAATGTGCCAATCTCTGTTCACGCAAGTGAAGGCAGCCGCAGCTGAAGGTGCTGCCCTTGAAGCCATCCGCAAGAAAGTGACACTCGCCGAATTCAAGCAACGCGTCGATGCCCTCGCCACTACTGACCTGATACGTGCCAGCGGCTTCAACTCTTTTCTCTATCCAGCCACAGACCGCGCCTACCAGGAAGCAACCGGCAAGCTGAAGCCGGAATCCGAAGACTAACCCGCGAATTCGAGTTCTAATCGATTTGGGAGGTCAAAAGGACAACCACAACGTCGCAATCACCAGGCACTAGTCACCAATCACCGGTCACTGGGTCGCCAGCCACTCGTGCACACGGCGTTCCAGCACGCTCAACGGCACCGCGCCATTCTCGAGCACCGCGTCATGAAACTTGCGCACATCAAACTTCGCGCCCAGCTTCTTCTCGGCCTCCGTACGCAGCTCGCGAATCTTCAGTTGGCCTAGCTTGTAGGCCAGCGCTTGCCCCGGCCACACAATGTACCGGTCCACTTCGACCACGATGTCCTGATCAGTCTTCCCAGTGTTGTCCTTGAAAAACTGGATGGCTTGTTCCCGCGTCCAGCCCATCGAGTGCATCCCGGTGTCCACCACCAGCCGCACCGCGCGCCACATTTCGTAACTCAATTGCCCAAATCTCGAGTACGGATCCTTGTACAGACCCAGCACTTCACCCAGACTTTCTCCGTAAAGCGCCCAGCCTTCCACAAATGCCGAATAACCCACATGCCTGCGAAACTCCGGAACGTTCTCCTGCTCCTGCGCCAGCGCAATCTGCAGGTGATGCCCGGGCACGGACTCGTGCAGCGATAGCGCTTCCATCTCCCACTTCGGCCGCGCTCGCAGATTGAATGTATTCACGAAATAGCACCCCGCGCGTCCCGCCCGCGGCGCGCCCGGCTCGTAGTACGCCGTCGTCTGCGAAGGCGCCTTGAATTCCGGGATCACACACACACCATAAGGAAGCCGCGGCAGTTTCCCGAATTCGTGCGCCAGCTCCGGATCGATTTTCTTCGCAATGATCCGGTAGCCATCCACCAGATCGTCCGCCTCGTCGTAATAGAAGCGCGGGTCCGTGCGCAGGAATTGCGTGAACTCGTGAAACGTACCCTTGAAGCCGCTCGCCGCGATCACTTTGTCCATCTCCGCGCGAATTCGCTTTACTTCGCTCTGCCCAATTTCATGAATCTGTTTTGCCGTCAGATTCGTGGTGGTCTGCCAGCGAATATGAAACTGATAGTCCGTCGCTCCGTTTGGCAGCGCCGTCGCCGCAATATTCTCCCGGCAGGCCGGCAGGTACGTTTTCTCCAGATAGTCGTGCAGCTTCTGAAACGCTGGAGCTACAGAATTCGTGTACAGGGTGGCAGCTCGCTCGTGCAGCTTGGTACGTTCTCCTTGCTGAATCGTCGCCGGAAAATTCTCAAATGGCTCCAGCAGCGCACTTTTCGCCGGATCGCTGGGAATCAAATCGGCCACCTGCTTCGGCAAATCGCGAATGGCAATCTTCGGTGGCGTGTAGCCCTTCTTCAATCCGTCTTGCAGCAGCGCCAGCTCTTGCTCGACCTTGCGGGGCAACTTTTCCAGCCGCGCCAGAATATCTTCGTAGTCGGCTATCGTTTTACGTGGCTGCGTCGAGAGCGTCGACGCCGCGCCTTGCTGGATTCCATCCATCTGGTTCATCGGCATCCACACATTTCGCGGCGTTACCCCGCGAAACGGATTAGCGTCATCGCCATACTGCAAGCCTTCTTCGGCGGTATCGAGCAGTTCACGGTAAAGGTCGTAGTTCAGCTGTTCGCTCGCCGGCAACGCGTCACGTGAGATCGCTGTCAGGGCGGCCGAGCTTTCATGCAGATGCTTCTGTCGCGCCGCGATTCCCGCCGCTGAATCATCCGTCCACTCTCGCCCATGCCCCAGGAAACCCGCGCCGCTGGCCATCTCCGGATACTCATCCAGCCACTTCTTCCAATCCTCTTCCAGGTACGCTCGAAACTTCCGCGCCGTTGCCCTCTTCGCATCGTCGTTCGCGCCGCCGGTCTGCGCCAACGCCATCAACGGAAACACCTGCAGAGCTGCGCACAAAATCAGCAGCAGGATCGCCACTCGCATCAATTCGTCCTCCCAACAGCGGCCGCCAATTCTTTTTCGCGCTCTCGAGCCAGCATCACGATCACGCGCGCGGTTTCCTCGATGCCCATCGCCGTGTTGTCAATGAGCACCGCGTCCGCGGCGCGCACCAGCGGCGACACTTTGCGCTCACGGTCGCGCTGGTCTCGTTCGCGCACCTCCTCCAACACTTGCGCCAATGTCACCGTATCGCCTTTCTCCTGGTGTTCATTCCAGCGGCGTTCCGCGCGCACTTCCGGCGATGCTTCAAGGAATATTTTCAGCTCCGCTCGCGGAAAGACCACCGTACCGATGTCGCGCCCTTCCATCACAATGCCGCCGCCCGCGCCGCAACGCTGCTGCTCGGCCACTAGCACTTCGCGCACGCCAGCGATGGTCGCCAAGCGCGACGCGGCCTGTGCGACTTCGGCAGTGCGAATTTCGTAGGTCACTTCTTCGCCGTCTAGAAACACGCGGTTCTTGAGTCCGGCGGCTTCTTGCTCGGCGATGGGTTGCGCCAATTCGATACGCGATTTGTGCGCCAGCGCTTCGAGGCCGGCTTCGTCGTCGAGTGAAAGCTGCTGGTCGAGCGCTTTCAGCGCGACCGCCCGGTACATCG
>Ga0207015_1117_pt1 | contig 23484 bp, 16 predicted proteins | sample Alteio_BWMinCont_53_FD_153486 | JGI IMG/M metagenome (GOLD analysis project Ga0207015, IMG submission 153486) | Enriched cells from forest soil in Barre Woods Harvard Forest LTER site, Petersham, Massachusetts, United States -... | ecosystem: Environmental > Terrestrial > Soil > Temperate forest >...
GTAATTCTAGCACAGGCGCCACAGCACTTTTCGATACAGAAGGTGCGGCTAGCAGTGTCCGCAGAGGCCGAAGGTATTTCGGAGTCTTCAGGGGCTAAGGCCCAACTCACTGCGAGCGTGTAAGCCGGGGCTGAAGCCCCGGCCTCCTAAAGAGAAATTCCCGAACAGATCAGGGAAACGAGCGGCGCAGCATTGCTGCGCCCCCTACAGCTAAGTCTTATTGTGCGGCGTGAGCGTCGCGGCGCAGCAAAGCCCAATCAATGAAGTACCCGATACCCACGGCCAGCGGGATGCAGCCGAAGGAAGAGACGACCCAGGTCTCCGGTTCGCCGGTGACGCGAGCGATGATACCGAACGTGACGATGAAACCGATCGCGGCGGAGATAAGCAGAATGCCGGAGCGGCGGGAACGCGCGGGCTGATTCAGCTCCGGCTCAACAGGAATCGCCGCGCCTCGCGCGATGGCTGCCAGTCTCTCTTCGCTGCGCAGTTTGCGGACGCGGTAATACGTGTACATGCCACCGATCGGAACACTCATACCCAGGATTACGGCCACCAGGCCAATCAATTCGCCACCCATCGTGATTCTCCTTTTTTGCGCTGAAGAGCGCCCACTGAGGCAACTGCCGTCAGTGATAGGTACGGGTGAAGGGTACGGAAAGTTCCGCGGGTTGCCGGGCTAATGCAGTGCGATGGAGGCTATTCCTCGCGCAGGGCGATGGTGGGGTCGACGCGGGTGGCACGGCGAGCCGGGAGGTAGCAGGCGAGTAGGACGACGAAAGTCAACAGCAGACAGACGGAGGCGTAGGTGAGCGGGTCGGTGGCGCGAACGCCGTAGAGAAAGCTGGTCATCAAGCGGGAGACGCCGAAGGAGGCGAGCAAGCCGATAGCGAGTCCTACGCCGACCAGGCGGGCGCCCTGGCCGAGAACCATGCGGAGCACCTGAAGAGGCGCGGCACCCAGCGCCATGCGGATACCGACCTCGCGGGTGCGGCGGGCGACGGAGTAAGAAATCACACCGTACATTCCAATGGAGGCGAGAAGGAGAGCGATTGCTCCGAAGGAGGCGAGCAGCAACATGGAGAAGCGCGGCTGCACGACGGAGTCATCGACGAGCGAGGCGAGAGTCGCGGGTTTGGCCAGCGGAAGGTCCGGGTCAACGGAATTGAGCGCCTGGCGGATGAGGCTGAGCAGGGAGGCGGGCTCCTGCGTGGTGCGCAGGGCGACTTGCATGGTTTGCATGGAGGGCCAGACTTTGATTTCGTTTTGCGTGTAGGGGACGTACATTTCGGGAGAAGATTTTTCGCTCAGCGACGCGTGCTTGGTGTCCGCGACAATGCCGACGATGGTGCGGAGCGGCCAACGAACGGCGCCGACGCCGACTTGTTTGCCAATAGGATCCTGCCCGGGCCAATACTTTTGCGCCATGGTGGTGGTGATGATGGTGACGTGGGCAGAATCCTGCGTGTCAGAGTCGGTGAAATCCCTGCCGCGCAAGAGAGGCGTACCCACAGCGGCGAAGTATCCCGGAGTGGCGAAGAGATAGTTGGCGAAGGGAGCGGCATCCTTGGCGCTGGTGACCGGATGATCCGGAATGCGAATGGCGGTGCCATCGGGTGCGCCGCCTAGCGGCACAGTGGAAGCAAAACCAACGTGCTGCACGCCGGGCGTGGATTGCAAGTGCTGTAGTACGTTGTGGTACAGGCGGGCCATGACGTCGACGTCAGAATACTTGCCGCTGGGAAGCGTCAATTGAAAGGTGAAAACACGAGTGGGGTTGAAGCCGGCGTCGGTTGCTAACAGGCTATAGAAAGTGCGCACGAGAAGCCCCGCCGCGACGACCAGGACAAGTGCGAGGGCGACCTGCGAGACCAGCAGACTGTTGCGGAGGCGAGCGGAATAGCCGGCGGCTTGACTACGTTCGCGGAGAGACTCGACCAGCGACTCACGGGTAGCCGCAAACGCAGGAGGCAGGCCGAAGAGAATGCCGGTAGCGATGGCCGCAACCAGCACGAAAAAGAAAACGCGCAGGTCCAAATTGACTTCCTGCAGGCGCGGCAGATTGGACGGGCCAAACGTTTTGGCGAAATGGACGCCGGCCCAGGCCAAAAGCGTGCCGAGCAAACCGCCGCCGAGAGCCAGCACTAAATTTTCGACGAGCAGCTGACGAAGCAAGCGGCCGCGGCTGGCACCGAGAGCGCCGCGCAAAGTGAACTCCTTGTTGCGAAGGAGAGAGCGGGCGAGGAGAAGGTTGGCGACGTTGGAGCAGGCGACCAGCAGCACGACGGCGACAGCGCCCAGCAACAGCAGCAAAGGACGCCGCGTGTCTCCGGTGATTTGAGAGACGAGCGGCTTGAGCACGGGAGTGTAATAGCCGACAGCTTGCGGGTACTGGGCTTCCACGCCTTTGCCGAAGACCTGCAGTTCGGCGAAAGCTTGCGCGGCACTGGCGCCATTTTTGAGGCGGCCCACCACCGCGAGATCTTGTGGTCCGGCGGGATTCAACGGAGTGGGGAGCGGTACCCATAGTTGGGCCTGCCGCGGAAATCCGAGGATGAACGGCATTTCCTCGCCGCGAGGGAATACGAAACCGTCCGGCATGACGCCGATGATGGAGTACGAGAAGCCGTTCAGATTGATAGAGCGGCCGAGGACACCGGGATCGCCGCCAAAGCGATCGAGCCACAGCTGGTGGCTGACTACGACCTCCAGCTCATGCCCGGGCTCTTCCTCTTCCTGGTCAAAGGTGCGGCCGAAGAGCGGCTGAACGCCTAGAGCGAGGAAAAAGCCAGCGGAAGCTCGAATGCCATCAAGGCGCAAAGGATCGCCGGAGCCGGTGAGGATGAACGAATCACTTTTGAAAGCGCCCAGGCTTTGAAACGTTCTGGCTTGACGGCGAAAGGCGAAGAAGTCGCGCTGGCCCCAGGGAAATTCGTCGCCCATGTCGTTCACCGGCCAAGCCCACCAGGGCGTTACGATGCGCGCGGGTTCAGGGTAAGGAAGGGGCTTGAGGAGCACGGCGTTGACCACGCTGAATACGGCGGCAGTGGAACCGATGCCGAGAGCAAGAGTGAGAACGGCTACAGCGGTGAAGCCGGGATTCTTGCGGAGGGAGCGGACGCCATAGCGTAGATCCTGAAGGAGAGTTTCGAGCAGACGGACGCCACGCTGTTCGCGGCACTCTTCCTTGGCGCGCTCGAGGGCGCCGAATTCGAGACGAGCGCGGCGCAGGGCTTCGGCCCGCGGCACATCGGTGCGCACCAAGTCTTCCGCGAAATTTTCGAGGTGAAAGCGGAGTTCGGCGTCCATTTCGTCTTCCAGGCGCGCGCGGCCGAACGCGGCGCGCAGCCAGGATTGCAGACGGCTGAGCAGCCTCATACTTCCTCCGGAGTGGTGCCGAGGATTCCGGAGATGACGTCGGCCATGCGATTCCACTTGGCGGCTTCGGTATTGAGGCGGCGCTTTCCCGCCGCGGTCAGCCGATAGAATTTGGCTTTGCGTTTGTTTTCGGACTCGCCCCATTCGCTCGAGATCCAGCCCTGGTGTTCGAGGCGGTAGAGCGCGGGATACAGAGAACCTTGCTGGATTTCCAGGGAGTCCTTGGAAATTTGCCGGATGCGCAGGAGCACGCCGTAGCCGTGCAAGGGGCCGAGAGAAACAGCTTTGAGGATGAGCATGTCCAGGGTGCCTTGCAGGAGGTCGAGCTGCTTGTCCATCGGGGCTTCTCCTAGATGAACTAGGAGGATAGCGTGGCTCTCCTAGACTGTCAAGGAAAGAGGGCAGGGGATAGGACTGGCGCGGCATGCTGCCGAATTGCAAGTGAATCCTAGAGCCCGGAAGGCGGCGTAAAGCCGCCCCTGCAAAGGAAAGAAAGAAGAGGGAAGGAAGGAGAAGGAAGAGGAAAGAAAAAGAAGGAGAGAACAAAGCAGGAAAGAAGAAGGAAGAAGGAAGAAGGAAAGGAGGAAGAAGGAGGACGCTAGGGATGTGGTGCGGGCAATCAGTTTACTTCGTGGACTTGCATGGTTTGGTCGATGGCCAGGATGGGGTAGCGAATCGGGGAGTTTGCGGGCGCGGGGGCGTGGCGGGCGGTGACGGTGAAATCGGTGCCGGAGCAGGCGATGGAATAGGCGTAGCCTTCGCGTTCGGCGCGGTCCATGGACAGGGAGCGGGAGGAGAGCAGTTCGTCGAGCGACGCACAACTCGCGTTCAGCGCGGCGTAGGTACGCTCGGCTTGGGCGATTTGCAGCAGGTCCATGCGCACTCCAGTGAGATTGATCGCTTGGGTGGGCGCAGTGCCCTCGTCGGTGGCGGGCATCTTCTTGAGGTAAAGATAGTAGACCCCGAAGGCCAGGGCGGCAGCTACGAGAAGACCCGCAAGAGCTCGCATGGGAGTAGTCTTGCGCTGCGGGACCTTTGCTGGCAAGCAGAGACAGCGGAGCGCGTGCACTAGGAAACAAGGCGGCGATTTTTTCCGGGAGCCGCGGAGCGTTCTGGTAGACTCGCGGATAACGACCGGGCCCTCTCCCGGTTACGGATTACTCCCCCCTTTCGGACAGCGGCCATGAACGCCATCGCACCGCCATTGGAGACTGAGGCGTTGGAGCGCCTGCGCGAGCAGGAGTTGGAAGAAGCTCGCGCGATCCAGAGCGTGATGCTGCCTTCGGAGTCGTTGCGCACGGAAAGCGTGACCATCTCGCACGAATTTCAGCCGGTAACGGAAGTGGGCGGAGATTTTCTGGACTATTTCGAGCTGACCGACGGATCGATTGGGCTGTACCTGGGGGATGTCGCGGGGAAAGGCCTGCCGGCAGCGATGTATGCGGCGCTGGCGGTGGGAACGCTGCGTGGAGTGCACAAGACCGGGCAGTCGCCGAGCAGCGTGCTGTCCACGTTGAACAAGCGGTTGACCATCCGCGGGACGCCACGGCGTTATGCGGCGATTCAGTATGCCGTGTACGATCCGGCGATGCGGCGGATACAAGTGGCCAGCGCGGGCATGGTCGGGCCGTTCGTGATTTCCGCGGGACGCTGCCGCGGGCTGGAACTGAGCGACATTCCCCCGGGGCTGTTTGGCGACGCCACCTACGCGACGCACACGATGTCGCTGCGGCGCGGAGATGCCATTCTTTTCTGCAGCGACGGCATCACCGACGCGATGAACGCAGACCATGAAATCTTTGGAGTGGAACGGCTGCAAGCACTTTGTGAAGAGTGCCGGCACCTGGAGCCGACCGAGTTGCTCGGCCGGCTGTTCCGGGAGACCGAGCGCTTCAGCAACGGGCGCGAGCAACACGACGACATGGCGGCGGCGCTGTTCGTTTGCACGACGTAGGCGGGAACCGGAGACCCGGGAAGGCATGGTGTTTCTCTGGGCAAACCGCCGGCCTTTTCGTTTGACTCTTCTGTCGGCGGCGGGTGAAATCGAAGGATAGAACTAAGCCCTCAGGAGAATCCTCGATGAAGACGAAGTCCCCGTTCGCCTGCGGCTTGTCCGCGTTTCTTTCATGTGCTTTGGCGTTGCCCGCGGGATTGTCCGCCGCGCCACCTGTTCCTCAGGGTGGCGGACAGCGGGCCGGCGAGATTTCCCGCCTTATTCCGGCGGTAAGCATTACACGCGGCTCGCAAAAGGTCACGGCATCGGCAAAATCGGTAGTGAACTGGCTGGACGAAGTGGACACGCAGGCCAATGCGCGGGCCAGAATCGGTTTGGACGATGGTTCGGTGCTGAACGTGGGTTCGGAGTCCGCGATGAAGGTGGTCAAACACGACGCCGGAGCGCAGCAGACGGAACTGGAGCTAACCTACGGAAAGATCCGGGCACAGGCGCAGAAAATCGCCAAGCCGGATGGAAAATTTGAAGTACACACGCCAGCGGGGGTAGCGGGCGTGGTGGGCACGGACTTCTTCGTGGGCTTCGATGCGAGCACCGGGACCATGAACGTGGCGGTCTTCGAGGGAATCGTAAAAGTCTGCAACCTGGCGGGAGTTTGCGTAATAGCGAAAGCTGGGCAGTTCACCAGCGTACGCAGCGGAGACAATTCCGCGCCACTGCCCCCGACGCAAGCCGCGTTGAGCACGCTGACGGCGGACACGCAGGACACGGACGTCGGCGGGCGGCTGCTATCGACCGTGGGCACCGGAGCGCATATCGGAAAAGGCACGCTGATCGGTTTGGGAGTGCTGGCGGCGGTCCCGGCGATTATCGTGCCTATAGTGGTCAACCATGGACACGGCAACCCATCGCAACCGGGTACCACGCAGAAATGCATTCCGGGCACGCCCTCTTCCGCCAACTGCGGCTAGGCGGCGGCTGACAACCGGCTGATTTGCTTCGGCCGGATTTCGCTGAGGTCTTTGTTCGAGCCCCGATGCGGCGAAAGCTCGCGGGGCTCGGTGCATTTTTGCCGGGTGTGAGCACCGACCGATTTCCGGCAACGCGGAAGGCTGGCCCTCCATCTAATTGCTTGGGACAGAATGCATCAGAACAGGCATGAAGATGGTCTGGGACACAGGCAAGAGCAAGTTTGTGCGTCCTGTGCGGCAGGCGTACACTGAATGATCCGTGGCCCCGTCTAATATCGAGTGAGGCATCCTTTGACCCAATCCATTCGCAGCCGAGCGGTGGTTCCCTATATTTGTCTGATGACGGCCTTATCTCTGGCAGCAACGGCCGGTGCAGCGCCCGCGCCGGACACGCCCGGGAAGCGATCGCCAATTCTGGCTGCGATGCAGGCGGAGCTGGAACGCTCGATGAAGGAGTTGAGCGCCCAAGATACTCCGGCGTATTTCATCGGCTATTCCGTGACCGACTCGCAGCGCGTGAATGTTTCCGGATCAAACGGGGCGCTGCTTTCCAGCAGCGAGGACCGCAACCGCTGGCTGGAAGTGAGCGTGCGCACCGGCGACTACAAGCTGGACAACACGCACAAGGTCGGCGAGCGGCAAATGCCCAGCGGCGGGCCCGGCTCGCCGGTTCCCATTGACGATGATCCCGAGATTCTGCGGCGGGTGATCTGGCTGGAAACCGATAAGCAGTATCGCGCGGCGGAGCAAGCGCTGACCAAAATCAAAACCAGCAAGGAAGTGAAGGTGGAGACGGAAGAAGGGCGCGGCCCGGATTTCTCGCGCGAGCAGCCGCACACGTACGTCGGAGCGCAAGTCTCCATCGCGGTGGACCGCAAGCCGTGGGAAGAGAAAGTTCGCGCGTACACCAAATCGTTCCGCGAGTCGGCGAAGATTATCAATTCGATTGTCACGTTCACGGCGCAGGCGGAAAACGACTTTCAGGTGAGCAGCGAAGGCACGCAGCTACAATACGGGCAGATCCGCTACCGGCTGGAGCTGTTTATCCAGGGCAAGGCGCCGGACGGCATGGATATCGACCGCTATTACAACTTTGACTGGGTGAATCCGGCGGATGCGCCGGACGACAAAGCGGTGTACGCGGCGGAAGCCACCATGCGCAAGGAGCTGGAAGGTCTGGTGGCTGCGCCGATCAACGATCCTACGGTCGGGCCCGCGCTGTTGACGGGACGCGCGGCAGCGGTGTTTTTCCATGAAGTTTTCGGACATCGCGCGGAAGGCCACCGGCAGAAGGACATTTCGGAAGGACAGACGTTCGCGAAAAAAGTGGGCGAGCAGATTTTGCCAAGCTTCCTGAGCATCGTCGACGACACCACGATGAAGAAGGTCGGAACCCAGGATTTGCTGGGCTACTACCAGTTTGATGATGAAGGAGTGCCGGCACAGCGCGTGACTCTGGTGGACCACGGCGTTCTGAAGGGATTTGAAATGTCGCGCTCGCCGCTGGCGCAATTCCCGCGTTCCAACGGCCACGGGCGGCGGCAACTGGGCGCCACGCCGGTATCGCGGCAAGGAAATTTGCTGGTGCAAAGCAGCAAGACGGTTACGAACGCCCAGCTGCGCGCCAAGCTCATCGAGTTGATCAAAGAACAGAACAAACAGTTTGGCTTGTTGATTGACGACATCGCCGGTGGTTTTACGTTCACCGGCCGCGGCCAGCCGCAAGCGTTTCAGGTGCTGCCGCTGGTCGTTTATAAGGTTTATGCCGACGGACGCCCGGATGAACTGGTGCGCGGCGTGGATATCGTGGGCACTCCGCTGGCGGCGCTGACGAAAATCGTGGCCACTGGAGATACACCCGAAGTATTTAACGGCTATTGCGGTGCGGAATCCGGATCGGTGCCGGTCTCCGCGGCGTCACCCGCGATTCTGACTTCCGAGCTGGAAGTGCAGAAAAAGCAAAGTTCCACGGATCGGCCACCGATCTTGCCGCCGCCTGCACACGACAGCGGCGCCAGCAACTCTACGGGAGGCCAGCAGTGAAGCGCACTTTTCGATTCGCCGCACTCATACTCCTCTCCCTTGCGTTGACGGCCGGAACTTTCGCTTCTTCCGGCGCTTCGTCCGGAAAGGCGCAGCAACAGCCCAATGACAACGATCAAACGCTGCGGGCAATGCGCGACGAAATGGCCCGCGCAAAGACGCGTCTGGAACTGAAAATTCCCGGCACCGAGCAGCCCGTGCGCCCTTACTACGTTGAATACCGGCTGCTGGACCTGGAGGTGCGTGAAGTGGTGGCCGAGTTCGGCACGCTGCTGAACTCCACGCGCACGCGCAACCGCTTCATGAACGTGGAAGCGCGTGTAGGCGATTACAAACGCGACAGCTCCAACTTCGTCAGCGACGACGGATTTCGCGGTTTCATCGGCCCGACCGGCTCGGTGGGCATCGACAAGGACTACCATTCGCTGCGGCAGGATTTGTGGATCGCCACCGATCAAGCCTTCAAGGAAGCGGTGGAAACCTATTCGCGTAAGCAGGCTTATCTGAACAGCCTGGCGCGGCAGACGGATATCGACGATTTTGCCAAGGCCGACCCAATCCAAGCGATCGAGCCGCTGCAGGTTGCCGATTGGTCTTCACGCAACTGGGAACAAGAAGCGCGCGAAGCCTCCGCCGCATTGCGCGCGTTTCCGCAGATTTACGAATCGCGGGTGACCTACTACCTGGTTTATGCGACGGAATATTTCCTGACCAGCGAAGGCACGGAGATCCGCCAGAATCGCCACTTTGCGGCGATCGAAGCGGGCATGGACACGCTGGCGGATGACGGCACACCGCTCAATCATTTGTATTCGACGTATGCGCCGCGGCCAGCGGACCTTCCGGACGGGCAAACGGTGCGCAAGAACCTCAACATCTCTGGATCGGAACTGATGTTGTTGCGTTCGGCGCCCACGGGACAGGATTACACCGGGCCGGTGCTCTTCGAAGCGCGGGCTGCCGCGCCGCTTCTGGCGCAGGTGTTGGGCCCGGCGATTAACGGCGCGCGGCCTCCCGTTTCGTTCACGCCAGTGCTGGAACAGATGCTTTCCGGACTGGGCGGCAAAAGCGACTGGGTGACCCGGATCGGTGCGCGCGTTTTGCCGACTAGCGTGACGGTGGTGGACGACCCGACGGCGAAAGACTACAACGGCAAGCCGCTGACGGGTGGCTACAGCGTCGACGAAGACGGCGTGCGCGGGCAAAAGTTGACGCTGGTCGAGAACGGCACGTTGCGCAACGAATTGATGTCGCGCCGGCCGGGGCCGGATTTCGATCAGTCCAACGGACACGGTCGAGCGGCATTCTTGAACGACCCGAAGCCGACCATGAGTAATCTGTCGTTCACTTCGTCGGAGACCATGTCCGCCGCGGAGTTGAAGAAGAAATTCATCGACGCTTGCCGGGCGGAAAAGCTCAGCTACTGCTTGATCGTGCGGCAGATGGACAATCCGGCCATCAGTTTCTTGCATCAGGAAGATTTTTCGGAGCTGCTGGCGAGCTTTGGCGGCGGCGCAGGAACTGGCGATCGCTTGCCGCTGGTCGTCTACCGCATCTATCCGGAGACTGGACGCGAGGAAATCGTGCGCGGCATGCGCGTGATTGGGCTGAACACGCGGTCGCTGCGCAATATCAGCGGCATCGGCAACGACTATTTCGTTTACAACTACATGCAGAGCCAGGTGGATGGGTTCTCGGGAACCGCGCTGGGTGCGTTTGGCTCGGCGCAAACCGGGATTCCGGCGTCGATCGTGGCGCCTTCGCTGTTTCTCGAGGAAGTGGAAGTGCGCGGATCGCGCGGCGAGCCCAAGCGGTTGCCGCTGCTGCCCGCTCCAACGATGACGGCGAAGTAGGCGGATTTTCTGGACGCGAAGGGCGCTCGCATGGCGGGCGCGGCGGTCTGCTGGCGAGAGAAACATGAATGATCTGACGAGACGCGGCTTTATCTTTGGCGCGGCTACAGTTGCGGCCTATGGACTGCTCGTAGGCGTGCAGCGGATTTGCCTCTCCGCTCTCGCCGATGATGCGCAGCCCGAAGATGATCCCGGGCCAGTGAAAATCGCCAGATTCGCGGCGGACGGAGCCCGCTTGGGTGTTGACAGCTTGCCGAAGTTGCGCAAATCCAAGAAGGAATGGCAAAAGCAACTCACGCCGTTGCAGTATGACGTGACGCGGCGAGCGGCTACGGAATTTGCGTTTAGCGGCGCGCTGTACGATCAGCACGCTCCCGGCTTATATCGCTGCATCGATTGCGGCACCGCGCTGTTCAGCGCGGTCACCAAATTTGATTCCGGCACGGGCTGGCCCAGCTTCTGGGCGGCCATCGCACCGGAAAACGTCTACGAGAAACTGGATATGAGCGCCGGAGTGCTGCGCCGTGAAGTGAAATGCCGCCTCTGCCAAGCGCATCTGGGCCACGTGTTCACGGACGGACCGGAGCCGACCGGCCTGCGCTACTGCATGAATTCCGCCGCGCTGCGATTCATCCCCGCAACACTCGCGACAGCCGCTCCCGCTGCCCAGTAGTGCGCCGGCGTTTGCTGAACGGTCAGAAAGTCGCCTCCAGTTGCAAGGTATCGACGGTAGCCTGCAGCTTTTCGTTGGCAGTGTCGCGTTGCTTTTCCGTGTCCTGGATTTTCTTGCGCAGCTGGTCCAACTGAGTTTCCTGTTCATCCAGTTGTTTGGTGTAGCGTTGTAACAGCGCTTTCTCCTCGGCGCTGCCGCGCAAGGCCTTCATGTTCTCGCGCAAACGCCCCTGGTCTTCCACGATGCGGTCGATGTCTTTTTGGCGGTTCTCCATTTCCTGCTCCAGAGCAGCTACAACGCCTTTTTGCGCGATGATTTTCGCCAGCGCGTCGGCCATTTCGCTGGTGATGGTTCGCGCTCTGAGAAAAACTTCGATCTGCGCGGGCTCCAGGTCGGCAATTTGATAGGTGGTATTCAGGGTCTGGACTTCTTCGATGGGCAAGGAAGCCGTTGCTCTTGCCGGAACCTCGAGGCGGAATCGATAGGTTTCCGGTGCGCGCTCTTCGGGTTCCTTGGCGCCTTTCGCCAGAGCCCATCCGCTGCGTGCCGGATGTTCGATCACCATGTGGCTCGGCGCATCGCCCTGGTTGCGTACGGTATAGAGCGTGCGCTCTTGCAGTTGGCTGACCTGCGTCATTGCGCCCTTGGCGATTTTGACCAGCGTGACGTGTTGCGGGCGCTCGTTTTGCTGTGCTTCCACCAAAAGGCCGAGATCCGTGGCGTAAGAGATCAATCGCCGCTCTCCCGGCTTGATCGGATCGGTCAGCCCCTCGCCGGCGAACACTTCCTTGTCGAGAACGCTGAAGCTGCCGCCATCGAGAGTGAGTGCGCTGGTGTTTTTCAGCCACAGACCACGCAGCGGTCGGCCGGCACCGCTGGGGCCGCTCCATAGCGAAACTTTTTCGGCCTCGATCTCCGTTTGCGCCACCGGTACCAGCGCGGATTGGTTTTTTTTAAGGGTTACGCGGTCCTTGAGCTTGTACTCGAAAAGGTCGCCGAGATTCTGCCCGCTGGCCGCTGCGCTGGCCTGGCCTAATGAGTTTTCGACAACGCCAGGCTCCAGCTTGGCAAACGCCATGATGTTCCTTCCTCCCATGGCAGCGCCCCCGCCAGAGCCGGAACCAGGCCCTGATCCCGCAGCGATGTGTGCGCGATTGGCCGCGCCGGTATGCGTTTTCAATGCAAAGTCCGCGGACTGTGTATTTACGCTCAATGCGCTCTCCGCCTGTACCTCTATCGCTTCTGTGGAAGCACCCACTTGCAGCCGCGAGTTTGCCTGGTTCTCGCCGGAGGCAACCGCGAGATTTGTGACCACGTTGCTTTTGAAGCCGTTGCCTTCGATCCGCAGTCGATAGTTTCCCGGCGCCAGTGAAGAGAACGAATACTGGCCATTGCTGTCGCTGGAGGTTTGCGCAAGGACTCCGTTTGTTTCGTTCATCAATTGCACGCGAGCGCCGCCAACCGCGGCACCCGATGAATCGCTCACCATGCCGCTCAGCCGCCCGTTTCCGCCGACCAACGTCGCCGTATGCGTTTGCGGCGAAAGCTGCACCGCTTCCGGCAAAGCCACCACCGGACGCCGGCCGTAATACGGCTCCGAAAGCTGCTGAATGAAGGAATGCGGCGCACCGGCGACCAGAGAAAGCTCTACGTTATTCCAGTCTTCCCCAACGGTGTTGTCCACGATGGCCCAACCCTGTAGCAGCGGCTTCTTGCCCTCTTTGCTCGGCAAGACGATGCGGTAGGTGGTCTTCCAGATGGGCACTTCGCTGATGTAGCTGACGTAGAGATTGCGTTCGCCGTCGCCCGCTGTAGAAACGGTCATGCGTCGAACGTCTTGCTCGCGCGCGGATGCGATCAAGTTCAGGTATTTGCCGATTTCCACGTTCAGGTCGCGTTCTACTACCCGAACAGCGGTGGCCGCGCTTAGATCCACGGCACGTACTTCGCCGACATCGGTCACCAGCGATATCTCATCCGTCTCGACCGTCCAATTGCCGCCGGGCCCGGCGCCCGCGCGGGTTTTGCGCTCCACGCTCAGCAGTTTTCCGGTGATCGCCGGGTTCGTGCCGTTGCGCACTTCCAGCCGCGCTCCGCGCAGTGCGCCGAGGAAATCAGCTTCGGTGGGTTTTTCTCCCAAAGCCAGGCGCAGAGTTGCCAGGCGGCGGCCGAGTGGGGCCTCAGTGTTGTAATCGACCCCGGTGATGCGGCCCCCCGAAAGATCCAGCACGGTCAGCGACTTCAACACGTCGTTGAGCTGCGCGCTGGTGAAATCAATGTGCACGTCCTGGCTGCCGTGTACGCGCCCCAGGTGCTCGAAGTATCCGATTCCGTTCTTGTAAAGAACGACGCGGCGCACCGGGAGCTTCGCGGAAGCGGTGGAGCTTCCGTCGGAGGCTGTACCCGGCGTGCTGGCAAGAGCCTTCGCTTCGCGATTGGGCTGCTGCTGCGCGGAACCTGTGTCTTGTAGCGCAAGACCGAGACACACAACTACTAGAACGCTGCTGGCGCGTTTCATGGATCACCTCATTTGTAGAGCACGAACCCGTTACTAACCTTTTTCATCAAGATGCGGGTTTTCTGGATTTTGTTGTCTGCGAATCTCATCTCCCGCTGGTGCTATCGGCAGGGCGTTCACCTTCGATTGCGGGCGCTGCCCGGGAAGTTGAGGTAGTCTTGTTCGGCTGCTATGGCGAGTCTTTTGCAGGAAGAAAGCCGGGAGAAAAAGCGCGCTGCGCTGCTCAGCGTTGGCTCCGCTGTACTGTTGGTCGCCCTGAAATCCTTCCTGGTTCTGCGCACCGGCAGCCTGGGCGTTCTTTCCGAAGCGCTACACTCCAGCCTGGACCTTATCGCAGCCATCATAACGTTTCTCTCTGTCCGCGTTTCCGATCTGCCGGCCGATGAACGGCATCCTTACGGGCACGGCAAATTCGAGAATTTTTCGGCGTTCGTGGAAACGGGCTTGCTCTTGCTCACGGCGCTGTACGTTATTTACGAAGGCATCGCCCGGCTCTTTTTTCGTTCGGTCCATGTGGAGCCGAGTTTTCTCGCCATCGTCATCCTTCTGGTCGCGCTGGCCATCGACATCACACGGTCCCGCGCTCTCAATCGAGTAGCTCAAAAATATTCCAGCGAAGCCTTGGAGGCCGACGCACTCCATTTCTCAACCGACGTCTGGAGCACGCTAGTCGTCATCGCGGGTGTTGGCTTGGTTTGGGCCGGCGAAACCTGGAATCTTCCGTGGCTGATCTATGCCGATGCCATCGCCGGATTGATCGTCGCCGCTATCATCTTGTGGGTGGGCTCGCGGCTGGGTATGCGCACGCTTGATGCTTTGCTCGACGCCGCGCCCGTCGACCTACAAAACCAGATCGCCCGTGCGATTTCCACCATGGATGGCGTACTCAGCGTGGACCGCGTGCGCGTCCGCCGCGCCGGCGGCCGTCATTTCGTCGACGCCACCGTCAGCGTTCCCCGTATTTCGAGTATCGAACAGGTTCACGCCCTTACCGATGCCATCGAGAAGCGCGTTGGCGAAATTGTTCCATCCGACGTAATGGTTCATGCCGAGCCTCGCGCCCAGCAAGGCGAACATCTCTTCGAGGCCATTCGCGCCGCTGCTCAGCGCCGCGGCTTGGCGGTCCACGATCTCAGCGCGCAGCAGCAGGATGGCTTGCTGTTCATCGAGCTGCATCTCGAAGTGGACGAAAATCTCTCGCTCCGCGAAGCGCATCGCCAGGCCAGCGAACTCGAAGAAGAAGTTCTCAAGCTTCCCGGCGGCGCCGTGGAAGTCAACATCCACATCGAACCGCTAGGCCGCCACATCGCCACGCCCGAACGCGGAATCGCCGAAATGAAGCTGCTTTCGCAAGCCATCGAGCAATTCCTGAACACGCTGCCCACCGAATACGACGAGCTGATCAGTTGCCACAATGTCCGTGCCCGCCAAGTCGAGCACCACATTCTTACTTCCTGCCACTGCACCATGAAAGGCTCGCTGCTCATCACCCAGGTGCACGACGTCACTGCCGCGCTGGAAGATCGCGTCAAAGAAAAATTCCCGCAGGTCTCCCGCGTGACCATCCACCCCGAGCCGCTCGAAGAACGCTAACCCAGCTCTTTCGTCAGGCTACGGGTTCGACGGTTTGATTTTTGTTCCGCCCGAACACCTGCGCTCCCAGCGCGATCACCGCCGGAAAACATTCCAGCACATAGCGCGGTTCAGGCGTCTCCACCGTCGTCAGAAATGCCGTTCGCAAGGCAATAAACACCATCAGCAGCGCAACCGCCGGCCGCGCCTCCGGGCTGGCGCGCCACAACCGCCAGCCTCCCCCAATCGCCAGCCCCACATAGAAAACATTCAGCAAAAACATTCCGACGGTCACACTCTGATCCACTCTGTCGTCCTGCCAAGATTGCCTCAGCGGAAACACCGTTCCCGATACCGGCAACAATTCGATCCGTGGCGCAAACCACATGGTCGCCGCGCGCAGCGCCGGCAGCCACAAATAAGTCCGCAGCGGATGCCGCGCCGTCCTTTCGCGTGCCAATTGCGCGAACGCGTCATCCTCTTCCTTGGTCAGCGTCAACTCCTCGTTGTACGGCTCGAGAATCATCGCTACGCGCTGCTTTTCCTTCGCCGAATCGAACGCCCGCGCCGGAATCGTTTCCACATCGATCGCTTCCCCGTTCAGCTTCCACGGCACCAGATAACAATCCCGCACGCGAAACAGCCAGGTCTTTTCCCACGCCATGAATCCGTACGGCACCAACTCTCCCGGCAAATTCGAATTTTTCGGCGCCAGAAACTGCACCTCATGCAGCGTCACGAAATTTCGGATCGCCCAGGGCAGCAGTGGCAACACGCAAGCGCACCCGCTCAACAAAACTATTTGCAGGGCGCCACCCAGTCTCACGGGGCGCACCACAAACAGAAGGGTCAATAGCCCCGCGACCAGCAACAGCGGACTCTCTGGGCGAAACAGCGTCGCAATACCAACGAGAAACCCTGCCCCAAACACTAAGAGGGGCAGAAGGTTCCGCCCAACAAATGAACGGAGACGTTCATTCCGACTGGTGAGAGGCAGCACAAATCCGGACGCGTGCATCTGCACCTGTAGCACAAACAACAGCATCGCCAATCCCGTCAGGAACACCGCGAATGTTTCCGTCAACGGCACAGCCGTGTAGTTCGCCGTAAACGGGCACAACGCCGCAAGCCACAAAGCCGCCATAAAAACTCTCTTCGCCCTGCGTGCATCTGCCACCGCCGGAATCAGCAGCACCACCGCCAGCGCCGCAATCACCACACATCCCAGCAAATCTACCGCCACCTGCCCCAGCATTACCCACTGCCGCGCAGCCTCCCCAGTCTTGCCCGTCAGCCAACTGACCAGCGCCAAGTACGCTGCATACCCCGGCATGCGCAAGTCCACAGGCTCGATCGCCCCGTTTACGTCCATCGCGTACGCGCCATGCTTCAGCCAGTTTGTGGCGATCTGTTCGTAAAGAACCGTGTCGCCCGACGTAGCGGGAAACCGCAGCACAAACAGCAGACGCAGGCCCAATCCGATGACCAGCGCTGTAACCGGATGCGAGAAAATTCGCCTCATGAGCGAACCGCATCTTACAATAGACGAGCAATCGACGGGCTGCCTCAAGCAGACGGACTCAATACCAGCATGATTTGCAGTTCATGCCGCGGAACGGGTTGCCAGACTAAATGAAGGAACGCGGTCCCATTTTTTACGACGCGCAGCGTGTACGCTGGCGCCTGACTCGACGGGTCATGGAAATCAGCGGAGCGTTGCTCGCGCTGCTGCTGGCCTATTTCTTCGTCACCATCGCGGTCAGTGTCGAGCTCCCCGCCAGCCTGCTTCCGGAGACCAAATCCGGTTATCGGGCTCTGAAGATCAAAAAGAAGCTTCCCATTCGCGAAGGACGCCGCCGCCGCGTCGCCAACATCGGCACCGTTCCCGCCAGCTACGACCCTCTGCGCGCAGCCTTTTTCGTCAGTTGGGATCCCAATTCTCTCGCTTCTCTCAAAAAGCATTACAAAGACATCGACCTGCTCATTCCCGAGCAGTTGCACGCCGTCTCTCCCGACGGCGCCATGACCGTCGTCGACTACGAACGGGGCCAGCAGCGCGTCAAAGCCTCGCCTACCGAGGCCATCGCACTCCTCAAGGACGACAAGCTGCACCAGTGGCTCAAGACCGTCAAGGCCACCGGCGCTGACGTTCCGTGCATGGGCCTGCTCAACAACTACGACGGCACCACCTGGCGCATCAAGGAAATGGCCGAGATGCTTGGCAAGCCCGCCGCGCGCCAGAACCTGGTCCGCAACCTGGTCGAGTACGCCGTCGCCGCTCATGAATCCGGCATCGTCGTGGATTTCGAGGAAATTCCCGACGCCAGCCAGGATGACTTCCAGAATTTCATCGCCGAGCTCGCTCCCGCGCTCCACGCCGTCGCCCTCAAGCTCATGGTTGCGTTGCCCGCCCGCGACGACGCTTACGACTACGAATTCTTCGGCAAACAAGTCGACGCCATCGTGCTCATGAACTACGACGAGCACTGGCTCACCTCCGGCCCCGGCCCCATCGCTTCGCAGGATTGGTACGTCGAGAATCTCCAGCAAGTCATGGAAGTGGTGCCGGCGCAGAAAATCATTGTCGCCGTCGGCAGCTACGCTTACGACTGGTCCGAAGCCTGGCCCAAAATTCACGAAGGCGCGGAGTCTCTTACCATTCAGGAAGCCCTGCTGCACGCCTACGAATCGGAAAGTCAGATCGAATTCGATTCCAATTCGCTGAATCCCCACTACTCCTACTACGACGAGCACAACCACGTTCATCACGTCTGGATGCTCGACGCCGTCACCGCCTACAACGAACTGCGCGCCAGCGAGCGCCTCGGCGTGCAAGGCACCGTGCTCTGGCGTCTCGGTTCCGCTGACACTTCCCTGTGGCCCATCTGGGACGTCACTCATCCCGACGATGCCACGCGCCAAAAGATCGCTGATGTCCCTCCCGGCCCCGATCTCATCCTCGACGGCGATGGCGACGTCTGGCATTTTATTGACACGCCTAAAAACGGCCATCGCACTCTCACCTACGAGCCTTCCGATGATCTCTTCACCGGCGAGAAATACGACTCCTATCCGCTCTCCTACCATATTGACCAAATCGGCGCGGCCAAGAAGAAAATCGCACTCAGCTTTGATGATGGCCCCGATCCGCAATGGACTCCTGAAGTCCTGGATATCCTCAAGCAGAAAAAAGTTCCCGCCTGTTTCTTCGTCATCGGTCTCGAAGCCAATCAATCCCCGGCGATTCTCCGCCGCGAGTACGCCGAAGGTCACGAAATCGGCAATCACACTTACACTCATCCGGACTGGGAAAGCAAAGATCTGTCGCCCACGCAAATCAAATGGGAAATCAATCTCACTCAACGGTTGATCGAGAGCACTGTCGGCGCAAAAACCATTCTCTTCCGGCCGCCTTTCGGCATTGACCATCAGCCCGAATACGCCGAGGAAGTCAGCCATCTCCCCGCCGCCCAGGACATGGGCTACATCATCGTCGGCCAGAAAATCGACCCGCGCGACTGGCAACAGTCCGGCGGAAAACAAGTTCCTGCCCAGGAAATCGTCGACAACGTCCTATCCGACGCGCACAACGGCAACATCATCCTGCTCCACGATGGCGGCGGCGATCGCACGCAGACCCTGCTCGCCCTGCCGCAAATCATTGACAAGCTCCGCGCACAAGGCTACGACTTCGTTTCCGTCTCCGACCTCATCAGCAAAACCCGCGCGCAAATCCTGGTTCCTCTTTCCACCGAGGAGCGTTGGGAAGCTCGCGCCGACGGCTTCATCTTCGGCATTTATCATTGGTCGCGGCTCTTTATCGCCACCATTTTTATCGCTGGGATCGTTCTCGTCAGCAGCCGTGCCCTCATCATCGGCATCCTGGCCATCATTGAAAAAATGCGCCCCGATCGCGCGGTCATGCCCGATCCGGAGCCTGCCGTCACCGTGCTCATTCCTGCCTACAACGAAGAAAGTGTCATCGTCCAGACGGTCTTTTCCGTTCTCGCCTCGGACGCTAAGCATCTTCGCATTATCGTCGTTAACGACGGCTCGACCGACTCCACTGGCGCGCTGCTCGACGCCAACTTCGCCCACAATCCCCGCGTGCGCATCGTTCATCAGGCCAATCGCGGCAAATCTGCCTCCTTGCGCCTCGCACTCGCTCAAGCCGAAACTGAAATCGTTGTCACCATCGACGCCGACACCGAAATCGAGCCCGACGCCATCACCAAGTTGCTCCGCCATTTCTGCGATCCCAAAGTCGCCGCCGTCGCCGGCAACGTCAAAGTCGGCAATCGCACTGGCTGGCTCACTCGCTGGCAGGCTCTCGAATACATCACCAGTCAGAATATGGAGAAGCGCGCTTTCGATTTGCTGAATTGCATCACTGTGGTCCCCGGTGCTCTGGGCGCTTGGCGCAAATCCGTCATCGAAGCCGCCGGCGGCATCTCCGCGGACACCGTCGCCGAAGACGCCGATCTCACTATCGCCATTCGCCGCCTCGGCTGGCGCATCTCCTACGACGAAGAAGCCATCGCCTGGACCGAAGCTCCGGTCACGCCTGGCCAGCTCATCCGCCAGCGCTTCCGCTGGACCTTTGGCACCCTGCAGTCCGTCTGGAAACACGGCGACACCCTCTTCCGCCCGAAATACGGCACCCTCGGCCTCGTTGCGCTCCCCAATATTCTTTTGTTCCAGTTGGTTCTTCCGCTGGTCTCACCGATTATCGATTTGCTTTTCCTCGGCTCCGTGGCCATCTGGGGCCTGCAAAAGCTGCACTTCGCCTGGCTCCCCCAGCTGCACTCCGATACCGGCGATCTTCTGCGCTCGGTATTCTTCTTCCTCGGGTTTCTGCTCATTGACGCCCTCACCTGCGCCCTGGCCTTCTTCCTCGAGAAAAAGGAAGACTGGACGCTGCTCTTCCCCGTCCTGCTGCAGCGCTTTTACTACCGCCAGTTGATGTACGTAGTCCTCTTCCGCTCGGTCAAAGAAGCCGTCAGCGGCCGCCCGGTGGGCTGGCGTGGCGTCGAACCCGAACCCCCGTCTCCGCCCGCCTCCCGCAAATCCCCAGAACCCGTCCACGCCTGACCCGGACCCGCTGCTCACGACCAGCAATTTCGCGCGTCCCAATGACCAGGGGCAGGACGTGTCTCCGTCTCTTCTGAAACGTTTCCCGTTCAATATTTCTGTCATCGGCGCATCTTTGTTGCTTGCCGCCACTGCATCTTTCGCGCAGCCGTCCCCTGCCTCTCCCTCCGGCAAGATTGAAGGCTACGTCACTACTTCCGACGGCGTCCGCCTGTACTACGAGAAAGTCGGCTCCGGCAATCAAATCGTCATCCTGCCCGGACGTCTTTTCCTTTTCCCCGCCTTCCAGCGGCTCGCTCCGGGCCGCACGCTCATCTCCTACGACATGCGCGACCGCGGCCGCTCCGACGCCGTCCCCGATCCCAAACACATCACCATCCAGGACGACGTCAACGACCTCGAGACCATCCGTCAGTATTTCCACGCCGACAAACCCGCTCTTATTGGCTTTTCCTACCTCGGCATGATGGTCATGCTGTACGCCACCCAGCACCCAGATCACGTCAGCCGTATCGTTCAGCTCGGTCCCGTCTCCCGCAAATTCGGCGAGCAATTCCCTGCGTCTCTCACCGCCAACGATCCCTCTCCCATTCCCGATCCCGCTCAAGTTCAGGAACTCGAAAAACTCATGAACAGCGGCTACATGCGGGAACATCCCAGGGAATTTTGCGAAAAAGAGTGGCAAGTTACTCGCGTGCAGCTCGTTGGCAATCCCGCCAACGCCGGAAAACTCGGCCCCAGTCAATGCGACATGCCGAACGAATGGCCCGCGCATCTCTATCCCCACTTCGAAGCATCCATTTCATCCATACAGGCTCTGGATATTCCCCAGGACAAAATCGCCGCCCTCCGTGCTCCCGTCCTGACCATCCACGGCACCAAAGACCGTAACGCCCCTTACGGTGGCGGCCGGCAATGGTCCATGTCGGTTTCCGACGGGCGTCTCATCACCGTTCCCGGCGCCGCTCACGAATCCTGGGTGGAAGCTCCCGATCTCGTGTTCACCAGCATCGACACGTTCTTGAAAGGCAGCTGGCCTGCTTCAGCGGAAAAGGTCGTCACACTGGAGTACACTCCAGCACATTAGCGGGAGGCTCGGCATGCTACGACGGCACTTCCTCCAGCTCAGCAGCTATTCCGGTGCTGCCCTTGTTCTCTCGTTTCACTTGTCCGCAAATCCCCGGAACCCGTCCGCGCCTGCCCCCCGCTCATCAATCCTTGCTTTTCGGCCGGCGTTCCTCTATAGTAGGTAATATCACTACTTCTGGGATTCCAATGGAAGAAACCATCACCGCCGCTGACGCCAACCGCAAGTTCTCGGAACTCCTCCGTGGCGTCCGCGAAGGTCGCACCTTCCTGGTTACTTCTCACGGCCGGCCGGTCGCGAAAGTGATTCCCGCCGAAGAAGACTCTCGCTCCGCTGATGCTGGCCGCGCCGCCCTTTTTTCGCGGTTGGAAAAGCAGAAGCCCGCGCGAGTCGCTGCGGCTCGCCGCCGTTGGACGCGTGAAGAGCTTTACCAGGACTAGCGTTGAAAGTAGCCGTTGACACTAACCTGCTCGTCTACGCTGAGGGCGTCAACGGCGCTGAAAAGAAGAAGGACGCCCTCGAAATCCTCAGAGCATTGCCGCGGAGTTCCGTCTCCGTTCCGATTCAGGTCCTCGGCGAGCTTTTTCAAGTGCTGGTCCGCAAAGCGCGTCGCACCGCGCCTCAAGCGCGCCATGCCATTCTCACTTGGGGCGACGCGTTCCCGCTTGCTGACACCACAAAGTCCACGATCCTCGCCGCTGGCGAACTCGCTGCTACACATCGGCTTGGCTTTTGGGACGCCGTGATTCTTGCCTCCGCAGTGGAGAGCGGCTGTCGTTTTCTCCTATCCGAAGATTTTCAGCCTGGCTTCACATGGCACGGTGTCACGGTCACAAATCCGTTTGCCACTCCGCGGCATCCTCTGTTAGAAAGTCTGTTGCGCGGCTGAGATTTCGCTTACGCCGGCCTCCTCTTCGCGTCTCAACACCCAGGAGGTGCCCCGTGTCGCTCGCCGTGACTCGCCGTACCTTCCTCCAATTCTCCACAATCGCTGGCGCTTCGCTCCTCATCCCATTCCGCCTCCCCGCCCGCGGCGCATCCAACTCCTTCGCTCCTAACGCCTTCCTCGAAATCGCGCCTGCCGGCGCCGTCAAAATCTGGTGCGCCCGCTCCGAAATGGGCCAGGGCGTCCGCACCTCTCTCCCCATGATCGTTGCCGAAGAGCTCGGCTGCGATTGGAAAAGCGTCTCCGTCGTCCAAGCCGATCTCGATCCGAAATACGGCGATCAACTCACCGGCGGCAGCGGCAGCGTTCGCGGCGGCTATGCCAACCTTCGCAAAGCCGGCGCCGCAGCCCGCGCCATGCTCATTTCCGCGGCCGCATCGCAATGGCAGGTCCCGCCTGCGCAGTGCCGCGTGGAAAACGGCTCAGTCCTCCACCCACCCACGCAACGCAAACTCGCTTTCAGCCAGCTACTCGCCGCCGCATCCGTTCTCCAGCCTCCCGCCGATCCACCCCTCAAACCGATCGCGGAATTCACCCTCATTGGCAAACCCACCCGCCGCACGGACAGCCCCGCCAAAGTCTCCGGCCAAGCCAGATTCGGCATCGACACTCGTCTCCCGGGCATGCTCGTTGCTTCCATTGAACGCTGCCCCGTCTACGGCGGCACTCCGCGCTCCTTCAACGCCGACCAGGTGAAAAAGCTTACCGGCGTCCGCGCCGTCCTCGAAATCCCCGCGGTTCACCTCACTCATCAATTCGGCGACACTTCCGGCCCCGGCAGCCGCAACTACACCTGCTCCGGTGTAGCCGTAGTCGCCGATTCCACCTGGACCGCTCTGCAAGCTCGCAAAGAGCTTCAAGTCGAATGGGCGGAAACCCATTCCACTCAGGAATCCACCGCCTCTCTCCGCCAGCAAATGATCGCCCTCACTTCCAAGCCCGCCACCGTCATCCGCAAAGACGGCGACTTCGAGCTGGCTCACGCCTCCGCCGCCAAGCATCTTGAAGCCATCTACGAAGTCCCGTTCCTCGCTCACGCCGCCATGGAACCGGTCAACTGCACCGCGCACGTTCGCGGCGACGAAGTCGAAATCTGGGCCCCTACGCAAATCCCCGGTGCTGCCGCCGAATCCGTAGCCGCCGCACTCAAAATTCCCGTGAGCCGTATTAAGGTTCACGTCACTTTCATCGGTGGCGGCTTCGGCCGCCGCCTCATCCAGGACTATGCCGTCGAAGCCGCCCTGCTCTCCCGCGAACTGCAAGCCCCGGTGCAAGTTATCTGGACCCGCGAAGACGACATTCGTCACGATTTCTACCGGCCCGCCGCCTGCCACTCTCTGCAAGCCGGCATCGATGCCAAAGGCAATCTCATCTCCTGGCTGCACCGCGGCTCCTCCC
>Ga0207015_1107_pt2 | contig 23457 bp, 25 predicted proteins | sample Alteio_BWMinCont_53_FD_153486 | JGI IMG/M metagenome (GOLD analysis project Ga0207015, IMG submission 153486) | Enriched cells from forest soil in Barre Woods Harvard Forest LTER site, Petersham, Massachusetts, United States -... | ecosystem: Environmental > Terrestrial > Soil > Temperate forest >...
TGGCTGTGAACTATTCCTCCGACCGGGAAGGCGCCGACCGCGATCGCTTGGCCCGCGTTGTCGGTGATCGCCCGAGCGACGCGTTCGGCGCCTTCCCGGTCGGAGGAATAGTTCACAGCCACGCGCGCGCCCGCAACTCCCAAGGCCGTCGCAATTCCAGCGCCTATGCCTTTGGACGCGCCCGTCACTATCGCCACTTTATTAGACAGTCTGCTCGTATTCACCATTGTTCGACTCCCGTACGCCGAACGCCCATCGCTGTGAATTGCGCTTCGCGCGCACGAAAATCTCGATTCACGCTCCTTATGCTAAAGAGCGATTACACAGCGAGTCAATATTCAATTTTGCGTCCCGAACGAATCGGACTCTGACGCAAGTAGCTGTCCGGTTCCGCGATGATTTCTTCCCGCAACCGGACAATTGGGGGTAGGCAGCGCTGTCGCTAAAGCACTAAGTACAGCTAGCGCAGGGAATTAAAAGGAGAGAAGGATCGGAAGAACATGTGCCCTTAGTTCACCGGAATTTGGGGGCGGTGTTTATGCAAACGCTTTGGCAGGACTTACGCTACGCGACACGCTTGTTGCGCAAGTCTCCCGGCTTTGCGGCTGTGGCCGTTGTCACGCTCGCTTTGGGCATCGGCGCAAACACCGCGGTGTTTAGCGTAATCAATGCGCAGATACTGCGCCCGCTGAATGTGCCCCGGGCGCAGAGCCTTTTCATGATCGAGCGCGGGAGCGATAAGGAGCCGAATCAATCCTATCCCGACTATCTCGATCTGCGCGATCGTAACCGCAGCTTCGATGATCTTGCGGCGCATGACATTACCGAGGTAGGGATGGACGCGGGCGAAAATCCATCCCGCGCCTGGGTCTATACAGTGAGTGGGAACTACTTCGACGTATTAGGCATTCAGCCGTATCTTGGCCATTTCTTCCACGGCTCCGATGAGCATGGCGCGAACAGTGCTCCGTATATCGTCCTCACATACGCGTACTGGCACAGTCATTTTCAGGATGATCGTGGCGTGGTGGGTCGCGCGGTTCAGCTCAGCAAGCATCCTTTCACCATCGTCGGTGTAGCGCCGCCTGAGTTCCACGGGACCTTATTGTTTGTCAATCCTGATTTCTTTGTGCCGATCGTTAACCAGGAACAGGTAAACGGGGAGAATCGCCTGAATGCGCGCGGAAACCGTTGGGTTTCAATAGTGGTGGGACATCTGAAGCCAGGAGTCACTCCAGCACAGGCTATTGCCGATCTGAACTCGATTGGCTCATATCTGGAAAAGACCTATCCCAAAGACGATGGCAAAATGACCTTTACCTTGGCGCGTCCAAGTCTTTATGGCGACTCCCTTGGCCCTTCGGTACGGGCATTTCTAACCGGGTTGATGCTGCTGGCGGGGTTAATCCTGCTGGCCGCATGTGCCAATCTGGGCAGCCTGTTTGCTGCGCGCGTGGCTGATCGTTCCCGGGAAGTTGGTCTACGCCTGGCTCTTGGAGCGGGCCGCATTCGCATTCTGCGACAACTCCTCACCGAAGCCCTACTGATTTCCTTGATCGGAGGCGCTGCCGGACTATGGGGCAGCATAGTGCTACTGAGCGGACTGAGCGTGTGGCATCCATATCCCAGATATCCCATCCATATGTCTGTGAACCCGGACGCCAATGTTTATGGAATAGCTTTGCTGTTGACTCTAGCGAGTGGATTCCTCTTTGGCGCTGTCCCGGTGAGGCAGATACTTCGCACCGATCCCTATCAGATCGTCAAATCTGGATCAATAGGCACGGGCGGGCGGCGGACGACGGTCCGAGACGCGTTGCTTATTGCGCAAATTGCCATCTGTGCATTGCTGGTCACGTCTTCGATGGTGGCGGTGCGTGGACTGATACGCTCGCTGCACAGCAATTTCGGATTTGAACCGCAGAACGCGATGATCGTTGATTCGGATCTGAATATGGCAGGTTACAGCGGCGAAAAAGTGCCCGCAATGCAAAGGCGCATGATCGATGCTCTGGATACGATTACTGGCGTAGAGTCTGTGGGATTGATAGATCATCCGCCTCTGCGTGATTGCTGTACTAGGTCGATTGTCTTCACCGACGTAACGACAGATCTAAGGCCAGCGAATGCCGCTGTTGACGCCATCATCTACAGCATATCTCCCGATTACTTTCGTGCGGCGGGCACCGCCTTGCTGGCTGGAAGGACCTTCACGTGGAATGACGACAAAAAAGCGCCGCGCGTGGCTGTGATCAACCACGAGTTTGCGCGCAAGATCTTTGGCTCCACTACAAACGAACTGGGGAAATACTACAAGCTACCGGATGGAACGCGCATCCAAGTGGTGGGCATTGTAGAAGACGGAAAATATGACCGCCTCACCGAAGCTCCGAAGTCTGCGATGTTTCTCCCCGTTCTGCAATCGCCATCGAGTGGGACATGGCTGGTGGTGCGCGGGGTGCGTTCAAGCGAAGACCCGCAACAACTGGCAGCAGCCATAAAGAGCAAACTACGGGACCTGGACTCGGGACTGCCTCTCTACATCGAAACGTGGAACAAAGCCCTGGACGACCCTTTGTTTCCCTCTCGTGTGGCGACGATGTCGTTGGGTGTGCTGGGCATGATGGGTGCCATGCTGTCTATAACGGGCATCTTTGGAATGGCTGCGTACTCGGTCAGCAAGCGCAAGCGAGAGTTGGGGATTCGCATCGCCCTCGGCGCGCAGCGTAAAGAAGTGTTACAGGCAGCGTTAGGACGTGCACTCAAATTGCTGGCTTTTGGTTCGGCTGCAGGATTGCTCCTGGGAATTCTGGCCAGCCGGGTGCTGGCTTTCATCGTGTATCAGGCAACTCCGCGCGATCCGCTGGTATTGGCTGGTGTTGTTGTAGCTATGTTGTTCTTCGGGCTGCTGGCTACGTGGATTCCGGCGCAACGCGCGCTGTCGATCGATCCTTCAATACTGATGCGCGAAGAGTGAATTGGCTTTTATTGAAAAAGTCTCAGCGCATTCAGCAAGGTGTCGTCCGCGTTGTCGGCTTGGCACTCGTGCTCGAATTTCGGCGCGCTATTTTATAATACCTTAATAGCCGCCTGTAGTCCTGTAGTCTCGGTTCGTTGACTTGCCTTCTGCCTCGACCTAATATGAGCGACAAATGCCCGATTCGCAGCCGTTGATCGGTCGCACGGTCTCCCACTACCGCATCCTCGAAAAGCTCGGCGGCGGTGGTATGGGTGTGGTCTATAAAGCAGAGGACACCAAGCTGCACCGCTTCGTGCCTTGAAGTTCCTTCCTGACGGGTTCACGCCAGACTCGCAAGCTCTGAGCCGCTTCGATCGTGAGGCGCAGGCTGCTTCCGCCCTGGAGTCGTGGCGAATGAACCCATCGCCGCACTCGCTCACCTGGGCCTGGCTCCCGCCAATGTTTTGCAAGGCGACAACCTCAAGGCCAAGGCGGCGTATCAGGATTTCCTCGCACTCTGGGAAGACGCCGACCCTGACATTCCCATTCTCATCGCTGCAAAGTCTGAATACGCAAAGTTGAAATAGCCACGCGAATCTCAGCAGTGCATTTTTGATTGACGGGGATTTGTCCCGACTAATCTATCCTAGTGCCCGGCAAGTTCTGATATCCCCATGCTTTTCTTAGACGCTGATTTAAGCGCAGCGCCGCTTTGTCCAGATCCGCCGCGGCCAGGACGATTGGTGCACTGATTCGGGTTCCTGGACTAAGGTACAGGTAACTATTTCCTTCGCTTTCTTCGCCACAGACCACTATCCAAGGCAAAACATGCTCTGATGTTCAATAGAGATGTGCTCGTACCGGAGGAAGTAGGCGCGAAATGAGAACGACCGCTGTGACTCTTGTCCTGGTATTTGCGCTGTTGGTAGTGTGGTCAGAGCCGCCTGCGTTCTCTCAAAACAGCAATCAAGCAGAAATCACGCGCAAGCCCAAAGCGACGGTCGATCCGAGATACCCAGCTCTGGCTCGGCAGCTCAAACTATCAGGGAAAGTGAAAATCGAAATAACGGTTTCTCCGGACGGACGAGTCAAAGCTACGCGCGTGCTCGGGGGCAGCCCGATATTGGTCAATGCTGCTTTGGATGCAGTGAGAATGTGGAAGTACGAGGTTAGCTCCAAAGAAACCGTTGAAGTCGTCGAGTTGGATTTCAAAGATCCTCAGAAATAACTCCCAATTCCCGGTGAGCATCACCGGGAGGTTGCAGTCGAGCCTCGAGTCCCGATTACAAGAGAGATTATCTCAGCGCGATGGCCGACTATGGCCATTTCCTGTGGCTGAAGTTTGGCATTTTAAGGATTGCGATCCGGCTGTGCTCCTTGCCTTCGCGGTTGCACTTGGATTCGCTTTCAAGCGGTTTCGAAAGGGCCGAATGAGGGGCCAGCAATTATTAGGACGGCACAGCGACGGCGCTTAGGGTCGTAAGTCTCACCCGATGTGTACCGCGCTTCTCTTCAATCGCCGTTAGGCCTGACGGAACGCAATGCCGTTCTCTTTGCACCACTCGATGGCCATTTGCCGGAGTTCGACTTGCTTGAACCGATTCCACGCGTCCCACAGGTTGTATTCGGTAAGTAGGTGTTTGAATAGGCGGAAGGCGCCTGCACCGCGGATGCCACCATGGAAATCATTCCGCATCCGCGCGTCTTTCAGTGTCTCGGAAAAGCGGTCCATGATGGCCCACTCGTGGACATCGAACTTATCAGGTAAAGCCAGGTATCTCTTGCCCTCCTGCTCCTGGACGCTCCGCGCTAGTTTAACCGCCTCACGCTGCCAGTCCGGCAAATCCTCGATGACTGTCTGCGGATCCTCCGCAAGGTTGAACTCCTCTTCGGTGATGGAGCGCACTTCGCCTGTTTCCACGTCCAGATAGGACGAGATCGAGTCGTCGGCCATTTCGAGTGCTTCGATGATTGCGTCGAGCTTCACTTCGGTAGCCACGTCATGCCGATTGTACTGCCGATCCGGCCGAGAGTTACGTCCGAGCCTTGCTTTGCAATCTATGCGGCTTTTCCTCGGCGCGTCAGATGCACATTCCCAAGCTGCCGGGCAATTCGTTTCGTTCAACAAGACTTGCGGAGAGCAAAAGCGTTTATTGAATTCTCGCTTGACTTCGTATTTTCGAAGCGTATATTCCGGTGTGATTCTAGGAATCTGTACGTAGTTCTCGTCTCGATCTGTCCTGGGGAGACTGGGATGATCGGCCCCCGCAGTCCAATTCGTTTAGCGGCTTTCGCCCGAAGTAGAAGTGTGTTCAACCCATCGGCCAAGTAAAAATTTAGAGGAGCCATGCGAAGTAGTTCACGCGCAGTTCAATGTTTTTGTGTGCCCGGCTGGCTTTTTATCCCAGCGCTGGCAGCGCTGGCCAAGGACGGCCGCGACTAACCTTGGTTTTTTCCAACTCTATGAATTGGGGTTTGTTTACCCCACTCAAAAGATTGGAGCTTGTTTCGCAGGGGAATTACAGGCTCGTTTCGGTCATCTTGTTGCACGCCACACATGCACGGTTTTACGAAACCGCGGATCTGCCAGCAGGTTGGTCCAGACCGCAAAGAGGAGGATGTTATGCAAAGGTTTTTGAGTGTTCTCTGTACCATCGCCGTTCTTACGCTGTTGATGGCTTTGGTTTTGCCGAACCCGGTGGCAGCCCAGGCCAAAGAAATTAATCGAGCACCCGCGAGCGCCGACACCTCAGGACATCCGCTTCATCTCAATGTGGATGCTGCGAGCGGTCACAAGGTCCACGTCATGCCAACGCCTGCGCAGGTGAAGGGCGTGACCGATATCGGCTATCAGCATAATGGCGGAACCCCGCCGCTTCTGTATAATGGTGGTCCGGTCATGCATTCGCCCAAGGTTTATGTGATCTACTGGGTTCCGCCGAAACTTCAGGATGGCACCGCAACAAGTTTGTCGAGCGGCTATCAGAGCATCGAGACCACAATGCTCAACGAGTATTTCGGGCACAGCCTCATGAACAACAACACGCAGTACTACGACTCTAAGTACATCAAGAACGTTGGCAGCGTCGGTGGAACCTACGTGGACAAGTCTGCGTATCCTGGAAGTGACTGCTACGACCCTGCCACAGTACTCACCAACGGGAATAATTGTATTTCGGACACCGATCTCCAGAACGAAATCACTAAAGTGATGGCACTCAAGCACTGGGTTGGCGGCGTGGACAACCTGTTCATGGTGTTTACTTCGTCGAATGAAGGACAGTGCGCGATAAGCGACAGCGACTGCTCCTATTCCAACTACTGCGCCTATCACAGTTACTTCGTCGACGCTGCGAACGCCTACGTCATCTATTCAAACGAGCCCTATGGCAACACCACTAACTGCCAAGTCTCTGGCGCGCCTTCACCGAACGGCAACCCTGACGCGGACACGGCGGCAACCGCGGCTGCCCACGAACTCACCGAGTCCATCACTGATCCTCTGATCGATGCCTGGCTCGACTCGTCGGGTTATGAGATCGGTGACGAGTGTGCCTACTACTACGGATATGCCCTCTGGGATGGTGGAAACGCCACCAACCAGTGGGACGGTCATAACTTCTACATACAAACCATGTACGACAATCTGGCGCAGGGCTTCTACCTGACCGACGTAAACTTTACCGGCTGTATGAATGTCGGCCCTGAACTTTGACGCGACGGGCAGAGCCGGAGGGAAGTGTGTAAATACTGCGGGCCCACTCTTAGGGTGGGCCCGGTTTTTTCGGTGGAATAACACCTGCAGCGGTCGCTCCGCAGTTCTCTTACCTCATTCGCCGAGAATTAAGGCAGGCTCGGCCTGTGGCCCGCGAAAACTCATGAAAATCGCTCGTAGAAGGAGTTAGTGTTCACTTTTTTCCCAGTTGAACACCAGTGTGAAGAAGAATTTCAGCCAGCAAATTCCTTAAGGCCACAAACCGACGGTCAATGTTGATCTTGTAAGGTGTGCCACGCACTTCGATGTAACCACGTAAACGCCACCTTCGGCCCGCAGTTGCGAAGCAAGGCCGAAATGTACACAGAATTTCTAATTATTCGTGTTTTAAGTCAGGCTCGCTAACGATGGGTTTCTGTCAGTTGGTACTCCAACGCTTATCTTTGCACGTCGGCCACTTTGAGGATGAGCTTTCCGGTGTTCTCGCCTCTGAAGAGCTTCAGCAACGTGTCGGGAAATGTTTCGAGGCCCTCTACGATGTGCTCGCGCGATTTGAGTTTGCCGGCAGCCATCCACCCGGCCATTTCGCGGGCGGCCTCAGGATAACGATTGGCGTAGTCAAACACGACCATACCTTTCATGCTGGCGCGATTGACGAGAAGCGAAAGGTAGTTGGAAGGTCCTTTGATTGGTGTGGTATTGCAGTACTGCGAGATCGCGCCGCAGATGACCACGCGTGCGCCGCGCGCAAGCTGCGTGAGCGCAGCGTCCAGGATTTCTCCGCCGACGTTGTCGAAATAAACGTCAATTCCCTTCGGGCAATGTTTCTGAAGTGCTTTGCTGACACCCTCCGACTTGTAATCAATGGCGGCGTCGAAGCCGAGATCTTTCACAATGTAGTCGCACTTCTCGGCCCCGCCGGCGATGCCTACCACGGTACAGCCTTTTATTTTGGCGATTTGTCCTACTACCGTTCCTACCGCTCCGGCCGCGCCTGAAACGACTACTGTCTGGCCCTGTTCTGGACGGCCGATATCCAGCAAGCCGAAATAGGCAGTCATTCCCGGCATTCCGAGCGTCCCAAGAAAGACAGGGAGAGGGATAGCATCAGCATTTACCTTCGTGATGCCGTTGCCGTTCGAAATCGCGAATTCCTGAACGCCGAAGGCGCCATAAACGTAATCGCCAAAGGCGAACTTGAGGTTTTTCGATGCGACGACGCGGCCCAGTGCTCCAGCACGCATCACTTCGCCGATACCCACCGGAGCAATGTACGATTTCCCTTCGTTCATCCAACCGCGCATGGCTGGATCAAGCGAGATATACAAAATCTCGACGAGCAACTCGCCTTCAGCGGGTTCGCGCACCGGCTCCTCCTTGTATGCCCAATCTGTTCGCTTAGGCATACCCACGGGACGCGTAGCGAGTTCGAATTTGTGATTCAATTTGCTCATAGGTTTTTCCTCAGGCGTTAACTGTTGGGGCAGAGCCATAATCTAACTGACTGTTGAGAGTCGCTTACAGATGACGGTGACTAACGCGCCGAGCATTGTATATAATCGCGGGCATCGTGCCAAGTCAGCACACTCTATCGACTCTATCGCCGCAATATCCGGATAGTACGGCAATCATTCTCCTTGCCTTATATCGCGCTTCTCGCTTGTGCGAGATTCTACTCCCAAAACAAACGGACGGACCTCTAAGCGCTGCAAGATAGGCCTGGCTGTGTAGTGCCCGCGGGATTTGATTCCGTGTGAAGGGGCGCGCGCGGATCGTCCTGCTACGCGGAGCCTTACCGCGGGTCGTTATGCCGTAGTCTTAGACCCCCGCGTTTCATCTGCGCGGGTGGCCTCGCTTCGGGGGTCAGTTAAGCACAGACTGAGCAGCCTTAGATATCATATAAGTGCTATAATAACATCACTTAATACATAAACATAGTATAAGTGATACTTTTATATCACTTGTAATATACTAACAATATTCCATAAGTGTCATATTTATAGCCTTTATTTACACTAACTAGTTTAAATGCTATAATTGTGGCATATGAGTGACCTTCTATTTAAGACTCCAATGGAACTCCAAATTGAGCTCGGACACAGGGTGCGCCAACTGCGCTTGTTCCGCAATCTTGACCAGCAAACAACCGCCGAGAAGGCGGGTATATCCAAAGCTGCATATCGTAATCTTGAAGCAGGCCGCGGCTCCTCAGTTCAGACCCTATTGCGAACGCTCAAAGCACTGGATTTTTTGCAAGGGATAGAAATGTTGGCGCCTGAGCCGACGGTGAATCCCCTCGCGTTGGTTCGCCGGTCTTCTCCTCCACAACGGGTCCGGCGTCCTCGCGGCCCGAAAAGGTCCAAGTCTTGAATATTTCGGTCATAGAGGTATGGATATGGGGACAACAGGTGGGTGCGATAGCGCCCGACCCAAAAGTCGGTTTCTATGTTTTCGCTTATCAGCCTGCATGGCGCCGAACCAAAGTTGAACTTGCTCCGTTAACTATGCCCCTCGAAGACCGCCGCGATGTTTTTGTCTTTCCGAACCTCCCAGAGGCGACTTTTCATCGTTTACCTGGCATGCCGGCAGATTCATTGCCCGACGAATTCGGGAATGCTCTCATAGATGCATGGATGGCAGAGCGCGGCGTGACGAAGAATGAGGTAACCACGCTTGACCGGTTAGCCTATATGGGGAGACGAGGCCTGGGTGCACTTGAATTTAAGCCTGCTCGCGGATCTCAGAGAGAGAGTACCGCTCCCCTGGCGATGAAGTCGCTGGTGGAAGAAGCACGAAAACTTGTCGAGGGAGATCTTTCAGTAGATGCGCACGCCACGGCTGCGTTGGCTAACATGATCAGAGTTGGCACTTCCGCCGGCGGCGCTCGCGCCAAAGCGGTAATAGCTTGGAATTCTAAAACCCACCAAATCCGAAGCGGCCAGTTTGAAGTGACACCAGGCTTTGCGCACTGGATATTGAAATTTGACGGCGTGGGTACGGATTCTGAACTGGGACCCGGGGCTGACTATGGCCGTATTGAATACGCATATGCAGGAGGGGTTTTGTCCTCGTGGAAGAGGACTTAGCAATGCGGGTCACTTTGACTTCTGCGCCCTCACACACTATCGGACCGATGAAGCCTGATTCGGTGAATCGAAACACTCCGCAGTACGCTGGTCTTCTCCAAACGAAAGAGTATTCAGGGCTTTGGCGACGTCTTCGAGGTTTTGCGGCGAATCCGCGGAAGTCCAGGCAATCAGGACGTAACCGCGATACCAGGTCGAAAACAGCGCGAGCACACCGTAGCGGCTGCGGAGATCGCTTCGGGCAAAGTCTCGACCTGCGGGTGATCGGGTATGCCTCCCGCGTGACTTTGTTGTCGTCGGGGTCTCCCTAAACGAATGTCAGCTCCATCAAGGTGTTGAATCGCACCAAGACTGGATGTTTGAGCGGCGTCTGGAGTGATCCTCAAAGCAAAACCAGCGTCTGCCGATGCGTCCAATGTAAGGTGCGTCAGTTGACGCAACATTCCAATCGTCCGGTAATCGGGACTTAGTAAGCTAGTTCAGCAAGCGCCGAGAAAAAAGAGCCTATGCCGAAGCCAATAGACGCCGTGAGAAGCCACCAGCGAGCGCGACCCTTCCACGTAAAAATGCATGGAAGTGCGAGCACCACAAGCAGAAATTCAGCATTCAGGGATCGTTGCAGTAAAACATGAAAACGGCTTAGCGGAGCCCACATCGAACCGAATAGGAAAGCTTGGAGCGTGACAGCAAATAGACCGACACTCAGAGTTATCCTTCGCCAAGATCGGACTTGAACGAGTCGAAGTTGCTTACGCCATTCGCCCCAGGCATGGAAAAGACCTAGAAGAGCCGCAGCAAGCAATATGAGGATCGCAAGCTCCGTCATAGGCGTCTAAGTTAGCACCGCAATTGATAATTGCGAAAGAACCTTAGTTCCCAATTCCTTCTATGAGAAGGCCGATCGATGTTAAGCCACACTTTTGGGTTTGCTGTTCGTGCCATGATTTTCTTTCTATTCAGCCAAGCCTCCCCTATCGGTGAGAGTGCAGGGTGAGTCGCAGTGGCCACAACCAATTGCAAGTTATCCTCTAAATATTCTAGAGATGCCCAAACCACAGCCGCAAATAGAGCCGTTGGTTCAATAATTGTCCCCGAAGATATCCCCGTTCGAGTTGAAAACAGCCGATGTTTCCCAAGAAGAACTGAAGAACTGCCGGAAGCACAAAAAGCAATGGCGTCCGGTCAAAAACCCTGAACGCGATTTTACTTGGGATTATCTTTCGGGCATCATAAGCACCGAGCTGCCGACTTTCCAGCCATCCCCTGTAGCAGCGACAACGATGGCGGGATTCGCCGCGCTCGGGCTAGTCGTTCGGAACAAGATAGCCCTGGACGAAGCTAGACCCGCTGGAGGTTGTGGCTAGTGCGTCTGCAAGCGTCACTCCCGAGCCAACTCGGAAACCCGTTGCGTAGTGTACGTCCACAAAAGCCAGACGGTTTTCGTCAGACTCGGCCTCACTGTCGTTAAATACGCTCGATTTATTCGCAGCATTATAAAGGTACTCGAGGATTTGGGTTCCGCTCTGAGAATTGAAGCCACGCCAATGATAGTCCGTCACAATCAGCGTGTAGCCTTTGGGGACTACATATGGGGTGGACTCGTCGCTCAGACTCCCTTCGGCGTCAATCTCAAAGCAATAAGCCTTGGACTCAGCACATCCCAATGAGACCAGGCGACTTTCGGCCTGACCGACGTGGGTGGTGTCGCCGGGGACAATCTGCACCAGCGTCGCCGCGACGGCGCGTGCCCGGTTGGGTGCGACAAACGCTACGATTACCGCAACGCGTGGGTGGCGCGCTGTTTGAAATCCAAGTGACTCAAACCGCAGAGGGTTTGCAGGTGATGTTTGATGGTGCGTCCTTTGACGATCTCGCGATCAAAGCGGCGCGTCATAAAGTGGGCGCGGCCATTTTCTTCAAGCAAATGACACTCAGACATCTTAATGCCAGCTTCTGTTGCCATCTTGTGATATCCCTTTGGCGGTTTATTCCACGCCGACGCATCCATGAGGTTTTGGCCGACGAATAAACCTTGTCAAAATAGAGCCACGCCCCGCGGCGCACTAAGAAGTGCGCTGCACAAAAAGGCCGGAAAAGGCCCGGCGGTTACGGTACACGAGGAATGCCCACAAGACCGCGACGATGAGGGCGAGCGGCAGGCCGGTTGTCAACATGAACAGGTGAAAGCACAAAATGTTTACGATCACCGGGCCAAGGATCGTCAGCGCCAGTGGCACGTAGCGGTTCACCAGTAAAAGGACCCCGCCAAGGAATTGCGCGCCAAATATAACAACGTAGTAATGCGACTGGAAAAGGGCCATGACGTACTGACCCGCTATTCCCGGAGGTATGGGTCCGGGGATGAAATGCAGGAAGCCATTCAGTCCGAACACGAAGAAGACGAGGCCGAGCAGAAGACGAGCGAGCAGCGCGATGATTTTCATGGACCCTCTCCCACCGAGCAGAGTAGTTTGCGAGCAACCTATATCACAAAATGCCCGTGGCGAGGACCGACCCTCCCACGGCCTATTCATGAGATGACTCGTAGTCCAACTGGTTCAAGCAAAAAAGGCAGCTACGATGAGTAAGACCACGGTTCCAAAGAACTTCGTTTCCGGATAACTTCCTTGTAGCCGACGACTCGGGAATAGCGTCGATTCGATTAAGACTTCTTGGTCGGAAGCCATATGCTATTCCGAGCAAGTAAACGGCGTTACTTGCCTAACTCGATGACTCAAGTAGATTAGAAACGGCTTCGAAATGGGTCGGATTCTAAGGTCAGTTGAGGTGCCGCTCCGGCGTGTTCTCCCTGTCCCAAGACTGGGCTTCAAATCGTTTCGCAGTACTTTCTGCGGAGTTTCGGCTCCAGTTCATGATGAGGTTGAAAACACCGTTTGCGGTGCGCCCTTTGTGTACAGCGCGGTTTTCGTTTGCGGCGATGTTTGTGCTTGGGCTTTGCGCGGCTCCGCCCGGGATGGCGCAGCAGCAAGAACATTGGGACACGCTGAATACGCGGCTCACGAATTCATATGTGCGAGAGAAATATGCGGAGGCGCTGCCGATCGCACAGGAGTCGTGCAGCACTCTGGGATACTTCGCGGAATGGGCTTACAGCAGTAGAAAATCGGCAGCGACTCTGTCGTAAGAGTCGGCACAGAGGCCTGCCTCTTTGGCGCAGGTAACCCAATTCTCTACCGCAGCACGGACCTCTGCTATTAGGTCATTCGCACGTCGAACACCGAAACGGTCCGCTTCTTCGAGTAGGTCTGTGCGAGTAATGTCCTTGAACTTTCCGTTGACGCTCATCAGATGCTGGTAAGTCCATTCTCCTTTTGGGTTGTAGGCATGTGTGATGTCATAGGCCGGGGCGAGTTCCCAGCTACCGCCCTCCTTAAGGATGAAACTGAAGTTCTTCGTATGATCATCACAGTTGCGTGCCATTACGTTGAAAGCCATCCGACGAAAGACCTGAGTGATCGCGTCGTCGCCAAGACCTAACTGAGAAACTGCCATAAAGAGTTGGGAATAAAGGACAACCAAAGCGCCCAAAATTCCCAAAGTCTCTTTCAATAGTCGCATGTGCTTTCTCCTTTTTTCTTTTTTCAGGTGACTTCTTGTGGCTGCTTCGGTTCATGAATACTGTCCCGACGCTCGCATCACTAGTCATCTATGTAATCGGAAACGGCGGGCAAAAGACGACACATTTTGGCACGTCCATGGACAGCGGAAAATGTAGTGGGAATTGTAGTAACTCAGCTTATGTTGGCGTATGTCAGCTCGTAGGTCTCAAGGCGATTGCCGACGTTGGTTCCAAAAATGCCGACCGTCTGGCTCCAGAAGCTGGTTCGGAAATTTCAGGCGGACCCGAGCGAAATGTATCGTGGAGCTCGGCGTTGCGGTGATCCCACGTACGCGCAACTAACTCGAGCTTGTGAGCACAGTCGGCAGATGAGAGACCGTGGAGAGTTGCGTGGCGGGGCGCGTTTGTCGCGCCGGGCAAGAGGCGAAGTTCTTTGAGTGTTACCAAGGTGCGTGACCCCAGATTAATCAGGTAAGTGGGCATGACTCGCTGGCTCCGGTCCAGGCGCCACTCGTTGACTTCGGGGCCCAGAGAGCAGGGCCTTTTGGAAAAAATGTGCCACCCGCCAGATTTCTTACGATCGCATGACGCTTTTGGGCTCCGTTTTCCGATATATAGAGTGAGGGAAAGATTTCGAAGGGAACGGGCAAGAAGGAGGAAGCAAATGCGAGCGTTAGCTGGTTTTAGTTTGCCAGGTTTGTGGGCGTCGAAGGTTCCGGCCCAGACTAATGACGCGCCGGCCACGGAATTTGTGATCAAAGTGCCGTTCAAATTTGTAGTGGGAACGCATACTTTGCCCCCTGCCACTTACCGATTCGAAGCGTTGCCCGCCCTGACGCCGAGAGTGTGGTTGCTGGCGGTCCGCGGCCAGAATGGCCAGGCAATTAAACTCTCGGTAAATGTCACTCAACTCGCGGGCCGCGGACATTTCCGATGGAAACTGATTTTCGACCGCCGCGAACATCCGCATTTTCTGACCGAGATTTGGCTTGCGGAAGGACGATTCACCGTTCAACCGTATCGGTCGCTCCGGGACTCGAATCCGGACGAAGAGCACGCGCGAACCGAAGTTATTCTCCTGTTGGAGACCGACTACCACGGCAATTCCGTTTATGTAACCGAGGATTTCGGTTGAATCGCTGCCTGAGCTGAAAAACGGGCGATACCAACCAGAAATGCGGCGTCTACTTCTGCCATCCAAGGCAATACCGCCAAAGCCAGTGCTGCCTGCCAGGATTTCCTCACGCTCTGGAAAGACGCCGACCCCAATATCCCTGTTCTCCTAGCCGCTACGTACGGTTCTGTGCGGGGGGCGATCAGCGATGGTCGTCCCTACCGCAACACTTAGGTCCCGATCGTTCATCCTTTTTGCGAGAAAGACCGGGCTGCTACTAGGGATAAGCGCGACGCGGCACACAAACTGCTGATTCTTATCCGACCTACCTGACCCCCAATAAATTTTTTAGCCACACTGTCGTCTTTTGCCCGCCATTTCCGATTTCATAGATAGAAGCCGAGAACCTCGGTTCTCCGCTCTAGGCGCCCTCGATCGTTCTTAAAGAGCGAACCGATGAGTGGCTGTGCCGTTAGCGCGCTACTAGTGTGCTCATTGAGGCCCGCAGTCCTAAATCTAATTTGGAGGTAATGCACCATGATGACAGTCCAGCCGTTCCGCAGTATTTGTCGAAGCACGCGAAGAATTCCAACTCAACGAGAAGCGTTTTTGAGTTTCCGTCATCGCGCGTCGCTTCTAACATTCTTCGTTGCCTTTATGGCGCTGTTCGCTGTGTCGCGCGCCTCGGCGCAGAACAGCCCCCAGCAAGTGAATCCAACAGGCGCCGATTTGCGCGCCTTGCCGGCGGCGGCACAAGCACAAATCTCCGCGACCTTGGGGCGCGATCAGCGGGCGTACCACTCACAAAGAGAGGCACGCGGCTACCGAATCGGGAATCCGCAGCACGGATTCTCGGCAGACTTCGTATCTAACGGCGTCAGTCTCCGTGCAGGGGACAACCACTGGAGCCTGACGTTCCGCGGATATGGTTGCGGAGACCGGCTCAAGCTGGTACCCGGAACGACTCCGCTGGCGGATGCAAACAAGGTGGAGTATCGGCGTGGACCGCTGACCGAATGGTACGTGAACGGTCCGATGGGTCTCGAACAAGGCTTCACATTCTCCCGCCAGCCGAGCGTCGCAAGCCATGAGCCATTAACTCTGGCATTTCGAATGTCTGGCAGTTTGATCGCGTCCCTGGATTCCGACAACCTGGGCCTCAGTCTGCGGCGAAACGGCGCCACACTAATTCGTTATGCTGGGCTGAGAGCGACGGACGCTCGTGGCCAAGACTTGCCAGCCTGGCTCGAAATGACCGGGAAAGAACTCCGTATCCGCGTCAACGACGGAGGCGCGGAATACCCCGTCACGATCGATCCCATGGTGGAAGCCGTTCAGCTGACCAACAACATTGTTTGCCTTCAGCCGGGGTGTTCGAGCACCGGGCAAGCATTTAACTACTTCGGCATGTCGGCCGCGGTAAGCGGCGATCAAAGCACGGTGGTAGTTGGTGCTGCAAATGTACCGATTAACAGTCTCGATTACAGTGTGGCATACGTTTTCGTGAAGCCCCTAAAGGGCTGGGGCAACTGCAATGTAGTGGGTTGCTATAACTACGCCGCGAGACTCATGCCAGAGTTTCCGGAATCGGCAGCACAACCCGGAATATCGGTAAGCGTCAACGAAAATGGCACGATCGTCGCGGTCGGATACGCTGTTGGCGGACCCGGCGTAAACGTGTTTGCCAAACCCTCGACTGGTTGGGCCGATATGGGTGCGACCGCCGTACTGAGTGCCTCGGACGGCACGGTTCAATTCGGAAGCTCGGTCGCCATCAGCCCGGACGGAACCACTATCGTCGGTGGCGATCCTGGCGCCGGGACTGATTCACAAGGAGCGGCATATGTGTTCGTTGAACCATCATCGGGCATTTGGCAATCGTCCACAGAAACGGCCACGCTGACCGCGTCTGATGGCAGGAACTTGGCTTATCTGGGCTCCTCCGTCGCCGTTAGCTCTGACGGAACGACGATTGTTGCAGGTAGCCAGGGCGAAACCGTTAATGGCAATTCAGCGGAAGGCGCCGCCTACGTATTTGCGAAACCGGCAAACGGCTGGGTCAATGCAACCGAAACTGCAAAGCTGACCCCCTCGGACGGAGCCACGAATAGCCTTTTCGGCGCAGCCGCCATAAGCGGCGATAGTAGCACGATTGCGGTCGGTGCCCGGGGTGCTACAGTCGGCGGCAATGCCAATCAAGGCGCGATCTATGTCTTCCTCGAACCCGCGAACGGCTGGACGAGTTCCACCCAAACGGCCAAGTTAACGGCCTCCGATGGTGTGGCAAATGATTATTTGGGAGCATTAGCAACGATCAGCGGCGACGGCAGCACTATCGCGGCGAGCGGAGGTGCTTTCTCCCAAAATCCTACAGGAGCGGTATACATATTCGTTAAACCGGCGAATGGCTGGATGTCCTCAATGCAAACAGCAGAGCTGACCGACGGGGCTTCACGGGACCTCTTTGGTTCGGCTGTCGCGCTAGACACCACTGGCACTTTCGCGGTGATTGGAGCTCAGGACACCACACTCGGCGGCAACGCGGATCAGGGCGCAGCGTATATCTACTTCGGATCCGCTGCTGCTCCAGAAGTTTCCCTATCGCCCACGTCGTTGAACTTTGGGAACCAAACGGTCTTCACCACAAGCGCGTCGCAAACGGTCACGGTCAACAACAATGGAAGTGCTCCTCTCACCGTTAGCAGTGTCTCCGTCACCGGACCTTTTACTTCCACTCAGAACTGTTTGGCGCAATCGCCGATAGCCGCCGGCAGCAGTTGCTCGGAAACTTTGCAATTTGCTCCCACATCCGTTGGGTCTGCCGTTGGAACCTTGACCTTCGCAGATAACAACGGTGGCGTTGCCGGGTCCACGCAGCAGGTGCAACTAAGTGGCACGGGCCTCGCCGCGGCGACCTCCACAACACTCACCTCGTCGCTCAACCCATCGACGTGGGGTCAGTCGGTCACGTTCACTGCTACGGTTACCGCAGGAGTTGGGACTCCGACAGGTTCGGTGACCTTTACAGACGGCGGCACGACATTGGGGACGGTGGCCGTTGCGGGCAACAGCGCCTCACTCACCGTATCGAACCTGATTGGGGCCACGCACTCGATTGTGGCGAGCTATAGCGGCGACGCTAATTTTAACAGCAGCACTTCGGCTGCGCTTTCACAACTCGTGCACCTCGCCACTAGCGCGACAAGCCTCCTCTCCAGCGTGAATCCCTCTTACGTAAACCAGTCGGTTACCTTTACCGCGAAGGTCGTGTCTCAGTATGGCGGTGCGGTGACAGGCAACATTACCTTCAAACAGGCCAATACCGTACTCACCGTGGTTCCGCTGGCCGGAGGGCAAGCAACATACACTACGACTTACACCGCAACCGGGACGTTCTTGATCACCGCAGTGTACTCCGGGGACATAAACAACATCGGGAGCACCTCTACCGCCGTGCATCAAATAGTCAAAGCGTTGCCAGTGGCCACGACAACGGTCGTCACCACTTCCGGCAGCCCATCGCTGATCAACCAGCCGGTTACATTCACCGCCACGATTTCCACCACCGACGGTTCTATTCCTAATGGAGAGACCGTCACCTTCTACGATGGCGCTACACAGATCGGAACGAACGCAACTGCGGGCGGAACGGCCAGCTTCACGACTTCCTCGCTTAGCGTCAAATCCCACACGATCAAGGCCACCTACGCTGGAGACGCGATGTACAAAACCAGCACCGGCACGGTGACACAGGTTGTGAGTCTGTACGCCAGCACGACCACTGTCTCTTCCGGATTGAATCCGTCGACCTTTGGCCAGGGCGTGCAGCTCACCGCGACCGTCACTTCCGCTGCTCCAGGCGGGCCGACAGGGACGGTTAAGTTCATGAACGGAACGACGAGCCTTGGAACCGCAGCGTTGAGTGGTAGTGTGGCGATCCTGGATACTGCTAAGATGCCCGCGGGAACGCTCACGATTACCGCTAAGTACAGCGGTGATGCCCGGTCAGGTACAAGTTCGGGCAATACGTCTCAAACTGTGAACCAGGCGACCACCACGACGACGGTGGTGTCTTCAGCGAATCCTTCCACCGCCGGCCAATCGGTGAAATTCACCGCCACCGTTTTCTCGCCGACAACCACACCCACAGGTTCCGTCACCTTTGAGGATGGGGGAACGGCTCTTGCGACGGTCAATCTTGCTGGTGGAAAAGCAAGCTACTCCACTACGACCCTGACTTCAGGCGTTCACGACATCACAGTGGTTTACAGCGGAAACGCCGATGTTGTCGGAAGCACATCGTCGGTGCTGGTGCAAACCGTGAACTGAGGAGCCACGACCTAGAGTAAGCCGCGGAACGAACGTCGGTCGGAGGCTCATAACCTCCGACCGTATTTAGGTGCGCTAAGATCCGCGGATCCGCAGTCTCTTTAGGTCGCATGCCGAGTTGGTTTGCATCGGAAGTCGGCCGGCGGTTTCAGAATTGCCCCTGTGAGGATACGGTTACTTACTAGCTATATTGCACGATCGCCTCAAGGGGCCCATTTTACGAGGTCTCGCGGCATGCGCTCCTTACTTCCACAACGGTGCGGCGGCGAACCTTTCCCAAGTTGTGAATTTCTATAACAAGCGTTTTCAGATAGGACTCACGTCGCAGCAGATGCAGGATCTGATTAATTTCTTTCGAACGCTGTAGGGACGGGGCAGTCTAAGCAAACAACCTCTGTACTTGGGTTTGAGCATACCGGCGAAAGAAGTGCTGGTGAAAGACTAGGGTCCCTTATCAATCGCTCCGTTCGTGAAAGCTTCGCCGCCTCCACTAAGCTCTCCCTGGGAAGGCGGTTGTGCGTTAATCAGTTGACACAGGATGGATACTCGCATGGACCCGCACTAGAATAGAGATTCACTTAAAGGGTGGTTCAACCATGCGCGTTTTCAATGCGTTACAAGTGGCTGAGTGGTTCAAGGGGTTTGAAGAAGTTGAAGTAGAGTCCGATTATGTACATGCTGATGAAGACGGGCTGTTCCCGAGAGTTTTGCGTTTTCCTCACCTTTTCATTTTCCAGTGTGGTCTGTCCTGCTCTGCCGCACAGCCTCGGCGCATCTCAACACCGCACCGTCCCTCCATTGAATTTGCATAAGGCCCGCGTCCGCCGCAACCACGGGCGGCTTTGTTCAAACGGATTAATCAAACGCGCGCGGAACATCCTGCCTAGTTTTACGTTTCGGTGAAACGCGCGTCTGATTAATCACTAGCGTTAATCAGTTTCGCTCTGCTCTTAACTGTCGATAGCGCAGGAAGGTGCTTTCGTGAAAACCGACGACAGGGGAGGAGCCGTTATGAGCCATGAGAATGTCCGAGAAGTCGTAAAAGGAAAAATGCGGGAACGCCGATCTTGCCGGTCACGTCCGGCTGCAGCCTCTGTTGCGACGTGGCCCCTGCCCGCTAGCCTTGACATCTCACTCTGAAACCGATATAACGTCTTCCGAGCTATGAAAGAAGACCTCAGCACTTTCCTCCCGCTGTCTCCCGCGACTCTGCATATTCTGCTATCGCTTGCAGGCGAAGACCTGCATGGCTACGCGATCATGCAGGAAGTAGCGCGGCAGTCAGAAGGCCAGTACAAGCTAGGTCCCGGCACGCTCTACGACAATTTGCAGAAGATGATCGACCGCCGATTCGTCCTGGAACTCGGCCATCGCGCCGGGGACGACGATCCGCGACGTCGTTATTACCGCCTCGCTGTACGAGGGCGGGCCATCCTTGCCGCAGAAGTTGCCCGCCTCGAGGGCGTGGTTCGCGAAGCCAACTTGCGCCTGCGCCCTGCAAAGCCAAGGAGAGCATGATGCTCCGGCTTCTGTACTCTTGGCTGCTTCGTCTTCATCCCGAAGGCTTCCGGAAGCGTTTCGCTCAGGAGATGCTATCCATCTTCGATCACGTCGAAAAAGGGCCTGCCGCCGTCAAACTTGTAGCGGACGCACTCCTCTCGCTCGTGCGGCAGTGGACGGTTCGCTCGGAATACTGGGAAAGAGCGTCGGAACGCGTTCCTTGGTCTGCGGACGGCGCGCCGGTCTTCTATACCCTGGAGAGTTTCAAGCCGCGTAGAGGCGCTTTGTTCGCAGGGGGAATACTCACTCTGACTTTGTTTTGCGCCGGATACCTCGATCTGAAATTCGATTGGAGTGATTCGGCATTCATACCCTTCAAAGGCATCGAGTTCACGACCAGTCCTAAAGTCGATGCGCCGTCGTCATTGGGCCGAGCCGTAGCACCCGCAAAGATTCCCGAAGCCGCGCTCCAGACCTACCCCGGAGCATACGTCACGGACCCACCGAACGAATTCACGATTCTGATTGCGGCTGAAGATGGAGAGCTTGCAATCGAAATTCCCCGCGAGCCGAAGTCCCGACTCGTTCCTGCCCATGGAACCAGGTTCGTCTTCTCTGGCTCGCACGATGGGAATGTTAATTGGATTGAGTTCGTCAAGCACGATGACGGAACCGCCGATGAACTTCGCATCTATCGAAACGGCCGCCACTTGACAGCTCACCGCAGACCTTGAGCCTACATGCACGGACCTTTTGCCGGCTCCCTCGTCGTCCCCAGCTTAAAATGAGACCCTGTTAGGGGGCCGACCGGCAGCGGGCAGCTAACTGATAAGTCGGATTCCCGTCTAGCACTCACTTCTCAATTGAACCGCATTAAATTCTAACCATACGCCTCCCGTTGGCAGGCCAAAATACTATCCGAATTCAAACGGTTTGACTTACAATCACGCGGTGTCCACCTTCCGAAAAATCGAACGAGCCAGCATGGTCACCCACGGCGGACAACGAATTACACCTGAAATCTCGCACGAAATATTGAGCGAGATTCTAAGGGGATGAAAAGCGGGCTGATTTATAAAGATATTGGGAACGTCTTACTGGACCGGTTCCCGGAGCTACAGCGAAAGTTTGTGAGCGACGACTTGAAGGCGGAGGCGCCTTTGGCTTATCCGTTATTCGAGCTTTTTTTTAAACATTTTTTTTTCGGCTTGTTAGACACGAATAATGACGCTTCTCTAATCGGTCGGGTTTTTACTTTCTTAGAAGAAATGGCCAACTCGCCTGATAGGAATGTCACCGACCTGCTAGGTATAGCTATTCTTGAGCCACTCGTTTTTCAGCGCGAACGAGTCAGACGTGCTTGGAAGTACATGGGCGAGAAAACTAAGAAGCTAGCACGAGAAAACGCGTACTCCGGAGGATGGCAGGAGAACCTGCCGCCCGGTGAAGCGAATCCCAACTAGTTCCGTCTGTGAAAGGGCACCGGCGTTCGAATCGCGAGGACTCGGGATGCTGGGGTTGCCCAATCTTGTGCCTGACTCCCGATTAGCCCTGACTGCGTCTTCGACGCGTCACTGGTGCCACAAACTTGTCCAGACCGATTTGTTGATTCCAGAGAACTTGTCAGACAAGTTTATGGAGAGTCGGATTATCGGACGAGTTATGGTTAGCAACGTCTAAATCTAGCTCACGCAATATTCTAATTTCAACATCTGAGTTAGAATCGGGCCATGCTTCCTCCTCGCATCATGTGTATCGAGAATAAGTCCGCGCAGCCCCAGGGCTCACACGGTGTAGCGGGGCCAGCTCGCATAGGACGTGTCACGTTTAACCGAACGGGGAAGAGTCTCTTTTATAGAGGAAAAACATTTCGGAGCCTCAAGGGTAGCGGATTTAAAGCCAATTACTATGACGTGGATACGGGCGAACATTACTGGATTTCCGGTCCGAAGAAGAACGGTGCTGATGGTCTTTAAGGGCCGCGTCCAACTCCTATCGACGATGACGTGAGAGAGGAATACTAGACACTCATCCGCAAACAACCGAGCAAGAGGAGCCAAAAGACCACGTAATCCAGAAATTCTTTAGACCGCTTGATATCGGGAGCTTTTGGCCTACTCCAAAAGGGGCGCCCTTTTATATTGCGTCGGATAACCGGACGAGTACCGGCCTAAAACTATCCAACATATCCGGTTGGCGCTAATCAAGGTGCATCATTCGATTTGAAAACGAAAATCGGTATACTCCTTCGGATAGAGGTACTCATTTTGTGTTTATAGTTACGATGGTGTTGTTTTTGCTGCCCTGTTCACTTCTTTGGGCGGCGTGGAGACGCTCCATCAGAAACGCACGCGAACCAGCCGCACCTTCTTGGCGAGCCTATTGTGGGAAGGCGACCTTAATACTCGCAGCTTTCTCAACGCTATTGGAATTGGTGTTCTTTTACTCGTGGTTTCACAACGGCGGCAGTCCGCATGGACTAATGCCATCCTCAGGAATTTGGAAAATCGTCGGCAGGATTTCCTTTTGGTTCCTCGTCGCGAGTGTTGTTGTCAGTGCTTTCGGTAAAGGCAGATGGAGACTGCTCATTTTCGCGTGGGCAGCTTCGCTAGTTCTTGTTGAATACGCAACGTTAATGTTGGAAATGGATTGAACTACTCCTCGCTCTTAATCAAAACCACGCTCAACTCATGATTAGTCGGATTACCGGAGAAGTGAAGCGACACTTTATTTGTCCGGTTCGCGTTAATCAGGCTTGGAAGTCCGAGGGTTCCCCAACCCTTTTTAGGGCACAAGGGTTGAAGCCGAAGGTGCCACGACTTCAACCGTTGCAGGAGGTCCAAACGTTACTTCTGTCGGATACCAGCTTTGGGTTGCATACTTGCCGATAATGAATTTAATGGTGACAACTATTTGATGGTCTTGGTTTGTGCTCGTCGGTCGACAGAATTGCCAATTCCTGACAGCCTTCAGGGCCTGCTCTCGTAGCAGAGGATGGCCTTCTTCCATCACATCAATCTGGCCGGGTATTCCTTGAGCATCGAAATGAACCCGCAAGCGCACCGCACCCGATATGTGAGACTGGCGTGCAATGGGTACATAGAGGGGCGCAACAAACTTGCAAAGACACAAGTCCTCGTCGCCGGAATAGGCTTGACCTGATACAACTGCAAC
>Ga0207015_1119_pt1 | contig 22861 bp, 20 predicted proteins | sample Alteio_BWMinCont_53_FD_153486 | JGI IMG/M metagenome (GOLD analysis project Ga0207015, IMG submission 153486) | Enriched cells from forest soil in Barre Woods Harvard Forest LTER site, Petersham, Massachusetts, United States -... | ecosystem: Environmental > Terrestrial > Soil > Temperate forest >...
CGCACCGATTCGATCAACTTGGCGGGATCGTAGCCAACTCCGTTCTTGAAGACCATATCCACTTTCTCGATGTCGTCGATTTTCGTAGACGGGTCGCCGTGAATCACCACGATGTCCGCGACCTTGCCTGGCGCGAGCGTGCCAATCGTGTCCGCCAGACCTTCAAATTGCGCCCCGTTCAGCGTGGCGATACGAATTGCCTCGATTGGCGTGAAACCCGCTTCCACCAGTAATTCGACGCCGCGCTGGTCGCCGTAACCGGGGAGCGTGCCGCCGATTCCGGTCGGATCGGGGCCGGTCAGCAACAGCCCACCCGATTTTGCGAACGCGTATTCCAACTCCATTTCCTTTTTCAGAATGGCCGCGAATCCGTTTTGCGAATTGGATTGCACTTGCACCCGCGCGGTCAGGTAGCTGGAGCGCGCTTCCGGCAACATGGCGTCCAGTACGCGTTGCTGCAATGGCGGCTTGCCGGGCACGAGTAGCTCGAAAACCGGCAGCGTGGAAGTGATGGCGACGTGATGGTCGATCAATACGCGAAATAGTTCTTTGATCTGCGGACTGTTGCCATCCAGATTGGCAAACGTCGCGCCAACCGCAACCATTCCGCCGGCCGGGCACTGGTCCGCCTTTTTCCCGGGCACAAATTCGGTGTCCACTAAAAATCCGTGCTCGAGGTCGTCGATGCCTGCTTCCGCCGCTTCTCGAAAGCCCACCGAGCAGAGATGCCCGGTGATTTTCAGTTTGCGTTTGTGTGCTTCCTCGGCGGCGGCGCGAAGCTCATCGCGTGTGATGTTCATGTACGCCTTGAACGACGTCGCACCCGAATCCGCCCAGAAATTCACCATGCGCCGCGCGTCGTCCGGCCCGGTGAGTTCGTGCATCTGCGTGAAGATGCTGCCTGGACCCTCGAGGTACGGCGCGGTAACGTCAATGTTTGGGCCGGGAGATAGCCCGGCGTCGATTTTGCGCTTGAGATTCAAATCGGCGTACGGTTCGAGGCTGCCGGTGGTGCGCATGGTCGTCACACCGGCCGCCAGATACAGCCGCGGCGCGCTGAACGTAATCTGATTGATGAGCGGGCCAGGCGCGCCGCCGGAGCGGTCCGCCGTGTAGTACAAGTGATCATGCATTCCCACCAGCCCGGGAATAACGCTATAGCCGTTGAGGTCTAGAACTTTGGCGCCGTCCGGAATCTTCGCGGAAGATGTGTCACCGATCGACGCAATCTTTCCGTTCTGGATGACCAGCGTCTGGTCCGTGCGCGGCTGCGCTCCGGTCCCATCGATGACGCGAACATGCGTCAGGGCCACCACTGAGGCGTCAACCTTGACGAATTCACGGACCGCGGGCGAAAGCTGAGCTGAAGTCTGAGAATGGATGGTTGTGGCGGCAAAGCAAAACGCACATAGACTGAGCATCATTCGACGCACGGTGGCACCTCGTTGAGAGCAATCTCGATTCGCGCGCGTGATTGTGCTCCGCCGGCAACGATTTCGCAAGAAGTAGAAATCGCCGGATGGGGCGGATGATGTGCTAGATTTTGTCTCTCGGAAAAGTGGAGGAAACGGATGCGCAAGCCGCTTGGTTTTCTTTTTGTTTTGATCTGCGTCGCGACGATACTGGCCGGAAACGCGCGAGCACAACAGAGCTCTCCTTATCCGTCGAAAGAAGGCGACTACGTCGCGCATGACTTCAAATTTCGCTCCGGCGAGTCGCTCGCGGAATTGCGCTTGCACTACACCACGCTGGGCCAGCCGACGCGCGACGTCAAAGGCCACGTCAGCAACGCGGTGCTCATTCTCCACGGGACCGGCGGGACTGGCCATCAGTTCTTCGCCAAACAATTTGCCGGCGAGCTCTTCGGCCCGGGCCAGCCGCTCGACATCAACAAATACTACGTCATCCTTCCCGATGGCATCGGCCACGGCAAATCCTCGAAGCCCAGCGACGGCATGCACGCGCACTTTCCCCAGTACGACTACGACGACATGGTCGCGGCCCATCACTTGCTGTTGAAAGAAGGCCTCGGTGTTGACCATCTGCGCTTGATTTTCGGCACCTCGATGGGCTGTATGCACTCCTTCGTTTGGGGCGAAACCTTCCCGGATTTCATGGATGCGCTGATGCCCATGGCTTGCCTGCCGGTGCAAATCGCCGGGCGCAATCGCGTCTGGCGCAAAATGGTCATGGACGCGATTCGCACCGACCCCGACTGGAAAGACGGCGAGTACACTGAAGAACCCAAGCGCGCCTTGCGTACCGCCAACGATTTCCTGATCATCGCCGGGAGCACGCCGCTGCCAATGCAAAAATCGCTGCCCACCCGCGATGCCGCCGACAAATTTACCGATGACTATTTCAAGACCCACACCGACACGCCGGACGCCAACGACTTTCTCTATCAGGTGAACGCTTCGCGCAACTACGATCCCTCTCCGCAGCTCGAGAAAATCACCGCCCGCGTCATGTGGATGAACTCCGCCGACGATTTCATCAATCCGCCGGAACTGGGCATTGCCGAGCGCGAAAGCAAGCGCCTCAAAAACGGCCAGTTCATCCTGATCCCGCTCAGCGAAAATACCCATGGCCACGGCACGCACACCTGGGCCGCCATCTGGAAACAGCAATTGCTTGATGTCCTGGCGAAATCGGCGAAATAGAGACAGCAAGATCGAGGAATCTGCGCACGCGAGCGGAAGCCTGCTCGGATGCGCAGAACCAAGGTACTCGTTTCTTGTGGTGCAGTCCTTCATGTCGGAGCCCCTCGAAGCTCGGGATGAACTAAAGCTCCGACCCCCTAAAGAGGTCGGAAACAACAGATCCCTCGCTTCGCTCGGGATGACAAACAGCGCTGGCGGTAGGTGGCGAATGGTAACCAGCCCGGTACTCTCCTCTCCCCTGTTTTTTGTAAGTGTTGCATCTAAAGGACTTAGGTTCTGCGTAAGTCCTTTAGAATGAACACTTGTGAGCGGTCGTGTAAGTGTTGCAAACAAAGGACTTACGAGGGCGGCTATGGTGGGTACTAGTCTGTTGGCGGGGGAGTTAACGGAAGAGGCGGGAAGGAGCGCGGTGTCGAGGAGGCAGACAGCGGCGACCATTGCAAAGACAGAATAACACGGAAACGCCGATTACCGAAGCGTAATAATTACATGGTTACTGCGACAGTTAGCGAGCAGGTTGAACGCTGCCGGCACCACCTGCTTACGGAAGACTCTTGGAGGAGACTAAACGCATGGAGATACGGTTAAAGCCGGAAATGGAAGAGGCGATTCGGCGCGACGTCGAGCGTGGGACATACCGCAGCGTGGATGAGTTTGTTGAGCGCGCGGTCGCGCTGCTGCAGGAAGAGGAGTCCTGGCTCGCGGAACATGGCAGCGAGGTCCGGACCAAGATCGAACAGGGCTATGCAACGGCGCAGCGTGGGGAGTTGCTGGATGAGAATCGCGTGCGACACGAGATGGAGCAAAGGAAGAATGCGTGGACTGCTGAAAAGCGCCGCGCATGAGCGAGTATCCGCGCGAGACGTCAGCAGAATTCTGAAGGCATAATCAGGAGGCTAGCCAAAACCAGCCCCACTCTTGCGGAGAAACAAAATCGCAGGAATGGGCCAACCGCCTAGTGTGAACTTCGGCGCGCGTTAGCCTTGCTTTCGTTCCCCAGGGGCACGCATCTCCCATTTTCGTTCCAGGAATGGAAATGTCGCCGGTTCTTCCGTATAGGTTTCAGAAAATCGGCCGGTGGATCGCTGGATCATAAGGGTGTAATCGACATCCTTGTCCGAGGCATTCTTATACCTCATCGTGGCGATGAACTGCGTATTGTCGATCGACACTCCGTAGTGGTCTTTGTCTGGCGGTTCCGCAAAGTTGATTCTCTTCGCTAGAAAACTCTCTTCAAAAAAGGTACGTCCACTGCCCAGTGAAGCTCCTGATGGGCATAGTGGTGGAGGTTTGAATCCCGTTCTCGAAAGCACGGATAGTGCCGTAGCCGGGAGCTTCGGCTTCATCGTCTGGGGCGAACTTACGCTGTTCTTTGTCGTAGTGAGTCTTTGTAAAAAGTGGCTTGTTTACTTCAAGGATGAAGAATTCATCCCGTTCTGGACGGAAACAGACAACGCCAATGCTAGGGTTCTCGCGGCGAGGTTGAACGCTTTCGTCGTTCGCCTTTCGAAGCTCGAGGAACGATTTGCAGGCGTCTAAGGTGTGTGGATCGGGGCAAAATTCGGGTTTTGATGCCGAAGTATTCTTCTGAGCCCGAGCCTGCGGGCTTGGAGCGTTTTTCGCCGGGAGAGACGACTGGCACAATGCGGGAGCCGTGGCGAGTGCCGCGAATGCCATCGACGATAGGCTGGACCAAAATCGCAACGCCACTTCCTCCGGTCAGCTGGAGCCACCCCAGTTCCTTGTACACTGTCAGTGCTTGTAAAGTTAATTTAGCACAGCACGCGCGAGGCGGTTAGCAAACTTGCGGCCTGGTGGAGTTGCAGGGAAGTAGTCCCAATTACGGCTAGGAGGCCCGGCGGAGCTCTTCGCGGATGACGCGGCGGAGGGTTTTTTCGAAGGGTTCTTTGGAGCTTTCGATGTGGCGGCGGAGGCATTCGTTGATGAGGGTCTGGTAGTTGCCGCCGCCGGCATGCTCAACCTGGAGGCGGAACCAATCGAGGATTTCGCTGTCGAGGCGGATGGTGATGCGGGTTTTGCCACGCGGGGTGGCGATGACCGCACCGCGCTTCCCGCCGCTAAAATCGTATTCACGTTTCATGTTGTTCCTTGTATTGCTCGCGTTCGCGCGGCGTCGCTTTTCTTGCTGAAATCAGCCGGGCATTTTCCGCACGCCATGCGTAGACGACGAGCAATAACCTTCCGAGGGCGTCGAGCCCGACCGTGATCCAGCGCTCTTCGGAAGCGGAGAACGGATCCCGGATGGTCAGGGCGTGCTCGTCGGAAAGCACGGTTGCGGCGTCCGAAAAGCGGATCCCGTGCTTCTCGAAATTGGCTTGCGCCTTCTCGGGATCCCATTCGCAGCCCACAGGACCAGTATATGCACATTTGTGCATACGAGTCCAGCGATGTGACGAAATCGGCAAATGGATCGCAGCTGGGATGGCGGCCCGCCTCAGAAGGCGGGCCCTACAAGACCGTGCAGCCAGGAATGGCTGTGCCACACAGGCATCAGGTTGTGTAGAGGTCGCCGGCGAGGTATTTTAGGCCGGAGTCGACGGCGATGGTGGCTACGGTTTTGCCCGGGCCGAGTTCGCGCGCGAATTGCAAGGCGGCGACGACGTTCAGTCCGGAAGATGTGCCCGCGAAGATGCCTTCCTCTTTGGCCAAGCGGCGAGCCATGGCGCGAGCCTCCTGCTCGTCGATGGTACGCACTTCGTCATACAGCCCTTCCTGCAAATGTGGAGGGCGAAAACCCGCGGCGATGCCTTCGACGCGGTGCGGTCCGCCTTTGCCGGTGGTAAGGGCCGGCGACGAAGCTGGTTCGAGAGCGATGATTTTTGTGTGCGCGCCGCGCGACTTCAGTGCGCGAGATACGCCCATCAGCATGCCGGCGGTTCCGACGCCGCCGCAGAATGCCGCGATGTCGGGACCGAGCTGGTCGAAGAGTTCGTTGCCGATGCCCATGTAGCCTTGGATGGCGTCGGTGTTGTTGAACTGGTTCGTGTAGAACGTGCCCGGCTGCTCTGCGAGTTCTTCCGCGCGTCGTTTCATCCTCTGGTAAAGCTCCGGCACCAGTTTGCCGCCTTCGGCTGGGAAAATCTCCAGATCCGCCCCGAAAAGACGCATCGTTCGGAGCTTTTCGTCGGCAAATCCGTCCGACGAGATGGGCGTGAAGCGGTATCCCCTTATCGAGCAGACCAGAGCCAGCGAGCTGCCGGTGCTGCCTCCGGTCCACTCGACGACGCGCATGCCGGGTTTAAGCTGGCCGCGGGCTTCGGCGCCCTCGATCATAGCGAGGGCCATGCGGTCTTTGTAGGAGCCGGTCGGATTGTAGTACTCGAGTTTGACCACAACGTCGGCCATGTCCGGCGAGACAATTTTCCGCAGCCGGACGACGGGCGTATTGCCGATGGCCTCCAAGACAGAATTGCGTACCGGCGAAGGACGTGCGAACGGACTGGTCGTTGCTGTCAAGGGGAGTCTCCTGACCTGCGCGATGCATAGAGCCTGCAGAATGAAGATGGTAGCCCTAGTGGGAGGAAAATTCACGCGGCGACAAGAGAGATTTCTCCCTCCGCGGACTCCGGTCGAAATGACGGGCGGAATCGTCAGTTAGCCGCTTCCTGGCTGGCGCGGATTTCTTGCCAGCGCCGCGGGCGCTTGTTGAACTGCAAAACCTTCTTACGCAGTCGGATGGACTTCGGCGTGATTTCCACGTACTCATCGTCCGCGATGAACTCGATGGCTTGTTCTAGGCTCAACTGCTTGTGCGGAATCAAACGAATGGCTTCATCCGCCGAAGACGAGCGCATGTTGGTCTGCTTCTTTTCCTTGGTGACGTTCACGTCCATATCCTGCTCGCGGGAATTCTCGCCGACAATCATGCCTTCGTAAACGTCGATGGCCGGGCCAACAAAAAGTTCGCCGCGCTCCTGCAAATTCCACAAAGCAAACGCCGTGGAAACGCCGCCGCGATCCGCCACCAGCGCTCCCGTGGGCCGCAGCGCCATATCGCCGCCGTATTCAATCCAGCCGTCAAAAATGGAATGCAGCAGCGCCGTCCCGCGAGTATCCGTCAGCAGCTGGCTGCGCAGCCCGATCAATCCGCGCGAAGGGATTTTGAAATCCATGCGCACTCGCCCGGAGCCGTGATTGTGCATCTTGGTCATTTCGCCGCGCCGCGTACCCAGCGTTTCCAGAATGATGCCGATAAAATTCTCCGGAATATCGACCACCAGCCGTTCCAACGGCTCGAATTTCTGGCCCTTTTCGCTGCGCACCACGATTTCCGGCTTACCCACCATCAGCTCGAAGCCTTCGCGCCGCATGGTCTCGATCAAGATCGCCAGTTGCAACTCGCCGCGGCCCAGCACCCGGAAAGATTCCGGCGTGTCCGTGTCCTCGACGCGAATCGAAACGTTGGTCAGCAATTCTTTCTGCAACCGGTCGCGCAAATCGCGCGAAGTCAGATAGCTTCCTTCACGACCAGACAGCGGTCCGCTGTTCACCGTGAAAATCATGGCCAGCGTTGGCTCGTCGATGATCAGCGGCTCCAGCGGCGCCGGGTTTGCCAGATCCACTACGCTTTCGCCGATCTGAATTCCTTCCACGCCGGCAATCGCAACAATATCCCCAGCCACCACCTGCTGCGCTTCGTCGCGGTCCAGCCCGCGAAACGTGAATAGCTTGGTGATTCGCGTAGTCTCCACTTTGCCATTCAGCTTGCTGATACCAACATCCGCGCCACGATCCAGCGTCCCGTTAAAAACCCGCCCAATCGCAATGCGCCCCAGAAACTCGCTGTAATCCAGGTTCATCACCTGAATCTGCAGCGTGCCCTCGGGATCGCCAGTTGGCGCAGGAATGCTCTTCACAATCGCCTCAAACAGCGGTTTCAGATCCCGCGAATCATCCCCGATCGCGCGATGCGCAACTCCATCGCGCGCATTGGTATAAATCACCGGAAAATCGAGTTGCTCTTCCGTAGCGTCCAGATCGATGAACAAATCGTAGATTTCATCGAGGACTTCCGCGGCCCGCGCATCTGTCCGGTCAATCTTGTTCAACACGATCACCGGCGGAAGCTTGGCAGTCAGCGCTTTTTGCAGCACATAGCGGGTCTGCGGCAGCGGTCCCTCGCTGGCATCCACGAGTAACACCACGCCATCGACCATGCGCAAGGCACGCTCCACTTCGCCGCCGAAGTCGCTGTGGCCTGGAGTGTCCACAATATTGATCTTGGTATCGTGAAAAAACAGCGCCGTATTCTTGGCCAGAATCGTGATCCCGCGTTCGCGCTCCAGGTCATTCGAGTCCATCACCCGGTCCACCATCTCTTGATTGGCGCGAAAAATCCCGCTTTGCCGCAGCATGGCATCCACCAGCGTGGTCTTGCCGTGGTCCACGTGCGCGATAATTGCGATGTTACGAATCTCTTGTTTCATTGTGCATGCGTACGGATACAAAAATAGCTGCTGAAAACAACCAGCAGCCCGGACGAATCTCCTCGTTTTCTCAGGTGCGGTCGAGCAATTGATAGTTTAACACAGCGGCGTTCTCTGGTGGTGCCGGCATCCTGCGGCCCGCAACAGCCGCCCTGCTCCTAAGCCGTTCGCAGCTTCGTGAGCAGGTTCCTCGACCGCGCAATCACCAGCACCGATTCCATTCGCTCCGCTTCCGCCGCGGCAGTCTCACGTCCCAGCTCCGTGAGCCTGTAGTAGCGGCGCCGTTCGTCGTCGCTCGCACCGGAAGGCTTGCCGCGCCGCTCGCTGATCAAACCGTCGTTCAACAGTCGCTTGATAATCCCATACAACGTTCCGCTGCTCAGCCGCACCTGGCCTCCGGTGCGCAACTCGACCTCTTTCAGTATGGCGTATCCGTGCAGGTCTTCCCCGGCCAGCGCCAGCAGCACGTGAAACATCGCCGGGCTCAGTGCTTCGTGCGATTGCGACTTTGTAAACCGCGAACTCAAGCGCGCCAGCCTCCCTCGACTTTCACAGTATATCGCTCAACGACATAGCGCCAATCGTAAAGAGGCGCTAGCGGACACTGCTCTTCACTTGCTGCGCTTGTACGTAAAGTCGTACTCGGGCTGCCACGTTTTTCCGCCATCCGTCGAACCGTGGCTCACTTGCCGCACCTTATCCAGGCCGAGCGGGATAAACTCCAGGTGCCGCTTCAATTTCGTCCCATCGGCCTGTGGAATTTCATCGGTGTAGTAGTCCATTACCCCGTTCTTCAGCTCGCCGTAGAAATGCACCATGCCCTGCGAATTGTCCACCCAGAATTGCTCCCATCGCTTCCGGCTGACGTTGTAGGTGTTGTAGCTCTTGCCCTGATAAGGATGCCCGGCACTCGACCAATTCTCCAGAATCACGCAATCGTTCAGAATGCGCTCAATTCGGCTGGTACCCGCGGGCTTTTCTCCTGCGGTTGTCACCACATTCCATTCGCCAACCCAAAAATCGAACTGCCGGCTCTCCGGGGCGTACAAACAGGGCTTCTGCGCGCGTTCGGCTGCTCTCACAATGGGTTCGAAGCGCGGGTCGCTTCGCAATGCCGCAAACTCGCTGCTGGACTTGAGTTGCTCCGGATCCAAAGATCCGTGCTGGGCCGCCCGCTGCAGGAATTCGAAGCCTTTCTCTTTGCTTCCCAACGAACCGTAAGACAGCGCAATCTGATACTCGGCATACGATGGCGGAACTCCATTCGCCAACGCCTTCTCAAACGCCTGGATCGCCCCTTCGTGCTGCCCCAGACCCTGCCGCGAAATTCCCAACCGATACCAGGCCCGCCCGTTCGTGGGCTCCGCAGCCACGATGCGTTCGTAGAGCTGCTCGGCCTTTTGCCAATCCTTCGCCTCGTAAGACGCATTGGCCGCCGTTTTTTCCGGCTCACCCGGTCTCTGACCGCAAGCTGGTTCGTAACCAGCCAGCAACGACAAACCCAACATGGCCAACGCAGAAAAGGCGCGACGAAGCATCCTTACCTCCTTCGATTGCCGATCCACTTCTTTGCGGGCTTAGACGTTTGCGAGTGGGTGCAGAGAGCGCCTATTCTGGGATGGCACCTGGCTGGGCGAAGTCGGAGCCGCTCCGCACCCGGAATCGTCTAAATTGTTTCTAAATTAGGGACTCCGCAGACATTTTCTCCCATATGGCTCCGTCTTCCCTGTAAGACCCCTTCGTCGATGAAACACGAAGGTCTCTTTTCGCGTAACTTCCAAAAACGATGCTCTGACTTTTGCGTCTAAGCCTACAGGGTGAGTCATGTCGCCGGAAGTGATGGCCATGCGGGAAACGGGTGAAGTGGGGAATCTTGGGCTCTCGGTCCTCTCGTCGGGGCGTTATATCCATTTTGGGCCATTTCGCATCGACCAGCAGCGCCAGGAAGTGAGCCGCAACGGTTCGCGTCTCAAGCTGCAGGGTAAGGTCTATCAGGTTCTCATGGCCCTGCTGGAGAAACCCGGAGAAGTCGTTACTCGCGAAGAGCTCCGTCAGCGCCTGTGGCCCGCCGAGACCCACGTCAACTACGACGCCAACGTCAACACCACCGTCAACAAACTCCGTCAGGCACTGGGCGATTCGTCTGACAAGCCCCTGTACATCGAAACGATTCCGCGCCGCGGTTACAGTCTCCTCACACAACCGGAAATTACGGACAAACCTGGACAGTCCACGCCATTGCTTTCCGCGCCTCCGGAGCATGGCGATCCCGCACTGAGCCTCGCCGCTCCGTCAGCCGGTATTTCACGATCTGATTTCTGGGTCGCCGTGGGTATCATTGGTTTGATTTTGGCCGGAATGCTCCTCGGTGCAGGAATCACTCAGCTCTGGATTCGCCATTTTGCCCCGGTCGGGCCAGGGCCTTTTCTCAACATCGTTTGGTACAGCCGGCTGCTTCTGTAAAGGCTACTCGTCGCTCAATTCGTCTTTCCCACCTGATTTTGACGGAACGAGTATCTCTTCGTACGCCGCCTTCGCTTCCGTTGGCCGCAGATTCAGGACCACCTGAAACCACCAGTTTGGCTGATAGCGAATCTGCACCGGTACGCCGCGTAGCGCCCCTCGCGTCCCGAGCAGCATTGTGAAATGCGACCGCTTCTTGGTCTGCTGGTGTTCCGACGTAAACTCTGCCTCGATCAGATCCTGATACTTTTTCTCCAGTAGTGTTCCGCCCTTGGCTCCGTTTACCTGGACACTCAGCTCCTTTATCGGCGCGGTGTGCTCCAGGATCAAAGTGTTGGCTTGCGCGTCGTAAACGTAACAACGCGAAGCGGGCGAGGCGTGTCCGGCTAGAGCTTCGTCCACCAATGCGGATACTGTGCTCAGAAACTCGCCGGTCGTCGAACACCCGCTACTCACCGCCAGTTCCCGGACCGGCCGCTCCGAGGTCCGCAATACCTCGATCATCAGCGGTTCCGCTTTTTCGTACTGCCCAAAGCTGAAATCCTCATTGGACTGCAGCGGCACTACCAGCGAACTCGCCCGGTCCTTTTCCACGGTGCTCAATATTCCCGTGAAACTGTGCGTTCCGCCATTCTTCTCTTTCTTGAGTTCGTCTTGCATCTCGCCCGCTGATTTTCCTTTGGACGACTTCATGAAGCCGAAGAAGGTGCTTGAGACAATGTCATCCTCGCCGTTGCCCGGCGGTTCGACGCCCCGGTGCACGGACATTTCGGTGCCCGCACCCCAGCGATTGATGGCTCGCGGCGCTTTCGCCGGGTCCGATCCAAACAACACTTGAAAAAATTCCTTCCGGGGATCCTCCATCGAGCGGCCCCGACGGATGTACCCGCCACCAACGTCATCCTTGCCGGCCCAAAAAAACAGCAGTCGCACGCGAGCCGTCATTACGTAGTCGTACTCAGCAACTCCGTCGGGAAGAGCTTTAATGGATTCGAGGGCCGCCTGGATGACCCGCGCGTCAGAGGGTGCCGGCGCAGTGCGTCGTTCGAGCGCCAACGCCACGCCTAAACCGGCCGGCAAACCGAGCAACAGGAGGACTAAGCCGCAAATTGCTGAACGCTTGCTGTTAATCATGCGCCTCCCTCGCGCCCGGTCAGGGGCGCTGGCTTCGCAGGGAAGGTTGCGACACCTCATGTTACGCCGATATTGACCTGATTTTGAAATCATAGGCACCGCTTCTTAACCTTCAACACCGCCTGGTACTCCATGCTAGCGCTGCGGAAATGCGCAACGTACCTTGCGTGTTTCGGCGTCGACTTCCGAGAGGTCTGCTCGAGGTTCAGTGCCGCCTGCTACCGAACCGTCAACTCCGCTCTCGCCCTCCGACAATGATTCCGCTTTCCCCGTACACCGTGTGAGTGTGGCTCCTGCGAAATGATTTACGCCGCCTACCGCCACGCCGTCACACTCAGCGCAAACTTGTCCGCTGTTCCCGCGCCGTCAGCAAGAATTCCACGCGCGGCTCCGTCTCGCTTGCCAACCGACGCTTAACGAAAAGTAGGCTCAGTTCTTGCCCGCCACCTTCGCAAAGAAAATTCCCTGCACTCTGCCCGCTTCCAGCTTAAATCCTTTCACGCGCCCATCGCTCTCCCGTTCGAACCGCACCGCCAACCCGGCGTCGCGCATCATGAACTGGTCTTTCCCCGTGGCGCTGAACGTGTCGGTTGGCAGCACTTCGTTGTTCAGAAACGCGCTGCTCGATCCGATCTTCTTCAACTTCAGCATTCCCCCGTCCACCGTCAGCGTATAAGTTACGTTCAGTTCGTCGCTGCGGTACTCTCCGTCCAATCCGCTCATTTCCTCCGCCGATAACGCGACCGCCGGTTTCTTGGCTGCTTCCGCTCCGTTCCCTGCTTCGTGGCCGGTTTTTTCTTTCATCAAGCTGCCCAGATACACGTCCGCCACGCGCATCGCCCGTTTTGACGGATTCGCATTCCCCACATTGCACAAGCACGCCACCGAAAAATGCTGCTCTGGAAACCTCGCCAGCTGCGCGCGGTAGCCGCCCCACGCGCCGCCATGATTCACCGTCGGCAATCCGCGATACGTGGTGACGAACAATCCCTTGGCGTAATCGAGTTTCTTGCCGCTATTCAGATGTCCGTTTTCCTGGAGCTCCGCGAGAAATGCCTTCCCGCCTACCTGCCCGGTGTAAAAATTCTCATCCCACTTCAAAATATCTTCCGCCGACGTGTGCACCGCGCCGTCGCCGGTTTGCTCGAAGTACGAAACCGAAAGCGCGTAACTCGCCCCGTGTTCCTTTTCGTCGTAGGCCATCGCCCGGTTCGCCACCAGTTGCGTGTGTTTGTCACGGTACGTCGTATGCGCCATCCCTAGCGGCTGAAAAATATTTTCCCCGGCAAACGCCGCCAGCGTTTTCCCGCTAACCCGCTTCACGATTACCGACAGCAGAAAAAATCCGCTGTTGCTATACAGCCACTCGCTCCCCGGTTCGAAATTCAGCGCCTTCTGCCGCGCAATGATTCCCAGCGCATCCTCATCGTCCGTCACGCTGTCGATGTTGCTCCCCGCCAGGACCATCAGCTCCAGATAATCGCGGATTCCACTCGTGTGATTCAGCAGGTTCAGGATGGTGATTTTCTTGCCGTAATCCGGCAATTCCGGAAGGTACTTCCGCACGTCGTCGTTCACCGAAAGTTTGCCCTGCTTTTCCAGCAGCAAAATACTCGCCGCCGTGAACTGCTTCGAAGTCGAGCCGATGTCGAACACCGTCTGCGGCGTGATCGCCACGTTCTCCTCGATGTTCGCCAGGCCGTACCCGTTCTCGTAGATAATCTTGCCGTCCCGCGCCACTGCCAGCGCGCACCCTGGCGATCCCGGCTTCGTCAAATCGGAGAAAATTTCATCCACTGCCGCCTTGGCCTTTTCGTCTGGCAAGCTCCTGGTTCCCGTTTCCGCCGGGGCAATCTGCCAAGCCAGCAGCGACGCCACTCCCGCGCCTAACAACCCGGCTCTCCACAATTTCTTCTTCAAGTCGGCCCGCCTTTCCGGTTGCACGCATCCGGCAAAGTCTACCGATTCCCGCCACAGGCCTCAAGATTTTCTCGTGTACACTTTTCATCGCTCATGCTCACCGCCATTACTCGCGCCGTCAGCCCCGCCCTCGCCAATTGCGAACTGAGTTTCATTCCTCGCGCTCCCATCGACCTGCGAAAAGCCCGCCAGCAGCACGGCGCTTACGAACAACTCCTCGAAAAACTCGGCGCCCGTGTGGTCTCGCTGCCCGCCGAACCCGATCTCCCCGATTCCATGTTTGTCGAAGACCCGGCCATCGTTCTCGACGAGCTCGCCGTCATCTTCCCGCTAGGCACGGCCACTCGCCGTGCCGAAGTCGGCTCGCTGGTCCCGGCCCTCGCCAATTTCCGCAAACTCGAATACGTCGCCCTTCCCGGCACTCTCGAAGGCGGCGACGTTCTCCGCATCGGCCGCAAACTCTTCGTTGGCCTCACCCGCCGCAGCAACGCCGAAGGCATTCGTCAGCTTGCTCAAATTCTCGCGCCCTATGACTACGAGGTGATTTCCGTGCCGGTCACCGGATGCTTGCATCTAAAGTCTGCGGTCACTTTTCTCGGCCGCAAGACGCTCCTCGCCAACAAAGCCTGGTTCGATCCCGCGGTCCTGGCGAAGTGTGATTTTGTGGAAGTCGATCCCGCCGAGCCTCAAGCAGCCAATGCGCTAGCCATCAGCGACGCGGTCATCCTTCCACTCTCATTTCCGAAGACTCGCGTGCTCGTCGAATCCGCAGGATTCCACGTCACCCCGCTCGACATCTCCGAATTGCAGAAAGCCGAAGCCGGCCTCACCTGCTCCAGCCTTCTTTTTGAAGCATCCTGAAGTTTGCGGCACTCCATCGGGCGTAAGTCTCTTATTTTCAATGCCTTCTTGGTTCTCTGGGCGCATCGGTGCCGCCACCAAAGATTTGCCGTTCCCTTTCCCGGCACAATTTGCTAGTCTATTGGCTGTGATGTTGTCTCTCGCCACCATGCGCATTACCTCCACCAAGTCGACTACCCCGACTATGAAGTCGACTACGTGCGCTTTTGGCGAGGTTAGAAACTGATAGCAAGCTAGAAAAAGTTTCCAACCCACCGCCAGAAGCGAATCTGGCAGGTGGGTTTTTCATTTTCGCCCCCCTGCCGAATCGCTCCCAGGCTGAAAAGTTGGAACACGGACCAGGAGCCATCATGAGTCTCGATCAACTGCAGGATCAACCCGCGGCACAAGTTAGCCCGGCTGCCTCTCGCGTCGCGCTGCCCGCTGAGATCGTCGCCTTCAAGTTTGGTGGCACTTCTCTACTCGGCGCCGAACGCATGCTCCATGCCGCCGATCTGGTCCGCCAAGCTGCGCAATCCTCGCGCGTCGTTGCCATCGTCTCCGCCATGAAGGGCATCACCGATCATCTTCTCGGCATCTCTCAATCCTTGGCCTCCGGCAAGCGCCCTCTGGCCCGCAAGCAGGCCGAGTTCGTCATCGATCTGCATCTGGATGTCGTCAGCAGCTTGCAACTAACCGACGCTGACCAATCCCGAGTATCTCGCGCCGTGCAATCGCTCGGCTGCGACTTGCTCCACGAGATCGCCGCATTCGGCCGCTCCGCCGCAAGCGCTGAACTCTCCGACCGCCTGGCCTCCTATGGCGAACGCTTTAGCGTTCGCCTCTTTGCCGCCGCACTCGAACGGTCCGGCGTCCCAGCCGTGCCCGTCAGCTCCTCTGAATTCGTCCTCACTTGCGACACTTTTCGCGACGCCCAGCCGCACCTCGAGCAAACCCGCCACCGCGGCCGCGATGTTCTGCTGCCGCTTCTCGAAGACGGACTCGTTCCCGTGGTCACCGGCTTTATCGGCGCTACCCACGATGGCCGCATCACCACCCTCGGCCGCAACAGCTCCGATTTCTCCGGAGCTATCGTCGCTCACGTCGTGGACGCCGACGAACTGGTCATCTGGACCGACGTCGACGGCATTTACACCGCCAACCCCAACGAAACCGCCGAGGCGCGCCTCCTTCACGAACTCAGCTACGACGAAGCTCACGCTCTCGCCGCTGCCGGCGCCAAAGTGCTCCACGCCAAAGTTCTTCCGCTCGCCGCGGAAACCGAAATGGTCGTGTGGGTCCGCAACACCTTCAATCCCCAAGCCCGCGGCACCCGCATCGGCCCCTCGCAGCGAGGCGTAGCATGACCTCACAATCGCCCGATTCCGCTTCACCAGTAGGGACGCAGCACCGCTGCGCCCCAGTTGCCGCAACTCACAAATATCGCGCCGGCATTTTGGGCGCCACCGGCCTGGTAGGCCAGCGCCTCGTAAGTCTCCTCGCGAACCACCCCTGGTTCAACCTGACCGAAGTCGCCGCCTCCGAACGTTCCTCCGGCAAAACCTACGCCGAAGCCGTTCACTGGCATCTCGACGCGCCCATTCCCACCCCCGCCCGCGGTCTCATCGTCAAAAGTCTCGACACGAATCTCGAGTGCGATTTCGTTTTTTCCGCCCTCGATTCCTCCGTCGCCGGTCCCGCCGAAGAATCTTTCGCTCAGGCCGGCTATCCGGTCGTCAGCAATTCCCGCAATCACCGCATGGACCCGGACGTTCCTCTGCTGATCCCGGAAGTTAACGCCCAGCATCTCGACGCCATTCCGCTTCAGCAGAAGAATCGCGGCTACTCTACCGGCTTCATCGTCACCAATCCCAACTGCTCCACCGCCGGTCTCGTTCTCGTCCTCAAGCCGCTCGCCGATGCTTTCGGCGTTGAAAAAATATTCGTCGTAACCCTGCAAGCCATTTCCGGCGCAGGCTATCCCGGCGTTCCCGCGATGGACATTCAGGGCAATGTCGTCCCGTTCATCAGCGGCGAGGAAGAAAAAATGGAAGCCGAGCCGCAAAAGCTGCTCGGCAAATGGGATGGCGTGCGCTTCGTCGAAGCTGGAGTCGGTCTAAGCGCGCATTGCAATCGCGTGCCCGTCGTCGACGGTCATCTCGAATGCGTCAGCATCGGCCTGAAGAAAATCGCCTCGCTCCACGAAGTCAGCGAAGCGCTCCGTAATTTCCAGGTCAGCGCGGAACTCGCCGCGCTTCCTTCCGCGCTCAAGAATCCCGTCGTCGTTCTCGACGAAGAAGACCGCCCGCAGCCCCGCCGTGACGTCAACTCCGGCCACGGCATGGCCGCCGTTGTCGGCCGCGTCCGTGAATGCCCACTCCTCGACGTCAAGCTCACCTTGCTCTCGCACAATCTCGTCCGCGGCGCAGCCGGCGCCGCCCTGCTCAACGCCGAACTGCTAGCCGCCCGCGGCTTCCTACGAAATCGCATCGCATCTGAAAACCGTTCCCTGGCCGAGCCGGTTTTGTCCTGATTTTGAACGAATGGCAGGCACGTGGGGACTCGAATCATCGATTTCATCATCACTATGTGGACTATGTGGGCTACGTGGCTTGACTGCGTAATTCCGCAGTGTGTAATTTGCTTTCGGCTCCCAAACCACGAATGGTCACCACACCAATGCAGGGAGGAAGACATGGCACCCGATAACCGGACGGTTTCGCGTTCAGCAGTACTCCTGCTTTTCATCGGGTGTGCCGCGACGGTATCCGCCGCTCCAATGACCAGCGCTGCTGCTGGCAATGCGCAAATCACTGTTCTCTATGATGCATTCGGTAAAGCATCCACCATGCAGAAAGACTGGGGCTATGCTGCGTTCGTCGAATATGGCGGAAAGCGCATCCTGTTCGACACGGGCAACAACCCTGACATTCTTGCGCAGAACGCGAAAGCCAAGGGCGTCGACTTGACGAAGTTGGACTTCGTTGTGATGTCGCACCGGCACGGCGATCACATGGGAGGACTGGCCTACTTATTGAAGGTGAACCCCACGGTGAAGATTTACGCGCCTAAGGAGGGGTTCGGGGTTTACGGTGCCGACTTACCGGGCAGTTTTTATCGTAAAGACGCCTCTCTCGCTCAAGAACAGCGCTACTACGACGGCACGCCGCCAGAAGTCATGCGATTTGGATCGGCTTGGCCCGGAGCTACCTTTCAACTGGTCGACAAGAATATCGAGATTGCTCCCGATATCCATCTGATCGCACTGGTGTCCGATAAGCCGGGAACGCTGGAATTGCGTGAGCTGTCGCTGGCCATCAATACGCACGACGGCATGGTCATCGTGGTTGGTTGTTCGCATCCCGGTATTGACAAGATCGTTGAATCTGCCACCGTGATCAATCCGCGCATTCACTTCATCGCTGGCGGCTTTCATCTCGTTGTAGCGCCCGATCCTGACATCGAGAGGACTGTCACGGCACTACATGATCGGTTCGGAGTCGAATACGTTGCCCCCGGTCACTGCACCGGAGAGCCGGCGTTCACAGCGCTTAAAAAGGTTTTCGGAGACCACTACATTTATGCGGGATTGGGCACGACACTAACAGCAACGCAGGCAGGGAATCACAAGTAGAAAATTGGGTGAACTCTCCATGAGACGAACAATTGTCATCGCCGTCTTTGTCCTTACGTCGGCCTCTATCGCCCTGGGACAAAGCCCGCGCGCGCGCTGGGATCGAAAAAGCATTGAGCAGGTCATAAAACAATTGGATCATGAGCGCATTCAGGCGCAGATCGAGTCGGATGTGGCGGTCCTTGAGCGCATCTATGCTGCTGATTTTATCGGCGTAGGGCCAAGCGGCGCCGTGAGAACCAAGCCGCAGGTGATTTCAGATTTTACGTCCGGTGAATTGAAATTTCTTTCTATCACCACCGACGAGGTTCAGGTGCGCATATACGGAAACACGGCAGTCGAGACTGGCCGCTCCACAATGAATGGGCAAGATAAAGGCAAGGCTGTCCCCCGTGACAACCGCTTTACCAGAGTATGGGTAAAGCAGCAAGGGCACTGGCGGTTGGTTCTCAACCACTACTCGCCACTGATTATGCAGCAATAAGCTGGACTGACTGCCCTGACACATAGGTAGAAAATCTGGCGGGACGAAAAATGGTAGGCTCGTGGGGACTCGAACCCCAGACCTCCACCGTGTCAAGGTGGCGCTCTAACCAACTGAGCTACGAGCCTAAACTAAATCGCCTAAACGGAACGATTGTAACATGGGGCCGCAACCGACCGCGAAGTCGGCGTGCGTGATCGCAGTCCACGGCACGGCGCCTCCCGAGCCAGGAGCACAGAGGCATATTCTGTGTCTGCAGGGAGACCCTTCTTGCCGCTGCCGGGGCGACGGCGACGACCGATGCAGGAGAGACGGACTAAATGAACCAAGTTACCATCGACCCGGAACTCAAGAAGAAATGCCCCAAGGCCGCTCTCGCGTGCGTCACAGCCGAAGTAGAAACCGGTGAGACCCCGGCCGAACTCACCGCGGAATTACAGGCCTTTGCCGAAAAACTCCTGAAGCTCGGGGAACCCAAATCCGTCCTTGAATCAGCGCCGATCCTGGCCACCCGTTCCGCCTACAAAGCGTTGGGCAAAGATCCTGCGCGATATCGCGGATCAGCCGAAGCGCTGCTCCGCCGGGTCATCGCCGGCAAAGGCTTGCCGCACATCAATTCCGTGGTCGATGTAATCAACTTGATCAGCGGCGAAAGCCGCCTGCCCATCGGACTCTATGATTCCGCGCATATCCAAGGCGACATCGTCTTTCGCGCCGGACGCGCCGGCGAAACCTACAAAGGCATCGGCAAATACGACTTGAATCTGGAAGGTCTCCCGCTCTTTGCGGATTCCCAGGGCCCGCACGGCAGCCCCACCAGCGATTCCGAGCGCACCATGGTCACGTCCACCACCAAAGAAGTCCTCGCTATCCTCATTTCGTTTGGCGGTTCGCCGGCCTTTGCCAAATGGCCGGAAACTATGTGTGCACTGCTCGAAAAATACGCGCGGGCACACCATCACCACATTCTGCTGGTGGAATAAGAAATCAATCTGGAAATATCTTGCGGGATTACGGACGGTCGGGAGATTCCAGCGCTTCGTGTACCGCCAGAATCGTAATCAGCCCGACGGCTCCCGCGATGTAATAGATCGCTTTGCTCTTGCCCGCTTTGACCGGCGCTCCACCGGAACCTCGCCCAGCGCCTGCAGGACCCTGCGCTGCGCTGCCTTCCGGCGACATCACCACATGATAGGCCTCACCCTCGGCGATCACCCGGGTTTCCCCGTCCACCGTGCACGCCAGCGCTCCCTTAGTGCTCCGCACGATCATTTCATTCCGGCCCAGCACGGTCACTTGACCGATAGTCGGGCTGCTGGAGTTGGGACGCACTACCGCAGTGAAAACGTGCAGTGCAAAAGCATTTTCTTTCGCAGTGGAAAACGTCGCCGACCCCGCGGTCAGAATCGCCGCCGCGGAATTCTCTTCCTGTAGCAAAATCGCGCTGCTCTCGCTGGACAGCAGAAACCGCGCCGCACCGGCGCGAACTTGCAGGCTGCCGCTTGCCGCGGTGACCAGCCTATCCCCGCCAAAAACCGTGCTTCCTACCGAAGCCCTCGCCGATCCAACGTTCGCGCGATCGGCATAAACCACTGTGCCCAGCCCCGAAACATTTGCCCCGCTAACCGGCGAACTCAAAAACGCGGCAACAACTGCCAGCGCCACAAATGGACGCAACCGTCCCATAATCATTCCCAAGTGGGCCTCCCAAGAGGGCCGCAAGAAGGATACTCACAGCCCTTCGGCGCCGTCAATCAGTAAACACCTGTATGGAAAAAGTGTTGTGATAGTTACGGGCTCGCGTTCGACTTTTTTTCGGGCAGGCCGAGCCCGACACGGCAAACTCAACCGCGGGAACCGGGGCATTGCCGCATAAAAGCGGCCGCATAACCGCGAGGTAAGCCCTACTTTAGCGTTCTAGATGCACCGCCCGCCAATGTCTAGCTTCTTCTTCGGGCGCGCCGCCGAATTTACTGGACGTCGGCCACCTTGCCGGCGATGAACGTGATCTTCATGTCTTTATAGATGTACAGCTTCTTCGCGCCCAGGTTCACGATCTTGTCGGGCTTGCCGAGAATCCCCACCACCTGGTCTTCCGTCTGCCCTCTATCGATGGTTTGCGTTTCTTTCGGCGGATCCGGCGGAGGCGCCTGCTGTTGCTGCCCGCCTCCATTGCCTTGCTGCCCGCCGCCCTGATCCCCACCGCCGCCCTGGTCTCCGCCCTGATCGGGCGCCAGCAACTGCGCGATAAAGTCAGCCACCTGTCCGGCATCCGCTCCTCCGGAAACATATCCCTTGGGCAACTGGAAGATTACCTGGGCCTTGAAGTTGGAAGGCTGCTGCACGTTGTTGCAGGTGTCGCATTCCATCAGCGACAAAGTGACCTTGTCGTTTTTCACGTCCGCCTGAATTTTGGTGATGTAAACCTTTTCCTCGGTTGGCAGCAGCCGGCTGTTGTCCGCCCCTTGCCCGCGATCCTTAAAGTTCCAAACTTTTTTGATCATCGAGTTCGGAGCGTGGACGCTATCGGCGGGCGGGTAGGCGCGGATTCCGCCCTTCTTGATGACCAGCACGGTGCCCGGCTCCGTGACCACCAGCCCGTTGGAATCGGAATCCACTCTGGACACCTTCAGCTGCTTCCTCAAATCATCTTCCAACGTCGACGACCCGGGACTTTGCGCCGAGACGCGGGGCGTACCGGCCAACCCGCACAGAACTGCCGCTACAAACAACCAACCGGATTTCTTTACCATTGCAGGCTCCTGAAGAACTAAACGTAAATTGTTGGCCGTGCCGGCCTCGCTACACCGATGCGTTGCCCGGGAGGCTGCTCCGAGTGCGGCCGGCAATTTCGCCTGGCACAGCCTCCTGGTCGCGTTTCTCTGATCTCAGAATCAAACCGCCCGGCAATCAGTTCGGGTTGTCGGGATCGGTCTGAGCTTGCGTGACTTCCTTCTCGGCGCCTTCGGCGTCGGTTTCCTGGGCTTTCAGGTCGTCGTCGGCATTCAGGTCTGGCTGTACCTGCCCATCGGGATTCGCGGCCTTGGTCACGTCGGGCGCCTTCGGCAGGCCATTGCCGCCCTTGGCCAGTGTGTCCAGTCCGTTGTCGAGCTTCTCGCGGAAATCGTTATGCATATCCTGCAGGTCGCTGACTTGAACGCGGGGAAGTGAGCCGATCCCGCAGTCGTCGCCTTTGGCGCTGAGCACTTTGACGGCAACGTTGTTGTCGCTGTCTGGTTCATTTTCCTGCCGTTGCACGATGTCCCCTGCGCTCAATGTACAGGAATCCCCGCCGACCGTGACATCGAGCGGAGCGGAAATAACGAACACGCGATGCTTGGGATCAAGAGCTGCTGGCACTTTTTCGGTGGCGTTGTCGCCCGCCGGATTTGCCGCTTCGTTTTTGATCTCTTCGATCTGGCTCTTGATGTCGTCCGCCACCATTTGCTTCACGTCGTTGGGCATCTTGGCTGCGGCGGCATCGGCATCGAATTCCAAGCCGCCGCCCCAGGTCGGCTTCATGAACGGCGCGAAGTCGGGGCTGGTTGCCGCTGCGTTGGCGTCGGCCGCTGCCGATGCTTCATACGCCAGCCGCAGATTCTCGGCGATCAGGTAGTCCGCCAGCCATAGCGAAGCGTACGGATAGACCGGATAGGGAGCAAAATACGCTCCGTAGTAGCCGTACCAGGGAGCCGCACCCCAGCCCCAGCCGTAAACGACCGGAGCGGGCCACGGATTGTAGGCCCAGCCGTAGTACGCGGGGCGATAGTAGTAAGGAGGCGCATAGCCGTAGTAAGCCACGCCGCGATAGTTGTAACCACGATAGGCGTAGGCGTAGTGCCGTCCGCCGTAGGCGTACGTCCGGCGCATATAAGGATGGCCTCCGCGCATGTAGCCGTGCGCTACATAACCCCGGCCGCGGCCATAGTTCACCACGCGATAGTGTTCACCGCGCGCGTTGACTCGCTGACCGACCACCCGCCGCTCCCCGCGCGGACCATGGGTAATGGTCGCGCCACCGCGCGTATGAATGGCAGTCACCCGGCCGTTCGAATTGAATTTCGCTTCGTGTCCACTCTTGGTGGCCACGCTGGTCACTTTGCCGCTCTTGTTGTATTCGCGCGTGTTGCCGGACTTGGTCGTTACCGTCCTGCCGCCACCGGGTTTGCTGACCGCACCGGGCGTCCGAGCTGCGCTGGCACTGCCTTTGCCGGCGCCAGCAGCCGCACCACCCTTGGCGTTAGCACCACCGGCTCCTGCACCGCCGCGCGCGTTG
>Ga0207015_1045_pt1 | contig 22842 bp, 20 predicted proteins | sample Alteio_BWMinCont_53_FD_153486 | JGI IMG/M metagenome (GOLD analysis project Ga0207015, IMG submission 153486) | Enriched cells from forest soil in Barre Woods Harvard Forest LTER site, Petersham, Massachusetts, United States -... | ecosystem: Environmental > Terrestrial > Soil > Temperate forest >...
TCCCCGTCCCCGAGTTCCCAGCAAAGCGCTTCTCTGATAGCAGCAAAATGTGATGAAATGCAGATCGCCTTGACCGGTCAGTCTTCTCAGTCGTTTAGGCATAGGAGCGCAGAGGGGCCTACCCTTTGCCAAAACCGCAAAGGGTAGGCCACTCCAGATGGCTCTATATTATAATCGCGTGGTAATCTTTAGATAATGGGAAGCTATCTTGATCCTTCAAAACCGACAGCAAAGCATGCCCCAGACGCCGTTGGTGGGTAGGAGGACCTCATGTCGTATCCAAAGCTACGCTCGAAGCAACATACAAAACTTTTCGCAGTCGCACTCGCAGTTTTGGCCTGTCTCGTCCTGTCAGGGCTTGGCTGGCGCATTGTACCCGCCGCCGCAGCTACTGGAACGCTGGGAACCAAGATGGTTTATATCGACGCGCAATACCCCTTGGACCCGGTGACCATAACCAAGGTGATCGTAGGAGACCAGGTAATTCAGGCCGGAGTGAGCACAGGTGCCCGAGAGGTCCAGTCCGGCGCGCCCTTTCAGGCGGATGAAGACTGGCTGAAGAATATGTCGATTTCTTTCAAGAACCGCACCGACAAGGTAATCGTTCGTGCCGAGGTGCAACTCTGGTTTCCTGACACCGGCGACGGTACGAGCACGCGACCTGTGACGGTGTACATCATGACGCTTGGCCAGCGGCCGGAGATCGATTCTTTTACAAGCCACGGCCAGAAGCTTCCGCCAGAGCCGAGTAAGGCGCCCCTTTTGGTTGCACCCGGGCAAACGTTTGTCTTTCACGTTGCTGACTATCTCGATGGGATACAGTCTGTCGTCGAAGCGAAGTTATCCTTCTCGCAGGTCACGAGAGTCGCGATCCAACGGCTTAAATTCTACTTCGTGGATGGGATGCGCTGGGATGACCTGCACGGTTTTGGCGTTCCCGATCCAAACAACCCCGGCCAATTTACGTACATGGACAGAAATAGATTTTTCCCTGGAAACCCGCGCCATGATTGGCCTCCGCCAACTCAACAAACCGAGCCGGGTCGGCGTCGAGGCCGGTAGCACCAGGCGGGCGGCGTACCGTTAAGTCACTAGAACGTGCGGGGTGGCCTACCCTTTGCGGTTTTGGCAAAGGGTGGGCCCCTCTGCGGTTTTTCCTTCTTTACTATGCCTGCGCTTTTTGCGGCGAATCTCCCGTCCATGGATCTATCGGCAACAAACCTTCTCCGCGATACCAATAGCTCCAGCTGCTCCACGGCCAATCTCTCGGATGCTGCACCAGTTTCTCTTTCACAGGATTCGCATGCATGTAGTGCAATTTCTCCCGCACCTTCGCCCGCGACCACACATTGAAATCGTAATAACGCCGCTGCCAGAACCGCCGCAGCCCGTCATCCTGTCCCGGAAAGCGCAGCGCCAGTTGCCCCTTCCGCTTGCGTTTCTTCCCGCGCATGCGCTGCGAAAGCCTCTGTTTGAAGACCTGAACCACTTTCGCGGGCTGCACCGCAGCAGGCTCACTGATCAGCAAATGCACGTGCTCCGGCATGATCACATAGCCCACCAGGGCAAACCCATACCGGGCGCGAACCTCGCGCAAGATCTGCGCCGCCGCATTTCGCGCCCGCACCGTCCCCAGCAAAGCGCTTCTCTGATAGCAGCAAAATGTGATGAAATGCAGATCGCCTTGACCGGTCAGTCTTCTCAGTCGTTTAGGCATAAGAGCGCAGAGGGGCCTACCCTTTGCCAAAACCGCAAAGGGTAGGCCACCCCAGATGGCTCTATATTATAATCGCGTGGTAATCTTAAACAATGGGAAGCTATGGTGATCCATTCAAAAACCGGCAACAAAGCGTGCGCCACCCGCCGTCAAAGCGTTTGTGAAGACTATTAAAGTAGATTCGAAGACGGAGTAGCCATGCTGACACCCACAGAAGCAGAAGCTCTAGGTCGGCGGCTCGCGGGCCTGAAATGCAGCGATCCCAAATCCGGCGACGGATTATTTACGTACGTCCTTCGGGGCGAACCCCAAAACGATGCATCTCGGTATGACCAGCATGTGTCGGAATGCGAGTACTGCCGGTTAGCACTGGAGATTTACCGTTACAAAAAACACGCTGCTCAGCTTCTTGGTAAAGACTGAGGCTGGACGGGTGGCCGGACAGTCTTCTGGGAAACCGTGAGGCAGACGGGACGTTTTCCGAGGTTCTCCGCCTCCGCGGCGGTTCTTTAGCGTGCGCGGAGATTCTTCGCCTTGAAACTCAGGGACATTGTCCGCGATTTCCGATTTTGTGCCGAGGTGGGCGCGGTGGTGCTGCGCGCCTACCGGGAATTGGAGTTGGAGGCGGAGAGTGCCAGGTCAAAGTGGCGGACGCGGTGGTCGTAGGTGGTTAGGAGAGCGGCGGCGGCTGGGTGGACTGCGGCGGAATCGCGGTCGGGGCCGGCGAAGGCGGTGATGGAGTCCCAGGATTGCCAGACGGTTTGCACGAGGATTTCGACTTCGGTTGCGGTGGCGGTGGTCAGGATTTGGGCGGAGATGAAACCGGGGAGGGCGCGAAGCTCAGGCAAGACGTTTTGCGCGAAGTATTCGACGTAGGCGGACGAGAGCTGCGGAGTGGTGCGGGCGGACCAGAGGCGGACGATCATGTCAGGAGGCGGCAGCGGAGGCGGTGGGTTCGTTGCCGACGACGACGGTCCAGGGGCGAACGTACCAGCGCTGGACCAAGCCGTTGATGACGTAGGGATCGTGGCGGGCGAAATTCTCGGCGGCATCGGGCTGTTCGCCGCGAAAGACCAGGAGAGCACCGTCGGAGGGTTCGGCGAGGGCGCCGGCGAGAACCAATTCACCGCGTGCCTGAGCGGCGCGAGCTAGTTTCAAATGTTCGTCGCGATACGGGATGCGACGATTGACGAAATCTTCGACGACTTCATAGAACAGGGCGAAATAGGCCATGGTTTCTCCACAGGCGCGGCGGTTTCCATAGTGCGGGAGATGCGTGGCGCGGCGCCGGGGTTGGACATGAGTTTAGCTGGGATTGGTTGGGGATGCACGGGCCACTGGTCCACCCGCCCCGAGCAGGAGTGACTGCGCGTTGAATTGGTGGCAGGGTTTAGGCTGCACAGGCCCTTCGTCCCTCAGGATAAACAAGAGTGCCCTTCGAGGCTCAGGGCAAGCTCTGTGCTACCGGATTCCACGCTGTTATTTTTCGCGTTGGAAGGAGAGCGGGAATTCGAAGAGAACGCCGTTGACCGGGACGCGGAGGAGCAGCTCTTCGGCGTGTTTGTCGCGCTCGAACCAGACGGCGCCGGCGACCGATGACTTGGTGGCGACTTCGCCTTGGTGGAGGGCGGCGGCGGCGTATTGCTGAGTGTCAGCAACGGCGTAGGGGCTGCCATTGAAGCCGACCTGCGGGTTGATGGCTGGAGAGAAATAGTTGGGTGCGCTGACGACATGGGCCTGGCCAGTGTGGAAGGAAGCATCCATGACGGCCGGGGCGGCGCTTGCGGCGGTGCGATAGATCTGGTGCGTGGCGGCAGACTTTGCCAGACGATCCGGGTCCTGGTAGTTCAATGCGCGGATGGCTGGGCGCACAGTGTCCAGGGTGAAGTGCACGGGGTTGAGGTGCAGCACCTCGGAGCCGGCGTTGGCCACGGCAATGTTGGCGCGCAGTTTCCAGCCGGTATCTTGCAAAGAGACCTGAACGGTTACGCCGTTGACGGTGAGAGATTCGACGATTCCGTCTTCCGAAGTGAATTGATCGCAGCCGACGGCGCCCTGTTCCCATTGCGCGACGCCGGATTTGACCGCAGCGGAAGCAGCGGCGACGGCGGGGCGGCTGGGGGCTTTCGACGAGGCGGAAAGATAGATGCGCGCGATGTAACCGTTCTTGCCGTCCGGCGTGCGGACGGCGACAGTGTAGGCTTCAAAGTCTGATAGCACGGCAACTTCCTGGCCGCAGGGAACGTAGGCGACGAGTTGGAGCGGGAGAACCTGAGCGGAGTCCATGGTCATGGGCACGGTGGTGATGCCGTGGCAAGTGATCAAGGCGTTTTGGCTTGGAGAGCCAATGGAAGAAAGCGGTTTGGGAAGTTGCTGGGCTTGCGAATGTGAAGCAAAAATGCCGGCAAATGCGGTCAGAACGACGAGGCTGCGGGCCGCGCCAGACTTGGTTGCGTGGGACATGGAATCCACACTCCTCAGTGAGAAAGTTCTAATCGATTGAAGTTGCGTTGTGCGAATACAGGATGAGTGAGCGAGGGGATCAGGAAAATGGCGCGGACGTACCAAAGGACAGGTTACGCAAGGACAGGTAAGAGCGGACAGGTGGGCACGTGGCGCGGGCAGGACGACTCTCGGAATTTGCACCAAGGTTGCCCAGATGTGGCGCAGCAGTGCTGCGCCCCTACGGGGATTCAGAATTTTACAGGGCGGTAACTTGACCCTGACCGGGGCGTGCGCTAGGGTGGTAGAAGTTTGTTCCTGAAGTGACTTGCAGCGAAAAGTTGCAGCGTTTTGCAGGGCGCGCGAGCGCCAATCGCGGTCGGCAAGGGGGAACGCCATCGGCCACCCGGTATCGCTAGGACAACCCTCCACGTGGATGAGACGTACCGTACACATTTCCGGAAAAATTGAACCGTTCTTTGGCACGCTGGACGAGAACGTGCGTTTGCTGGAGGACGTGCTGCACGTGCGCACGCACCTGAGCGATACGCGGCTGACGATTGAAGGCGAGCACGACGCGGTGGAGCAAGCGGTGAAGATCGTGGAGGAGTACAACCACGCGACACGGCGCGGGCAGAAGCTGACGGGCGAAGAAGTGAAAAGCCTGATCCGCGTGGCCACGGATGATCCGAACGAATCGCCGCGGGGGATGTTCGAACACGGGCGGACGCGGGCCTTCGGCAAAAAAGTGGTGATGCCGAAGAACGCCAGCCAGCGGCATTACATGGAAGAAATTGAAAAGCACGACATGACGTTCGGCATCGGGCCGGGCGGAACGGGGAAAACGTATCTGGCGGTGGCCATGGCGGTGAGCGCGCTGCTGACCAAGCAGATGAACCGAATTATTCTGGCGCGGCCGGCGGTAGAAGCGGGTGAGCGGCTGGGATTCTTGCCGGGAACGCTGCAGCAAAAAATCGATCCGTACATGCGGCCGTTGTACGACGCAATTTACGACATGCTGGACGCGGACAAGCTGGAACGCTTTCTGGAAAAGGGGATTATCGAGGTTGCGCCGCTGGCGTTCATGCGCGGGCGGACGCTGAATGATTCGTTCGTGATTCTGGACGAGGCGCAGAATACCACCAGCGAGCAGATGAAGATGTTTTTGACGCGGCTGGGGTTCAATTCGAAGGCAGTGATTACCGGAGATATCACGCAAATCGATTTGCCGGCAGGGAAGAAGTCCGGGTTGATCGAGGCGATGGAAGTGTGCGGGAAGATTGAAGGGATCGGAGTGGTGCAATTCGGCGAGAAGGACGTGGTGCGGCACAACCTGGTGCAGCAAATTATTCGGGCGTACGAAGATTACGACGCGGCGCATCCACAGCGCGGCGGAAACGGCAAGGCGGAGTCCTTGCGCAAGGAAACGCCACGACTAGCGGGTCGCGAGACACAGTAAGAATGGTGTTGAACCGGCAGAAGAAGATTCGCGTGGCCACGGCGGCGCTGGAAGAATTTTTGCAGCGAGTACAAAAAGAGACGCGAACCGGGGGCGCGGAAGTGACGGTGTGCCTGGTAAGCGACGCGGAGATAGCGCGGCTGAATCAAGAGTTTCGGCGAAAACGCGGGCCCACGGATGTGTTGTCCTTTCCGGCAGAGCAGCGGCGGAGAATTGCGGCCTATGGCGGGAAGGTCTTGGGAGACATTGCAATTGCGCCAGCGACTGCGCGACGATACGCAGTGAAGAACGGGCGCAAGCTGCACGACGAATTGAGGATTCTGATCTTGCACGGCGTGCTGCATTTGCAGGGTCACGACCACGAAACCGATCATGGCCAGATGGACCGAATCGAGAAAAACCTGAGACGGCGGCTCGGACTGACGTGATGACGTGGCAATGGGTATTTTGGGCGAGCGTCGCGGCGATAGCGCTGACGCTGCCGATTTTTTCCTACCTGACGCTGATCTACCGCGAACTAGGGCGCATGACCACGGGACGGGTGCACGAACACCTGGACATTTTCGAGGCGGAGATCGAGCCAAAGCTGCGCATCAAGCGGAGAAGCGGCGGGCGAACGTTCCGGATCCTGGGGCACTTCTGGCTGGCGTTTCTGGTGCTGGAGACGACGCGCGGGGTGGTGTATTTCGTACCGGGAACCTGGGAATCGTTTGTAGAGTTTTGCGTTTTTGTGGCGCTGGAAGTGGTGGTGCTGATGCATTTTATTCCGGACATGCTGTTGTACCGAACCACCGGGCGCTGGCTGCTGCCGTTACTGCCGGTAATTCGCGGGGCGATGTGGGTGGTGTGGCCGGTGCGGATTTTTCTGGAAGGAGCGGAATCGCTGGCGCGGATTTCCGAGCACGAGCCGGAGAAGACGGAAGAGCAGCGCACGGAAGAGGGCATCGAAGCGCTGGTGGAGGCGGCGGAGGAAGAAGGGATCATCGAACGCGAACAGGCGGATTTGATCGAGCAAGTGGTGGAGTTCAGCGACAAGCGGGTGCGCGAAGTGATGACGCCGCGCCCGGACATCGTGGCGATCGCGGCGGATGCCACGCTGGAGGAATTGCACGCCAAAGTAATCGGGACGAAATTCACAAAAATTCCGGTGTACGAAAAAACGCTGGACGATATTTTCGGCGTGGTGTACGGGCAAGACTTACTGCACATTGCGGATGCGGATTTGACGAAGCGGAGAGTGCGAGAGCTGGCCAAGCCAGTGCTGTTTATTCCGGAGACCAAGGCGGGTTCGGATTTGCTGCGGGAAATGCGGCAGAAGGGGCAGCCGCTGGCGGTGGTCATCGACGAGCACGGATCGGTGGCGGGGATCGCGACGGTCGAGGACCTGGTCGAGGAGATTGTGGGCGAGAGCGGCAGCGATGGAAGAGCACCGGCGCCGGATGTGGTGCGGGAGACGGACGGCGGGCTGTTGGTGCGCGGGAGCACGGCGATTGGAGAAATCGAGGAGTTGCTGGGAGTGCAGTTTGGAGAGAAGGCTGACGAGACGGTGACGACGATTGCAGGATTGCTGAGTCACACGTCGGGCAAAGTGCCGGGACCGGGAGACCGCGTCGATTTGGCGGGCTATCGGTTCGAAGTACTGGAAGCGAATCAACGCAAGGTGCTGCGGCTGCGAATTCGCAGGCTGCCGGCGCAAGCGGCGGCGGTCAGCGATTTGTGAAGGATGTGGCCGAGTCGAGGAGGAGTGCGGTGCGCAGAATATTTTCAGTATTGGCCACTGTAGCGATCTTGATGGCAGCGTGGTGCGGCGCTACGCCTGTGGGCAAGGCGCAAGAGAAGGCCGAACCCGCGGTCGACCTGAAGTGGGCGGTGAAGATTCCGGTGCGCGACGGAGTTGCGCTGAACGCCACGGTGTTTTTGCCGCATGCGCAGAAAGAGCCGCTGCCGGTGGTTTTTACTTTTACACCATACATCGGGGATTCTTACACGGATCGAGCGATCTATTTTGCGAAGCATGGATACGTCTATGCGCTGGTTGATGTGCGGGGACGCGGGAATTCGGGCGGCGAATTTGAGCCGTTTGTGAACGACGGGCGCGACGGCTATGACGTGGTCGAGTGGCTGGCGAAGCAATCGTACTGCAATGGAAAAGTTACGATGTGGGGCGGATCCTATGCGGGGTTCGATCAGTGGAGCGTGCTGAAGGAGTTTCCGCCGCACTTGGCGACGATCGTTCCGGCGGCTGCGGCGCATCCGGGACTGGATTTTCCGTTTCAATACAATTTGTTCGGTCCGTATGACGAGCAGTGGCTGACGTTTACGAGCGGCGTGACCAGCAACGGGGCGCTGTTCGGGAGCAGCGGGTTCTGGGCCAGTAAGGCGCGGGAGATGTACAACGGGCATTTAGCCTTCCAGGACTACGACAAAATAGTTGGCAATCCCTCGAAGGTATTTCAGAAGTGGGTGCAGCATCCGACGCCAGACGCTTATTACGATGCGATGATTCCGACGCCAGAGAACTACAAGAAAATCAGCGTGCCGATCTTGACGATTACCGGGCATTACGACGGTGATCAGCCAGGCGCATTCGAATACTACAAGCGGCACATGAAGTATGGTTCGGAGGACGCCAAGGCGAAGCACTATCTGATTATCGGGCCGTGGGATCACGCGGGCACGCGGACGCCGCGGGCAGAAGTTGGGGGATTGAAGTTTGGGCCGGCCAGCCTGGTGGATCTGAACAAATTGCATCAGGAGTGGTACGACTGGGTGATGAAGGGCGGAGGGAAGCCGGAATTTTTAAAGAAGCGCGTGGCTTATTACCTAGTGGGAGCAGAGGAGTGGAAATACGCGGACAGCCTGGAGGCTGTTTCGAACGCGAAGTTGACGCTTTACCTGGGATCGAATGGGGCGGCCGCGGATGTATTCCACGCTGGTGAATTGAAGGAAACGCGCGGAGCTGGGGCCGGCTCGGACAAGTGGACTTACGATCCGTTGGACACGCGTCCTGGGAACGCCGAGACCGATGACGAGCCTGCCGGGCTGACTTCGCAGCGCGGCGTGCTGAATCTGTTTGGCGAAGGAGTGGTTTACAGCGGCGAAACGTTTTCGGCGCCAACCGAGATTACGGGTTTTGTGAAGCTGACGCTATGGCTGGCGATGGATGTGCCGGACACAGACCTCGCGGCGGAGCTGTACGAAATCTTGCCAGACGGGGGATCGGTGGAATTGACGAGTGCAGCGATGCGGGCGCGGTACCGGAATTCGCCGCGCGAGGCTTCGCCGGTGCCGGTGGAAAAGACGGACAAGTATGTGTTCGACAATTTCACGTTTTTCTCGCGGCGGATCGCCAAGGGCAGCCGGCTGCGCCTGGCGATTCACAGCATCAATTCGATCAACGCGGAGAAGAACTACAACAGCGGCGGGGTGGTGGCCGCGGAAACAGGTAAAGACGCCAAGACCGCGCATATTACTCTGGTTCACGACGGCGAACACGCCAGCGTGCTGGAACTGCCGGTGGTTAAGTAAAGGACAGCTTGAGCAAACCGACGAAAACGGCGAAGGCGCATCGATCTGGATTTGTGGCCATCGTGGGACGGCCGAATGCGGGGAAGTCCACGCTGCTGAACCGGCTGGTGGGGCAGAAAATCGCTATCGTTACGCCGAAGCCCCAGACGACGCGAAATCGGATTCAAGGAATTGTGACGCGGCCGGATGGGCAGATTGTATTCGTGGATACGCCGGGGTTGCATGAGGCGGACTCCGCGCTGGGACGGCAGATGATGCATGAAGTGGCCGCAGCGGTGGAGGGGATCGATGTGTTGCTGTTGATGGTGGATGCGAGCCGGGCGATTCCGCACGGGGACGATTTTCTGATTCAGCGGGCCACACGATTTGGAGGCAAGACGGTTTTGGCGCTCAACAAGGTTGACAAGCTGCCGAAGCAGAAGCTGCTGCCGTTGATTGAAGCGTTTCGCAGCGCGCATCCGTTCGAAGCAATTGTGCCGATTTCAGCGCTCGAGGGCGAAGGCTGCAAGGAATTGCTTGCGGAGATTTTGCAATTGCTGCCGGAAGGCGAGGCGCACTTTCCTGACGATCAGGTGACCGACCAGCCAGAGCGATTTTTGGCGGCGGAGATTATCCGTGAGAAAGCGATCAAGCTGACGTATCACGAGATTCCCTATGCGCTGGCCATCATGGTGGAAAAATGGGAGGAAACGCCGAAGCTACTGCGAATTGAAGTGGTGTTGTACGTGGAACGTGATTCACAGAAAAAGATTCTGATCGGGCACAAAGGGGAAATGCTGAAGAAGATTGGAACGCAAGCGCGGAAAGAATTGGAAGAGATGTTCGAGAAGAAGGTGTTTTTGGCGATGTTTGTGAAAGTGGCGGAGGATTGGCGGGAGAATCCGCAACGGGTGCGCGAGCTGGATTGGCATTCACAGTTGGAAGCGCTGGGCGAAATGCAGAAGCCCATTCCGGAAGAGAGCGAAAGCTAGTCTAGTTAGTCTGGCGCGGCGATTCCCAGGGACTTCATTTTGCGGTAGAGATGGCTGCGCTCGAGGCCCAAGGCGGCGGCAGTTTGCGTCATGTTCCAGCGATGTTCCTGCAGTTTTCTGAGAATAAATTCGCGTTCGTAGGCGCTGCGAGCTTCGTGCAGCGTGGAATAGGGATGCTGGGGAGCTTCGGCGACACCGCGGAACAGCTCCGGCGGAAGGTGGTGTGGCTCGATGCGAGCCTGAGGGCAGACGATGACCAGCCGCTCGACTAGATTGCGAAGTTCACGGACATTGCCCGGCCAGGGGTAGCGCAGCAGGACGTCGGTTGCGGTGTCGCTGAGTTCGCGAGGCTTTTTGCTGTAGGCGGCGCTGTACTCGTTGAGAAAATGGCGAGCGAGGATGGGAATGTCCTGGAGGCGTTCGCGGAGCGGGGGCACGAGGAAGGGAATCACGTTCAATCGGTAGAAGAGGTCCTGGCGGAAAGCGCCGCGGGCGATTTCCTGTTCGAGATTTTTGTTGGTTGCGGCGATGACCCGAACATCGACGTTGATGGTCTGATTGGAGCCGACGGGCTCGATGCGTTGTTCTTCGAGAGCGCGCAGGACCTTGGATTGGGTGCGCAGGCTCATATCGCCGATTTCGTCGAGGAAGAGCGTGCCGCCGTCGGCTTTCTGAAATTTGCCGGCCTTATCGTCGGTGGCGCCGGTGAAGCTGCCTTTGATATGGCCGAAGAGTTCGGACTCGATCAATTCCTCTGGAATCGCGGCGCAGTTTACTTCGACGAAGGGGCCCTTGGCACGCAGGCTGGCAGCATGCAAGGCGCGGGCGACAAGTTCTTTTCCGGTGCCGCTCTCGCCATAGATCAACACGCGACCATTGGTGGGTGCGGTCACGACGATTTGCTGGCGCAAGGCCTTCATGGGCACGCTGTCACCCAGAACCTGGTAGCGGTGCCCGAGTTCGCTGCGCAGGAGCTGATTCTCTTCCTGGAGGCGGCGTTGCTGCACGGCGTTGCGAACCAGCACGATGATTTTTTCGAGCGAGAGCGGCTTCTCGATGAAGTCGAAGGCGCCGAGCTTGGTGGCGCGCACGGCGGTTTCAATGGTGCCGTGGCCGGAAACCATGATGATGGCGGGCGGATGGGGAAAAGCCTGCAGGCGTCCCAAAGCTTCGAGGCCGTCCATTCCGGGAAGCCAGATATCCAGCAGGATAACTTCCACGTCGCCGGTAGCGGCGCGCTCCAGGGCTTCTTCTGCGGAGGCGACGGCTTCTACGAAATAGCCTTCGTCCTGCAGGATGGAAGTGAGTGACTCGCGGATTCCGGCTTCGTCGTCCACGATAAGGAGGTGAGGTTTTGGCGTCATCTAGTAATCTATCGAGTGATCTATCGAGCGGCTTCGCTTCCATTTTGTTCAATGACGGAAGCGGCCGTCAAATCGGCAACGGGGAGTTCGATGCGGAAGCGCGAGCCCACCGGAAAATTGTCTTCGACGTGGATGCTGCCGCCATGTTCGGCGACGATGCGCGCGGCAATGGCCAAGCCGAGACCGGTGCCGCGGTCTTTGGTGGAGAAATGCGGCAGAAACAGGCGGTCTTTGTCTTCCGGGGAAATGCCGTTGCCGGTATCGGCGACGCAGATCTCAACGCTTTCCGATTCCGGGCGCAAACGGGTGGTCACAAGAATCTCACGAAGCCGCGAGTCCTCCAGGGCCTCGGCAGCATTGTCGATGAGATTGACCACGACGCTGCGCAGCAGTGCCGCATCGGCGCGAATAGAAGGCAGGGATTCGGCCAGGTGCGACTTCATGACAATGCCATCGAGGCGGCCGGAAAAGACTTCCAATGCTTCGTGAACAATGGTGTTGGCGCCGACGGGGGCGAGTTTGGCGGTTGGAAAGCGCACGAATTGAGAGAACTCATTGACCAGGGCCGCCAAGGCGGCCACTTCGCGTTCGATCAGCCGCGAGCATTCCTGGGTCAAGCTGGTCAACTCGGGGTCAAGGGATGCTGCAGCGCCGGAACCCGAGCGGCGATCCAGAAAGCGGGAGAGGCGCTGTGCTGAAAGCTGAATGGGCGTCAGCGGATTCTTGATTTCGTGGGCGATGCGCCGAGCCACTTCTTGCCAAGCCGCGGACTTCTGAGCGCGCAGAAGTTCGGTCAAATCGTCCAGGACCACGATGTATCCGGCATTGGCACGGCGTGGTCCCAGCGAGCTCACAGTTACCGCCAGGTGCAGCACGCTACCCGCCACTACGGTCTCGATTTCTCGGGACACCACGCCCATGCGTAACGACCGGCGCATCAACTGTTGCACCACACGGTAGGCCTCGAGGCCCAGAAGATTCTCCAGGGTAGGGGCGTCGAGCTTGGCACTGCCAAAAATCCGCGCTACCGCCGAGTTGGCGCGCAGAATCGCACCGGAAGCGTCCAGCGACAAGACCGCAGTCGGAATGCTTTCCAAGACGGTTTCCATCAGCTGCCGTCGGCGCTCCAGTTCTTGCACAGCTTGCTGGAGGTTGCGGGTAAACTCATCAATTTGCGAACGGCTATCGCGCAGCTGCGTGGTCATGGCATTGAAGGAGTGCACCAGCAGGCCCAGCTCATCCTGGGCCTGCTCGGGAACTTGATACTCGAAATTGCCGGCAGAAACCTCGCGGGTGCCTTCGGCCAACGCCTGAATGGGAATGGTTACCTGTTTCGCGAGGAACAGCGCGACCCACATCACCGCCGACAAAACCAGCACCGTAAAGAAAAGCAGGATCAGCAACATCTGGCGCTTCAAGGCCCGCAAATTCTGCTTTTGCGAGTAGTACTCGGCGGTCTGAGATTGGATCAGATTGATGCGATTGTAAAAGTCTGGGCTGGTCTGGAACCCGGCCACGAGAGCCTGGGCCGCACCGCCATTGGCACCGGCAAGCGGGATGCGCGCAGCTAAAAAGGTTTTGCTGCCGGCCGACCACAATTCCAATCCGCTGCCCAGCACCCGGACCTGACTTCCCAGCACGTTGGGCAATACGCAAACGGGCGCTGAGCGATCCTCCGGAGCATGTTCGCAAATCACTCCGCCGCGAAAAGCTTTGCCGGTCTTGTCGAGAATCCAGACCGCGTCGGCGCCGGAAGACAGGGCGCGCTGCAAAAACTGCTCGACGGGCAGGGAAACATGCGGGGCAGCTTGAAGGGCGAGTGTGTGCAGCCGAGGAAGCTGCGAGCGGCCCAGATCATTGAGCAGGAGCTGGGTCTGCTCGGAGGCAATTTCCAAAGGCCGAGGAAACCAGCGGCCCAGGGTGCGGTTCAGCAGGGAATAGCTCACGAAGAACATGAACAGCACGGGGAGCAGAGAAATGGCCATCGCTCCGAGCACCATTTTCGACTTGAACCGCGCGCCCAGATGATCTTTGCTGCGCTCCGCCCAAAGGCGCAACAGCGTCCGCGTCAAAATGAGTCCGAAGACCAGAAGGGCGGCGGTGATGAAAGCGGACACCGCGTACAGCGTCAGAGCATCGCGCCAATTCTGCGGTTCGAAGGGAACGTTGAGCGAGCCGAAAGTGAAGACGGCGGCAAAGAGAAGAGTGAGACAGACGCCACCAATGGCCAACTGCAGCCGCTGTTTCGGCTCCAGCCTGCTCATCGCAGCTGCACCAAGCGCCGGGAATGGACAAATTTGGTCAGGTGAGGCAAGTTACGATGGAACACCAATGAAACGCAGGTGTCCGCGACCCTTCTGGCAAGATAACCACGCCGCTGGAGCCTGTCAAGAAAGCGGCCTGTCCTTGCGGCGGGAGCGCCTGTTCCATCGTACAGGTATTAGCCATTTCAGAACGATGCGCGAAATTCCGCCGCCAGCACCGTTGGCATTTGCTAAGGTGAGCCTGGGTACTTTTCGGCAGGAGTGCTACGGATGTCCGTCCGTTTGGGCGAGATTCTAATCAAGGAAAGCCTGATCACGCAGGACCAGCTCCAGAAGGCCTTGGAGTTCCAGCGGGCCAATGGCGGCAAGCTGGGCAGTTGCCTGACGAAGATGGGCTTCATTACCGACGATGACATTACGGGTGTGCTTTCCCGCCAGTACGGCGTTCCGTCGATCAATTTGAAGTATTACGAGATCGATCCCACGGTCATCAAGCTGATTCCGCAAGATACGGCGCTGCGCTACCAAGTGATTCCGCTTTCGCGCGTGGGTTCGGTGCTGACCATCGCGATGACGGATCCGACCAACGTATTCGCCATGGACGATATCAAGTTCATGACCGGCTTTAACGTGGAGCCGGTGGTGGCGTCGGAATCGGCGATCGGCGAAGCCATCGGGCGATTCTACGGAGCTTCGGTAAACAATCAGGAAGAACTCAGCAACTTGATGAAGGACCTGGTCGACGAGGACCAGGAACTCGAGCTGGCCGCCGAAGAATCGGAGATGGACGCGGCTTCGCTGGAAAAGGCCGCGGAAGAAGCGCCCATCATCAAGCTGGTGAACCTGATTCTCACGGACTCGGTCAAGCGGGGCGCCAGCGATATTCACGTTGAACCGTACGAGACGGAGTTGCGCGTACGCTTCCGTGTGGACGGTCAGCTGCAGACGGTGATGACTCCGCCGTTCCGCTTGAAAGACGCGATAACCAGCCGTATGAAAATCATGGCCAAGCTGGACATCGCGGAAAAGCGCTTGCCGCAAGACGGCCGCATCATGATCAAGTACAAGGCCGACGGCAAAAGGAAAGAGCTGGATTTCCGCGTTTCCACGGTCCCGACGCTGTACGGCGAAAAAATTGTTCTCCGGTTGCTCGATAAAGAGAACTTGCGGCTGGACATGACCAAGCTGGGCTTCGAGCCCGAGTCGCTGAAAAAATTCGAGCGCAATATCCTCAGACCGTACGGGATGGTGCTGGTCACCGGGCCAACGGGTTCCGGCAAAACCAATACGCTGTACTCCTCGGTGGCCCGCCTCAACCAGGTAGACACCAACATCATGACCGCGGAAGACCCGGTCGAGTTTCAGCTGGGCGGCATCAACCAGGTGCAGATGAAGGAGCAGATTGGCCTGAACTTCGCTGCCGCGCTCCGCGCATTTTTGCGCCAGGACCCCAACATCATTCTGGTCGGCGAGATTCGTGACTTTGAAACCGCGGAAATCGCGGTCAAAGCGGCGCTCACGGGCCACTTGGTGCTGTCCACGTTGCACACCAACGATGCGCCATCGACGATCAGCCGCCTCATGAACATGGGCATCGAGCCGTTTCTGGTGGCCACTTCCGTGAACCTGATTTGTGCGCAGCGCCTGGTCCGCCGCATTTGCATGAACTGCAAGGAAGAGCTGGAGGTTCCCGAGCAGGCGTTGATCGACGCGGGGTATACAGCCGAGGAAGCTAAAGTCACCAAGATTTACCACGGGAAGGGTTGCACCACCTGCAACAAGGGCGGCTACAAGGGCCGCACCGGTCTCTATGAAGTGATGGAAATCAACGACGACTTGCGAGAACTTATTCTGGTGGGCGCCTCGGCTTTGGAGTTGAAGAAGAAGGCCATCGAGCAGGGCATGCTCACTTTGCGGCGCAGCGGCCTGGTCAAAGTGGCGCTAGGCCAGACCACCATGGAAGAAGTGTTGCGCGAGACGGTTTTGTAACGGAGAAGAGGGGCAATGGCTGGAATCACACTGAGCGAGCTGCTTAAGAAAATGATTGAGATGGGAGGCAGCGACCTGCATATTACGACCAACAGCCCGCCACGGGTGCGCGTGCACGGACGCCTGCGCGCCCTGGACATGCCGCCTCTAACCGCTGCGGACACCAAGTCCCTGGCCTACAGCGTTTTGACTGACGCGCAGAAGCACCGCTTCGAGGAAAACCTGGAACTGGACTTCTCGTTTGGTTTGAAAAATCTGGCGCGCTTCCGCGGCAACGTTTTCAATCAGCGCGGCGCGGTCGGCGCCGTGTTTCGTACTATTCCCTGGGAGATCAAAGGATTCGACGCTCTGGGTTTGCCTGCGGTTGTCCGCGGACTGTGCGACAAGCCGCGCGGCCTGGTGCTGGTGACTGGACCGACGGGTTCCGGGAAGTCCACCACCCTGGCTGCCATGCTCGACAAGATCAACAGCGAGCGTGAAGAGCACATGATCACCATCGAGGATCCCATCGAGTTTCTGCACAATCACAAGAAGTGCCTGGTGAATCAGCGGGAAGTCCACGCGGACACACATTCCTTCTCGAATTCTCTGCGCGCGGCGCTTCGTGAAGATCCGGACGTGGTGCTCATCGGCGAAATGCGCGACCTGGAAACCATCGAATCGGCGCTGCGCATCGCGGAAACCGGCCACTTGACGTTCGCCACCCTACACACCAATTCTGCGGCTTCTACCATCAACCGCATCATCGACGTATTTCCTTCGCACCAGCAGCCGCAGATTCGCGCGCAGCTGTCCATGGTGATGGAAGGGATTTTGTGTCAGGCGCTTCTGCCGCGCTCAGACGGCCGGGGCCGCGCCATGATCATGGAAGTGCTTATCCCCACGCCGGCTATCCGAAACCTGGTTCGCGAAGACAAGATTCACCAGATTTATTCGGCCATGCAGACGGGAACCACGCAAACGGGCATGCAGACGTTTAACCAGGGCCTGGCCAACGCCTATTTCACTAAGCTCATCACCCTGGACATGGCGCTTTCGCGCTCGTCCAATGCGGATGAGCTTCAGGACATGATTAATCGCGGAGTTTCGACACCCGGCGCCGGAGTCAAGACGCCGGTCGGCAGCAAGAAGTAGGGATTTCGGGGCGGCAGCTACAGCCCGCAAGCAGTGACGACTTTGAGTGATTTTAGGAGGAACGGAAATGCCGGACTACAAATATCGCGGAACCAAGCGCGACGGCTCTAGCACGAGCGGGGTCATGACCGCCGCCAACAAGAGCGAACTGACCACTATTTTGAAGCGGCAGCAGATCACGCCCACCAAGATGAGCGAGAAGGGCAAGGAATTCAACATTCCTACCTTCGGTAGCGGCGTCAATGCCAAAGAGCTGGCCATCTTTACGCGCCAGTTCTCGGTGATGATCGACGCTGGTCTTCCGCTGGTGCAGTGCCTGGAGATTCTGGCCAGCCAACAGGAAAACAAAACCTTCCAGAAGGTGCTCACTCTGACGCGCGCTCAAGTGGAAGGCGGCTCCACTCTTTCCACGGCCATGCGCAGCTCGCCCAAAGTGTTCGACCCGCTGTACACCAACATGGTGGAAGCCGGCGAGACTGGCGGTATTCTGGACACCATTCTGCAGCGCCTGTCCACGTACATCGAAAAGAACGTCAAGCTGCAGCGCGCCGTCAAGTCCGCCATGGTCTACCCGGTCGGCGTTCTGACCGTTGCCGGCGGCGTGATCACCTTGTTGCTGTGGAAGGTCGTGCCCATCTTCGCCACTTTGTTCGCGGGCTTGGGCGTTGATCTGCCGCTCCCGACAAAGATCGTCATTATGCTCAGCAATTTCGTGGGCAGCGTTTTTGGTTTGCTTATCGTGGTGGGCGCCGCCGCCGCTATCGTTGGGCTCAAGGTGTGGTACGGAACGCCCGGGGGGCGCTACGCCATCGATGCGACGATTTTGAAGCTTCCGATAATGGGCATCCTTATGAGGAAGATTGCGGTCGCACGGTTTACGCGCACTCTCGGCACTCTCATCTCGAGCGGCGTCCCTATTTTGGAAGGGCTCGATATCACCGCTAAGACGGCCGGCAATGCCGTCGTCGAGCGAGCCTTGTTTAAGGTGAGGAGGTCTCTCGAAGAAGGAAAGTCCCTGACGGAACCGCTCAAAGACTCCGAGGTCTTTCCAGGGATGGTCACGCAGATGATTGCGGTCGGCGAGCAAACCGGCGCCATGGACGCCATGCTTTCCAAAATCGCAGACTTCTACGAAGAAGAAGTGGACGCGGCGGTCAAGGACCTGCTGACCGCCCTCGAACCCATCATGATCGTTTTCTTGGGCTTGGTTGTCGGCGGCGTGGTCATTTCCATGTACTTGCCGCTGTTCTCGCTGATCGGCAAGCTGTCTCAGCACTAATCGGCGGCGCCGCGGAAGGACGCCCAAGGGGGCGCGTAAGGCTTTGGGCGCCGGATGCCTCCGCTTAAACTGGGGATATGCCCGAAGGCAGGCTAAAGGGGCGCGGGGCGGCGATGACGCAGCAGACCTCCACAAATCGGGAATGGCTGGATTTGCTAGCGCGCGTGCGTCTGCTGACCATTACCTTGATCTTGGCGATTGGCGTGGTTTGGCCACAATCGCTCTTGGTTTCTGGAAATAGCCGCGCCTTTCTTCCGCTCGTTGTTTGTTGGATCACCCTCGGCATCCTCTATCTGATTTTGCTTCGATGGCTTCCCAATGCTCGTTGGCACGGCGCAATGCAGGTTGGCTCCGATTTGGTAATGGTTTCGTTGCTCGTCTACACCACTGGCTTGCATGAGAGCAACTTCATTTCCCTCTATCTGTTGATTATCATCGTCGGCAGCATCCTCTTCTCACGAGGGACTTCCTTTGCCGTAGCAGGCGCGTGCGCCGCCTTCCTGGGCAGCCTAACTGCACTGGCCTATACCGGCACGATCGCACGCCCTTACGTGAGCCTACCGACGGTAGAGAGCCTGCGCATCTGGTTTCTGAGCAACTTGCTCGGCTTTCTGGCCATCGCTTATTTGGCGGGTCTCCTGGCGCAATCGTTGCGTCGCAAAGGTATGGAACTCGAAGAAAAGCGCGAGGAACTTCTGGATCTTCAGGACTTCACAGAAGATATCATTCATTCCATGCGAGGTGGGCTGCTCACCACAGATCTTGATGGGCGAATTCTGCTGCTGAATCGAACGGGCGAAGAGATTCTGGGGTGCCGGTTTGCAGACGTTCGAGGTCGCAGGCTGCAGGACATTAACGAGGAGTTTTGGATACCCGGCTCCCACCAGGCGGCCGGCAAGCCTTCCGTCCGAAAAGAGATCGATTTCCGCACCATCGGCGGTGAGCAGCGTTACATCGGCATCAGCGTTTCACCGTTGCGATCCAGGGACTCCGAGCGCAGCGGTTACGTTTTTAACTTCCAGGACCTTACCGACCTCCGGCGCCTGGAGCAAGAAGTAGCTACCAAGGAGCGCATGGCAGCACTGGGCAGGTTGTCGGCCGCTATTGCCCACGAGATTCGCCAGCCGCTCACCGCCATGGCCGGTGCCGTCAAGGAGTTGGCTCGTTTGGTGCCCCTTCAGGAGGACGAAAGGCATCTCGTCGGCATTGTCAGCCGGGAATCCGAGCGCCTCAATCACATCATCACGGACTTTCTGAACTATTCGCGCGAGAAGTCCTATGAGTTCAAGGAGGCGGACGTGCGCGGACTGTTGGACGAAACGCTGGTGCTGATGGAGAAGAAGCCGGAGGTCGGCTCAAAATACCAAATCCTGCGTTCATTCAACGGCCAGGTCGTACGCGCGCGGGTGGACGCGGACAAGATCCGCCAGGTGTTCTGGAATCTTTGTGACAACGCGCTTCGCGCCATGCCGGAGGGCGGCACCTTGACGGTGCGCCTCGAAGAACGCCCGTTCTGGCTGCGTATCGCTTTCCGTGACACCGGCGTCGGCCTGGACCCCAAACAGAAAGCCAAGATTTTCGAGCCACTGCAGTCCAGCTTCGAGGGCGGCACCGGCCTGGGTCTTTCCATCGTGTATCAAATCGTGCAGGCGCATTCCGGAAAAATTACCGTGATCTCGGAAGTGGATCAGGGCGCGGAGTTCATCATCGAGCTTCCCAAGGTAGCGTGAGGGAACATGCAAGCCGCCAAGACCGCAGCCAAAGAAAACAGCAGGGAAATGCCCAACATTCTCGTGGTGGACGACGAGAAATCGATCTGCGAGCTGCTGGAGATTACCTTTCGCAAAGAAGGCTATCGCGTGGAACTCGCGCACAATGTTGAAGCCGCCAAACGCAAACTGGAATCGCAGATTTTCGACATCGTGATTTCTGATGTGCGCATGCCGGGCGCCAGCGGGGTCGACCTTCTTCGCCTGACGAAGGAGATTTCTCCCGATTCGTTTTTCCTGCTAATCACCGGCGTTCCCACCATCGAGACAGCCATTGCGGCTATCAACACCGGCGCCGACCGTTACGTTATCAAAGACCACGAGCTGGTCGACCAGCTTCGCCGCGCCGTTCACGAAGTTTCCGAGAGCCTCAAGTGGAAGAAGGAAGCCGGCTATCTGCGCCGCGAACTGCGGCGGCTGACCGGGCTCGACAATATCCTTGGGCAAAGCGCCAAGATGCGCTCCCTTTTCGAGCTAATTCAAACCATCGCTCCGCAGACCAGCCGCGTCCTGATCACTGGTGAAAGCGGTACCGGTAAGGAATTGGTTGCGCGCGCCATTCATGAAAACAGCGCGCGGTCGCAGGCGCCTTTCATCACTATCAACTGCGGCGCCTTCCCAGAAACGCTGCTGGAGTCCGAACTCTTCGGCTATATGAAAGGCGCTTTCACCGGAGCCAATGAGAATCGCGTGGGCCTTTTCCAGGCCGCTCACGGCGGCACGCTGTTCATGGACGAGATCGGCAACATGAGCCTGGCCATGCAGGTCAAGCTGTACCGCGTTTTGCAGGAAGGGAAGATTCGCCCGCTTGGCAGCAATGAAGAGACCGACGTTGACGTTCGCGTTATCGCTGCCACCAATAAGAATTTCGAGAAGGAAATTGCCGAGGGCCGTTTCCGCGAGGATTTGTACTACCGCTTGAGCGTAATACCGATCCAGCTGCCTCCGCTGCGGGAGCGCCGCGAAGATATTCCTCTGCTCGCCCGTCATTTTCTCGAACGTTTTCGCAAAATCATGGAAAAGCCCATAGCCGGAATCTCCCCCGAAGCCATGCGTCACCTGGAATCTTACGAATGGCCCGGCAACGTCCGCGAACTCGAGAACACCATGGAACGCGCGGTCGCTCTCGAGACTGGGACGGAAATCTCCCTTCAGGTGTTGCCCGACCGCGTTGCTGGGTACGCTACTTCTTCGGTTCTGGCTTCGAGCTCTTTCTCCAGCGTTCCCCTACCGACCGAGGGTGTCGATTTTGAGAAGGAAATGGCTGGCGCGGAACGCCGCTATCTTTTGGCGGCATTGGAGAAATCCGGTGGCGTTCGGACCAAGGCAGCAGAGCTGTTGAAAATCACCTACCGGTCGTTTCGGCATTATGCGAAGAAACACAACCTCTAATCCAGGCCGGGTGCAGCCAACGCCAAATTCCGTCCATTCCTGGATGACACAAACCGTCATTTCCCTTCCGCCCGGCGTGGCGATCCCACTCCGGTCTCAAGGCTACCGTGGTGCTAAGCGCATTTTTTTCATAGTGTTAGAAGGCTGGCTTGGTTTCAGCCTGCACCGTGCCAAAAGGTCCCGAGCGTGCATTCCACTCTGCGTTCTCTGGCAATACAACCGTCTTTCCTAGGAGACATGCATGCAGAAGCAGAAGGGTTTCTCTCTTATCGAGCTTTTGATCGTCGTGGCGATCATCTTGATCATCGCGGCTATCGCAATTCCGAACCTCATCAAATCCAAGCTAGCTGCCAACGAAGCGGGCGCGGCCGGCACGGTGCGCACGATCAACACCGGAGAAGCAACGTTCAACTCGGTGTGCCCGCAGGTCGGCTACTCGCTGGCGCTCGCGGACATGGGTCCTACCGGAGCTACCTGCGCAGGTGGCAAGGGCATTATTGACACCACCCTGGCTGGCGGAAACAAGAGCGGCTATACGTACGTCGAGACCGGCGTTCCGAACGGTGCTGTTCCTCCGGTGAACGACACGTTCACGGTTGTTGCAACACCGGCGGTGCCGGGAACGAGCGGTAACCGCCAATTCTGCTCCAGCCAGACGAACGTGATTTACTTCGATCCAGGCGGCGCAGCTTGCAAGCCGGATTCTGTCGCTGCCGGCGTAACGACTGCGGGCGGGCCCAACGTTCTGCAGTAAGGTGTAAACGTAGACTGGCACACTATCGGTGAGTCAGATGCATTCAAGGCACGGGACCTCGGTCCCGTGCCTTGTCTTTTGCCCGCACGAGTTGTTGCACCGAGCTTTGCGTCGCCCCGCGCTTCTCCAGTATCATTGCAGGCACCCTCCCCTTGCCCACTCACATGCCAATCCTGGTGTGACACCTCTCTCTCCGCTGCCAAATTCGGTCCCCTCCAGAGCGACATAAACTGTCACTCGGCGTCGGCCGACCCCCGAAACGGTGCCGCTCCGGCCTGAGGCGGTGCGTCCACTTTCGTTAAGTACCTTATTTTCTTAGTCTTACATGAGCTAAGCACATTTTAACTCCTTCCTCCCAAAGGTCCAAGGCGTGCATGCTGTATTGCGTGCTCTGGCACTGGAACGATTTCTCTAAGGAGACAGCATGAAGAAGCAACAGAAGGGTTTCTCTCTTATCGAGCTTTTGATCGTCGTGGCGATCATTTTGATCATCGCGGCTATCGCAATTCCGAACCTCATCAAATCCAAGCTAGCTGCTAACGAAGCGGGCGCGGCCGGCACGGTGCGCACGATCAACACCGGAGAAGCAACGTTCAACTCGGTGTGCCCGCAGGTTGGCTACTCGCTGGCGCTCGCGGACATGGGTCCAACCGGAGCTACCTGCCCAGGCGGCAAAGGCATTATTGACACCACCCTGGCTGGCGGAAACAAGAGCGGCTATACGTACGTCGAGACCGGCGTTCCGAACGGTGCTGTTCCTCCGGTGAACGACACGTTCAC
>Ga0207015_1120_pt1 | contig 22349 bp, 25 predicted proteins | sample Alteio_BWMinCont_53_FD_153486 | JGI IMG/M metagenome (GOLD analysis project Ga0207015, IMG submission 153486) | Enriched cells from forest soil in Barre Woods Harvard Forest LTER site, Petersham, Massachusetts, United States -... | ecosystem: Environmental > Terrestrial > Soil > Temperate forest >...
ATATTGAAAGGGCAAAAACAGGGGTTCCCATAAACCTGCCGATCACTGTCTTGGTTCAACTCAACTGGAAGAACTGGCGCAAAAGATGGGAAACAGCTAGAAAGACGGCTGGGCTCTATTCTACGGACAGGTCCAAGAATCTGGAATTCAGAGATTTACGCAAAACGGGGATCAATTGGCTCAAAGGCAAGCACGATGTTAAGCTGATATCAGAATTCGCTGGACACGCTGATGTTAAGACCACAGAATCCTTCTACACTGTCGAGGAAGCGGAAAAGCTAAAACCGCTTGCGGAAGATCTCTCCCGCCAAGTGGACGAAATCTAAAAATGGTGCGCCCGACAGGAATCGAACCTGTATCTAATCCTTCGCAGGGATTCATCCTATCCGTTGAACGACGGGCGCAAAATCCAAATAAGTATATGAAATCAGCCATTTCCAAAATTTGACTAATTTTCGACTAATCCTTTCCCTCTCCGACAGTAAAACCCCAACCTTCGCAGGGAAGCGCTCTATCCAGCTGAGCTACGGGCACACAAACGGTTGAGCGGGTATTCTATCAAATGGGATAATCGCTTCATGCCCATCACCCCCTTTATCGAGAAAGTCAAAAGTCATTCATTGCCAGTTTTGGAAGCGTTCGCAATCGAGACCCTGCAAGTCAACGTGGGGAAGCTGTGCAACCAGACCTGCAAGCATTGCCATGTGGATGCGGGACCCAAGCGGACGGAGATCATGACGCGGGAAACCGCCGAACTGGTGGTGCAGACCTTTCGAAAGCATCCTTTCAAGAACCTCGACATCACCGGGGGTGCGCCCGAGCTCAACCCGAACTTCGATTTTCCGTTTTGGCTTTTTCAATGTATTTGGTTGGGTTCTCAATTGGCAGCCGGAAGGGATCGATCCTTTCCGTCTTCACCAACCGCTCTATTTTGTTAAAGATCGAGCTTAGAATCACTTGCACCCGATTAGCAGAAGTCCCTTTATTCGTCTGTGTATACTCATCCCTCCATGCCTGAACATCTTTGGGTTTGATCCCGTCATGCCACATCTCACCGAAATAAGGAAGGAGCCACTTGTTATAAACGTAATGGGCCGCCTTAATGCTCACGTCGCCATGCTTCTGCCGCCCATTTGGATCAAGTTCTTTGGACCACCATTCAAAATAAATTTCGCCCGTTTCCCTTAATTTCTTTCGAGGCAACGGTTTTGAGATGTTAAAAGTCCCCATCAATATTTCTTTGCGTTTTTCGGCGAGATGAATCGTGGCGACTTCGATAGAGAGCTTGTCGGGCTTCCCAAAGTTTTTAATGTAAAGCTGCCCCTTGTGCATGATGCACAATTGAAGATAGCCATTCGATATACGTAAACCCTTGGGAAATTTCATCTTTTGGAGCATTGTATCCACCTCAGAAAGGAAAGTGGATCGGCTTGGCATCCTTCTGGGACGTCGATCCTCCTGTTACATCCGTTACAACCTGAGGGTTTTCCGTCGGTGAATGCCCTGAATGAAGCTGTTCATTTGCATCTGTTACGTTCCCTTCTGTAACAGATTCAGTTTTATGCTTTTCCCCGTCGATAGTAACAGATGTAACATTTGAATCTGCCCCTGATTGGGTATCAGGAGCATCATCACACGGCAAATACCGCTCCTTTAGATCACGAAGGACATCGTGTGTAATGGAATAGGCCCTACTCACCTGCCCATTGATGCGATGAGCTTTGGACTCTAAGCCAAGTTTACGCAACATAGACCCCGCCGTCTTTTTATTCTCAATCCAAGTTAGATCAGGACACATCCGAAACATTGTGAAAAGCTCGTCGACCGTCACAATCCTCTTGTCACCTTGTCCAAGGTTCAGATTTTGAAGCACTCTAACAATTTGAGTAACGCTGTCGTCTGCCGCTTCTCGGCCTGACCGAATTCCTGCCTGATTGGCAGAAAAACTCCGTAGGGATGAAATGCATTCATCTCCTTTTGTTTCATGATCGATCAGATGCGCTATTGCGAAAAGCGGCTCAAATATGTCTTTCGCCCTATCATCCAATTCCTCATTCACCTTCAACTTTTCAGCGTCGCCGTAAATGTCAGCAATTTGCGATCCAAATTCTAAAGCGAAAATATGTAAGTCATCCTTCAATCTATTCAGGAAGGGTTCCATTTTGTTCAGATTGAACCGTTCCACCTTTTCTGAATTTTTCTTCCGCAGGAGATGCACCTTTATAGTCCTGTCCATGATCGTTTCACTTAGCTGACTGATGCCCGCAAGCGCTTTTGGTCCATAGGCTTGATAATAAGCGGTTCGGAACTTATTGCCGATTTTTTCAACTCTTGGAACAGTCCCTCCTTTTTTACAGCCCATATTCATGAGCGACATGAAATCGCCGAACTTTTCCTTGTCCTGATCTCGGCATTGCTCTAACTCATCAATCAAAATGGTCGGGCTATTCGCGGACACTTCTCGGAAAAGAAAGGCCACGGATGGTGAGGCCAAAACTGAATTACAATTAAAAGTTGTATGGCTCAGAAGCTCTAGCAGCAGCGACTTGCCGGAACGTTTCGTCGGGGAATTTACCCATAAGTAGCCGTACCACTTGAACGCCATAAAGCAATAAGTCCCCATGACCCACAGCGCTACCACACTGGGCGTAGAAGGGTCTTGAAAGACCACATACCGAGAGATGAAATCTTTCAATTGGCCATGAAGAACCGCGGGGGACACTTTAGCGCCATCGATATATCTCCTTATTCCTTCAGGTAAAAACGCCGATCGGCTGAAGTTTTCATCCAATATATTGAATCGTCGCTCCATTTCATCCCATGGAATACATTTCCGATCTGAATTCACAAAGAAGAAGGCGCCATTTAAGGAGATACCAAAGGAATACTTCCCGTTTTGGTAATCCTGCGCTGGTCGAATGCTTTTTAGGATTTGGCCATTCAGAATCTGCTCTATGCTTGGAGCAATCTCGGTCTGTGCGTCGTCAGTATGATTTTTCTTAAAAATATTGTGCTTCATGTTTATTGGTTTGAGCGCTTTAAAGTCCTCGACGGTTTTCGAGGTTAGATAGTCGTCGAGTCCCACTTTTTCCTTTGCCCCATTCTGAGGGAGAGCTACAACTTGGACATTCGCTCCTAGTTTTTCGAGTTCTGTTCCGAGTTGGTGCACTGCGGTCAAGACGTTGGGATTATTAAGCCAGTCATTATCAGGAACGAGATAGACTTTTCGATCCAACAAAGACAGCCGCTTTATCTCGTCTATAGTCCCGTTTTGTCCTTTGAGCTTCCAATTCCAAATTCCCCCCAAACCGACACAGCACAGACCGCCTTGAACCGCGCGTAACGCCTTCTTCTCGCCTTCCGTGATATAGAGTGGGCAGGAACCGTCATTTAATTTTTCTAACGCTTGGGGAGGGACATAAAGATGAACTCCAGAACCTTCTTTTTGAAGATACTTTCTCACCTTTCCATCCTTATCCATATACGGCGGAAATACCTTCACTCTCGCAAAATCACCGCAATTTGGATAGGGGAAGACGAGCACGGATTCAACCGCCTGAGGGCTGTATCCCAATATCTTTATGATTTCATCTTTTTTGTGACTGCTGTAAATACCTGCCCGTTGTACGGATTCCTTCGTTAGACCCGATTTCTCCAGGTCATTCCAGTGATCGGGTAGGAATTCTCCATTTCGTGCATTAGCTGTCTCTACGTTGGTGGTTCCATTTGAATTATTCATGTATTTCTCCTTTTTTGGGTGCATTATTAGTCTTCTTCCCATTTTTCTATCTCGCCTGATTCTGGCATGCCTTCCCACGCCGAAACCAAAAAGTCTGCAACAAATCTCAAATGCCTATTTGTGTCAGAGTTCTGACATCGAACGAAACGAATGGACTCCCAATTCTTTCTAGTTTTAAAAGCCTTTATCACGTGCCCAAGGTCCGCAGGGGTAAACTTGAATCGCCGCTTATTTATTACGACGTGGAATAGTCTCACCTGCACGATGTTCTGATAAACCTCCAACTTAATTCTGAGCGGTGGGTTGGCCACCCGTGGTGTGACCGTCCCGAATAGTTTGAAGAAATTCTCATCCAAGACGGATGAAAAACCACGCTTCCACTCCGCAATCTTTTGCGCACGAGCCATTTCGATCTGTGCTCTTTCTTCCGCCTTCTGTTTTTCACGTTTCATGCGTTTCTCCTGTCGATAAATCTCCGTGTCTGATCCGTTCGCATAGATCCATAAGATCTGTGAATGTGTCTCCTGTCATCTTGACGCTATGAATCTCTTTTGCCTTATGATTGACGAGGTTTATTTTTGCGCTACCATCGAGCAAGTTAAACTCGACTTCCAAGTCACTCTGGGATTGAGCATTGTGCTTGACGATCTTGATTGCTGAATTGTCCGGCTTCTTCATGTACGTGTAGTTGTTTGCCATTCTTATCTCCTAGTTGTGATTTTGTTGTGGCTTCTGACTAAAAATTGCCCCCGCTGCGCTGGCAGGGAAAGGAGGCACAAACCCTACCAGCATCAGCAAGGGGTTGCTTACTGCACGGGTACCTCCTGTTTTGTGGCGCTGCGTACATCACCTAACCATTGGTTGAGCGCCTTGATGGTCAGTACAAATTCAACAGGCAATTTGACTTGTGACAGGTAGCCTGGTAGGACCTGTTGAAGAGGGGTGGCCTTCTTCTTTTCTGTGGGCGTCTTGTGCCACGGGATGAGACGCCTAAACTCCGCGGTGACGCTTTTAGGTAAGGCGGGATTTGTAGCGGCAGCTATGAGCAATTCTTCGTTTGTTGCATTCACATCTTGGATCAACAAGCGCAACGTGTCTAAAGAGGTATCCTTTCGACGAGCTAGGGCAATGCGAACAGAAATACTTTTGTCAAAACACAATGGCCGCAGGGTATCGCAGTAAACGACTTTATTTTTGACTAGAGCGGTACGGACAAGACTGCTGCGATCATTAATAAGGAATGAGGCAATTTGCGGAGGGATGCATTTATTTGAAGCGACGGCTTTACGAATTTTAGGGTTTTCATCTTGGGACAGACGTTCAAGAACGGCTAGCGGCGCATTGCGGTTTTTAGCCAGTACATATTTGACGGCTGTGTTGGGATGAAGAGCGAGTTCTGTAAGAACTTGGGGATGTGATTGAGTTGATTCGGCTGCGACCAGTGCGGCTTGCAGACTGGACCAAATAGTAGACATTGACATTGATAGACCCCCTGTTTGATTGGCGGGCTATAAACGAAAACCCAGCCATGTTTTTGGCTGGGAAGACAGGAGACTCTTGGAAGACTCCGAATACTCGGAGGTCTTAGGTCTTCCCAGGCGGTTCTCGCTTAGGCGTTTTGCACACCTTTTTTTAGAAGGCCCCAGGGCCAAGAGTCCAAACACTGGGTTTTAAGTGCGATGCTTATTTAGTTGTGTCTAATGTTTTATATCAGGAATGCTTGGGTAAAGCAGTGTCGTGAAATCAACTTTTGGTAGGCTTTGCGTTACCGGGATGAGGGCGTTTTCCACGAAGAAATAGAAATTCCACGCCCTTGCTGTGAAACAGCTTACGATACCGTTGAACACGCATAATGATAGTCTTTTCATCCTGCGGCGTATGAGTGGTCCCAGCAATACGAACAACCTCTCGAAGCCAATCGTAATGTGGTGAGCCTGTTTCGCGCTCGAATAGCTTGGCAAGTCTTTCTAGGCCACAATTTTCTTTTGTTCGGGCCATATTGCCTCGCTCTGTATAGCCGTATGAGCGTAAGAAGTGTTTTCTGCTTTCAGCATCTTCCACGCGGTAGTCCAAAAGATGCTGACGGATTCTACGTAAGTCCTTTTCAGCTCTCATCAGATAGAAGCTGGGCCTGGTCATTGGCATAAGCCTGCCGTCTGAATAGACAGCAAATCCCGTCAAATCAAATAGTGGAATGATGTTTCGGTGCAGTTCGTCAGCAGCGCGTGTCAATCTTCGAATGGTTATTTTCCATTGCTTGGAATTTCTGCGAAGGAGTCTGAATGCGGGTAAGAAATTATCTGGATACCAGAAAAAGTAAACGATGGTCTCTATAATCAGGTGGCGCGGTTTGTCGGGTATAGACGAGAAGAATGACAGCGCCTCTGGATTTGCAAACGCCCCTTTTAGTTTTTCTTTTATGCGAAGGGGAAGCCAGTTCTTTGAAAGCCAGTAATGCGCTACTTCCTTTAGGTCGGAGGGTGGGTAACGATGGCCGCCGCTTGCGTAGTCACGGTTCCACGATTCCTCACGATCCATCGCATAATGGGTCCAAGATGAGGCTGGGTCTTCTGCCTTAGCGACGGTAAGGGCTGTTCGTTGTTGGGATCGAAGCGACATGGCTCGTAAAGTATTTGCTCAGAAAACTGCATTTTCAATGGATTTTATGAATCCAAAAAGATCTTGATTCTTATTCCTGTTCGTACCATACTTCCTCTGGTGTTGTCGTTTGAAAATTAAAATATCGGGAGGAATCAGCTAATGAAACTCAAGTTCGCACGGGGTGTGAAATCGGATAATGATGGTCTTACAGTTGTGCTCAACTTTTGGTCTATGGAACCTTACAAAGATGATTTCGATGCGGACCGCGCCAGGGTCTGGATAAAGGGGCAAGCAACTCGCGTACATAGAAAGGGTAGGCAGGAGAGATTTTTTAACGATGCAGGCCAATTGCTGACCATTCTGGGTGAGTGGAATAGAAAGCAATTAAAAGAATTAAAATCAGGCGACAAGCAGATGCGCAAAGCTGCCTAACTTCTGGCTGCTCAAAAACTGATGGTTCTGTGCAGGCTGCATCGGTGTTAACGTTTCTGACGGAAAGAGTTTGAGGGTTTAAGCGGGGATTTTGTTCAGGGCCCTGGCAACCGTCACCCTGGACACACTCAGCAACTTTCCGATAGCGCTATAGGATTGGCCCCCTTTATAAAGGAGGGCAGCCTTCTCCACATCAAAATCAGCCTTGGGCCTACCAATCGCCTTACCGCGCTCTCTAGCCTTCTGGACTCCGTTCTTGACCCGACTGCGGATCAGTTCTCGTTCCAGTTCGGCCATTGCTCCGATAATCGTGAACATAGCCTTACCATAAGGGGTGGTGGTGTCTACGGCGTCCTGTAGTGAGCAAAAATCAATCCCTAGGGAGGCAAATTCATCCAGGGCGTTAAGGAGATGCTTAGCGCTACGGGCAAATCGATCAAATTTCGAGACGAGGACAATATCAAGCCGTCTCTTTCTGGCGTCGGCCATGAGCTCATCTAGTGCCGGACGGCGATCCTTAGCGCCGGAAACACCGTGATCCACGTATTCCTTTACTATCCTCCATCCCCGTTGCTCAACATAACGCCGGAGATCAAGCAACTGATTCTCGGTATTCTGGTCATCTGTACTGACCCTGGCATATATTCCGATACGTTGCGTTTCCATAGGCGTCCTCCGAAGGAGATATCCACTCTATCCCTAAATTAACGAGAGACTTTGATGAGGCTTTAACGTGCCTGTGGCGGGATTAGGCCTTGTGCCGCTGAGTAAGCCACCGCGTCGAATGCTCCTGAGTTGTCGGAACGCTTGAATGGCCTTTCTCGACCCATGATCGTAGAGTGCTATTCCAGCAGGCTCCGCAAATGCGAAGCTCTTTGATTTCGCCAACTTTCGAAACGAATTCATGACGGGTGAGGATTTCGTTCTTTCCTACGTGAAAGCTCTCAAGGCACAAAAAGCACACATCACGCCAAGCCTCGCGCATCTCTTGGTAACGTTTCTTTATTGACTCGTAACGTTTTTTCATAAGCCCTCCCATCAAATGTTCAGTAGATCATTCCAAAAATCAAGGGAAAAATATTCACCGCGGGTGACCTAGCCACTTCTTCGCCCTCAGAATAATCCTATCGTGACTATGGTGACTTGTAAGCCTTCTTTGTGAAGGAGCAAAGGATTGCAAACAATAAATGGTAGGCGTGCGAATGGATATACTCATATGAGTTGGCCATGTCGAATCCAAAGAAACAGCACTACGTTCCGCAATGTTACCTTCGCGAATTTCGGGACCCGGCCTCCGATTCCGATGATCCGTCAGTTTGGATTTTCAACAAAGACGGTACTGGCCGCCGCCGCGACAAAGTGAGAAATGTGCTGGCGGTCAATGATCTGTACACATTGAAGTACCAAGGTCAGAAGAACTACGTGATCGAGAAGACTTTGTCGAACCTGGAAGGGGAATACGCCGCTGTGTTCCGGAGGAAGATTCGCGATAGAAAGTCGCTCTCAGATGAGGAACATGCCATTGTCTGCCTCTTCGTAGCGGTCATGTTGCAGCGGACGCTGCGATTTAAGTCGGTTATTGATAATTTTATGGATCAGATTACCACTCATGTCCAAGCGATAGAAAAGCATCATGGGATACCAGGGCAAAAGTCCGAAGAATTGAACCGCGTGAAGGAGGATCTACACAAGACCGCCATCTTGGAAAATGCACCCAATCTGGCTCAAGTGCTCCAGCGGATGAACATGGCATTCTTCTGTACGGATCGATCGTCTGCAAAATTCATTACTTCCGATGATCCATGCAATCTGTTTAACTCCGACCTGCAATGGACGCCATTTTCATTTGGTGGCTACGGCCTCGCACAAAGAAACATCCAGGTCACGTTGCCGATATCTCCAGAAATTCTTTTGTGCTTAAGCTGGCAGAATCTCCACGGCTATTTCCAGATTGCGGCCAGTGTTGTTCAGGAACAGAATCGAATGACACGAGGTTTTGCCCATAAATACTTTATTTCTCATAGCCCTCATCCAAGACGGGGCTGGTTTCGCCGTTATCCGTTGAGCCCTTTCTTCTGGATACGTTTACTCTTCCGCCGGACGATTCCACGTATCGTGTATCGATTGAGGAGAAAATATCGAGATGTCTTCAAGCGAAATTGAGCAACTCAAGCTGGCCGAGCAACTGACCGCGCAAGGGAGACGGAAGGAAGCCGCAAAGGCCTTGTTACAGGTGCATAGCGCGGCTCGTGATGGCGCAATCAAGCTGCAATCAATTGCGATGCTCGTCTGCACGCTCAATCGGGTGGCTCAAAATCGTCAGATCATTGATCTCTGTTCAGAGGGCATCAACCTCGCGCAGGCGGCAAAGAATCCGCATCTCCACGCATGCCTACTCGCATCAAAGGCCTCAAACGTTAACTTCGCAGCTTCCGAGTTGGTACATCGACGAGCTTGTTTGAAGATGGTTGGACCAGGATGGATTTGGCTGGGTTTCGCCTTGGAGTCAGAGGCAACCGAGTACGCGGCTCTCGGAACGACGATCACCGAATATGAGGCGAATTGTGACCAGTTGCTCGCCGAGGCTGTAACAGTGGCTGGCGATATTCCGCTCACCAAAGCGTACGTATTGGTCATGAAGGCGGAAGTCCTATCAAGAAGACATTCCTATTATCAGACCATGCATATGAAATGGGGCCAGCTTGTGCAGTGGTTTCACTATATACGACCGCTGAAACAATTCCTGATGTTTAGTCGGTCAGATCGAAGGACCATGAAAGAAATTGCTCGATCATGCATCGCGAGCTATAAGGCGGCCGCGTCTATTTATCGGAAAGAAGGCGAGGAGGGCGAAGAAGCGGCGGTGTTACTTAGTTTGGCCGTTGAGTTATGCACCCTAGAGCGGTTCCAAGAAGCGGTGGCTTATATCCCGCAATTGGAGAGGGCTGTGAATCGATTGAATCGAGAAGACTTAAAAGTACGGATCGGTCTTCTCAGAGAAAGAATCCAGACGCGAAATAAAAGTATTCCGAATTACGCTGAAGGGGAAATTCGCGACATCGATTAAGCCGCTAATAGATGCTGCACCGCGTCGTTGCGCGTGCTTTTTACCAATTAAAGACCCCTCCGCCCTGCTTTTTCCACTCCTCATATCCAGCCAACTCTTTCGCTTCTACGTCTACACGGGTTATTAAAATAGGTATCTGTTTGGCAAAGGCTGTCTTAGACATCGGCATATGTCCGGCCCCTGGAAACTCGTCTTTGCCCATTTGACCAAGAGACAATGACGATACATCTATTGATTGTGGACGTTCGCTGAAAAGATTCTTATACAGCCGCACATGCACGATTGCATTTTCATGCAACAACACTTTTGAGATTCCAAACATCAGCGCTCTCTGTTTATCTCGTCCGACAATGGTGGAATAGATTCCACCGACAACGATCAGCGTCCGATGGATGAAGAAGGGAAGAACAAATTTCCACGTATACCCAACCGCCAAGAGGCAACCAACGACTATCATTCCCTTCTCAAACAGGCCAGGAAACTTCTCTGAATAAATCGCCCACAGGACAATCAAAGCCGCCGTGCCACAAGCCAGGAAGAAGCGAGTTGTCAGGGTCAATTTCATCTTTCCTCATTCATCGAGAGCTTTTAATCTGCCCGCGTTGCCGATAATTACTTTTGTAGATGTCCTATGACTTCAAACTGATCAGGATATATCGTTGAATGGGCGAAATTACTTCCTCCTTGCGTTTTTGGATCGGGAAGAGTGAAGTCCACGGAATAGCCCTCAGTCGGAGCTGCAAAGCAATCCACTATAACTCCCTCGGTTCCGTTTGGAATGGTCATCCCCGAGAATTCCGCCTGAATATCGATAAGGAGCCGAATTTTGTCGTACATATCTGCTTTCATATCTTGTCCTTAATCAGCCCACGTAGCATTAGTGCTCGCTGGTTCAAAACCTTCACAATCAATCGGGACCGTATGAAATCCATTCGTCTTTGTCGACTGGAATGTTAGAGTTCGAACTGCGAAGAAGTGCGTAATAAGCTGCATTTTCGTAAGCGGCACCTTCAAAGACCCACCATTCCTCATTTTCACTACCCGATTGTATTTTTAATATCCCAGCTAATCCCTTAACTTCACCAGCACCCCTCTCTTCATCTGTATCCCGCTCCTTCAAAACGGTGCAATGGTTTGTACCATCAACAATTCCAATCACCTCGTGAATTTTTCTCACAGAGGTGGGATTTTCGCCCTCGCTGTGGGACTGCTGTATCCATCTGGCTACATAAATCGAGCTTGGAACATTATCTGCTTTGGAAAAATACAGGCTACGCAATCCAAAAGTGGGTTTATACGAAACACATGCTGGACTAGGGTCGACTTCAACTTTTTGCGCTTCGGCCCATTTAATGGCATTCGGTTTTACGTCTCCCGTGAGAATGAAATGACCCCGCAAGATTTGAGCAGGATCATCTGATTGGAGCACTATGGGGTTATCTATGTCTAACTTAGGATCGGATGGCAGGGTCGAAGCCGTGTCAATGTGAATTCCATATAAATTTCCGTCAAAAGATACAAGAAAAGGTTTCCCCACAATACTCATTCTGTCGACATAAATGGAATGGGCCTTCACATCTGTTACCGGAGTGATAACCATATTTAACTTCGACAGAAGCGCTGAATCTTCAAGAAAATGTGATGCCCATTGGGTTCTTGGATTTTCTAGACTAGCTTGTTTCTGACCAACAGCATCAGCAACCACTTCTGCTGCCCGCTTGCAGGAGACCAAACAAATGCAACAATAGGCAAACGCGATCACGAACACGATCGGCCTAATTAATGATTTCCGCATAATTCCCTCCGCTAGCGCCCCTGGTGCGGTCATGCTTTTCACGATTTCCAGGTTTCCGTTCTGCTCTTTGCTGTCTTGATAATCTCATAGACTTTATCGGCACCATGATCCAGTTCAAAACGATACCGGTACCTTGACCTTGTAAATCGGCCAAGTAAAGGAGCTGCTCCTGGGTCATACCACCCAGTCAAAGATGTACCTCCAGCGAAGGAAATCGTGCCCCCTCCATTCGACTCATTGATGAGTTCGATATCGCCTATATCTTGGACCTTGAACGCAATCATCTTTCGTTCACCCCAATTTCTAACGATGATGATTCGTTGATTGGTGACAGCGTAATATCCGCGCTCTCGTAATTGTTGGAGGTAAAGTACCCGCAAACCCAAAGGTAGTGCTACCAGAAGAACAGGAGGACCTAGAAAATAGAGACCAACCCCAAAAAGGGGAACACAGAGGATAAGGGAAACGAGATCAAAAGGTTGGAGATAAAATCCTTGTCGAGGTAAGCCTCCCCAGAGAAGCTCTTCGTTTGGAGCTAATTGGGTTCTGATAAATCGGTCGGCGTTCTCTGCAATAGCCTTAGGCATCAATTCGTGTCCTCATAATTCGGCCGCCCGCGCCAGTCACGGTAAAAACAACGCTTGCCCTCTGCCTCCGGCGAACACGCAGCCGGGCGATTCCGTTTTATCGGCGAGTTCTGGAATCTGAGGTACCAATGTCACCCACGCGACAGGCATCGACGTTCCTTTTGCCATCAACAACAACAATCGCTCCAGCCAGCGATCGAATATATCTCCCGAACGTCGAATGGTAAAGACAAAGTGCAACGGCAATGGGCCGAATTGCGTATTCGTAAATGGGCTATTGTTCTCTGCGGCGCTAAACAACCATTTGACATTCGCATCGCGTGAGGTGGTGACGATATCGAAATCGGTAATGTCGTCCTCTCCGTCGATTACTCGTTTATCCTCATTGAAGAAAGCTAGGAAATGAACAATATCGTAGGACTCACTTTTGATGTGTTGAAGGAATTCTCTGGCGCCTTTAAATTTATTGCACCGCACATTTTTGTAGATTTCGGAATAAACGCGAAAATCGTCTGAGGCTTGTTTTTCAAGCATGCCGTGTTCACCAACAGAGCAAATAAGAATTTTAGGACTATTGATGACTTCCGCGTGAAAAGTCTTTCGAGACAATGCCCATAGTGCGCCGATGATTCCGGTTAAAGCTATCCAAAGTCTCCCAATGAGCCCGAACGGTGGCATTGGGTTGTTCGAGGATGAGCCTTTATAGTTCATACCTACATTTCATGGTGCTTATCACACCCCGCGCTGCCAACTAATGTCTTGGTTGTGCAGGCCACTCGATCCCTCGTTTCGCAATTCGGTACAACATAGCAAGGCTGGGAATTATTAGAAATCCAATGATCCCAAAAAGGAACTGAAGATCTGCTGCGGTTTTACCGTCTCTGGTATACGGCCCGTGTCCAAAGACTATTAACGGCTCCTCCTGCTTTCCTTGCAGGAGTACATATACCCTGTCTCCTGGATTTACACAGCAGGCCCTCAAGCCATCAGAGATTCTTTCGATTGTCGGGATAGTTTTCAAAACCTCCTGACCATGATTCTGGTAACGAACGACCATATGTGAAACGTCCGAGACCCGGACGATGGTACCGTTAATCCTCACCTCGTTGATCGGGAAAGTCCGCAATGCCCATTGAGCTACCCAATAAAAAGTGGCCATCCATAACACGCCTATGAAGGTCAATTGCCAAACAGAATATCCCGTATCTTCGATTAATTCCGATAATCCATCACGAATTGAGCTATTCCGGTTATGGGCGTACAAGTAAAGCCCGCCAAGGAACAAGGCCAAGCCAATTGGACTCAGGGCGATTGCTGGGGCATAGTCTGCCAAGAAATTCGACGATGGCATATGGAAGTAAAAATAAATCCCTCCTAGAACAAGCATAAGAATTGAGAAACCAAGCCCAAATAGCTTCTCAACCCATCCCGGAATTATGATTGAACTTTTTATTCGCGATTCCATTTTCGATTCATTCTCCTGCGCCGCTAAACATGAGATTGGACGGGCCTAGGAATCCAACTCACGAATTGTGTAAGAGAGTCAGCCACTTCTTGTGATTCTTCGGTGCTAACGGTATACCAATTGACGGTCGGATCACTTCCGTCCCAGGTGACAAAATAGATGTCTCCCTCCATGCTTTGAGCAATGGCTATATTCTTATTGCCAATTGCTTTCGCGTGTTGATTGGCTGATTCTTCCGTCAATGGCAGAAAACGGTCAATAAACTCAAGCCCTGCGCGAGGCTGTTTTAAAACGATTCCCTGTTGAGCTATGAGAGCCTTGTCTTCGTATAGATTTTTTAATCCCTTCGATGGCGGCGCTCCAAATCGCCGTTCTAAGGCAAGCCACTCGGGTGTAAAAAGTCGAGGATCAGGCGAAGTCGCACCCCGGCGACTAAACAAACTGCGGAGTGCATAAATAAGAAAAACCGATAAGGCGAAAAGAATGCAAACCCCAATTACATTCACTGACCCTAGGATGAGTCGGCGAAGAAGCACCGAGTTGTTTGGGTTTTTACCCATAAAAGAGTCGCCTGCTGCTAAGGCCATCGCCACAAGAAGCACCAATGCGCCCCCATACGGCAGAATCACAAGGATCATTTCTAGTGGATTTTTATGCCAACGCCGTCTTGCTTTATGAAATTCATCGCGGAATTCCATAGCAACAAGGCCTCCCATTCCAACGGCTAAAAGTACAAATACAACCAGAAACACTTGTCCACTGCCGGACAAAACAGCTATTGCTATCCCAACACCCGCGACCGCAACGAAGCCCTGGCCACGTTTTACTCGTTTGGTTCGAGCTTCACTGCTGGGCAGGTTTGCAGAGACGGCTTGCTTACTCTTTTGCAATTCCGTTTTACGTCGATCAAATATTGCTGAAATGGCAAGTGCGGGAAAATCGATTACTCCAAGCGCAACCCATGCCGCATTGTGGGTAACGCCAGACAAAAGCACGCACGCAAAGAAGAGGCCGAATAAAATCTTGCTACGCGTGGACACCGGAGCGCGAGTACCCTGCCAGTATATAGGAGCTTTATCAGCGTGATTTGAATGCTGCTGCGGATGCTCCTGAACCTTCTCCGGATGTGAATTGGCAACGCTCGACACCGAAGCAGAGATGATCTCTGCGCTTTTATCGCGGTGTTGGGATAAGAAATGACGTATCGAGAAAATTAGGGCAGCACCTACAAAGGCGCGATCGACCCAAAACATCGTCCGATACATTCCTGGCATCTTACGGTCGATTATTCCGAACAGGAGAAAGAGAAACAGCCCGGATAGTAGCATGAGCACTGTGTCCTCATGCTCATGGAGTGAGAGAAAGGTCCCTATGGCTCCTGCGCCCAAAGCCACCAGCATCAAACCCGCGCAGCCGATGAAGAGAAGTCCTCTGTGTGGAAAATTAGGAGGGCATAACCGGATAGTCCACGACGCCAGAATCGAAATCGCGACAAACGAGAACAGAGCGTATGCTTTATCACGATGGCTATATTTCATTTCCTGTGCCTAAAGCACCTTGGCGAATTCTTGTAGGACATATTCACCAGGATCATAATTCGCCATAGGGTTTTTCTGGAGCACAAACTGACCGTGTCCACCTTTGAGGTCCAGATTCATCAGTACCTCGCTAAACATTGGTCCGGCGGAAACTTTGGAAAGATACAACTGAGCTTTTATTTGATCGCCCTCACGAGAGACAATTGCCCCAAATGGGTATTTTTGGACTCGTGAGATAGTTGTCAGAGGAGGTAACTTCTCTTGAAAAGCCTGTGCGATCCTTTGCAGCAGGAAGGTATCGTTAGAACCTGATTCTCTATAAAACGCTCCTTCGGACCGTGCCGATTGTTGGTTCAACTTCGAATTATTCAGCTTGAGCTCGATCCGCCATTTTGCGGTTATGCCATCTGCCGTATAAGAGGCGAGCCAGATTAGCGTCGTCCCTTTGCTGCTATGAAAGGTCTTCAAAAGTTTGACGTCAAACGGAAAAGAACTGGTAAGCGTTGGCGATGTCGATGGAATTGGCACCGCGGCTTTTTCGGCCAGCTCAAAAACTTCCTTCTCTAGCTTCGTCCGCTCCGGCGATCCTCCGTATATTTGATCCCAAGCCGGGGGAGTCACCTCCATGTTGACGTGATGCGCTAGGAGTACGGGCATGACCTTCAACATATCTTCGTCATTGTCACGACCCTGGCCAAGGCAGGCCCATAAATCGACTTTTGTTCCATCCGGGCTCGTAATCTCCAATTGAGGTCTCATTCCCTTAAGCCTATCGGATGTCATGCCCAGATGCGCTGATAGTCCTTCCCAAGGGATAACCATTTCTTGAAAACCAAACAAAGGATTAATGGAGAGAGAATTAGCATTCACTTTCACATAACAGTCCATAAGCGGAATCAGAGTTATCCCAAAAATAATCCAAGAAACTGTGTTGTAGCTGAAAATACCGCGCCACGCTCCACGAGCCAGTTTCGATAGATTGATCCGTTGCAAGGCTGCATCCCAGAACTCTCGTTGTTTATCCTTTGAGAGCCCCACCGTCCTATTAGCGACATACACCTTTAGGACATGGTATTGGTCGTAAAGTGGAAACCGTTGAGCAAATAACTTCCTTATCAATTGCCAAAGGATCAAGAACAAAATTGTTATTGGAAGAAACATAGCAAGCGAAGCATACGATGGGACCAGCAAGGTGACTGTATCATGGCCTGCATACAACGCGTATCGGAGATTTCGCATCCAAGAAAGTGAATACCAGCCCGTAGCGATTACCCAAATGTAAAGGACCACTTTCACGAATACAAAGGCCTGCTTGGTTCCATCAGAAAAAGCGGGGTTAAGCTGTCCGCCAGGTTCGATTGCTAAGTCTTCGTCCTGGTAATCGGGGGAATTTTTCCAAGCCCAAACGAAAGCGAGCAAGATTATCAGCCAAGCAGCAAACATGCATGCCAGGGGCGTATATTGAATGGTTCCTTGTCCATGACCAGCCACAAAGTCCCCACTGAGGGCTTTCATGAGACTCAATTTTGCAGCGCTTCCAACAATGATCGCCAAAAAATTTAGGAGTATTGTGGACCAACGTTCTTTTTGGCTGACGCTAAGATAAAGACCATAGGCTCCATAAATGACGGCGATGATTGAAAGCCAAGTGCCAAATAGGAACCAGGAGACCGAGGCTGCCCCTAAAGCCCAGATACCAATTTTTCGCAAGTCGGAGTAATTCTTAAAGGGATTTATATCTGTTACCGGATTTGTAGTTCCGCTGGTGCCTAGCGTTGATGTTTGGTTGGGATTGGCTTGGCCAGTTGCGGGTGACAACCCGAAGGCCGATTTATCGCCAGTGACTACCACAAATAACATGATGAGATTTACAACAAGACCAGGTACAACTCCAAACGACATTGGGAAACCCATTACCCCCATTGTGCTGATGAGAACACCTGACTTCACGAGGGCAAACGCGATTCCGCCTCCACTAGCTCCATAGAACATAGGTATTCCCCAAGGCTGCAATTGCAACAGACCGACAGACGCGATAAGCAGAAGAAGCCACAAACAAGCGGAAATGGCGGAGGACCCCGTTTGCCATGTGCTAAGCCATGCCGGTGGAGTTTTAAAGACTTTTGCGAAGGCGTTCGATAAATCGGGAATGGTACTTGATGGCACAGTTCCAGCAGAGGTATTGCCTATCTGAGGGAAAGAAGACGATGGGTTGGCAGCGATTGTGGGTGGAACGTTCAGAATAGGGTTTGTCGTGGTTAAACCTTTTTGCTGCGCTTGTGCCGCCAAAACTTGCTGTAACTTTTGAGCACTTTCCTGCATTTGCTTCATCACGGCAGGATCGCTCATAGTCTTTTGCAGAGTAGTAAAGGGTTGCTGGAATTGATCTCTGGTCCTGAGCATGACCATAAAAATCGACGCGTTGGTATAGCTTCCGTATAATCCGAATAGGATTCCAAGTACTCCGGTGAGTGTTGCCCATGTCGGTCTTTTCATCACTCTCTCCTTGTACCTCAAGAATTGAAGCATTTACCGAAACGTATCAGAAGACTATAACGATTAGCTTGATAATTCAATGCTTTTTTATCTGATTAATTTCTCTGCAGGGCATAAAGGAATTGGGGTTCAAGCTCAAAAAATGCCCCTATAATGAATGGGATGTCACGAAAGACGAGGGGTCTATGCATCACCTACAAGGTGGGATGCAAAAGTTTATATTTCTGACGAGATTTGCGACGTGGTGGTATCGGAATCTTCAACTCTCTCCGGAAATTATTGATCGACCTCCAACATTGAAAAATTGTCTCGTAAATTACTTTGCCTTTCTTTGTGCATTGGAGTTCTGTCGATGTTGGAAAATGTCCAAGCGATTCCGAGTATGACTTAAAATCTTCGATACATTTTTTGCGCAAACGCTCAATTCGAAATTGTCTTATCTCTGAGGTCGAAATTCGTTCCTTCTGTAAAATATTACTCAAAGTGGCGGCCGATATCTTGTTGGTCTTAGCCACTTGTTTGAGACTTCCCAAAGCCATAAAATCGGCAACTATTTTTTCGCGCGTAATTCCGCTAAAGTCCCTCGGAGAATATTTAAAAAGTCCCAGATTCGCTCCCTGAAATAATAAGGCTCTTACCCTATTGTGCGAAACACCCAGATGTGTGGCTACCTTTCGCAACGTCCCTTTTTCGCGATAGAGTTGATAGACCTCCAACAGACGCGCGATTTTCTCCTTTGGTATTCGATCCAGTCTTTCACCTGTCGAAGGTGAACGATCTTTCGGAAAAGCAACCTTGAGCGGCAAGGTTGGCTCTTTTGCGATTCGGCTTTCTGATTGATGGCCGTTACTTTCCATTTGTACTCCAGATATCTATGGCAAAAACATCAAAATATCAACGTCTTTTTAGGGTGATTAAAACATGGAGTCTACGTGTCTGGGGTGCTAGTGCATGGGCCCCCCAGTCCAAAAGTGCGCCTAGGATGAACGGGATGCATTAGGGAGTGTTCTGGGAAGGGCTTCTGAAGCAGCAAAGACGGGGCAGGGGTCCAGGGGTAACTCTATGTTGCGCTGGAGGGGGCGGGGTTTAAAATTCTAAAAACCCCTGTTATATTGTCTATGGGGCTCAGCAACTCGGGCACGTGGTTGGCATTTGCAGGTCGCAGCTTGGCCGATTATCCACGGTAAGTCGTTAAAATCGGGGATTCTCCATTGGATCGGAGAGTTCGGCAACAAAGGTTGCCGCTATAGGGACTGAAGTTCATCAGATCCCCTACTGATAAATCTGCCTGAGGCTGATGGAAGCGGTCTCAGGTTTTTTACTGCCACCACTCAGCCATTAAAGACTACAGAGGGATAGCCCCCTAAATGGAACTCGTACTAGCGCTTTATTTTTTATTTGCTGCGATCTATTGGTCCTTGCGCTTTATTGAATGGGTTCTAAGAACACTCGGACTCATAAAACCTCCCTACCAATGGTATTCGTTTGAGAGAGACGTGCTAAAGCCATTGGGATACAACTACTGCGATTATCACCTAAAACCAGACATCGCTAGTATTCTCCGAGTACAGAAAAAGTTAAGTGCCGAATTGCTCAAGAGGATTCAGGAGCCTGACTGGCGATCCGTTAAATATGACCTCGACGATAATCAAAGAATGGAAGAAGAATTTATTGAGAATTTGAAAAAACCATTATGACTCGAATACTCATTATCGAGGATGACGCCCTCACCCAGCAGATCATTGAGGCATCTATTTGCGGTCCTGATCAGCGTATTATGGCCGTCAGTGATGGCGATGAAGCCATGATTCTCTTATCGCAAGAGCATTTTGATTTTGTCCTGACGGATCTCTATCACCCAGGTCTTCCCGGCCTTGAAATAATCGGCAAGATTCGCAGCGATCCATCGTCACGAGATATAGGCATTGGAGTTATCTCTGGACATGGTTATGGTGAACTGGCGACAGAAGCTCTAAGACGCGGCGCTGATTTTGTTCTGTCTAAACCGTTTGACCCCGAAGGTCTCAGAGATAGGTTTGAGCGCATCTGTCGGGATAACTTCAGGAATATCACTCAGATCGAGAAACCGTGCTCATGCGTTGGAATGGTCCCTAAGTATCGATTCCTGCACGGAACCATCATTGGTGATCTTTCAGGCGAGATCATTATCGTGGTTCTATGGCGATGCAACGCATGTGGGATGTTCCGTTGTGAAAGACGGATAGTTCAGCAAGGTCAAATACCTCTGCGGCTGGAACCGCCGGAGGATTGAGAGGAATTTAATATGAGAACAATTCAGGAGATAGTCCAAGACAACGATCTTTTTCGTACCACTCTGCTTGTCTCGCTCAGGCATAGGATTGTTCTGACGAATACAGTTGCATGTCTGAGGGAGCGAGATCCGAAAGTATTTAGCGAGATCATTCACATGGTGAGTACCTTCAAAGACTTCAATGAGGACAACGATCCCTACGGAGAGCATGACTTCGGATCTTTCGAGGTTGGAGGTATTTCTTATTTCTGGAAGATCGATTATTACGCTGCCGGATGGGAAGCTGGAGTAGATCCTAAAGAAGAGATTCCGCACCTTTTACTGACGATAATGGCAGCCGATGACTATTAATCTATTGGGAGGAATCTGAATATGGCAATGTCCTTATTTTTGATGAAGCTGACGTCCCTGCTCAACACCTTCCAGACTCTATCGAAAAACAACCCCGTGTTCGCTGGGGTCGCCAGTCTGTATGGGCTGGGAATACTTACCTTCGCCTTGAGGGATATTCCAGCCACCTTATGGGACTTTCTCACCCGCCAACTGACAACGACCATGACGCTCAATTCCCATGATGAGATCTTTTTCACCCTTCTGATCTGGATCTCCAAACATAAGATGCACCGCTTCATGCGGTCTTATAACCTTGGAAACCCTGGACGCTGGGGAATTCGGGATGAAGTCTTGACCCTTGGTTATGGGCGTACCTTATTTCTATTGGACGGATTTCCGATATTTATCAACCGATTCAAAATCGAAGCCAATGCCACAGAGTACCCGAAGGAAAGTATTGAGCTGACTATCCTGGGGCGGGACAGCAAACGTTTTTATGACCTCCTTCAAGCGGTCAGGGATTCCTTGAAGAACGCTGACAATACCTATACGGCTTATTATTGGCGAGACCATAACTGGCATCCCCTGGCCGTCCTTCCGAAGCGAAGCTTCGATACCCTTTCCCTGCCTCAGAAGACGCGCGCCTGTCTCCTGAATCATGTTCGAGCCTTTATTTCTCAAAAGGCATGGTATCTGGCGAACGGAATCCCTTACCGCACTGGAATTCTTCTTCAAGGACCTCCTGGTACAGGGAAGACCTCGCTCATCACCTCCATCTGCTCGGAATTTAACAAGGGCGCCTACATCTTAGATTTGAGCGTGCACACCGACATTACCCTCAAGGAAGCTCTCTCGAAAATCCCTGCTGGCGACATTGTGGTGATCGAAGACATTGATACGCACTTTTCTAAAAGGCCAGAAACACCTACTGTGCTCGTTAATGAAGATGGAAACGATGAGGACGAAGCAAAAGTACCTGTCATAACGTTGGGCGGTATTTTAAATGCGCTGGACGGAATCGCTTGCGGCACGGATAGGATGGTGTTCGCTACAACTAACCACCCAGAAAAATTGGACCCTGCTCTGATTCGTGAGGGCAGGTTTGATTTGAAGCTGACTATCGATTACATGACCGATGAGACTCTGCAGGATTACATGGGCCGACTTTACCCCGACTTCTCCAAAGAAGAATTAAAAATGTGGGCGGTCAAACCAGGTATCCCGCCGTGTAAGGTTCAACATCTAGTTTTTGAAAATCGGCAGGAGCCTGTCATTGTCCTCAGTCAGATAGCAGACCGCTGTGAGGAGCGATCCATCAGCGACGTAGGCATTGAGTATGAGCAAAGGATGGCGTCATGAATACCAACCAATTGGTCATCTGCGCCGCCCTGCTATGTCCTTCCCTCTGCGCAGCAGATACCCCTCAGACAGTTTCGGTCACGGCTGTAGGCATGGTTCTAAATAACCCGTCTGAGCCAGTGCAATCGAGACAGCGTTCCCTGATCGAAGCCCAACGGATGGCGGTGGAAAAAGCCATTGGGACAATGGTTAAAGCTCATGCGCTTGTAGATAAATCCATTCTGGTGGAAAGTACGATCTATACCCAAACAGCGGGTCGGATAAGACAATTCGAAATTCTGACGCAATCGATTGATGGTATTTGGATGAAAACCATCATCAAGGCTGACGTGGATCTTGCTGATCCCATCGAGGATCATCTCAGTCTGCATGAGCAATTATCCCATCTGTCGCCATCGAAAATGTTTGGCGTTCTAACTTTCGTTAACGGGTCTACACCGTCTGATTATGAACTCAGGCAAGCTCTACAAGATCCCGTGCCGCCGATCCAGGCTTTCTATTCGAAATTGAAAGGTCAGGTCAGTAAGACGATCCCAGATACATTGCTGGTGGAGAGCATTTCCAAGCAGCTTGGGCTCAATACGGATCATGCAAACTTGGATGACCTGGAAAACTTATTTATGACAGGGAGATCAAATTGATCACGACATGGCGAAATTGGGAAT
>Ga0207015_1121_pt1 | contig 22339 bp, 18 predicted proteins | sample Alteio_BWMinCont_53_FD_153486 | JGI IMG/M metagenome (GOLD analysis project Ga0207015, IMG submission 153486) | Enriched cells from forest soil in Barre Woods Harvard Forest LTER site, Petersham, Massachusetts, United States -... | ecosystem: Environmental > Terrestrial > Soil > Temperate forest >...
GGGAGTACGCGGCACCCTTGATATTCCAGACTTTGAAGTGGTGTGAAGTAAACACAATGTGCATGTGACTTCGCGATTTAATGCGAGTGTGAACGGGACGAATGGCGACGTCTTTCTGAAGCAGGTTGAAACTTCATTCTTGCAAACGTCGGTTGCGGCTTCCGGCAGCGTGGCGGGGAAAGCGGGGCAAGACGGGAAAACAACTTCGGTGGACGTGGAACTGAACAACGGGCGAATTCAAGACTTGTTGGTGTTGCTCGCCGCGACGAAGCATGCGCCCATGAATGGCGCGATTAGTTTCAAAGCGCATGTGACGATACTGCCGCTGGGACGTCCGTTTCTGAAAGAGTTGCTGATGCGCGGAGATTTTGGCGTGGAACAAGCTGCGTTCAGGAAGCCCAGCAGGCAGGAACAGGTGGATGAGTTGAGCGAACGCGCGCGTGGCGAAAAAAAAGGTAAGGACAAAGGCAAAGATCAAAGTAAAGAACAGGATAAAGACCAGAGCAAAAACGCCAGTAATGCGAATGCGGACTCTGGCAGAGACGATTTGGAGAACATCGTGATGAATTTACGCGGGCATTTAGAGCTGCGCGACGGAGTAGCTACGTTTTCGGATCTGGCCTTTGATGTGCCGGGAGCCTCGGCGCGTATGAACGGAACTTATAACCTGGAGAATGAACAAATCGACTTTCACGGAACGTTGAAAACAGCAGCGGAGCTTTCGCAAGACACTACCGGAATCAAATCAGCACTGCTGAAACCGCTGAATCCTTTGTTCAAGCGAAAGAAGGCGGGGGCGGACATTCCGGTGAAGATGACCGGAACATATCATGACCCGAGATTCGGATTTGATGTGGCCGGGGCGTTGAAGTAGGGAGCGTATAGCCAATCGGGGCTTGGTTTTCAGCGGGCTGCACATGGAATTAACGGGGATTATAACGGGAGTCTTGTATAGCGGAAGGGGTGCCATGCGAGTAGGCTTGCGAAGATTTTAGTAACCAGGAGGATTCTATGTTGGCCGCAATCGGCGCAGTATTACTCATTTTGTGGCTGTTGGGGTTTCTGGCCTTTCACGTGACGGTGGGATTCATTCACATACTTCTGGTGATCGGAATCATCATGATCATCATGCATTTCGTTCGCGGCAGCAGCCCGGCTTAAACAATCGGAATTAGTTAAGCCAAGCTGGAGCTTGGCCGGCGAGGGAATTGATTCGAAAGCCCGCGGGCGCATGCGCGTCTGCGGGCTTTCTTCATTTGGGACTTGCACGCCTGTCAGAACCTCCATGGGTGAGTCACCAATCCGGACGGTCCTTGTGAAAGCGCATGCGGATCGGACGTAGCTCCTCCGGCTGCCAGCCGTGTTCCGGGCATTCCAATCTAAGGGGAAATTGCTTCGCGCCGGGCACCGGTTTCAGTACCAGCGTGACGCCGCATTTCAGACAGACAGGTAAAGCTGTTACTTTCTCTGACAACTGTAGACCCTAACCTCAGAGCTTTGACTTAGAGACGTCGCGCTGTTCAGCGCCTCCAATACTTTGCTTGTATATTCATTTCTTAGCTACTGGTAAATCGCATACGATTCTCCCTGTATTTTGTTACGGTAACTTCATGGAACTGCGAACCACGCGTGCATCGCGATGACGCTGAGGAGTGAAGCCAGCAGTGCAGCCGGCATCGCTATTAAGCCAACTTTTAGAAAACTCCAGAAGCTGACATCAATCTTTTCTTTGCGCAACGCGATGAGCCAAAGAATGGTCGCGAGCGAGCCGGTTATGGAGAGGTTTGGCCCGAGATCGACGCCGATCATTGCCGCGCTGGTAAGCAGTCCCTTGGTGTGAGCAGCTTGCAGCGTGCTGCCGGCAATCAGGCCGAGCGGGAGATTATTTACGAGGTTGTTGGCTACGCCGACGACGAAGCCGGTGATGAGCGCTCCGACGGCGGGCCCGCGCGCTTGTACCCAGAGCAGCCACGCCTGGGTCTGTTTCATGGCGCCGATACTTTCCACGGCATCCACCAATACGAAGAGTCCGGCGACCAGGGCCAGAGTGCTCCAACTAATTTCGCGAACGAGGGGAAGCGGATGGCTTCGTGATTTGAGGGAAACGATGGCGGTTACGACGAGGGCGGTCCCGCACGTTGGCAGACCCAAATCCCAATCCAGACCCGAAGCAATTAGGAGCACAACAGCGGTCGCCACCAGTCCGCCGAGCACGAGCTTTCCATCGTGGTTCAGCGAGTGCTTTTCAACGTCGCGTTCGATAACTCCGTGAAGTTGTTTGCGGAAAATCCAACGGAGCACTAAAAACGTAGTCACGATGGAAAGAACGGAAGGGACGCCGAACCATAAGAGCCAACGTCCAAGCGGTGGCATCTGGTTGTGAAAAACGACGAGATTGGCTGGGTTGGAAATTGGGAGGACGAAGGATGCGGCGTTGGCGATGAACGCACACACAAAAAGATACGGCAAAGGTTCCACTTTAGCCTTGCGCACAGCGACCAAAATCGCTGGCGTGAGGACGACGGCGGTTGCATCGTTGGACATGAAAATCGTAACGACGGCGCCCACGATGTAAACGAGAAGAAACAAGCGAGAGTAGGAACCCTTCGCGCTTCGTACGGCGGCCGACGATAGCCAATCGAAGACACCATGTTCGCGGGCAAGTTCGGAGAGCAACATCATGCCGATGAGGAAAAGATAGACATCTGTTCCGTTTGCGGCGGCCCGGCCTGCCAGCTTCAACGGAATCAATTGAAGAAGCAGAAGCAGAAAAACTCCGGCGCCGATCCAATACACTTCGGGAATACCTCGTGGGCGGATCAACATCAGCAGAATGCTGACGGCGACGATGAGCCCTAGCAGGAGATGCGCAAGAGAAGGAGAGAGCATTTACCAGTTTCTGCCGTTTGGGTTTGGGCCGAATTTGGTGCTTCTCATCGTTTCCGATAGTGCGCAATAAGAAAGGATGCACCAACGACCCCATGGTGACCGACTGTTTTTTTATGAAGGCTCGCGGCGTCCCGTTCGTTGTGTGGAACGTGCGACGGAATCTTAAGAAACAAGCGGAAGCGCAAGGCACTTCTTAAGAATCAGGGGGCACCAGCGCATGGTGCGTGTGGCGCTGGTATCAAACAGAGGGAGGGTGGTCAGTGATCTTCATATGAGGACCACTGACCACTGCCGGTTTACTCTGACATTTTTGCGACGTGGACATCGAACCCTGTTTTCGGCAGCAAGGAAGTGAGGGCGAATGCCTTGAAGCCGTTGCCGTCGATTTCGGTGTGACGGAAGACTCCAGGCTCGCTCTCGATGGTTTCCCGGCGGCCTTGCATATCGTCGAGGAAAGACTCCGCTTCGGACATGCTGGCCTTTCCGCCTTTGGTCTGCGTCACTACAGCTTCTGAGGCGTACGAGCGGACAAGCTTCGGCCAATATTTTTCCAACAACTCGGTGCTGGCGAAAACATCAGACCAGATGACGTGCCCGTTCACTGCGACAACGACACCGACGGCCTTACGATCGCGAAGTTGCTGGATCAGACTTTGGTAATCCCGTTCGATGGGCTTGGCGATTTTGTCCACTTCTTGCTTCACGCGTTCGTTCTCCATCACAACGGCGTACGAGCTTGTGGAGTTTAGTTCATCAGCCGCCGCAGGCGTTGCGCCCGTCACCTCGACCGTAACTGACTGCTGTTCCTTTCTAACCTCTGCCCAAACTTGTGCCTGATCTTTGTCGCCCATCGCTTTGGCGCGAACCGAGGGCTGGACCATCAGTGTGGAGGCGTTTCCGTTGCCGCTTCCAACAGTAGCGCCAGCCCGCGCGGCATAAGTCGCCCCCGAAGTTCCGAAATTAGCACTGGTTGCGACCCAACGCCCGGGCTCCACGCAGAACACACTCAGGTCCACGGGATCACTCTCTGGCGGAACGATGCGATCCTTGCCGATCACGCGGTCTTGCTTGCCGCCGGCAACAATCTCACCCGCGAGAAGCAACAGGGGACGCTTCGAATTGTTTATCAGCACAAGTCGGTTTACTTCGGCGGTATCGTGCTGGACTGGCGGTGTATTGTGCCGCCGGACCAGGCCGCGAACATTTCCGTACTCGGTGACTACCACGTCTCCGGAACGCAAGCCTTCGTCGAGTGTAAGAAACGCGCCCGTCGGGTAGGACTTCGAAGCGACAACCGGAAACACGGTGAGACTTCCGTTGCGGATGGGCTCCAGAACTTTGAGGCCGGAATCGGAAAATTCCTGTCCGGCATGAGCCAAGCGCAGCTTCAGACAGAGTGTGGCCGCCAAGGCCAACATTGCAATCACGGTGACGAAGAATTTTGGACGTTTGGGACGCATAGCTATCCTCCCTTTGGGCGGAGTGGTGCGCCGCGTCAGCACTGCTGTTGCTGCCGCCGCGAACTTCGCGCCGCTCAACTCGACTTGGTGGAAGAACGAAAAGAAAGTCGGACCTTGCAGACAAAATTCACGTTACCAGCATCTGAGGAATTGGTAGCATTAGCAGGAGTGGGCCCGCGGTTCTCTTCTTCTACGATATGAGCGTTACGCTGCCGATTTCGGGCGCCGTGCAATCGGCAGTGGCCGAGATGCTGGCGGAGCTGTACGCGAAAAGTGGATGCCAGAAGTTCGGTCTGAGCTGCGAAACATTTGCTGCGATTCTGTGTGCCGTTGCCGCGAAGTATCTGCCTGCGGAAGCGAGCGCATCCGAGGTTTGCGCGTTTCTGCGGACCCTGCGGGTGGACGAGCTTGCTCTCGCGCGAGCGTGTGCCGCCGGGGACAACTCGGCTTGGGAGGTTTTCCTTAGGCGCTACCGCGAAAAACTTTATCAGACGGCGCTGCGCATCGCGCGTGAGGAGGCAGCGGCTCGCGAACTTGCCGACAGTCTCTATGCGGAGCTGTACGGCATGACTTCGCGCGACGGCGCACGCGTTTCAAAACTTGAATCGTACACAGGGCGAGGATCGCTGGAAGGCTGGCTGCGGACGGTGCTCGCGCAGGAATTTGTGAATCGCTATCGCCGGACCAAACGGCTCGTGAGTCTCGACGAAGAGATAGAGGACGGCGCGCAATTTGCTGCGCTAGAACCGGAGATGGTCTCGACTGCGGACGCGCGACTGGAATCGTCAACCGATGCAGCTTTGGCGGCGCTTTCCGGCGAAGATCGTTTTGTGCTGGCTGCGTATTATCTCGATGGGCGCACGCTCGCGGAAGTGGCGCGCATGCTTGGCGTTCACGAATCCACTATCAGCCGCAAGGTAGATAAACTGGCTAAGTCGTTACGCAAGAAAATTGTGGCAAACATGGTGCAGCAAGGCGTTGACCGTCGCGCGGCCGAAGAAGCTCTGGAAGTGGATGTGCGCGACCTGAAAGTGAATATTCGGCGGAGTTTGGGGCAAGAAACTGTGGCAGCAGCGTTCTCTGAGAAGGAGAATGCGCTGAATTTTCAGCAAGAGATTGCGCCGCGGGACAAGAGCTTGGAAGAGACTGAAATTTAAGCGTGTGAGGAGACGGTAAGAACCAGGAATGCAAGACCTTCCCAAAATCGTGGTGAAGCGGTTGCAGGAAACAGCGGCGGCGGGGGCTCATCCGGACGCAAACCTGCTTACGGCGTTCGCCGAAAAGTCGCTTGCTAAGAATGAGCGCGCGCGGGTGATGGAGCATCTTTCGCGTTGCACCGACTGCCGCGAGGTGGTCGCGTTGGTTGCTCTGCCTGCTACGGAAGTTGCGGCTGTGAACATTTCCGTTGCGCCGACGCGCCGCAGTTGGTTCGGTTGGCCTGTGATCCGATGGGGAGTGGCGGTGGCTGGAATCATCGCGATTGCTTCGGTCGGAATTGTGCAATACAGACAGAGGCAGAAGAACGAGACTTTGGTTTCCAGTCTTACATCAAACAATGAAACAATTGCGACTGCTGACGCGGCACCTTCGCCGTCTCCGACTGTGCCTGAAACGAAAAAGGTTCTTTCGCCGACGGAGAAGCGCAGGCAAGAGGAAATACGAAAGAAGCCACTCCCAAGCCACACAGATAACTTGTTTGCGGACAGATTAGTTGTGCCGGTGAATCCGGCCCTGCCCAAGGCTCAGGCAATGCGAGGAGCGGCTGCAGGAAGCGCGTCACGTGGTGCTCTCGGGTTCACTAATGCTGGCGCCGGCGTAGTTCCGAAGGCAGCGGCGCCTTCTTCTTCGGGCGACACTTTCACCGCCGGTGAAAACTTAAAGAATGCGACGCCTGCGGAAACTGCAAAGCTCGCTCCAAATTTGAGCGGCGGCCAAAGGAGTGCGGCTCCCTCGTCTTCACAGACGGTCGAGGTGGAAGCGCAGGGCGAGCCAGTCACGGCGACCACAGATAGCCAAGTATCGGATCAGCTCATTGAAAATAAAAAAGAGCAACCATTGTCGTACCAATCTTCTACGACTGTGGGCGTGGTGGCAGCCAAAGATGCCGCGACCGCGCAAGCGGCGTCCGGCGTGTTACGCGCATCTCCGAGGTGGAGTATCGGTGCGGATGGCGCATTGCTGCGTTCCTTCGACGCGGGCCATACATGGGTGGAAGTGGACGTGAACGCGGAAATGGCAATCAACCGCGCGAAGGCGGGAAACACCGGTGAAACGTTAGAGTACGCGCTGAAGAAAAAAGCGAAGACACAACGCAGTGTGAGCCAGGTATTCCGCGCCGTTTCAGCTCAAGGCCCCGAAGTTTGGGCCGGCGGTTCCGCAGCGACGCTTTACCATTCGTCCGATTCCGGAGCCCAGTGGACACGCGTGCTGCCGTCCTCGTCCGGCGCGGCGCTGACCGGCGATATCACGAGCATAGAATTTTCCGACTTGAGACACGGAAGGATCGTAACCAGCGCCGGCGAAGTTTGGATCACCGCGGATGATGGCCAAACCTGGACCAGGCAGTAGTCCCGCGGAAAAGATCGCAAGTTCGGAAGAAAAATCTGGGGCGTGCTGGGCCCGCCAGGATTCGAACCTGGGACCGACGGATTATGAGCGGATCAATGAATGACTCCTAATATCTCTTATTTGCGCTCGAGCGCGTCCTACGCGGTTATTCTGAGTTCTCATCACTCTCGGTTGGCTGCTCTATCCCCAGTTTTCGTTCTTGTCTAGTCACACTGGAGTCACAAGATCAAACCGTCAGGGTAATCAAGCGACAACGCGTCCGTTGTTGACCGAGAGCGTTGATGTGCTCGGCATTCGCATCGAGATTCTGCTTTTGACGGATGCAATCCGACACGCGCGTGAAAATCCGTAAACACATCCCGGGAATCGGTTCTGGGTCCATCTGTTTTTGAAGGGACACCCATGGGAAGCTGTATAGCACGGCGAGTAAACCTCATTTCCTCTGGACTTTCTGTGAATTTCCGCACATAACGTATTTACGAATTGGTCAATTTAAAATTTAACTTGCTGAGGTCAAGTCATGCGAAACACGAGGTCTGCTGCTTTGAAAACAGCGTTGCTGCTCGTGGGCCTTGCTCTTACCGCTACAGTAGCGGCTGCCCAACAGCAACTGTCCGGAGCCAATGCGGTGGCGCAGTCCCCTGTTAAGGAGACACTCGCGTACAGTCGCGGGATAATTCGAGGCACGCCGCCCACCAGTAATGGCGGGGCATCCTCGCAAGGTCCGTTTCGGCCTTCTTACTACATTTATCTTGTAATCAAGAAGGGAACTTCCATTTCGTTAACGGGCATATGCGTGCACAACAAATCCTACACTGCGACATTGAAGAAAGTTGAATCTCCTGTATTGGTGGAACACGATCAGAGCGTTCCCACGGGTGAAAAAGATACGCTCGTGAGGAAGACTTCCGACGACGTATACCAGTTAGAAATTGGCCAGGAGAAAGGTGATTGCTCAGATCAACGCAAAAGCGAGCTGGAGGTACGCAATGAAGTAGTGGTGTGCTTGAAGTCCGGTCACTCAGTCTGGTACGGAACGGTGGAGAAGATCAAGCCACTCCACCCTTTGTCTGCCATGTGACCGCAGTTCTCTTATCGAGCTATTTCACGAGCGGAGCCTGCCATATACCTCTACCGTAGGTAGCTGCCCGAATAATCTTTGTGGGGTAATGAATTTCGAGTTGATCCACAATCACATTGGGCAATCCCTGCTTAAACGGTATCCAATCCGAGAGATTGTCGTTTCGATAGTAAACTCCGTCATCGGTGCCAACATACAACGGGTTGTCGTCCCTCTTTTCATGAACAACCGTATCTGCCGGAATATTCGGCAAGGTGCCGCTAATATTCGTCCAATTACTCCCGGCATCATCAGTTTTGTATACTTTCTGGCCCTCGACATACCCGCTGAAGGTGACATACACGATGTTGGGATTGCTGTCGTGAACGGCTAAGTCCGTGAGGTAGTTCGTAGCAACGGGAAGACCTGCTGTGATGTCAGTCCACGTCAAGCCACCATCGTTAGTCCGGTACAGTTTCACCCCGCTGCCCGCATATATGAAATTCGTGTTGCTTGGAGCCACCTTGAGCACCGTAAATTTCTCAATGCCCGCCAGAGAGCCACTAATTGCGTTCCAAGTAGCGCCTTGATTAGAGCTTTTGTAGACCTTGTCCGTGGCGGCATAAATAGTTGACGGCTGGATCGGGTCCTGAAGCCACGGTGATACCCAAGAACCCTCGGCCGGCGTGCTTATTTGCGTAAAACTGGCGCCTCCGTTTGTGCTTCGGTTGAAGTCTCCGAACTGAATCGATACGTATAGAACGGCAGGGTTGCTCCAATCGACAAAACCCTTCATACCATCGGCGTCAGTTATGTTTGCAAATACCCCCGCGGTACTCTTCATGTTCCCGTTGTCCTGGGCACCCACTACCATGATGTTAGGATCCGCCCTGCTCGTTCCCAGGCTATAGAACTGCGTGATGGACAAGCCTTTGTTGAGGCTCTTCCAGGTGGCTCCTGACGTCATGGATCTAAACAACCCGCCGTCATTTCCGACTAGAAGGACCGAACCGCTGCCTGGAAAGAATTTGATGGTGTGGTTGTCGGAATGCATCGCGATAGGAACGGGTTTCCATTTCACTCCGCCGTCGGTACTCCGCATCATGTCGAAACCAGCGACGAACAGTTCTTTCTCGTCGACGGGAGAAACTGCTAAAACGGTATCGTAATATCCGTACAGCGTGACGCCAGAGGGAGTTACGGTTGACCACGTCGCTCCCGAATTGTTGCTCTTCTGGACCGTTGCCGTCACGCTAGATTGCGCTGCGACGCTGCATAGCGTATACACCGTGCTGGGCTTGCTTGGAGCTATCTGGATACTGTATCGGAGGGCTCCGGGGCAAGAAGCCGATAGAGGAGTGAACGTGGCACCTGCATTGGTGCTCTTTAGTACCTGATTCGTTGTGGCATATGCGATGTTCCCGTCGTTGGCCTGAAATTGCGCATCGTATGAACTTTCAGTCAGGATTCGCTTCCAAGTTGCACCGCCGTTCGTTGTTTGGTAAAGGCCATCACTAGTAGCCGCGAGGAGAATGTTACCGTCGGACGGATGAATGACTAGACGACGGATCGTACGGTTTTGCCCGACCGTCCAATGAAAACCGGTGGGCATCCACGTCTCGCCACCATCCGTACTTTTTCGGACTCCAACGCTGTACGTGCCACCCCAAAACGGTACGCCATAGCCGAAGGGATCGCTCGTGGCGACATAGATCACCTTGGGATTGTGTGGATCAATTGCGATGTCGCCGACACTCAATGTCGGCTGAGAATCGAATTTGGGTTTCCACGTCGCACCATTGTTCATAGTTTTCCACACTCCACCATCAGGTGAACCGATATATATCGTTCTCGGGTTTGTAGGATCGAACTGAATGGAGTTCACGCGCCCCAGGTTTGTGCCACCAACTGCATCCGAAGGTCCCAGAGGAACCCAGGAGAAGGGCGAAGACCCAGAAAACTTCGGCTGATTCGTCAAGTTCAAGGTATCGGTCTGTGCCAGTTTTAGCCGGAGGCGTTCGTCTTCCGTGGATAGGTGTTCGGCGATCACATCTATTTTGTCAAAATCCCATTTCCCTGTGGGGTAAACCCGAGGCTCCGTGAACCATTCCCAGCGGTTGAACAGCTTATATTCCTCAACGGCCGCCCGCTTTTTCACCTCTTGAGTGCCTACAAAGTTAAACTTCGGACCGAGTTTTTCATCTTCTAGGTTTACAGGATGCTCCCGATAGTAATTGTCGAACGCGCGTTTGAAGTCTTCAAACGTTAATTCTTTTTCTGGGTTTTTTGGAAGTTGGCTTTGCCACTGTTGAGCCGATGCCCTTTGGCCTGCCAGCGACAATACCGCCAGCAGGAAAATCAGAATCAGCACGTCGAGACGCATTATGGCAGTCCTCCTCTTCATTGGACGGTAGATTAAAGCTGCGCGTCAGCATGGAATGTTCTCGGCTGTCGCTTCGATTCCTATGGCCCTCCAACTGTCGTGGTAATCGTCGCACTTGTAAGACTCGGGTTCGCAGTTGATGCTAGATGCACAGGCATTCCCGCGGCTGTATAATTCGTCGGCAGAATTAGATTGACGCTCCCCGCCGTTCCTGTAGCAGTGGTTAGCGGAACCGACGCGCCCAATCCGATCACGACGGTGTCGCCTGCGACCAGATTCGTTCCCTGGATGGTCAAAGTCGCCGGAACGTTTGCGGCGAGTTGCGTTCCCGCTACCTGAGGTGTCAAAACTGCCTTCGTTAAAGTCGGCGGCGCCAAAGTGGTTATGAACGCGCCGTCCACACAAATATCGGCTTGATCCAGATTCCGATTCGGAATCTGGATGAAGGCATATGGATCCTTCCAATATTGGTTCTGTTCAGCCTTCGAAAGCGTTGTTGCTTCCGGGATGAAAATTGCTATCGTCTTTGCCCTCTGTTTGTCGACTATCGTGTTTGTGATGTATGCGCTGTCGCTCAGTCGATTCAGTTGGGTCCCCGTATGATCGGGAGCTATCCCGATGAACGATTGGAGGAATGGGCCGTTAAACACTGCGACAGACGAACCCATCACGCCAGAAAAAGGAGTGAGCCCACTCACTCCGCCAGCAACGCTCCCAATTCCTTGCAATATGTGTAGCGTCAAGTTCCGGGGATCAAGATCCTGTCCTTTCTCCGGAACTCCACGAAGGAGCGTTAAATCCTGACTGGATGCCGAAAATAAGTAGTTTCCTGGCGGGGAGTTGTAAAGCGTGCTGAGGTCGACCGTGACATCGTGGATTAGGAATTGGAAATCCTTGTTATCGTTCGAAATAGTTACCTGGTAAATGATATATCGCCTCCCAAGCCGATGGCCAAAGTCGTCCGAAGCGATCTTCGGCGCCATGAGCATGCGATGCACTCGGATGAGGGGATTGTTATTTCCCGAACCTGGGCCACAGGTACTTGGAGTATTGCTGGCCGATGCACCCTGGTACGCTGCCCCCGGTTGTGCCGGCGCGAGTTCGGGTGGCGCTTCTGGAGTTTTCGGCCCCCCATAGGCACGTTCCAATGATGCCTCTAGCGATTTCTCAAGCATGATCTTCCGAATTAGAACTCGTTCCGCACGTGCAACGCACTCGACCTGCTTGTCGGTGAGCTTCGTCGGGTCGGTTTCTGTGGAAGGCACCTTGCAATCGGAAAGGATTTGTCTGGTCTTTGCTTGCGCCTGTGCCCTCTTTGCTGCCCCCGCATCTGATTGCGCTTTTTGCTCATTAGAATCGCTCTGCGCACCATCATCTGTTTCCGCTTGGACCGGTGCCGCCTGGGCGGCCTCCTGTGGCTGTTTCGCCGTGCCGTTCTGAACTGTGGCAGCCGTTAAACTCGTTAGCTCCCCTGAGAAAAGCGATGTCGCCATTACTATGGTCAAAACGCGTGCCCAGATGTGCGCGCCCATAATTTTCATGGTCCGGTCTCCTCTCGAAGTCCTCAAATCGTCGAAGTATGGAGTGTTCTTATCACCGGCATGTCGTCTGAATATCAAACAACAAGAATGATGCTCGTATCCCGACAATCCTCGAGTAGATTCCGTAGAAACTGGCAGAAGAACGTCGATGCCGATCGTCGGGCCGCGAAGGCAACCTCGTGAGAGTTCCAAGAGTCCCCACAGTTACTCCAAAAAGAGACGCCAACATAACCGTGGAGTACTTTGAATGTCAACATAAGAATTTGTTAATATCTCTTAGATCTAGGACCGGTACAGTATCTGACAGCAAAAGTGAGCGGTCTCATAGCAAGTTTGCCTTCACAATCAAATTACGCGATTACTGAGAACCATCTTGTAGCAATTTGTGAATACTTTCCGATGGTATGAGTACGCGACTTCCTATGTCGTAGCAATTCTTGCTGACGAACGTATCAGTGGCATGAATGATTCACAGGAGAAATAACGTGGCGGGACAAAAGATTGCGTTAATAGTGGGAGCAGGGTTTTCGACAGAAACGGGGCTACCAACTACGGCTCAGCTGGGGCAGCTGTTTCTGAAGAACCCACCGGCGAGCAGATTCGAGCATGTTGATGAGCCGCTAAGAAAGGGAATCGACAATACAATTTCCAAAGAGCTGTCAGAATTCTGGGAGGCAACTTTTCGCTTCAGGCCGAACGATAATCTTGGAAGATCATTTCACGCTTATCGATTTGGCTGCTAACACAGGTCATCATCTGGGGCCGGATTTCAATCCGCGCAGGCTAAGAATGATTCGTCGGTTCAGCGTTCATCGAGCGTTTCAGATTCTCGACACTTCTTCATATAAGCGAACTCTACCCCGCTCAAATGTCTCAAGCCCCTTTTTTGACAGGGTTTCCGAGCGGATTGTGTCATACAAGTAGGTCACTCAGCGTGGGCGATTGTGGTGGTGGGCCCGCCAGGATTCGAACCTGGGACCGACGGATTATGAGTCCGCTGCTCTAACCAGCTGAGCTACAGGCCCACCGATTTAACGGGTTAAAACACTTTACTTCAATGCTTTAAACGCTTCAAGTTGGGACCACATGGGACCATGATCGGTCACAATTATACTAAGCTCGAAGCCATCTCTTTCCTGAATTCCCGAGTGAAGTGACTATATTTACTCGTTGTCTTGAGCGATGAATGCCCAACCCAACGCTTAATCAAATCATCAGGGACACCATTCTGTTGGAGAACGGAAACTTTTCCGTGTCGGCACGCATGAGTCGTGCCGACAGGAATTCGAATCTTTGTGCAGAGTGGCTTCAGGACATAGCGATTCACATCCCCATTGACCAGTGGAGTTCCGTTTCGGCTCTGGAAGACTCGACCCGATGTGCGATCGCCAACGTACGACTTAACGATCGCCATTGTGTCGGCGTCTACGTCCACTTCTCGATGGCCCGCTTTACTCTTCGGGGTCACTTCCTGGTGAATGAAAGTGGACCGTCTGATGTAAACGTACGGTTCTACAAGAGCCTCGGGGTGGGACTCCCCGGGGCTACTCACCCGGGACTTAGCCGCGTTTGCCAGCTCCTTCCGTCGAGTTCGTACCTCGTCCAGCTAAAGGGCACTTGCTTATTGGGTGCTGCAGGGGCCCTCGCGGCGGGCCAGTTTTCTAGTTGGAATTATTCGTCACGCTCGGGGGTCCCAGTAGTGGGGCGGTCGCCTGCAGCCTGGAGCTGTTTTATCCGTCGCAGCTCTTTCTCAGCTATGTAGTCTTCGGGATCGCTCTGGAGAATCTTCGAATACATCGCAGCCGCCTCATCAAGCCGGCCAGCGCCAGCATAGGCTTTCGCTATTGCGTGACGCGCTGACCAAACCGCGGCCGCATTGGTTTCGTTCACCGGGTGGGGTATGTACTGGGAAACAATCGCCAGGTTGTGGGCGAAAGCTCCGATGGCATCGCTGTAGCGATGAGAGTCCATATAGAGTCGACCTAGTGCAGCCCAGGCGGGCGCGTCATAAGGTCGTCGATTTAGATACGTTTTGTACTCGCGAATTGCGTCGTCGTTACGATGAGCGCTCGCATAAGATTCAGCCAACAGTAAGTGACCTCGGGTTAGATCGGGACGCTTGCTCACGATTCGTTCAAGTTCAGGGACGTAACTCGATGCAGTGGAGGCTAGGTCCAGTCTGGACGGGTCGATTTTGTCGCTGATTCTTTCGAGGGCAAGAGCTGGTTCTTGTCGCCGGTAAGCTGCTCCGAACGGTATCAACAAAATAAGAAAGCTTCCGGACGCAATCGCCAAAACCCGGGAAGCAGATTGTCCCGTCGTTTTCGTTGGAATAACGAAACCCAGAATCAAGCCTGCCATGAGTCCGCCAGCGTGCCCAGCATGAATCCTGTGGACCGAGAGCCAACCGGGAATGATCCACAAAGCGATCAAGACGAACAGCAATAGGAGCAAGGACCATTTCCTGGCTCCTTTCGGTAACGGTGTGCGATTTGAAGCATAAACCGTAAGCAAAGCGCCCATCAACCCGCACACGATCACACTTGACCCGAGCGCAATCGACGTCGGATATAGGACAAACAAGTCTGAGATTCCACCGACGATGGCCGTTAACGCACAAACTGCAAGAAAGCGCGCTCGTCCAAATATCGGCTCCGCAATCCATCCCAATAGGATTAGAAATGCCGCGTTTGACAATAGATGAAAAGTGTTCTCATGGACAAACGCGTGAGTGAGGAGACGCCACAACTGCCAGTGGAAAGCGTCCCGGCCACTCAAAGGGAGGAGGAGCAACCACGAGGAACGCCACTGATCAATTTTGAGAGATTCTCCGGCCCAAAACACCGCAAAGTTGACTCCCAATAGTGCGAAGGTGGCCCATGGCAGCTGCGATAACGGTATTCGCCATTTTTCCCACGCGCGCCTGGCTTGGCTTCCGAGGCGAAGTTCGTGGCGAATGGCGGTCACGCACTCAGGGCAATAGTCAATGCTCTCCTGCACAGGATCAAATTGCTTGCCGCAACGCTGGCATTCTTGCATGGGAGTGTCTGCGTTCGGTCCCTTGGCTGATCAGCCTGCTTTAATTTGGCAGGCTACTTATCGCATATATCTCACGAGAATCAAGCCAATACCCTGACAGAAAGACCACGCATCGCAATCGATGAAGCCGCCCGGCAAGGTAGGTCCCGATAATCACTAGCGTAACTCGATCGAGAGAAACTCTAAATGTTTAGGTGCGAACAGAGTCTACTCACCTGGATTGACACATGTAGGAATCGGTTAGAATGCCTAACACCGAATGCTACGAGGAATATCGTGGTAAAACCTCTTGCTGCCCGTTAGCCGCAAAGCCACTCTGAGCCGACCCACAGTTGAGCCAGATCTCTGAGGTTGTGTTTGTATGTACGCGTTACCAAGTATTCCTTCCCACCTTTTACACGCAGCCTGTACTCCCCCGTCGGTAAAGGTTGGATCTCCTCCACGGCCGATATATTCACGACGACCGAGCGGTGGATGCGAATAAAACCGTAGGGTTTGAGCTTCTCCGTCATAGACGAGAGGGACTCGTGCACCAAATAAGGATTAGTTCGGGGTCGCAACGAAACGTAGTTACCCTCGGCTTGCACTGCCAAGATGTCGGCTAAATCCAGGAGTAGAATCCTACCCTTTGCCTTGAACGCGATTCGTGGCGCCTGTCGTTTTGCTATAACCTCCAACTGCCGCAAAACTCGCGTGAGGTTTGCAGCAGCAACTCGGATTGCCGGAAGCAACGATGTATCTGCGGCTTCGCAGAATCCGTCCGCTGTCGATTCAAGAGTGTAATCCCGTCTACTCTTGGTGGAGCAAATCGTAGCTCCCCGCAGTGGGCTAGCCGAAACGTCCGCATCAGCGTGAGTAGCTTGTTGAACAAACATCTCACGTGCAATGGTCTTCTGATCCTGAATTTCGCGGGCGCTCATGATGGACCCCTTGCTCTCTCGTTTCGACTTCCTGCTACCCGAAGTGAGATTGACGAGTGCGCTGCTTCTAAATGTAATGGTCCTGCATAACCGGAGCAGCGGATCCGTCTGACTACCTGCCCACGGGAACGGCAAACACGTCGATTGGTTGGGCGCCTCTGAATTGTGGATTCAGCATCACCGGTGATTTCGTCAGATCGGCACCCCACGCCTTACCTTCCAGGCCCGTGGGTTACTTCTGCCCAGTGCTCACGGCCGACGGGAAGCTGGATTGCGCGCCGAAATAACACTCAATGGATTGCAACTTTCCGTTCTTGACTCGGAGATACTCCACGTTCCGGAGCGATTTACCGTTCGTGGTGTAGCAAAGATACTTCACAAAAGCATCATCCGGGCCAGTGGCGACTCGCTCCAGGTCAAAACGCCCAATGAAATTGATCTGTGTTTCCCAGCATTGCTTTTTGAAAGCGCTTTTGCTGATGTGGTCGTCGCCGGCCGCGCTTGAAAAGGTGAAGTCATCGGCGAGCAGGCTATCCAGTGGGCCCCAGTCTTTCTGCCCCCAGCCTGCATACCACTTCCGGACTACCTCCTCGGTCGTTAAGTTCTGTCCTCCCAATGCGCTGGCACTTGCCGATCCCGACAGGCTCACGGCACCAACCAGCGCGCAGGCTCCCGTAGCGAGCAGATTCCTTCGCGACACTGCGATCCTTGTCATTGTTCGTCCTCCTTTTAAGGGATGTAGTTTGAAACGTTTGGCCCGATCGAGATGCTGACTGCCGAACCATACGAACCGGTCGGTACGTAACCGTGCCACAGAGAGCGATGCGATCAACCTCGCTTGCGGTTGCCCGGCGCGCGCAGGGACCGCAGCCAGCCCACGATATTTTTGATGCCGGCCTTTATCACTTTCGGATCCTGAGCATTCTTTGCCAGCGAGCCATAGCCTTCGACCATCGCAATCAGTAAGCCGGCGGCGTCAGCGGGTTCCACGTTGCGGCGAACGTTTCCGTGGATCTGGCCCTCTCGCAAAACGGAGGCAGTCGCCTCGCGCCAGGCATCGAAGATTATCTCCAGCCGCTTCCGGAATCCCGCGTCAAGCGGGGACATTTCCTGCGCGAGATTGTTCAGTTGACAGCCGCCGCATACATCCTCGGGCCGAACGGATAAATCTTGAACAATGCTGATCAAAGCGTCGATAGGATCCTTGACGCTCTCTAAAGGCTGCACCCATGTGCCGCGGACGTCGGGTGAGATGACCTCTTCGATGACGGCATATCCCAAGGCTTCCTTGTTTTTGAAGTGGTAGTACAGCGCTCCCTTGGTGACGCCAGCAGAGGCCAAAATTGTGTCTAGGCTTGCACTCTGGAAACCCGATCTGTAGATCTCGCGAGATGCCGCTTGCAGCAAGCGCTCCCGCGTGCGCTCAGGATCACGCAGTCTGGTCGCTCTACGTTTCGGATTCTTGCGTGCTGCCAACATACCAACCAGCATGTAGCGTAACTATCAGAGCGTCAAGAGAGATCTAACACGCGCTCAACAATATGAAAATCCATCGTGCGTTCCGTCGCTCTTATTGAATTGCGTGGGCAGGCCCTGGTGATCATGACTCGTAGTGTTGCCCCGCCCGATTATTAGATTGGTCCTTCTCGCGACTGCCTAACGTACCGATAGGTATGTATGTTCATCATCTGAAAGTCAATCACAATTGAGCGGCCCAACTTTTGGCTGCCGACGTTCTCGAATTTCATAACATGCCGCCAGTGTGTATGGAAAGTTGGTGAAACAGTCGCTCTAGCCGTTTTGGAATCGTCCCAGAATTTTGTTAGTCCGCTACTCGTTTTCGAACTCTGAAGTGTTGGGCCTGTTGTCTCGCGTAATCGTTGTGAACGTGGAACACCGCCTGCCCCTCAGTTCTCAGGACGTAAATCGCCAGTCATCTCGGCAGGGAGACTTTGCTCGGACGAAAAGGAGAAGATATGAGCGCACTAAGACGGTTGCGGAATTTCTGGATACCGTGGGTTGCCATGATTGTTTTGGGTTGCTTCAGTGATGCGGTCGCTCAAACGAGCTACAAAGTTATCGATTTGGGCGTTCTGAACAACAAAGACAATCTGAGTTGTGCCATGGTCCTCAATAATTTCGGCTGGACGTTGACCATGAACGGTGTCTTGGACCCGGTCTCGAATTTTAGCGGCGCGCCCGTCTTATCAGGCCGCGCGTCGACCATTGGAATTTCTCCTCGATCTTGGTATTGAACCTGCCGATGCCATCTTGCCGTCCTGGTAGATGAAGGCATGGGCCCAGCTGAAGCCGGAGTCCAGGGTGCTTCCCACTATTTGGCCGCGGTTGTTGATGCTGGTGCCTATGGCGGCAAAATCTCCCGGCAGAGTGCCGAGGTTTGTGAGTACGCCGTCCTGCCAAAGCGCGGCATATTCGGTTGTGTTGTCAGCACTGCCGACTATCCCAACAATTTGGCCCTGGTTGTTAATGCCCTGGGCGGTAGCGCCAGTTCCGAAGTCTTGAAGCGCTGCGTTGGACGCCGCTCCAGGCAGGAAACGGACGCCAGCGAAGTCTCTCTCTGCATTGCAGAATGAGGTGGTCAGGTGTATTTTCTGATTGGCGCTGAGACAAAAGTACGAGCTCCAGGATCCTGTGTACGGGGGGCAAAATGACGCACCTTCCAAGCGTTCGGTTTTCACTCCGGATTCTACGCAAACACGCGAAGCTTGCCTGCATCGCTGTTTTTTCCCTGGCGATTGGCTTGGCTGCAGCTTCCGCGGGGCTCAGCACATTCCATGTCCTGCTGCTGCGGCCGCCTGCTGTTGCTGATCCAAACCGGCTGCTGACAGTTTATACAGTCACGCCGAATGAACCGTTCAGCCAAGCGTCCTATCCGGATTACCGGTATTATCGCGACAACAATAGCGTGTTCTCCGGCCTCTGCGCGATTCCGTTCAGCATCGGCCTGCAGACGATCATCTTCGAGCACCGTGAAAAACGCGGCCTTATTAACGCCGTGTCCGAAAACTACTTCTCCGTTCTCGGAGTTCAACCGTTCCTGGGACGCTGGTTTGGCGCTGGCGACGACAACAAAGTGACGACGTCCGCGGTGCTGAGTTACGGCTACTGGCAATGGCTGGGGTCCGACCCGAATATCGTTGGCAAAACTCTCACGATGAATAGCGTTCCGTTTACTATCGTCGGAGTAGCGCCGCGGCGTTTTGTGGGAACCATCCTGAGCGATGTTCCCGATGTTTGGCATCCACTTTCTGCAGTGTCTGCTATCAATCACCAGTCAAACGACTGGCTCACGGATCGCACCAATCGCCCTTTCTCTATGATTGGACGGATGAAGCCCGGCGTCACGCAGCAGCAAGCCCTGGCGGAGATGCAAGGATTGTCGCGACAGCTTGCCGTCGCTTATCCGGAAACCAACAAGAACCGGCTTGCCGCGCTGACGGAAACGAGCATGCTTCCGCCGAACGCAATGTCCAGCGCGAAGTTGATGGGCGGACTCATGCTGGCGGTTGTTGCACTCGTGCTGTTTGCCGCCTGCGCCAACGTGGCCAACCTGCTACTGGGGCTGGCCGGCGCGCGACGGCAAGAAATCTTGATACGTGCCGCGCTCGGGGCCACTCGCATGAGTCTGGTTCGCCAGCTTCTTGTCGACAGCTTAGTGATTTCGGTGACGGGGGGAGTGGCCGGCTTTGTATTTGCTTCTTATGGCCTCAGACGCTTGATCGACTTCAAGCCATTTTTTCCCGGAATGGGCGTAATCCCTATTACTTTGGATTTCCGGCCTGACCTCACGGTTGTTTCTGTGATGGTCGCAGTCGTTTTCCTGGTGGGACTGTCTACAGGCTTGTTGCCTGGCCTGCACGCTTCTACGCCTAATCTCGCAGCTGCGCTGAATGGAGAGGTCGCCATCGGCGGAACGCGCAAGGGCCGCATGCGAAGTTTTCTCGTGGTGCTGCAGGTGACCGCTTGCACCGTGGTACTGATTGGGGTCGGTCTTTGCCTCAAGAGCCTGCATAATCTGCAGCAGGTAAAGGTTGGATATTCCGCTCGCAACGTCGCGCTTTTCGCAATCGACGACCTACAAGCCAACGGTTACTCAGAACAACAGGGTCGTGCGCTATTTGAGCGGCTTCGCGAGGATGTAAGTCAGGTGCCCGGTATCGAGTCCGTCAGCCTTGGGAACACTATCCCGTTTTCAGGCGGGATTAACACCGACCAGGTGCACATCACTGGTGTCCCTGATGACAACGAACACGGGGTGACCATTGGCTCCCTCGTTGTGGACGACCGCTATTTCTCTACACTCGGGATCCCAATTCTCGCAGGACGCACGTTCGCCGCTTCGGACACGGCGAAATCTCCGGAAGTCATCGTCGTCAACCAAACGATGGCGGCAAAATACTGGCCGAATCAAAACCCGGTTGGCAAAACACTCCATATTGAGAATGGCGGCCGCCAGGCCAATGTGGTTGGCGTCGTGGCAGACATCAAGTATTCGGACATTGACGAGGCGCCGCAGCCCGTCATGTACTTCTGCCTAACCCAAAATTATCAGTCGGGCATGTATCTCGTGGTGCGCACGAAGGGTGATCCGTCGCAGTGGATGGGAACGATTTTGGAGAACGTGCGCAAATCGGCCCCGGAACTAGGCGTTACGAGTTTCACAATTGAACAATGGCATCAATTCGCGTTGTACGTTCCGCGCCTGGCGGTGATTTGTACCAGCGCGTTTGGACTGCTTGCATTTGTGCTGGCCGCCGTCGGACTTTATGGCGCGGTCTTCTATTCGGTGAGTGAACGAACGCGCGAGATGGGAATCCGCGTCGCGCTTGGCGCATCGCCGCGGGACTTGTGGAAATTGGTCCTACGCCAGACGAGCGTCGTGACCATCATTGGAATCTTCCTCGGAATCGCCGGCGGGATTGGTGCAAGCGTGCTGGCGAGGTCCCTGCTTTATCAGATACAGCCCATCGAATGGTCTGTATTCCTCGGAGCGGCATTCGCCATGTTCGCAATGACCGTGGTTATTGCCTATTCAGGCGCACGTCCGTGGATGAGCGTGGATCCGATGCAGTCTGTGCGCCATGTGTAGGGGGTTCATCAACTTCCGGTTTTATGTCCGCAAAATTCCAACTCTGTATCCGAGCGCCCGTGTAACTCCTGATTGCTTCGCGGAACCATGCTTCCGTCTGCACATCCCGCTCATGGGATTGTCGAATTGTGTCGAGGATTCGAAACGAGAGAGAACACCTATCGTACGAACCTGTAGCTCTCTCCGAAATCGAATGAGGAAGACACGTTTACTTTCGCTACTTCGGCAAGCCGGCGGTGGCGTTGAGGACGATGTGCAAGGGAGCGACTTGCGCGGGCTTGGCGTATCGGTTCACCAAAAATCGCTGGCCATCCTTGGTAACGTCATAAGAGAACTGATCCGTTGAAGAAACCTGGGCTCGAAGCTGAGTGCGAAACAATGGAGTGGGGTTGCCGGCGGCGAAAGTTCCTTCACTACTGACCGGTACTGCCGTCAACGTGCTTCCGGCTCCGATATAGAAAATCTCTTTGCCATCGCCGCGCCAACGAGGCTCGGTGCCGCCGCCTCGGGATATCTGCCACTTTCCGGCCGCGGTGGGATAGGTGGTCACATAAATCTCCCAGTCGCCCGACTCATTCGACGCATAGGCCACCCACTTGCCATCGGGAGAAATCTGACCGTTAGTCTCACTGGTCTTGGTGGTAAGAAATCGCGTCATTTTGCCGCCCGAGGTCGAAAGCAGCACCAGCTGGGATCCTCCCGCGGCGGGCTGCAAGGTGCAGAGGAGCTCCTTATTGTCGAGTGACCAGGAGTTCGGAGCGAGGTCATCTGTCACCTGAGCATTTTCTTTGACAGAGAGAATTGACTTAGCGGGCTGCAACCCTTGTGCCTGTTTCACGAGGACATTTGTATCGCTCAGTTGTAAAGAGCGATAAGCGATCAAGGATCCGTCACGCGACCAGACACCTCCCACGTCTTCGGCGGAATCGAACGTAAAGCGCGAATTGGTACTGCGTTTGAGATCGTTCAACCAAACATTGACGTTGTTCGCTTTTGCGTCCGCGATGTCCATGGCCACTCGGCTATCGTCGGGCGATAACGTGGGATTTGAGAGAACTCCAATATCGCCCACGGCGCCCAGTTCCTTTCCAGCTCGGTCGTACCAGGTCAACACCGAAAGCGCGGCCCCAACATTCGGGTTGTAAACGATGGTTCCGTTCTCTGCCACGGAGAACGCGCCCCAGTAAATGGACGGCTGGAAACCGACCTGATCGGCGATGACCAGGGAATCGCCTGCCACTGTTCCCTTGGCGGTGTCCAGCAGGGTCGCGCGAAGCGACTTTTTGTCATCCAGATAAAATAAGTAACCGTTGGCGTAACCCGGGTTCGAGCTGGCGGAAGGCGCCACCATCTTCGCCTCGCCCGTGAG